>Ga0163152_10003505_pt1 | contig 20312 bp, 17 predicted proteins | sample OliLakLV19MP8IB2_FD_148635 | JGI IMG/M metagenome (GOLD analysis project Ga0163152, IMG submission 148635) | Freshwater microbial mat bacterial communities from Lake Vanda, McMurdo Dry Valleys, Antarctica - Oligotrophic Lake LV.19.MP8.IB-2 | ecosystem: Environmental > Aquatic > Freshwater >...
GCAGGAACCAAAGATCTACCAAGCTGCCATCGAGAAGTACCTGCCTTTCTACAATGATGAACGGCCACATCTGGGCTTACACCTGCAATCTCCCTCAAACTGTTTCCAAGCTACTGCCTAGACAACGCAACACAACTGTGGCTAGAACTACTCTAAAACCACCTTTCCAATCACTTCCGCAGCCTTCTCAACCGTCTTCGCGCTCGGATGCACCGTATCCCAATTTAGGGTTTCCGCCTCATTGCCGAAGACGTCGTAGAGGTTCACAACGCGGAAGCCTTGCGAAACTGCCATTTGGGTCAGCACTGGAACGGTCTTCGCATGAAATTCTTTGTCCGGCCAAATGACAAAGATTTTTTTCTGATCAGCTGGCAATTCTTTTGCAAGCGTCGTGAAAATCTCTTGATAGCGTTGGAGATTTTTAGGATCAATAGAATCTTCCTCGGGATTTTTTTGGAATTCTTCCCTTTGCGCTTGTAGGTTGGCCTGCTCCTGACGTGCGCTTGCGACTTTCTTGGTCACACGATAGATCGCGCTGTGCAGGTCTAGCCAGCAGCGACCGGGAAGCAGGCCGAGGATGCCGGTCTCCAGCGGATTGCAGCGAGGATCTTCTGGCTTCCAGCCGGGTTGTCTCAGAATACCTTCGTCGTCCAAAACCGCGTTCGTCATATCCCGAAGATCATTCCAATAAAAGACGAGGACGAAAACTTCCGGATTGAGCCCTGATAGTTTTGTTTGATACGTTGCGGTTTCCTGTATGAGATTGTAACCGGGTACGGCTGCATTGAATATGTTGTACTGATCGACAAGTACACTTGATACGCGTGCCCCAAGCGTCTCCGTGTCTTCCAGTCCGTATCCGAACGTAATGGAATCACCCAGAAGTGCCAGCGATGGTTTTGCAGGATCGGGAGCCGGGGATCGGATGCCGAGCGCGTTTGTCGTCACTGTCGCGCGGAACGCCGTTTCTTTGAGGTTGGGTTTCAGTTCATAGCTGATGTCAGGATTCGTACTTGTTTGATAAATAAGCGGTGTGCGCTGCTGACGCTTATCGATACCCGTGAGGCGCAGCACAACTTCCAGCGGTGCAATGACCGAGAGAATCGATCCCAGCAGGAGCGCCGCATTGATCAGCCAGTGCTGTAGACGTCTTGTCACACCGTTACTGTAGCGTCACTGTTTTTCCCCGGCCAATACGAATAGTCCTCCAGTTCGCCTGGACGTCAGTACCCATTGGAGCTGGCCGGAGAGGCGCTGTAGCCGGGAGCCGGCTGGATGCTCATAAAAGAGGTGCGGGCCCTCTTCTTCGCCCTCAATGCTTCCTGCAAATGCGGGAATGCTGGAGAGGAACCGGACGTGCGAACGGTCAAACCATTCCAGTGTCTCATCGATGGTGTGCCACCGCTCCGGAAGCGCGCCTGTCGTTTTGCGGATTGTTTTTGATAACATGCGGCTTACTCGCAGCGGCCACTTTGCAAAGCGGTTATGCAATCCGATAATAATTTTTCCACCCGGTTTCACATACGCAAGCAGATGCCTGAAGAGAACCTCTGCATCAGGCGCATTCTGCAATGCATTCGAACAAATCAGGACATCCACAGAATCTTCTTCCAGAGGGAGATGCGCGGGATCTGCCTGTAAGAAGTGGACATTATGAAGTCTCGATCGGTCCTTGAACTGTTGTCCCAGCTGCAGCGATGCAAAGCTCCTGTCCGTACCAATGACTGTTCTGCTGGAAACAAGCCCGAGAAAATTTGCCATCTGACCCGTGCCGCATTCCACCTCTAAGACTGTTACGATATTGGGAATAGCCTGATCAATCCAGAGTGTCAGGTCATCACGGCGCACACGATCCATCAGCGCGCTGGGTGTTTCAATATCCGTATAATCCGGTCCTTTTTGCAGTTCGTGTAGCCGCATTGCTTTTTCTCGCTCCGTTTTCTCGCGTGGCGACTGGACGGGCGGCAGGAGCCTCGGAATATTTCTATCAATGGGATAACGCGCTCCTTTGCTACTAATCAATATATCGCCGTCAGCTCTCAGTTTCGTCTTCGACTCGGGGCACCGCAGCAGAGACAAGAGTGGGTGCATGAAAACAAGGATAGCAGAAATACCAACGCAAGAACACTCTTCCATTATACATAATTAATGTACTGATAAATCGGTACATAGGTAACAAAGATTGACGATGTTAATTTTCCAGACTGAGTATTAATCCAGTTGGAACTGCTTCAGATACGCCTCGCGATCCATCACGCCTTTCTTCGGCATGTCCATTTTCCGGATGAGGAAATTGCCAAGCACAAGATAGTCCATGTGCGTGTTGAGGAAACAATTCAAGGCATCCTTGGGAGATTCCACGATTGGCTCGCCGCGGACATTGAAGGAAGTATTAATGATAACAGGGCATCCGGTCCGCTTTTCAAAAGCTTTGATCAGATCATAGTACTTTGGGTTCTGGTCGCGGCGAATGGTCTGGATACGCGCGCTCCCGTCGACGTGTGTCACAGCGGGGATCTCCTCTCGCTTGGCCGGAAGGGTATCCGCAACGATAAGCATGTACGGCGACTCGCGATCGAGTGCGAAGTAATCGCTCAGGCGTTCTTCCAGAATCGTCGGTGCGAATGGTCGGAAGGATTCGCGGAATTTTATTTTCAGATTCACTTTCTGCCAGTTTTCCTTGTTGCGGGCATCGGCGATAATGGAGCGATTGCCGAGCGAGCGCGGGCCAAATTCCATTTTTCCCTGGAACCAGCCGATCACATTTTCTCCCGAGAGCAAATAGGACACCGCATTGATGAGCGAGGCATCGTCCATATGCTCATAGGGAATATTTTCTTTTCGCAAAATCTCCTCAATCTCTTGATTTGAATATTCATTACCCAGGAAGACATGTTCCATGCGCTTCACCGGACCGCCCTTGAAGATCCGGTGCCAAATGGCGAGCGCAACGCCCAGAGCTCCTCCCGCGTCACCCGAGGCCGGCTGGATGAAAATGTCTTTAAAGAGCCCGGATTGCAGGATCTTGCCGTTTGCAACGCAGTTAAGTGCCACGCCGCCTGCGAGGCAGAGATAGTCGCTTGGGCAAAGTTCCTTCGCGTGCTTCACGATCTTGAGCATCGCTTCATTGAGAATTTCTTGCAGGCTTCGCGCGACATCTTTATGAAACTGCGTGAGTGGTGACTCGGGCGTGCGAGTCGGCTGACCAAACAGTGTCTCGATCTCCGGGCCGGTCATTCTCAGTCCATGCTCGTAATGAAAATATTTCATATTTAATGCAAAACTGCCGTCCTCTTTAAGATCGATCAGCTCGCGCATTTGATCCATGTATTTCGGCTCTCCATAGGGAGCCAGTCCCATCACTTTGTATTCGGCGCTGTTCACCTTGAAGCCGATGTAGTAGGTCAGAGCGGAATACAGCAGCCCGAGTGAATGAGGAAAGTGGATTTCCTTTTTCAGCTGGAGAGTGGTGCCTCTGCCTTCGCCGATGGTCGTTGTTGCCCATTCTCCAACACCGTCCACGGTTACGACAGTCGCATGCGGAAAGCCTGACACGAAATACGATGACGCGGCGTGTGATTCATGATGGGGGATAAAGTAGATCGGCCCTTTGTACTTCAATTTTTTTTGAATATTCGTGGGGATCCAAAGCTTTTTGTGCATCCATTCCTGCATGGCCATGTGATAACTTCGCAGTCCGCGTGGCCAAACCTTCATGTAGGTCGGCAACAAACGATCAAAGAATTTCAGCAGCGGCTTCTCGTAAAAACCGATGGCATCGATTTGATCGATCGTGATGCCTGCGATTGCGAGGGCGTGTTTCACTGCGTTCACCGGAAGATCGTCATCTTGTTTGATGCGCGTGTAACGTTCTTCCTGTGCCGCAAAAATCACTTCGCCGTCCTTCAGCAAGACTGCCGCGGAATCATGGTAATAGCAGGAGATGCCGAGGATGTACGTTGGCTTCACGGAGAGCAGTGTAATGGGAAATTGATAAACGGCTAGGGCGTTCGTTCCAACTATCCATTTAAATAACCAACTAACCAAATAACTCGTCACGGACTTGCTTCAAGCGATGGCTCGGTTAATTAGAATGACCCAGAGGGGTTAATTAGTTATTTGGTTAGTTGGAAGGGAACTTTCTTAAAACTGATGCTTCATGCTATCGGGAAAATCCGTCGGGACATCCAGCCAGTAACTGGTTTTCCTCTCTTCTTTTCGCAGGAGAACACCTATTTTCATGACAATCGCATACAAGCCGAATCCTATGATCCAGAGAATCGTGAGAAGAATGAAGCTCATGATTTTGCCGAGGACCTCGGAAAAGGCCATCCATCCTTTCCAGAGCCAATTGAGAGGCGGCGGGAGCTTCATTTAGAAGATGGTATAAATGAACGGCGCCAGCGGCGATCCCTGCGCAAATATGAGGATTAATCCCAATAAGGTGATGATCAAAATCATCGGCAGCATCCACCATTTTTTGCGAATCCGCATGAACTGCCAAATTTCGTTGAAGATCGCGAACTTGCTCATAGCTGCATAATAGCAGGAGCGGGAGGAAACATGCACCTACTCTTTATAAGGCGTTACCAGGCCTTTCTCGCAGAGAAATGCCGCGAGCATCGTTCCGGCCGCCTCATGCCCATTTTCATTCCAATGTCCCGTGCCCATGCCGACTTTCGGGAAGCCGTGGAAAAAGATCTTTTTTTCATCAGCTTGCCGCTGAAGCAGTGGGGCAAGGGTGAGGACAGGGAAGCCATTCTGCATACCAAAGCCTTCGATTCTCCGCTCGGGATAGAAAAGATCGCTCGCACCCAGTTGTTCCTGAAATTGCTTTCGGACAGCGCTATCGGGTTGTACCTGAATGCCGTTACTGAGAGTGGCGACTGCAAAGCGTGCACCATGAGCCTTTGTCTCTTGGTGCATCATTCCAAGAACCTGTTCCGTAATGATCCACGCCTCCTTCCAGGCGGGAGTCTGTGGTTCGCGATACATCTCGGCATCGATGCCCGCTTCCATGCCAGGAGCCGTGGGGGCCGGCGCAGGCGCAGTTGCAGGCGCCTTGGTTGTTAGGCTCCGCTTTGCTTTATTGGCGAGCTGCAGAATCCGGGAATGGGACAAGGTCCACTGCAGAGCGCGGGAAGATATCGATAGTTGCCGCTTGATCCCCGGGCTGTCGCGGAAAGAAAGATCCAGAGCCAGACCGGAGCCCTGGAGATGGAAATACGGTTTCTCCTGGTTACCCTCGAGCGCGAAGGAATTATTGCGGATGTCATTGCCCGTGGTGAATCCCAGTAAGACAAGATCTGGCTGGAAATCCCACACTTTTTCCCGCAGCTGCAATAGTTCCTGCGTCGTCCCAAAGCCGGACACACCAAAGTTAAGGACCTCCGGCTTTTGTCCGCTGAGCGCGGGACAAGCCGCGAGCTGTTGTTCCAGGATAGCGGGATACGTCTTTGCTTGATCGACCTGCCGCGCTTCCGTGTAAGAATCGCCAAGGACGGCAATTCGATAGGTATTCTCCGGTTTTTCGAGTGATCGTTCCTTATCGCGCATGCCCCGGCTGTTGATCCGCACATAGGCGCTGCCTTCTTCCTGAACCCATCCCGCTGCCCCAGGGCGCAGCGCAAAGCCGCTCCATTCATCTGCCTTGGTAAAGAGAGGATAGGAGATGCCTGCGAGGCGCAGGGCAATTTCTAGGAAGAAGATCGTGACCAGGACGGAGCAACCGAGAAGCGCCAGAGAAGCGACAGTACTTTTTTGCACGCCTCAAGACTACCACTGAAGCGCGTGCTCTGAGATGTGTCGTTTTCTTGACATATCGTATCTTGTTCTTTGACCTCATCATCCGCATACTCTTGAGGATGACGACACTCATTACCGGACTTCGCCTGTGGGCTACGCCCGGCGGGCCGAATAGCGATCGATCAATCCCTTATTGAATCTCCCATGACTACTCTCGTTACTGGCTCCTCCGGCACCATCGGCACACGGCTCATCGAAATGATGCTCCAGCGCGGGCAGAAGGTTGTGGGAGTGGATTGGGTGCCGAACAAGTGGAAACCCGAAGTGGACGCGGTATCGATGCATGCGGACATGCGCAATTTTTCTGAACTGGAAAAACTCACCATGCCGGATGATGTGGATACCATCGTGCATTTGGCTGCAAATGCGCGCGTGTACGATCTTGTGGAAGATCCTGACCGTGCTCGCGATAACATGATCACAGTCTATAACGCCGTCGAATTTGCACGGCGGCGCGGGATCAAGAAAGTTCTCTTCGCGTCTTCGCGCGAGGTCTATGGCAACGCAGGCAGGACGACCTATAACGAAGAAATGGCCGAGATCCGCCACTGTGAAAGTCCGTATACTGCCAGCAAGATTGCCGGAGAAGCGTTGGTGGAGGCTTACACGCGTTGCTACGGCATCGATCACATCATCTTTCGGTTCTCCAATGTCTACGGCATGTACGATGACAGCAACCGCGTCATTCCGCTGTTTATCCGTCTCGCGAAGAAGAACGAAGACATGACCGTGTTCGGAAAGGATAAGTGTCTGGATTTCACATACATTGATGACACTATTTCCGGCATCATGCTGTGTTTGGACAAGTTTTCTGAGGCGAAGAACGACACCTACAATCTCGCCTTTGGAGAGGGTGCCACGATTGAACATTTGGCGGAACGCATCACGCAGTTGACGGGATCATCTTCTAAAATTTCGTACGCCCCTGCGCGCACGGGAGAAGTGCAGCATTACATCGCTGACATTACGAAAGCCAAGAAAGCCCTCGGATACAATCCGAAAATATCGTTTGAGGAGGGCATTACGAAAGCGGTGGAGTGGTATGCGAAAAACACCTAAATTCCTCAGCGGATGCCGATCATCCATTGCTTGCGCCAGATCCTCGATAGGATCAGAGGAAGGCTTGGTGTAGCCGATTTTTCTGCTATCCGCACGGTGGCAAGATCGCTCTGAAGTCCATACGTTTCGCGCAGATGGGTTCTGAGTTCATGCAGCGTCGCGAGATACGCGCCGTAGACATAGCGGGTGAGAACAACGCTTCCGTTGACGCGATAGTGCGACAGGCCGCTCTCATAGAGCCACGGTTTGATCTTCTTGAAGGCGTGAAAATGATAGAAGACGAGCGGTTGGCGATCGACCGTTACGGTCCCTCTTTTGAGTGAAAAACGATGACGTCCCACGTTCCAAGGCGCAGCATTCAATCCCGGATGCGATGACACGATGACTTTTTTAAAGAGATCGGGAAGTTGATTGAGATATTTTTGATCGATGAACCGATTATCCTCGACGCGATCGAAGCACCATTCCAGTGTTTGTTCGCTCCACCACTTCATGGCGGATTTTCCTTCGTCATTATTTCGGACTGCGATGAATCCGGCATTAAAGATGCCGTGCCGCCCTTTTTTTGGCGCGTTATCCGGTTCACGGTGCGGCGTCAGAAGCATCGATCCTTCTCCTAACTCCTTGAGAATCGCTTGCGGATCATCAAAGAAAAACAGATCGCCATCGAGATAGGTGAGAATATCAATTGACGGCTCGGTTTCCAAAAGCTGGCGCAGCACGAACGGTTTGCAGGTCATGATGTACTCATACCGCTGGCGTTTCGTTTCCACGGTCTTCAGTTCCGGAAATCGCCGTTCAATGTCCTGAAGCGCGATGGGATGAATGCGCGAATTATTGATCTTGCCCAGCAACGTGAATGCTTCGGTGTCGGTGCAAACCGCATGGAGCAGATAGTCGCGGCCGTGAGCTTGCAAAGACTTTTCCAGCGCCAGCACGCGCAGGATAAAATTCGCATCAAGAATGGTACAGAAGTGCATCACGGAATGCGGAGGTAATCTTCATCTTTTGAATGCAGAAGCCAATCGATGAACGTCTTGATATCGGAAGCATCAGTGACATCTTTTTGCGATTTGGCACGAATGGCTACGTCATAACCGAGCGCTTTCCCCGGCTCTCCCGGCGTGCGAACGGTCTGGAACGTGGTGAAGGAAAGCGGTCTGCATTCGAACAGGGCGAACGCGTGCTTGCGCGCGAGTGCCGCTTTTTTGGGCGACAACTTTGGGATTTCTTCGATGTGATTGAGGAGCTCCAGGTACGCAGAGCGCGTCTCTGAATCTTCCGTAAAGCCGAGTCCCGAATATCGGCCGGTGCCTGCCGTGATCACCGGAATGCCGAAACAGGGCGCCTCAATGCCGATCGTGCCGCGCACGGTGATGCAGTAATCGGTGATGGAGAAAAATGAATAGGTGCTGATGTCGGTATCCGGCAGTACCACTTGAACATGGTCCGGCAATCTTCCGATATTCGCCGCCATCGCGACGATGTCGCGGGGTTGGCCGGTATCGCCGAGCTGTTTCATCTTCCAGGTGTAATCGGGATGAAGTTTGATGACCCAATTCACTCGATCATTCTTGCAGGCCGCCTTCACCGTTTCGATCAGCCATTGTTCGTAGTCTTCGAACAAACTCTCGCCGTAGAAAAACGTCGCGTCCCAGAGAACATGCGAAAAGATCACCGCTGTTTTTTTCTTGGGATCGAGTTTCAGTTGCGCCCGCACTTCTGCGGGAGTTTTCATTTTCTTCCCCTGCAGCAGAAATTTTCGGTTGAACCAGGTGCCACTCGCGTAGGCTTGCTCCAATTCTTTCATGAAGGCGTCGTCTTGCTCGTCACTCCACTGCATTTCTTGCACGGCTTCCCAGGAAGCGGGCGAGAGGGAGAATGCGTGCTCGAAGCGGTTTTTGCGAGTGTATCGTTTCAGGATAATCGCTTCGTCGCGGTGCGAGTGGATGTACTGAGCCACGTTGAGGCCGCGATCGACCGCGGCGTCGAAAATTTCTCCGTACGGCGTATAGCCTTTCTCCAAAAAGAGAACCGCAGCGAATGATCTGCCCTGAAACAATTTCTCCGCAGCGCGGAACGTCGCGATGGAACGGGGGATCATTTTGCGGAGCATCTCTTGCAGTTCGGGAGTGCCAAAAGTCAGATGACCGCTTCGCTGCATGCGAACGATGGTCGAGAGCACATGTCGTCCCAGATCATTCGCTCCTTCCGCATACGAAAAAAGAGCGTGGAAGGAGGAAGCCTGCGTCATCACGTTCTCGGTATCGGCCGTTGTGATAAGCGGAGTTTCCGCATCCGCCAGCTGATTGAAAAAGATGAACTGATCGATCCCGAATGCACGGAAGTATCGGATGGCTCGTTTGCTGGAGCTGTTGGTCAAGATAACCGGGCGATACCCATGGGCAGCCACCGCCTTCGCAAGCATCCCTTCCATTTTCACCTGAGGCGCCCAATCGGTGAGACTCGCGATCAAGACGTCTCCTTTGGATGTCCCGGCAAATGGAGCCGCCAGAAAAGGAAATGATTTCCGGAAAGATGATAATTCCCGTTCAAACTGCCAGGCATTTTTAATTGTCTGTGGCTGTAGCAGCCGAAGAAGAGCAGTGAGAGACGACATAAGTGAGGACTCACAGGCTATCATTCTCTGCGTAGGAATTCACTCCTCTTTCAGGCTCCGCTCCTCGCGGGTTTTTGAGCTTCCATAAAAAGAGAATCGGGCTTGATGACCGTACCGTCTTCCAGTGCGTCCAAGTGAAACGTCTGCCAGTCGGGAATATGGCTTTGGTTCGCCGTTTGTTGTTCCGGTCCAATGAACCCGGCAGCTTTCAGCGCTTCGGCCAAGCGCAGACGGTCATACATCGTGCGGTGTACTTCACCGCTCTTGCGAAATTCTCCGATGGCGAGCGCCTCGTTCCATTGGCTTCCAAGCACCATCCGTCTGCTGCCTTTTTTTAGGTCGCGCAGGACTCCGTGTATATTTTTTTTCGATGAAGGTGTTTTGCGCACGGAAGCAAACATGGCGCGTGCCTCTTCACCCAGTCGTTCCATGATGAAATGCTCCAATTCCGGATGAGCCCGCAAAAACGCGATCATCCCGCCACCGCTTCGCTCACGCGTCAGCTGATCGGTCAGTTCCAGGCGCATCCATTCGCATTCGCGAGCCGCCGTCGCATCGCCCGCGAGGCCCGCTTCCAGTTTTTGCATGTATGTTCTGGAGATCTGTTCCAGATCCGGCACGGCGATCCGGAGAATGCCACCCGGCGCGAGCACGCGAAAACATTCGCCAAGCAGTCGCGCGCCTTCTTCCGTATCCAAATGTTCCAAGACATGCGAGTGATAGGCCGCATCGAATGAGTTATCTGCAAAAGGCAGTCCGTTAGTGATGTCGCAGGAAAGCACTTCGGGTGGCCGGCCGATGAGGTCGATATTGGTCCACGCGGGATGAAACCGCCGTCCGCAACCGATATTGAGGGCTCGCATGTCTGTATCGTACGCCGTTTGCTCTCTGATCGGGACTGAAAATCAGGCGAGAGCGGGCTCTTTTTGAGCGAGAGCGGCCGCGACCTGTTTTTCGATCCAGGCATAGGTGCTCTGCAGCCCTTCTTCCAAAGAAATAGCCGGTTCCCAGCCGAGGACATCGCGCAGCTTCGTGTTGTCGGAGTTGCGACCGCGGACCCCCTGCGGACCTTCGATGTGTTTCTTTTGAATCTCAATACCCGCGATCTTGCTCACGATATCCACGAGCTGATTGATGGTCACCATGCGATCTTGTCCGAGATTGATCGGATCTGCGAAGTCGCTCGCCATCAGGCGTAGGATTCCTTCCACGCAATCATCCACATAACAGAATGAGCGCGTCTGCTCACCGTCGCCCCAAATTTCCACAACCGGGTTGCCCGTCAGTTTCGCCATCGCCACTTTGCGGCAGACTGCGGCCGGGGCCTTTTCGCGTCCGCCTTCCCAGGTGCCGAGCGGGCCGAAAATATTATGGAAGCGGACAATGCGCGTTTCGATCCCGTAGTCTTCGCGGTAGTGCAGGCAGAGGCGTTCGGAGACCAGCTTTTCCCATCCGTAGGCATCCTGCGGCTGCGCGGGATAGGCGTCCTCTTCCTTGAGCGGTTTGACGTTCGCAGCCGTCTGCAGATATTCCGGATAGATGCAGGCCGATGACGTGTACAGATAGCGCTTCACGCCATTCTCCTTGGCGGCATCCAGCGTGTGAATATTGATGAGCGAGTTGTTCCGCAGAATTTCGGCATGGTGCGCGGAGATGAATCCCATGCCTCCCATATCGGCGGCCAAGGCGAACACTTCATCAACTCCTTCCGTCGCCTGCAGACAGTTCTCCCAGCGTCGAAGATCCAGGATACGAAAATCATCTGCCATACTCGGCGCAAATTGCGGCTCTTTGATATCCACTCCGCGGACAAAGTGTCCCTGACTCTTGAGGCGGTTTGTGAGGTGATAGCCGATAAATCCGCCCGCTCCGGTGACGAGGATGCGCTTCTGAGGCATAGTAGAGCGAGTGTAGGGGGGGATAGATGGGGTATCAAGCCTGAGACGAGAGTTTCAGGATTGACTATCGCAGACCGCCCAGTAAGGTGAGACCAGAGGTTTTCCACATCCTGAAGCCCTTTTATGCCCATGCGCCATCCTCTCCTTCTCGGCAGGGCTGTGACATCCGCTGATGATGTGTTTGTGATTGCCGATATTGGGAAAAACTTTATCCAGACAAAAGAAGATCGTCCGATGGAGGAATATATACGGAATGCGAAAGTATTGGTGGATGCAGCGGTAGAGGCGGGGGTTGATGTCGTAAAATTCCAGACGCATGTGGTTGATGATGAGCAGTTGGATGTCCGCGTGGAAGCTCCTCATTTCAAAGGACATGATCGCTTTGCGTGGGTGAAACGGAACACGGATGCGACGCCGTTGGCATTCTGGCAAGAATTGAAAGCATACTGCGAGACGAAAGGCGTGCCTTTTTTCTCGACACCCATGAGCCGCAAGGCCGCGGAGAAACTGACGAGCATCGGCGTGCCGCTTTGGAAAGTTGCCTCCGGCGATGTGCGAGATCTGGTGCTTCTGAACTATATAATTTCGACCAAACTCCCGATCATTTTTTCCACGGGCATGGTCAGTCTCGCGGAGTTGGATCAAGTCATGAAGCACCTTCGGCCTTCGGGCGTGCCGCTCACGGTTTTATACTGTGTCAGCAAATACCCGTGTCCTCCCGAGCATTTCAATTTAGCGACGATCGATCTGTTTCGCAGAAAATATCCAGATGTGCGCGTCGGGTTTTCGGATCATTCTATTGGGCATGACGTAGCGCTTGCCGCCGCGAAGATCGGGGCGAGTGTCATTGAAAAACATTTTTCACTCTCGCGGGATTTGTGGGGACCTGATCACAAAGTGTCGATGACGCCGCAGGAGATGACCGCGATGATGCGGGCAATCCGCAGCAAGGAATATCTGGATGTCGATTCTTCCGCATATTACGGACAAGAAGACCGGGAGTTGGAAGGAGCGGCGAATGAATTCCGTCCGTACTTCCTCAAGTCCCTCGTCGCGGGGAAGGATATCGCCGCTGGAACATCGCTGACCGAAGAAATGCTCTATGCCATGCGGCCGCTCGCGTTTGCCGGGGGGTTACCTTCCGAGGAGCTCCCGTCCATTTTGGGAAGAACGCTTGCCCGGGATGTGCGACAATACGATCCGATCACCTCCGATCTTCTCTCATGAAACGCCGCATTTGTCTCATCATCACGTCGCATATCCACTACACGCGTAGCCGGAAGATCATTCGGGAACTGCGCAGCAGGCCCGATGTTGATTTGCGCATTGTCATCGGCGCATCGGCTATTTTGCCTCAGTACGGGGATGTGCTTTCATCGATGGAAAAAGATGGCGTGTCGTATGATGAGCGGATCATCATGACGCTCGCGGGCGGCGGCACGGTTGCCATGGCGAAAACGACCGGCATCGGCTTGTCTGAATTTGCAACGGTGTTCGATAATTTAAAGCCCGATATCGTTTTGCTCCGCGGCGATCGGTATGAAATTTTGGCGGCGGCTATCGCGGCTGCGTACATGAATATCACCGTGGCTCATTTGGAAGGAGGAGATGTATCGGGAAGCATCGATGAAAGCGTGCGCCATGCGGTGACCAAGCTATCCCATATTCATTTCGTGACGAATGAAGAAGCCCATAGGCGCGTGCTTCGGATGGGCGAAAACTCCGCGTATGTCTTTGATATCGGATGTCCGGAATTGGAAGATCTGGAGACGAACGCCGCCTCCGTCACATCGGCAGACATCAATGCGCTTGGAGTGGGGGAGCCGTTGGATATCGATGCCAAGCCGTTTGTGGTCGTCATGCATCATCCGGTGACGACGGAAGAAGCCAAAAATCGGGAGCATGCGGAGATGTTGTTGCATGCGGTGCGTGATCTGAATAGGCAGGTGCTCTGGTTTTGGCCGAACGTCGATGCGGGAACGGACGACATCACAAAAGCGATCCGCGTCTTCCGCGAGCGCGATGATGCTGCACACATGCGATTTCTGAAATATCTGGAGCCGGATCAGTTCACCGGATTGTTGCAGAAGACCTCCTGTCTCATTGGCAATTCCTCGGCTGGAATCAAAGAAGCGGGCTTTCTCGGTGTTCCCGTGGTGAACATTGGCAGTCGCCAGAACGGTCGCATGCGTGGGTCGAACGTCATTGATGCTGAGTACGATCCTGCGCAGATTCATCGGGCAATCACGCAGCAGATTGAACATGGCCGTTACGAACGAAGTACGATGTATCATAAAGAACGGTGCGCACAGACGATGGCGGATATACTTGCGACTGTTCCGCTCTACTCGCAAAAGCGTTTTATGGACAATTCTCATGCCTGAATCACACACTGTTCTCGGGCTCATCACCGCGCGCGGAGGATCGCGCGGCATTCCGCGAAAAAATATCAAACTGATGGCCGGAAAACCGCTCATCGTTTGGACGATCGAAGCCGCGCTCGCAAGCAAGTTTCTCACGCGTATCGTTGTTTCCACCGATGACGAGGAAATTGCGTCCATCGCACGCGATGCCGGCGCTGATGTGCCGTTTATGCGTCCGTCGGCACTTGCGCAGGATGATTCCACTTCTCTGGAAGTGGTGCATCACGCACTCGAAACATTGCGCACACAGGGCGAAACATACGATGCCGTCATGATTCTTCAGCCCACCTCGCCGCTGCGCACGGCGGAGGATATTGATACTGCCGTCCAAAAAATGCAGAAGACCGGCGCGGATTCCGTTATGGGGATGGTCGAGTTATCCGATTTTTCCGCGAAAAAAGTAAAGACCATCGATGGAGATACGATCGCGCCTTTTTTTGAAGAGGAGGGAAAGACGTCTGCCGCGCGATCGCAAGGGCGGCATGCATATAAGCGAAATGCGGCCATCTATCTCACGCGCACGGATCTGCTTCTTCGGCATGATCTTTTCGGCAAGGATTCCCGGGCAATCATCATGCCACGCGAGCGCTCGGTGGATGTGAACGATGGTTTCGATTGGCTGATCGCCGAAGCGCTTCTTCATCAGCGCCATGTCCTCTAAGATTCTTCATTTGTTCGGCGACCATTTTGCCCCCGAAGCTCTCGCGCTGCTTTCTTCCATGGGAGAAGTGAAGAGTATTGCTCCGGATCGCACGGAAGCGATGAAGCTGATCAAAGACTGTGACATTGTCGTGACGGGGCTCGGCATCGTCATGGATCGCGCGTTGATGGATGCGGCGCCGAAGTTGCGGATCATCGCGACGCCTACGACGGGATTGGACCACATCGATTTGCAGGCAGCCGAGGAGAAAGGAATAACAGTGCTGAGCCTGCGCGGTGAAGAGGCGCTCCTTCGGACCATTACACCGACAGCCGAATTGGCCTTTGGTCTCATGATCGCGCTTGTGCGCGGGATTGTCCCTGCTGCGGAATCGGTGAAAGAAGGCGCATGGAAGCGTGAGCAGTTTTTGGGACATTCGTTGCCCGGGAAAACGCTCGGCATTGTGGGAGTGGGACGGCTTGGCAGCATGATGGTGCGATACGGAACCGCGTTCGGTATGCGCATTCTGGGTTGCGATCCTGCACAAGAATCGGACGGATCGTGGGAAAAAATGGGATTCGATGACGTGCTCATGACGAGCGACATGGTGTCTGTTCATGTTCATCTGATGAAAGAGACGACGCATCTTTTCAATGCCGATACGTTCTCCCGGATGAAACCCGGAGCATTTCTCATCAATACTTCGCGAGGGAAAATCATCGATGAACAAGCTCTTGTGGCCACTCTCAAGAGCGGACGATTGGGCGGCTACGCTGCAGATGTTCTGGATGGAGAATTAGAAGGCGATATCTCCGTTCATCCGCTGGTGGAATACGCGCGAACTCATCCGAATGTTCTTTTGACGCCGCATATTGGCGGCATGACCGCGGAGGCGCGCAGCGCGACAGATATGTTTATTATCGAGAAGCTGCAGCGGTTTCTGCAAGCATAGCTGCCAATTCTCGCTGAAGCGCATCGGTTGCCGCCTTGGATTCGAACTGGGTTTCGAAGACCATGCGAGCATTTTTGATGATCGTTTCCACTTCTGGTCCACGTTCCACAGTGCGCTTCATGCGCTCTGCAAACACGGCGGGATCAGTCGCCAGATAACAGGTTTCACCATCAATGAGAGCCGGGTTTCCCAGAGCCGTGTGGGTGTGGTTCACCGTGGGGACACCCAGCGACATGGCGGTGAGAATGCGCGTGCGATTACCCACTTTGACGTCGATGGGCGCAAGGGCGGCATGGCAGGTCAACATCAGGCTCTCCAGATCATCCACAAACCCCATAAAGTGCATTTCCGGCATCGGCTTGATCTTCTCGGCGACCCATGGCGGCAGGGTATGTGCGCCGCAAATATGAATGATGAATCCGTTTTGTCCCCACAGAGCGACGAGTTTTGGATACACCTGCTCCAGTAAAAAGTGGAGAGCCGAACGCGAACCGAGCCCCGACAGATTTCCGAGGAAGAGGAACGTCGGCTTTGCGGGCAGATTCGGCGATTGCGGATGATTTTCTTTCCGCGCATCGGGCCAGGCCATCGGGACGTAGTGGGCGGGGATGCCGATGGATGCCAATTCCCGCTCGGATGATTTGGCGACGGTGATCACGCGAGCCGCGTTTTTCAAAACATCTCTGTAAAAATCTTTCCAAAGTTTGCACTTCACCCATTCGGCCAGCACGTCCAAGATTTTCCACGGCGTTTCACGCAGCGAATACAGCGAGTGATACCAGAGCGTCTGAAACTTGGGATCGTGCACCTGCACCAACGCCGGTGCGATATGGTGATGGATGATGGGTCCCGCGCTGTAGACATCTAAGAAAAAGAGCGCGTCGGGCCGAAATGCGCGAATACCATCGATGATTTCCTGCGGCGCGATTGTCATCACATGCGGATGATAGGAGCGTTTTCGCGGCTGCCAGATGCGTTCCATCCGCCAAATCAGTACCTCAAAGACGCCGGGTTTTTCCATCTCCTTGCGATAGCTATCCAAAAGATCCTGTTTCACTGCGGCTTCTTCCAAGAGCAGAACATGCAAGATCGTATAGCCGCTCTTTTTTAGGTGATCCAAATAGCCATACAAGGTCATCATGCTGGCACTGAGACCTTTGAACGTGTGCAAATGCGGGATGCCCGCCGAACAAACGACGATGCGCGAGCCGGGGGGCGGGACGTGATGATTCATTGCAAATATGCGATGGCGCTGACCCACTGCCGCATGCAAGCGGCCATGAACCGGAAGTGCTTGCGCATGCCTGGTGTCCAGCTGGCTCCCTTGAAGCGTTCGGTTTGCTCTTCCAGGCGGTCTGCAAGTTCCAGATAGGTGGCGTTGACGGAGTCGTGCTTGAGTTCGAGTGCCATCAGCCATTCCAAAAATTCATCGAGCACTGATAAGAATAACATCTCGCGATTGAAATCTTTGGCGTAATCGTGCTGATTGCGGATGTGGCGCGCAATCGGACTGCCAAAGTTCACCGTGGAGCCGTGTACTTTGGCGACTTTAAGCGCAAAATAGCCGCTCAAGATATCGCCATGACGATCAATCGGAAGTTCTAGATCTGGTCCGCGCATCGGTAGAAAGTAATAGGCGGGGATCAATTCGCGTACGAGCGTCGTATTTTGTGAATTCACCGGGCACCAAGTGGAAAGCGCCATGCGGCGGTTTTCCTCGGTCCAACCGTCGGATCGCGCAAGTTGGCCTGCGGTGAGCCATGCGAACGCGTCGATATCCGGAGACTCGATCCAAAGTCCTGCATTTATCCAGGTCGGGATACCGTCGCCCGGCAGTTCTTTGGATGCAACGGACTCATGACGATTGCGCAGCGGATAGCCGCGCGGATAGATTTCGCAATTGGCTTTGATGTGCAGTGGCTTGCAGTTGTTGTAGAAACGAGTGCCGGTTTCCGTCACAGGCAAGGCGCTACATTCCGGTCGCAAATTTTTCTCATGCTCCGCAATAAAATCGATATCCAAATCGTAAAAGTTATCATCATCAAGCGACAGCATGATGTCGGCCTTGTCGCGGTAGGCCATCAAAAATCCGACATTGCGGCGGTTATCCGTGCGCTCCGGGATGGGCGGGCAAACGGGAAGAGTCTTGAGGAAGGCTTCCTGTTCGTCCATTGTTGGGAAATCAATCGTGCAGCCGTTCGCCACTTCTTTTTTGCAAGTTTCGTAAAACGCCGCGGGAGTCGGGAGGTCAGGAATGGCGTAGATACGCACACGATCCAGATGACCATGCTTTCGGAGATTCGTTGTCAGATTGGTGATGATCTCCCCTCCGTTGATGGTTGTGAGGACGATGGCGACGGTTCGTTTATCAGGCATAGAAGAGAGAAAATCTCCTGAGGACCATGCCAGAGGAAGCTACGCGGGACAAGGCCCCAGTCGACGCGCCGTTTACGCGGAGCGGAAGACGCGCTTCATGGCGCCCATGGCCAGTCGGCGTGCACGCCGGCCCATATTCGTCGATTTTTTCCAGAGACTCGTGGCCGCCAGAGACACATGATATCCCCCGACAAGGTATCCAAGCTCGCTCACGATAGAATCACCGGAGGAGACCGCGTGTTCCAGTTCTGGTGACAAGGCGCGCTTGCGTCGCAAAATTCCCACTCCGTTGTAGTAGGGCAGGTTGGTGAATGTGTAGCCGTTGCGCCTGGCAAAGGTGGCACAGGCACGTCGGAGAAAGGGGATCCAACTCGTATCATCGACAATGATGAGATCAACGCCGAGCGCATGCATATTTTTCAAATCCGAGAGACAGCCCATATAGGAATGATCGCCATCGACAATGCCCATGATGCGTTTGCCCTTGGGCGACGGCAGCTCACCGCGCTTTACGCGCGCGAAATATTCGTCCGACATCAGTTGATGAAATGTAAAATTCGGATGGAGTTCACGGATATATTCCACGCCTTCGCGGTAGTGCGGCACATTGCGCGGTAGCGGATCGATGCTGATGAATTCGTAGGAGAGCGGGCGCTTGGGAGAGTTTTTCTTGATGAATGCGGAGAATTTCTCGTGATTATTCTGGATGTCCGGTTCAATCGATGATTCTCCCATCAAAAAGCCGTCATGAATGGCTTCGGTCAGCACCAATGCGGATTTTCCCCACAAGTGCCCCGTCTGCAGAATCACTTCGGGTTTGTAAAACTTGGCGAGTGAGTAGAGTAAGAATGCTTGCTCATCGCACATCCAGCCGCAGTTGAGCGAGCCGCCCGTCATTTCGCGCAATGTGCGAACGCGTTGCACGAAAGGGAGCGCGTTGAACGGGATATCCGCCGTTTGTTCCAAAGGAACAGTGTCGGTCAGGGGCATACGCGCATACTAGATCAACCAAGTTGTCTCTCAAAGCAAAGTCTTTTTGTATCACACGAACATCTGCTGTTCCCAGTATTCGTGGAAGCGCCCTTTCTTCGCCAATAATTCCTGGAGTCCTCCTTGTTCGGCCACGACGCCGTTTTCAATCACCACAATATTATCGGCGTGCTGGATGGTGGAAAGACGATGGGCGATGACGATGGCAGTCTTGCCCTTTGATGCGTCATCAATCGCTTCTTGGATCAGTTTTTCAGTGCGGGAATCAAGGGCACTGGTCGCCTCATCAAGCAGTAGAATTTCGGCTCCCTTCAGAAGAGCTCTTGCGATGGAAACGCGCTGCTTCTCGCCGCCCGACAGCTTCACGCCTTTGTCCCCCACAAGGGTATCGAGTCCTTGCGGAAGATCCGCGATCAGGTCGCTGAGACGTGAACGACGAAGCACGTCCTGTATCTGCTCTTCCGTCACGGCATCGACTCCATAGGCGATATTGTGGCGCAGCGTGTCATGCAAGAGGAGCGTCTCCTGGCTAACGAGTGCCATATGTGATCGGAGCAGTGCCCCGCTGTATTCGCGGATGTCCGTTCCATCCACGAAAATCGTACCGGGAGGGCAGTCGTAGAAGCGAAGCAGAAGATTGACGATGGTGGTTTTGCCGACCCCCGTCGGACCGACGAGCGCAGTCATCTGACCTTTGGGCACGGTGAACGTGAGATCGTGCAGAACTTGCTTGCCGTCGGGATACGAAAAGGACAAGCGCCGGAATTCGATCTCTTTGGAAAGATGCTCAAATTTCTTCGTTCCGTCCGGCACGAAAAATTTTCCTTCATCCGACAGCGCATCGCCCAGTTCCGCGAGTGCCCCGGTGGAATTGGCCAACGCTCCTCGGAATCCGCTCAACGCGTTGAATTTATTCGATGCAGTGAAGACGAGATAAAAATAAACAATGAATGCCGGTGCTGCCACCGTGTTATCGCGCACCAAGAGATAGGTCATGATGGCGAATAAAATGAGCATCGCGACCAAGACCGAGACTTCCTGCAGAGGACGTATCAGCTGTTCCACCATGGCGATGCGGAAATCCAGTTGTGCTTTGTCGTAACTGATCTTGGTATATTGCCGCTTTTCTTTCTCCTCCGCGTTATAGGATTTTACGAGGGAAATGGACGACAGGATGTCCACTGTTTTTTGGCTGAGCGCACTGGTGCTGCGTGCGATGGAACGAGAAAGATGGTGCATGCTGCCAATGACACGCTTGAGCATGAAATGCAGAACTAAAAAGAGCGGAATGGAAATGAGGGTGAGCTTCCAGGAAATGAAAAACATGATGATGAGATACACGACCAACGAAAAGATTGCGTTTACCGCACTGTCGATGGTGACCAGAGGGCGCAGCGATGCATAGAGAAAATCATTGAAGACCGCCGCATGGTGACCGATGCCCGTTCGATCAAAAAAGAGTTTTCCGAAACTGAGGTAGCGGGTAAATAAATACTTCCGCAGATGATGATGCGAGCGCGTGATCAAAAATATGATCGACGTCACCGCG
>Ga0163152_10003507_pt1 | contig 20305 bp, 30 predicted proteins | sample OliLakLV19MP8IB2_FD_148635 | JGI IMG/M metagenome (GOLD analysis project Ga0163152, IMG submission 148635) | Freshwater microbial mat bacterial communities from Lake Vanda, McMurdo Dry Valleys, Antarctica - Oligotrophic Lake LV.19.MP8.IB-2 | ecosystem: Environmental > Aquatic > Freshwater >...
CGAGAACTGCAATCAATTCACGGCCGATCAAATCATGGCCCGCGATTGCGTTGGCGGCGGGATCAAGGCGACGAATTGCGCCGCGCTCAACATCAATATCGACGCGGAGAGCAATGGCGGCTTTGCGCTCGATTTGATTCGCGTTCGCGACTCGCACGTAACCGGATGGATGGAGTTCGGCCGCCGCGTGCGGCTTGCGCGATGCTCGAATATCACGCAGCAGTGCAAAGGTTTTCACGTCGAGGAGTCGGACAAATTCAGCCGTACAATGTGCCCCGCGTTATTTGGCGTGACGCGAACGCCGATGCCATTGACGGGCCCGATCGTCAAGGATCAGCGGATACCGATGCAGCCGCTGACGGATCCGGTCAGCCAGTGGCACGAGCGGGGCTGCGAAATAAAATTTCGCGTCACCAAAAGTACGCCAGGCACGAACGGCCGCGTCGGATGGTGTCTGGTGAACGCCAGCGGCGAAGTCCCGCTTAAATGGGAGTTCAGCCGCGACGGCGTTTATTCGATGCGCGGCTACGTCGAAAATGAGACCGTCATTCCAAATTACATTGAACTGAAATTGGACGCTGGGGCGGCGGCGACGGTTGAGATTTTAGACGTGATTAAGTTGGAGGCGGAATGACGCGATCTAGCGAACGAATTGCAAGGCACCAAACCTAACAGGAGAACGAACATGACTGATTACTTACCCGAAGAAGAGGACGAAGAAGAGGTGGATGATGATTGGAGCGAAGAAGAAGAAGAGGAAGAGGAAGAGGAAGACGGTATTGATGACGGAGACAACTTTGATCCGGACGTGGACCTCGACGATGAAGACGACGAAGAAGATGAGGACGAGGGGGAAGAGGCAAAATGACAACCAAGTCAAGTCCCATAAAAAACCTCCCGCCATCCCTACTTGTTAAGCTCGGCTCGATTGTCGTTCACGCCGAGGAGTTTTTTTCCGATGAACCCGGCCAAGCCACGATGAGCATCAGGCGAATGAACGAACTGCTCGCCGCCGAGCGGGGGTTAATGGCCTCAAAAAAATTATGCAACTGGGCGGCTCCTGAGTGTCGGAGGACGAGTCGGGAGCGGGATTTCCTTCGTTGGCGATGTTACGCATTGGGCAATATGTTGGATGCGGCTAATGCCGCCGCGAGGGAAATGCGGGAACTGGAGACAATACTAAGCGACTGGGCCGACCGTATGTACCCGCCAAGTGGGGAGGCGGAGCGATGACCAGAATCTACGCCGATTTCCTAACCACCAAGCACGCCGCCGCCGTCCCCACGGGCTTCACCGTCGCCGACGGCGACCTGAACCCACGGCTAATGGCGTTCCAACGTCGTATCGTGCCGTGGGCCACTCGGCTAGGCCGTGCCGCCATTTTTTCGGAATGCGGAACGGGCAAAACGCTGATGCAACTGGAATGGGGCCGACTCGTTCACCGCCATACCCGCAAGCCAATCCTGTTGCTTTGCCCGCTTGCCGTCGCATGGCAAACGAAAGCCGAGGCCGAGAAATTCCAGATCGGAAGTGAAGTTAAGGTTTGCCGCGAGCAGGCGGACGTGATTGACGGCATTAACATAACGAATTACGAGCGACTGCATTTATTCGATGCGGAGGAGTTCGGCGGTATCGTACTGGACGAATCCAGCGTCCTCAAAAACTACACCGGCAAAACCAAGCAACAGCTTTGCAATTTATTCACCCAAACTCCGTTCCGCCTTTGCTGTACCGCGACGCCCGCGCCGAACGACCGCATGGAACTCGGCAACCACGCTGAATTTCTCGGCGTTATGCCGTCATCGGAAATGCTTAGCCGCTGGTTTATTAACGACACAATGAAAGCGGGCGGATACAGATTGAGAAGCTACGCGAAAAACGACTTCTGGCGATGGGTAGCGTCATGGTCGGTCTGCGTCACGAAGCCCAGTGACATCGGTTGCGACGATGAAGGTTACGACCTGCCGGAGCTGATCGTCCATGAACATATCACGCGAGACGAAACAACCGCCGAGGGATTTTTATTCAACACCGGCAATGCTGTATCCGCGACAACCGTTCACCGCGAAAAAAGAATCAGTCTCGCGGCAAAAGTGAAGGTTGTCGAAGGTCTGGTATTGGGCGATAAAAATAAAGCGCCGTGGACGATTTGGTGCGGAACCGATTACGAAGCCGACGCATTGATTAAGGCGTTGAGGGGGGCCAGCGGGGGAATGGTGGAGGTTCGCGGGAGCCAAAAGCCGGAACAGAAGGAAGCGGGATTAAGATCGTTTAGTGAATGTAAGTCAAGGATAATCGTGACAAAAGCTAGCTTGGGGGGCTTTGGACTAAATTGGCAGCATTGCCATCAAACAGTTTGGTTCGCGTCGTTCAGTTACGAGGAATGGTATCAAGCGATCCGCCGTCTATGGAGGTTCGGCCAAAAAAACGCAGTCCACTGCCATTGTCTATTGTCCGAAGCCGAACAATCAATCAAGAAAGCAATCGAGCGTAAGCAGAAGGAACACGCCGAAATGCAAGAGGAAATGCGTAGCCTCATGCACGAGGCCATGCAATCGTTGTGGGGTGGAAATAATCGCCCCACGAAATACACCAACACTCTCCGAGTCGGCACGCCAAGCTGGCTTCACAGTAAGACACTGAAGACAAAATGAAAGCCGTGATGAAAAATGCCGTCAGTTTCGACTGAGACACCCACCCTGCCCGCAGGCCAATGTAGAGATCAGGCTACCGACAGCGGCCCAGAGGCGATCAAATCCGAATCCGGCGAAAGCTGGACAATGTACCACGGCGATTGTTGCGAGGTGGTCGCGGGCTTGCCCGACGATTCGATTGACTTTGGAATTCACTCGCCGCCCTTCGCCAATCTCTATATATATTCCGACTCCGAACGCGACATGGGGAACTCCGCCAACAGCGAGGAATTCTTCGAGCATTACCGTTTCCTGATCCGCGAACTCCACCGCGTTACCGTGGTCGGTCGGCTTTGCGCAGTCCACTGCAAAGACCTGCCGATGTACGCCAATCGTGACGGCACGACAGGCTTAATCGACTTCCCCGGCGAGATCATACGGGCGTTTCGAGAATGCGGATGGGCGTTCCACTCTCGCGTGACGATTTGGAAATGTCCCGTCCTTGAGCGAGAGCGGACAAACAACAACGGCTTACTTCACAAGACCGTGAAGCGAGATCGATCCCAGGTCCGGCAGGGTATGGCGGATTATATCGTCGTGTTCCGCAAGCCGCCCGTCGGCACGCTAATGAGCGACAGTCCGATATCTAGCAATGGCTTTGCGGAATACCACGGCGAAGAAGATCCGCGCACAACGGAATGCCCGCATCCGAGTCCGTACGCCAGAATTTCGCGGCGTACAATTTCGGTCAGTATTGATATCGAAAAAATGAACGAGAGCGTTCAAATCTGGCGGCGGTATGCCGAGCCGGTTTGGTGGGATATTAACCAGACGAACGTGTTGAATCACAAAGCCGGAACTACACCGGAAGACGAGAAGCATATTTGCCCATTGCAGTTGGACGTGATCGAACGCTGCGTACACCTCTGGAGCTTACCGGGAGACGTAGTGTTGTCGCCGTTCGCTGGCGTCGGAAGCGAAGGCTACGTTTCGGTGAAGATGGAGCGACGGTTTGTGGGTGTCGAGCTAAAGGAGAGTTACTTTAGCGTTGCATGCAAACACTTGAGGGAAGCGGAAGCCGAAACCAAACAGGAGAAGATGTTTTAGCCATGACCCTACCCCAATCTACCGACCAATCAATTGACATTTTCGCCCGCTGGACGAACGAAATGAACAGCGGCGTCATTCCGCCGCTCACCGAGGACGAACTCCGCGAAATGTGGCAACTAGTCCTTAGCTTAGTTCCGACGGGCCAGTGGAATGGACTGAACGTCAAATTCGTAACTACGATCCGCAGGCTTATGGCGGAGATTGATCGATTGAAATTTACCGAAGCATTCAAACGATTCAAGCAATCGAGGAACTCATGAACACCGAAACCGCCACTACCAAATCCGACATCGCCACCATCCGGCCTATCGGACTGGAAGACAATACGGAAAGCGGGCCATTCCGCGTTCAGGAATCGCCGCGAGACTACGCCAAGTTTCTAGTCACCTACCAAAAGCGATCCATCCTGGAATCAAATAGCCGAAAAGTCGCCGAACAGTACGCCGCCGTTTGCAATCATGGCTATTGGCAAGGCTACAGGGAGGCAGTCGAGGATGAAAAGGTTTGCCGAAAGTGTCAGAGAGCGATTGAGAGGAACGGGCCTGCGGGGAGAGAGGAGATCGGGCGACTGCCGACGTTGCCAGCGGGGAGGGGAAGGGAATGATCCGCGTCTCCACCGGCAACGCACCGACAGACCATCCTTCCCCGCTGGCCATCCCGGCGAAGCGAACGCGATCCCGCGAGCCGCACGTTCCGCCCTTCACGATCATCGTCGATACGAGAGAACAGACCTCTATCAGCTTCGAGGGGCTATTCGATTCGTTTGACGAAGAAGTATCGCCCTACGAATTCATCGCCATGAACGGCCGATCCAAGCAGGACAATCGGCCCATCGCGGTCAAGACCAAGATCGGCACCCTTGCGACTGGGGACTATTCAATCGAGGGAATGCAGGAGCTAGTGACCGTCGAACGGAAATCATTGACCGACCTTTACGGCACGTTGGCCAGCGGGAGGGAGAGATTCGAGCGAGAGCATGAGCGGATGAAGGCTATGTCTCTAGCGGGCGGTCGGGCTTGCGTTGTGATCGAGGCGAGCTTTTCGGAATCGCTCGAAACTGCCCCAGTGTGGTCGAACCTCCATCCCAATTCTGTTTTCGGTTACGCGGTTAGTTGGCCGTCGCGGTACTTGACTCCGTGGGTATGGGCGGGCGGGAGGCGAGGGGCGGAGGAATTTACTTATCGTTTTCTGGAAATGTTTTGGCGGGAGCAGCAGAAAAATAAAGAAGAACACCAACCCCACCCATTACGGAGCAATCCCGATGATTCGAGTAGCCACCAGCTTTAGCGAAGATTTAGCCAGCGACATTGACTCATTGTTTCGAGAGCCGACGGCAATCAATCAGGCCGTCGAAACCTCACCCACCCCACAGGCGAAACCGGAGCAGCCAACCACCGCAACCACCAACCACGAACCGATACCGATAGTTCAGATCGGCTACGCCATTGGCAAGAAAGGCGATCCGACTGAATTCAAATGGACAAATTTAGATTCACCGGAACTCGAATGGAAACTCATATGGGACAAAACACTCCAGTCCGCCGAGACCTACGCCGCCGATTGCGGACTTGAAGTCATGGCGACCAAAGACCAATTGAAGGAACTCCGCCAGCAAGAAAAAAATGCCCTTGAATCACTCCGCGACTTGCGGGAGAAGGGATTCAACTCGTGGCGGGATGAGTTGATCGAGGCGGCGAAGGAAGGCCAGAGGGACAGGAAGAACTCGGCAGCGGCCGCGAGAGACACGGCGATGAAACCTACCCGCCCCGCAGGCCAAGACGGTGCTACGGCCACCGGCGATGACCCTTGGCGATCCGTGCCAATTGCCGAACTCGACTTCGATTCCGTCAAGGGCTTCGGTCCCAGGAAACGCGAGGCGTTATTCGCCGCCTGCCCGACCATCGGAGAGTTTGAGGATATTCGAGCCAAGCAATTTGAAGGCGGGCTAACGTCGATTGACGGCATTGGACCGACATTGGCGAGCGAGCTTGAGAATTTAATGCTGGACTGGCTTACCAAGAATCGAGACAAGTTCGGGGAGGTGGTTGAAAGCGATGCGGAAGCGGCAGCGACGGAACCGGCCGCAGAGCCAGCGGGGGAGAATGGGGCCACCGGCGTCGTTTTAGCTGGTGCTTCGATTGATGCGGAAAACTGCGTAATCAAATTTACGACAAGGCCAGACGCCCCAACCACCCCGCAATCCGAGAAGCAGGAACCGACCGCACCAGAACCCAAACCCAAAAAACCGCGAGCCGCCAATAATCCCCCGGCCGCCCGCAAGGGCAAACTCAAACCCGACACCCACTCCGACACCGAGGAGGGGTGTAAGGCCCGCTTCCGCGAGATCAAGGCGTCATTCGACCTTTCGCGGACCGAGGACGAGGACTTGCCTATGTGGAGTAAGGGCTACGAGGCGTTTGAAAACGGCGATCCATATCTTGATTGCCCCTATTCGCCAGGCGGACCGCGCACAAACTGGCTCAAAGGTTGGCTGTCGTCGAAGCGGGATAGCGAAATCGGATACGCAGCCGAAGAATCGGAAGAAGGAGGCGGAAAATGATTGTATTTTTTGCTGGAATCTTTTGCGGCGTCGTCCTAGTCGTCGCCGCGTCAATTGTCGGCCAATTCCTTGCCGACGTTGCCAACAACGACCGCGACTAAAAACCACCGCCGCCCGCCCAGCATGGCGCCCGACCACTAAGCTAAGGGAATGGCCTTGATATGTCAGTGTCTAAAAAATCCAGTAAACCGCCAACCTATGGCGAGATCGACCGCGACATTTTTGCACATCTAGACCTTGAATCGGAATACGAATCGTTCGGTATTCGGTTCGCCGGAATCGAGCGGCACGACGGAATTATCTCTTGCTACGCCATCGATCGTGACGAGAAATCGGCATCGGCATGGGTGAATGTGCAGACAGGGAGGTACGGCGACAGCGGCAGTAAAGACCCGCAGTTGGTAACGTCGATATCGTTCTATGAATTCGCGGCGAGATTCGGCAAACTCAACTTTGCCGACTACCGAGTCGCCCGCGAACACTACGGCCAAAAGTGCGGCGTCGAAGTGCCGAAGACCAAAGCGAAATCCAAGAGCAAGGCGAAGATGGACGCGAAGGCCAGCGGGAAGGAAGGAGCCGACGGCAATTCCGCGAGTGATTCGGCCGACGGACTTTCCCCCGCCGAAAAACTCGCCTTCCTCCCCAATTGGCCACCCGATCCGACCAGCGACCAGCCCGATACACTCAGTTGGCTAGTCGATGAATTTTGCACGACCTACCGACCGGGATTGACCACCGCCGCCATCATTCAGGCAGGCGGAAAACTCGCGGACTGGCCGCGCTACCGCAACCAGTCGGGCGATTTAGTCCTAGCGCCAAATTCGCAAAAGGTAATCGCGTTGCCGATTTTCGGGCCGAGCGACCCGACCCACCCCGCAAGCCCAATCGTCAAGCCAGGCGAACCGCTCCCCGCCCCAACTGCCTGGACAATTTACGCCTTGACCACACGGCATTTATCCGTCTATAGAGGCAAAGACCAACCGCGAGAACTTAACAAAAAACTCACCATCGGCCCGGCCCGCGGCACTCTGGCGAATGCTCAGGCACTGGCCGTCCTAGCCGATCCGATCAAACGCGAAAACGTCACGGCCGTCTGGAAAACGGCAGGCGAATCGGACATGATCGCACTAATGTCGATCATTCCGGAACCGCTACGCGACGTTCAATTGGTCACGACTAACGCCAGCGGGGAGGGGGGAAACGTACTGCCTTGCCAGGTCGAAACACTGGCCGGAATCCGTACGATCGTCATTCACGACGCGGACGCAACGGGCGAGATCGGGGCGAAAAAATGGATCGATACCCTAGCTTTCGTGAGTAAACACGGCGAGCAAGAAGGAGGATTTGAAGTCAAGCAAATCCGATTGCCTTACGTCGTCACCGACAACCACGGCAAAGACCTACGCGACTGGATAAACGAACGGCTAGCGGCAGGGAAAACCTCCAATGAAGCCTACGGCGAGCTTTGCGACATGGCTATCGCCAGCGAAATCCATCAAGTTAGCGAACAAGACGCGGAGCGGATCCGCAAAGACTTCGAGCGGATCAAATTGAAGCAGGAAGTCGAGCAACTGGAGGCAGCGGAAATACCCACCACCCCGCAGGCCGCGGCCCGCTCCGCTATGAAGCCGCCGCAGGCCGGCAGCGGCGATAAGCCTCTGCACATCGGCCGAGTCGTCGATGAAGATAACGGAGATTCATACGAACTGGCCAACTACTATTTTGAAACTGTCACGGCCTACAAAAACGGTAAAAAAGTAACATCTCCTCAAATCAAATCCAAGACCGCCGAACAGATCGCCGAAGACATTTTAACGCGGACTGGCACATGGCCTAAGCGCGCCGACGATTCCGGACTATTCATCGACGCCAAACCGCTCTACGGCCACGCCGCCCACGAAATCCGCGTCATCCCCAATAGCACCGAACTATCGACATGGTTGAAAATCCACTTTGGAACAACGGATTGGCGAGGCGGTTCGGATTGCGTCAAATTCGATGAGTTATTTTGTATTCTCAAATCGAAAGCGGAGCGATTCACGTCCATTGAATACAACCCGCACCAGCCGCCAATTCCGGGCATATACTACGCTTGCGAAATGCCCGACCCGCCGGCGGAAATTCCCGAATACGAAATCACCGCCGACAACTCCGCTGGACTTTCCCCGCTCGACCGACTCGTTAGCTACTTCTCTCCCGGCACTCCGGACGTTGATGACGCCTTAATTAAAACGCTAATCCTCACGACGTTTTGGGGGACCAGCAAAGGAAAACCGGCATTTATTATCACATCGTCCAGCCAAGGCCAGGGAGTAGGAAAAACCACGTTAGTCGAAATCCTTGCGGGGCTTTGCGGCACGCCGGACACGCCAGAGGGATATATCGACTTCCACCCGTCGGAAGAAATGCGTGCGTTCAAAGAGCGGTTGTTCTCGGATATTTATAGCGGCGTTCGCACAATCTGCATCGACAATCTCAAATCCCACGGATTTAGCTGGGGCGAGCTCGAGGCAATGATTACTCGCGACACGATCCACGGCCGCAAAATGTACGTTGGGGGAGTCAGAAAACCAAATACATTCGTTTGGTGCATTACCGTGAACGGGCCGGCCATGAGCCGAGACATGGCCGAGCGGTGCATCACGATCGAACTTGCACCACCCCCGCAGGCCCAGCGAGAAACTTGGCGAGCAGGCGTCGAATCTTACATCGAGAACCACCGTGCGGCGATTATCTCGGACATTATTGCACACCTACGGCGACGGCCAGGAATTGAAGGTGAACAAGTGAAACCGCGAACACGATGGGCGAAGTGGGAAAAGTTAATGCTTCAACACTTCACGAATCCCGATGAGATTCAGGACGTTATCCAGAGCCGCCTTGATTGCATGGACAGCACGGCAGATGAGATCGAGATGCTAACCGAGGCATTTTCCAACACCATGAAAACCATCGGCTACGATCCGCTAGTTGATATGGTTTGCATTCCCACCGTTGAGGCAAACGCTATTGCCATCGACGCACTTAAAATGAAACGCGACCAATTCAAAACGGCAGGGGGAGTGTTACGGCAATATGTGAAGGAGAGGAAGCTATTAGGGCTAATTAACTCGCCGTCACACAAGCACACGCGGGGATATGTCTGGATCGGCGAACGCGATCCGGCCGACCCACGATTGCGAGTGCAGGGAGCATTTTCGGCAGACGACTTCCGTAAACGCTTCGAACGCTGGAAAGCCGACCAAGCCGCCCAACGCTACCACGGCCACGGCAGCGGGCCGAACGTCCGCCGCGTCAGCGATCCGCCGCCAGAGCAGCAGTCAGAGTTTTAGCCGCGAAACCAAAACTAACCAAACATTGCCACGGCAAAATAAAATCTGAAATAAACCCCGCCGCTTCGTTTACTGAATTACGCAATGACGTAATATCACCCATCGGCCAAGGGTTAACGAGACGCACAACGCGAATCGGACGCCTTGGCCCATTGAGAAAGATGGGTATCGCAATGGCTCACGGATTCACCGACACCGACAACATGGTTATCGTCGGAACCCCCGCATGGCACGGACTCGGACGAGTGGTTGACAACGCCCCCACGCCGGCCGAAGCATTGAAACTGGCCAAACTCGACTGGACCGTTGAGCAGTGGCCAATGGTCGCAGTGAACGAGCCGAGCCTCCGAATGCCGGTCACTTCGCACGTCTGTAATATGCGATCCGATACCGGCGAGCAGCTTGGCGTTGTCGGTCAAGGCTATCGCCCAATTCAAAACGCCGAGCTTGCCCAATTCGCAACCGCCCTTGGCGTTGACTCTAGTGGAGAATCGACGGTTAAGGTCGAATCTGCCGCTTCAATCTGCGGTGGACGCCGCGTTTGGTTCTTGCTCAGGGCCAACACGTTTTCCGTCAAGGGCTTCAATGATGAAGTGACGCCCTATTTACTCTTGGCCAACGGCCACGACGGCAGTTTAGCCTTCCACGCCCGGCCAACTAGCGTCCGCGTCGTTTGTAAAAACACGCTCAGCATGAGTATGGGCAGCAAATCGACATGCTTTGACTTGCGATTCAAACACGAAGGCGACATTCAAGGAAAGCTTGAAGAAACCCGTCGCGTTCTCGGACTGTTCAGCAAGACCGCCGACCAATTCCGCGAGAAGGTTGACTACCTCAGCAGTCAAACCGTAACCAAGGAGCAACTTGCGGCCTACTTTGTTGACGCCTATTCCGCCGCCTTTAAACCGATCCCGGCCAACCCCACCACGACCACCGACCGGAAAGCGGCAACCGAGGCCCGCGAGACTATCTATCACTGGACGCGAGCCTTTGACCGCGACTCACAACGCTTCGGGGCGACACGCTGGATCGCGTTAAACGCCGTGACCGACTGTCTACAGCATCTTGACGTTGTTCGCGGCCGAGACGACCGCAGCCGCAACGAGAACCGCCTTAAATCGCAACTGTTCGGGGCGATCGAGGAACGCACCAACGCCGTTGCGAAAGTGGCGTTGACGTTGGCGGGATAGCAGCAAGCGGTAAATGCCAGCGGGGGAGGGATGGGTCATCGTGATTCACTACCCCCGCTGGCAATCTCCAAGCCGAAAAAAATCGCCATGAACGCCGAACCATTATTTTTACTGTCAAATCGCCTTGACCGCAAAACGCAAATTCGCCAAGACCCGATTCACGACCTTTACCAATTCCGCGAATACAGCCACCTCCGCGAGGAATGGGACAACTGGCTATTTGTCGTTCACTCATTCGGGGAAGAACCGTTTTTTGAAACGGCATTGCTGTTAAGGAAAGTCGACGCCGACGGTAAATGCCATCACCGAAGGGTACGCATGAGCGGAGATAATTTGGCTATCGACCGAAAATTTTATGGTCCGCGCAACTGGAATCACTGATTGCCCCACGGCGAAATAATTATTTCCCGCCATCGCAGATACTTTGTTTACGATATTACGCAATCGCGTAATATCAGTTATGCAACGCGACTTCCGCGAAGCGAATGAGAATGAATAAGGGATTACGACCATGACCACTACTGCCCACAGCGTGTTTCAGACTTGGCTTGAGAAGGTTGACGATATCCTCCTCCGCATCGTCGGTCGGAGCAATGAAGACTATCCGCTCCATTACGTTGATTTGTGGGACGATGGTTTTACCCCCCAGCAGGCGGTTTGCCTTGCAGTGTTTGGGCAGTCCGGCCGCTAACGATCCTTTAATCACGCCGCGGCAACTCGGCGTGCCTATGAGTACCGTTTTCCCACCCCTCTATTTTGGAGTTTGAACGATGCAACTGGAATCAGCCATTCGCACGGGCGACCGCGTTGCCTGGGACGCGCCGCAATTCAGCGGCGGGATTTTTTTTCGCGGCCGATCATCCGGCGCGAAATTCACCGGCAATAAGCGGTTTGCGGGGATGGTCGTGAAACATTCCTACGGGGCAGGCACCGGCCAGCACACGTTTACCGTGTTGCTGGATGACGGTAGCAAGAAGATGGTGAAGGGGCGGAATTTGTACCCGAATTTAGTGGATCATACCCCGGACGCGAATTCGCCGGACCGGCAATAGTTTTCCCCCCACCGCCGCCAGCACCACCCATACCCCAAAATCGGCCAGCGGGGAGAGCAGGTTCCCACCGACTCTCTCCGCTTTCCGTATTTTTATTTTTAATTCCTTCACACCGTCGCAGACAATGACCACGAAAAATAAAAATAAAATTTACGCGACTCGATCAAATCAAGCCGACAGCCACAAAAAGGGGGACAAGGGGGACAGACGGGGGACATCACGGGGGACACGACTTTTCTCGCGTCAATTCTACATAACTCACTACTACTACTCTACTTACTACTACTACTACTACTACTACTACACAGTAGGACAAGGGGGACATAGGTCGCAGACCTAGAAAGATAGAACAGAGAGATCGGGAGGGAATAAAGAGAGAGTAATAACATGACTACTACTATTCCCGGCTAGCTCTATAGGAACGGCGGTCCCCCGTGTCCCCCTTTTCCATAAGTCCAATACGCAGGAACGACTTAGCCCAAAAAACGATGTCCCCCGGGGCGTCCCCCGGCGTCCCCCTTTTCCGCAAACCATTACCACAAAACAACTTAGCAGCGTCCCCCTTCGTAACTCGGCCAAATACGCACTATTGACCAAAATAACACTCACAGCCACAGCCACGATCCTTGCACCTCACCACGGCGAAAAAATGAAACGCACAACGAAAAATAAAAAAATCCCCACGGTCGCCGAATCGCTGTTTGGCGGAGGTGAGCCGGTCGGCATGGCCGAGCAGGTTAAGCCGGACGCATCGAACGAGACCATTCCACCCCCGCAGGCCCCCAGCGTGTCGCTGGACCGCGAATCGACTCGTACACGCCACACAAAGCCTCACAGAAGCACCCAGGCTGTCCAAGCGACCCAACCGGCGACACCACCCAGCACCATCGCTGCTCGATGTATATGTTGTCAGTCGCCGATATTCTGGACCGACCCGGCCGACGAACCGCATTGCGGCGAGTGTGACCCCTGCCCCTTCCCGCAGGCCCAGAGAGGTAGATGGATCGTAATCGACACCAGCGAGCCGGGCGAACCGGACGGCACGCGGACGGATTGGGAGGAGATCGAGAGGGTAAAAGTGGCGGACCCGTTCCCGGTGAAACCAAGACCAAATTACCTAGACCACCAAGAAGCGGAGCCGCAGCCGGAAACCAGACGCAGTCCGAACGGCAAAATCCGCGCCAGCACGGAATACGCCGAATAACCCCACGGCGGAAAATAATCTTCCCGCCCCGCAGGCCATTTCGGTTGACGATATTACGCAATCGCGTAATATGAGGTAGAGACAGAACCCCACCCCTAAATTAAGGACTGAACGATGACCGAGAACCAGGCCAAGCTAGTTGCACTGTTGACCACCGCCGCCCAGTGGAAAGTGACAACCGCGAAATTTAGCGGCGACCGGCTCGATTGCGTTGCCGACGTTACGAGCGGCGGCTACAAAATCAAAAAGCAGAAGTTTTCGTTTCGCTTCGATGATCCCGCCTCGTGTTTCGGTTCGCGGTTGGTACCCGGCTCGTGCCGCGGAGCATACAGCGAACATTACGCCGCAGCCGCCGCGAAAATCATTTTTGAGTTCTCCGCCGCCGTCGGGCAGGAAGTGATTTGAGAGTTCGGAGTTGCGGGCCGTGTTTCTTACGGCCCCATGCTCCGCATTTTCGCGGAAACGGCAACGCCGCCGCCGAGCAAGCGCGGCGATAAAGGAAAGTACGATGTACAAAAAATACAAGCTGACTTGTTGGAGCGATGACTTCGAGGTCGAAGCCGACCTCACCCAGGCGAGCGCGCCGATCAAGGTGGACGGCGAAGCTACCCAATACCAGACGGCCGACTGCCGCCACCGTTTGTCAGAATTGCTCACTCTAGCCGCGTGCTGGAGCTACCGCGACACGCCGGACAGCAATGTTGATTTCAGCGCGATCGCTACGCTAGTCGAGATCGAGTAACACCCCCCCATCACCCCCACCACTTTCCTCGCTGAGTGAGCGAGTCTAACGAAGGAGAAAAACAGCTGCCAATACAGAATAAACAATTACCCATGACCCCCACACCCACCTACTTCCAACTCGACCACGCCCGCCGCCGCGCTCAACAGCTCGGCGAGCGGGTTTATCTCGTTGGCACGATCCAAGGAACACTGACCGGCTTCGAGATTGTGCCGCAATCCCAACTCGCCAACCACCACGCGTTGACCTCACTCCCCGCCGCAGGCCAAATCGCCGGCATGGTCACGCCCGACGGCACTTACCGCCCGAACGGCCGATGACCGCAAGAAAATTTCAAATCGACCACGCCCGCGAGATCGCCGCCAAGCTTGGAGAGGACGTTTCCATCGTCGATTGCACTAGCGACGGTATCCAATCCTGGCAATACGTTCCGGCATCGGAAACACCGCCAAACGCAAAAATCATCGGCACCGCCACTCCCGCAGGCGAATTCCACGAAGGAAAATACTAGATATGGCCGCACAAATGGGAATCGAACTAACCGCCGAACACCGCGACCAGATTGAGTGTCACCGCGAGAAAACTGGCATGACCCTCACGCAGATCGCCGCCGCCACGGCTAGTTCCGGCGCCAGCATCAGCCGAATCTTCGCAGGCCAGCAACGGCCATCGGAACCGCTACTGCACGCAATTTGCCGCGAGATCGGACTGGCGTGCAAGATCGAACGGATTACGAAAATTCGCTTCCGCCCAAGATCCACTTGACAATCGTTCCAGCCCACGCCTAATATCACAGTAGTTCTAGTGTCGGGGGAGATAGGGCGGGCTACAACACCCCACTCAATCGGCACCAGAATCATCTTGCACCGGATACCACCGGGTGAGCCGCGAATTATTCGCAGTTCGTCCGGTTATTTTTTTGCCGGTCGGGCAGGTCGAGCGACCAAACGAATCTCTTGCTTGATTCCTGAGATCACACTCAATCCAGCAACTCGATTCGATTCGTCAACGCAATCTCGATCCGCCCTATCTGCTCTTTGGTTTGCGGGCGCTTCCGGCTTTGGCCGGCGCAGAGCCGCAAACCGGCGAACGACTCGCCCCCACCGCAGGCCAACCGCGTTTTCACTCTAGAGCGTTTCGACATGCGAGCTAGAGCGAATCTGCCATCGCGGCGAGCCTGCCACCGGCCACCACATCACGCCGTGACGCCATCGGAGCGATCATTATCCCCGCCATCTTTCCGCGATTGGAGCAAATCCGAATGCTACGCCAAATCCTGACCTGGCTGCAAATCCACATGGACGAAACCGCCGCGCTATACCTCCTGGTTGACGATTGGCAAAACGCCTCAACGTGGTCGCAACGCTTTGCGGTCATTCAACGCGGCCTAGCCATCGTCGCCGAGATCGCAGCCGACTTCCCCGCGATCCTCTTTAGACCCAACACGTTCGGCTTCGCAGCCGAGAATGAAGCGACCATCGAAACGGAATTCGGGCCGAGTTTCGCGGCTATCGGCATCACCGGCACGAGGTGGCAGGCGTTCACTAAATTCCTCAAAGAATTCATTCCCGCGATACTGCCGTACCTGCCGCTTATCTTCGCCGAGAAGGAAAAGTTTGCGGCGAGCCGGAAATGAAACCCAAACTCAAACCCAAACGCCGCCGACCGCCGCAACACGATCCCGACCACCCCGCAGGCCAACTCGCCGACGCCGAAATAGCCGCTTTTCACCGCCACGAATTACGCCGCGACATCGCCAGGAGAGTTTCACTTGTGGCCATTCCCCAAGCCGCCCCCGACCATCGATCCAATCAGCCTGCGGCTGGCGTTGACGTTGGAGCGAATCGAGCAGAGGTTTGAGAGGATCGATCAAAGATTCGAGAGGATCGAGCAGAAGCTAGAGCGAATCGGCAACGAGACCCAGTCAAGTAAGATTTCGGCGAGCTACGGAACCCAATCGCTAATCCGAGCGGTGAATAAAGTCGCCGGACGATTATTTCAATTGACGCAGCCAGAGGAAATGCGGATCCGGGTTACCAGGGAAACGGGAATATCCCACATCCGCGAATATCAATCCAGACAAAACGAACCCATCAAGCAATTCTACGCGAGAGAAAAATCCATGCTCAATTTCGACATCGTTCTTCCTCCGCCCAAAGCGACCGACGTTCAGTACCGCGAAGTCACGGTTCAAGTGAACGACGGGCCGGAAGTCAAAGTTGTTCTTGCCGGTAGCTCGATTTTCGCCACGGAATACAGCGGACCCGATAATGCGACCGTGACGGCGACTCTGGTGGACATCGACGACAACCAGAACCGGTCGATCCCACGCACCCAAACATTCCTGTTGCTCGACACAATCCCGCCCGGTCAGCCGGACGAAATGGGATTGACGGTGACCGGCGAAATCCCCGACCCGCAGCCGACGCCCGTACCGACGCCCGATGAACCGCCCACGCCCGACGAACCGGATGCTCCTAACGATCCCGATGCTCCGCCAGTTACCGACGCCTAATTCGCTTCGTTAAAAACAGCGTCGTTCGCCACCTTCTATTAGATAAACCATTAATGCCCAGGGGCGAACGACGCTAAATATCTGGCGATGGCCGGGAGCAGAATAAAAAACATTTCCCGTCGCCGCAGAATCGCAGCGACGGGAAATAGAAAACCAACCCGAATTGTAAGCAGTCCTATGCCAGCCGCCGAACCCAGCAAAACCGACGCTCCTCAGCCCAAGAGCAGCACACAGACGATCACTCTGTTGCTCATTGGAATTGTGTTAGCGGCCGGGCAGTGGCTCAATCGTCCGGCGGTTGTTCCCAATCCGGACGTACCGACAAAACCTGCAATTATCGTGCCGGTCAAGGTTGAGCCGGTCAAAGTGGAACCGGTCACGCCAAAGATCAATCCGCCGAAACCGGACCCTGCCCCCACCCCGCAGGCCCCAACGCCCTGCCCATACTGCCCACCGCAACCTACGCCCGCACCAGACGTTACGCCGACTGTCCTACCGATCCTACCCATTCCAAGCGTTATTAAGGCGATATCCGGCCCCGACGCGGTAAAGGTCGGCGAGATCGCGGAATTCACTTCCCCCGCTGGCGAATCACGACGCTGGCTAGTGGATCCGGAACTCTCGATCCGCGTTTTCGATGACGGCCAAACAATCATCCTGCCCACGGACAAGCCAGGGCGGTATGTCATTTTTCTAGCGTATGGCGACGGTCGGGAAACATTCGCGGCGAAGAAAGTCCTAGCGGTCGAGGGAAGCCAGCCGCCGCCGCCCCCCGTCATTCTCCCAGTAACGCCGCCCGACGTTCCACCGCCAATCGTCACGCCGCCGCCCGTTCCGCCGACCGTCAAGGCCACAGCTGCGACTTACGTTTACGAGCAGCGGGACGGCCCCGTACCAGTCGGCGTACTGACTGCGTTGAATCGCTTAAATCGGGAAAAAAAAATCGTCGCAACCCTTATCGACAATGACACGATCAGCGGCGCCAAAGACATTCCAAAACAATACAAGACGGCAGTTGCTGCCGCGCGTGCGATGGGCTTACCGACGCTGGTAGTGACGGCTGGCGACGTGGTGCTGAAGACGGTGAAAGCCCCCACGACGGAAGCCGCAGTTATGGAGGCCGCGCAGTGAACTCATTTGCCCCCATTGATCCAAAGCTAATCGACGTTATTCTCGCGCCGTCGGGTTATCCCCCCGAATTGGCCGCAGAGGATACGACTGACGCCCTGCGCGACGTTTGCGGCGCGGCAGCCAGAGACTTTCCGAAGGGACTCTGGGTCGAGCCGAAAGACTGGGCGGACAAGGCCCGCGAGAACGATGCGAATAATACTTGGCCGATGAATTTTTGCGACCGCTTCACTAACCAAAATCCGAATCATTTCTGTACATGCCATTCCAACGGCACGGCGTTTGAAATGTGCTGGAACCGGCAACGCGGAATCATCTTCCCTGACGGTCCCAAGAAAGATTTCCGCTACGAAGAATCGGCATGGTCTGGATCGGTTTGGGTTTCCCCAATGAGCGTTTACGCGGAGGCCAACCCGCGAGAGTGGGGAGGGGCTAACGTCCGGCAGGTGATGGAGATCGTCATTCGTCGCGGATTTCTACCCGATTCGATTCAGCCCCGCGAATATGGATTCAAGCACACGCTAGCGGGAACTACGGGCAAGGGCGGAAAAAATCAATCGAACGGCCCCTGGACGCCCGTATCTCGATTCCCCGAAGGGTGGCAGGAGACGGCAAAACACTTTCGAATTCTGGAAGTGATTTTTCCCGAGTCGGCCGAGCAAATTATGAGTCTAATTTTGAATGGCTTCCCGGTTTGCGTAGGCCGCAATGGCCACGCTATCCCGTATGCCTTTGCGAATGTTCAAGAAAAAAAGATTGGTTACATAGACAGTTATGACGTGGTTCGATGGGATTCATGGAACACAGTTCGCAACGCCGTTAGCGGCGCCCATTCGATTTCATCCGTCACTTCGCCCGATGTCTGGTCCAAACCCGCAGGAGATTAACCAATGCGTTTTTGTTTAACGATCGTTGCCGTCCTTTTCGCCGCCGTCACGATTTCCATCACGGCCAGCCAGGCGAACGGCCAAGTCGTTTGCGAAAACGGCGTTTGCGAATTGCAGCGAAAAGTCGCGGCGAAGCCGAAAGCCCAACCGACCGCCGAGTGTCAATGTAGCCCGTGCAACTGTTCGCCTTGCCAATGCGGAGCGGCAACCGCAACCGCAAAAACCACGGCGAAACTTTCCGCCCACCCGCAATCCAAAGCGGGAGCTTTTCGCGGCCGACTGCTCCAAGCCAAGCCCCTCCGCTCCGTTGCCGGGCGAGTATTGTCGATCCGGCCGTTGCGGGCAATCGGGCGAGCCGCGAAGGGCTTGCGGGGGCGAGGATGCTAGGTCGATGAAACTCACCCCGTGCCTCAACGCCGACTGCCACCACGCCGTTCCGACCGCGAACGGGGCGGCGAATCTTTGTCGAGAGTGCAGGGAGAATATGCAGCGGCGGTTTAATCGTGAGTTAAACAATGACCGTGACATTGACGGCATCCTAAATTGCATTTACCGAACGGACGTGGTTAACGGCAAATGCGAAACGAGAGCGGCCGGAAATCGCAGACCGTTAAACCAGAAAAGCGGCAACTAACTCGGAGCAGAAACGAGTCAACGCACGATGGACAATTTGGAATGGGAGAAGATCGGCGAATTCATCAAGAGCGTCGGTATTCCATTTTGCATTCTTCTTATTTTCGTCGGACCCGTCGTATTTGCCCTCTACAAGCTAATTCGTATTTATGGAGCGAGGATTTTTGAGGCAATTCTGAAATACCTTACGACTGCCGAAGAATGCAACCGCAGCAACACCGACTCTGTTGCCATATTAGCAAAAACAGGTATCCATTCCAGCGAGAACCACGACAAGACGCACGACGTTCTGTTGCGGCTTTGCCATATCGGCAGGTCAGTGCTGCGGCGATCCAGCGACAACGAATTGAAGATCGAAATCCTACCGCACTTCGATGCGATTGACCGGCTCCTAGAAAAGTAATCAGCACCCTCCACCCCCCGCAGGCTAAAAAATGCCAGGACGAACCGTACTCTCAGGCGTCGATCAATCAGGCACATCCCGACCCGCCCGCGGCGGAAACATGGGGTCGCGTTTTTACGATGAAACCCTGCGGGCCAATTTCGTCTATGACGATACGCTCGGCCTTTGGCTTCCCCACTCGCAACCAATTTTCGCCCCCGCCACCGCAGCCAACGGCTACATCTTCGATGACTTCCGCGAAGGCACTCTTTCATCCTATTGGACCGTCGATCGCGGCACCGACACAACCGCCGCAGTGAACTTCGCTCGATCCGCGCACAGCGAAATCCAAGGCACGACAGGCAATGACGGGACGGGCTTTGCCGCCGATGGGATTTACCTCAGGACGCCGTTATGGGGCTTGCTCAGCGTACGGGCTTGTAGCTTCCGGGCGAAGCTGAAAATCAGCGATACGGCGGCTGTTGCGTTCTTCGCCGGACTAACGGCCACGTCAACGCTGCAAGAGCCGATGAGCCTGTCAGGCACGACGTTCACCACAACCGCAGTTGACGCCGCCGGATTCCTGTTCGATACCGCCGCGACCACCGACACGATCCGCTGCATGGGCGTTGCCGGAAATACTGACGCGGCTTCGCCAATCGACACGGCAATCGCCGCGGCCAACGACACTTACTACGAGCTTCGCATCGACTTCGATGTTGCCGGCAACGGGACGTTCTATGTCAACGGCACGAGCTACGGAACGCTTGCCGTCGCCACGCGGCCGAGCGTAAACCTTTACGGGGTTATTTCGGTAGTAACCCGCAACGCCAACACGCGAATCGCCACCGTTGATTACTGCGGCGTTGTTTGATTTGTCCCACCCAGCGTGCCGCTGGACCGCCACAGCGGCACCCGACCCACCCCGACCCCGCCC
>Ga0163152_10003508_pt1 | contig 20302 bp, 15 predicted proteins | sample OliLakLV19MP8IB2_FD_148635 | JGI IMG/M metagenome (GOLD analysis project Ga0163152, IMG submission 148635) | Freshwater microbial mat bacterial communities from Lake Vanda, McMurdo Dry Valleys, Antarctica - Oligotrophic Lake LV.19.MP8.IB-2 | ecosystem: Environmental > Aquatic > Freshwater >...
CAAAAGCTCGACAGCCGCGACCGGCCCAGGCCCACGACCGCCCGGCCATGCCAAGCACCAGCGCGCGGCCCACGTCGCGGTACCCCATGCGATAGCAAGAGCGGAGCGAGGCGAAGTTGTGGCTCTCGACGTAGGCGATCGTGCCACGGTAGCCTCGAGCCAGATACGCTTGCCACGCGCGACTGACTTCGATGGCGTGCAGTCGTTGGCCGCGATAGTCGGGCAAGGTGAAGGCTTTGTAGCCGTAGACAAACGCCGGGTCGAAATGGATCGACAGGCCGTCGGAAGCCACGGTCGGCTGGGTCGAATACCAACTGTAGCAGGCGAGTTTCACGCCGTGCAGCACCGCGTAGCACTCGTCCCCTTTGGCCAGAGCGTCATCGAGAAACTCGTAGGTGAGCTCGTGGCGCGGGTCGCAGGCAAACGCGCGAAGTTGCGACTCACTCAAAAACTCGGACCGATACCCCGCCGGCAAATCGAGAAACTCCGGACGCGCCGCATCAAGCGCCAGCACCTTGAAGACCTTGCCCAATGCGACCACGTTAATCGTGCGCACTGCCAGGTCGTACAGTGTTCGCGCAATGCCGAAATGCTCGAGGTCGCTTTGAATCAAGTTGAGTAAGGTGCGACGAGGCATGATCGAATAGGATCGACCGAAGAATAACTTCTCCTCAAGCCCCTCTCCCCTTGTGGACTTCGGCGAGCTCAGTCGAGCCGGAGAGGGTAGCCTGCGGTGAGCTTGCCGAACCGGGTGAGGGGTTCCTAAATCAGGAAGTTGTTCTTCGGTCGATCCTTACCTGGAACACAGTTACTTGGAATACAGCGGCGGACAACCGGCTCGACGGGCCTCGCCAAGACCCGCAATGGCGGCACTGGGTTCCAGAGTAGTTACCGCAGCGATATCGCTCCTCAATTGGCGCGAAATGAGCCAGCGCGATCGCCGGGCGGGCAATTTCGTGCCGGTTTTTCCGCGTGATACCGGCACGCGGAGGGGGGCCGACGCAGAAGATTAAAGTGCGTTTAGATTCGCCAGCCGCGTGGAGAATTCTCGTCGCAAGGGCGCAGGTCGCTGGCGGGCGCGATCGACCTGATGTGCGCAAGCGACCTCAGATGCCCGGCTCATGTTCCTGGCCGCTATAGCGCACCAGCCGCCACGCGTGATCCTTACCGCACTCGCACTTCGCCAGCCAGCTTTTGCGATCGGCCGAGAAGATTATCGGCAAGCCCGTTCGTCGGCAACGGTCGCAGCGCCTTAGGTAGTGGGGGACGTCGTGAGACGTGTCGCTCATCGGTCCTCCGACGCGCACGGCCAAGCGTGGCCTTGCCAAGGCTACGCTACACATCCAGATTGCGGACATCCAGCGCGTGGGTCTCGATGAACTCGCGGCGCGGCTCGACCTTGTCGCCCATCAATACGCGGAACAGTTCGTCGGCGGCGCCGGCGTCTTCCATGGTCACCTGCAAGAGTGTGCGATTCTTGGGATCGAGCGTCGTTTCGCGCAACTCCTCAGCGTTCATTTCGCCCAAGCCTTTGAAGCGGGTGATTGTCAGCCCGCGTTCGCCGGCCGAACGAATCGCCGGCAGCAAGCCGCGCAGGTCTTCGATCGGCGTGGCGCTTTCGCCGCGGCGGACCACGAACGGCGGTTCTTGCACGCCGGTACGGACCTGTGGCAGCAGGGCTTCGATTCCCAGGCCCATGCCGGCCAGCACGTCGAGCCCGCTGTTGAGCGAGCGAACTTCGTGTAGTTCGACGATGTGCAGGCGGGGGCCGGCTTCGCCGTTACCGTCGGCCGTGGGGGCAGTAGGAGCGACGGGCAATGGAGCGTCACTGACGCGAGCTTCCTGCTTGGTCGTTTGTTCGTGCTCGCGCAAAAAGCGATCGAGCTCGTCGCGGGTGTGGAACCAGTGCTCGTGCGTCCCCAAGTAGACGTGATAGACGGGCAGCCGGCCCGAGGCCACGGCTGGATCTCGCAGCCCGGCCAGCGCCCGCAGGCTGATGCCGCGGCGTTCGAGCGTGGTGACGGCGTCCACCAAACCCGCCAGCGTGCGGCAAAGCTTGCCCATGTCGTCGCCGGCGATCTTGCGGCCATCTTCAAACTCGAGCACCGCGTCGGCCAGGCCGAGATCGAGCAACTGCTGCTTCATCTCTTCGTCGGTCTGCACGTAGTAGGTTTGCTTCTTGGCTTTGACGCGGAACAGGGGCGGCTGAGCGACGTAGACGTGCCCATTGCTCACAAGCTGGAACATCTGCCGGTAGAAGAACGTGAGCAGCAGCGTACGGATGTGCGAGCCGTCGACGTCGGCATCGGTCATGATGACGACTTTGTTGTAGCGGCGCTTGCTGAGATCGGCATCTTCGCCGATGCCCGCGCCGACCGCGGCAATGATGCTGCGGACCTCTTCGTTGGCGAGCACTTTGTCTTCGCGCGATTTGTAGGCGTTGATGATCTTGCCACGCAACGGCAGGATCGCCTGATACTCGCGCAGGCGGCCCCCCTCGGCGCTGCCGCCGGCCGAATCACCTTCGACCAGGTAGATTTCGCACTTTTCGACTTCGCGGCTGGTGCAATCGCGCAGCTTGCCGGGGAGCCCGCCGTACGACAGTGCCCCCTTGCGGTCGCGAATGAGCTGCCGGGCCTTACGGGCCGACTCGCGCGCTTCAGCCGCCAACAGGCCCTTCTTGGCGATGGCCTGGGCCGAGCGTGGGTGTTCCTCGAGATACTTGGCCAGGAAGTCGCCGACGGCCGAGTTGACGATCCCCTCGATTTCGCCGTTGCCGAGCTTGGTTTTGGTTTGACCCTCGAACTGCGGCTCAGGGACGCGCAGCGAGAGCACAGCCGTGAGCCCTTCGCGAAAGTCGTCGCCGGTGGGGACGAGGTCTTTGAACAGGTTGCCCTTCTTGCCGTAGGCATTCAGGCAGCGCGTGAGCGCGGCGCGAAAGCCCGAGACGTGCGTCCCCCCTTCGACGGTGTTGATGTTGTTGACGTACGAATGAAAGTTCTCGGTGTACTCGCTGGAGTACTGCGCGGCGAGCTCCACCCCGACCCCTTCGAACTCGCCTTCGAAGTGCAAGATATCGGCATGCGCCGGCTCACTGGCCCGGTTCAAGTGCTCGATGAACTGCAGCAGGCCACGCTCGTAGTGGAATGCATCGCTCTGCCCGTTGCGCTCGTCCTTGAAGTTGATTCTCACGCCGCGGTTGAGGAAAGCCAATTCCTGCAAGCGGCGTTGCAACGTACTGTAGTTGAACTTGGTGACCGGGAAGATCTGCGGGTCGGGCTTGAAGGTCGTCTTGGTGCCACGTTTGTCGGTGGCGCCGATGCGGCGGACTTCGCCTTGCGGCACGCCGCGCTGGTATTCCTGCTGGTAGACGTGCCCTTCGCGAGAGACCTCGACCTCGCACCATTCGGACAGGAAGTTGACGACGGTCACGCCGACGCCGTGCAACCCGCCCGAGGTTTGATAGGCCCCTTTCTTGAACTTGCCACCGAACTTGAGGTAGGTCATCACCCCTTCGAGCGTGGAGACGCCGAGGTCGGGATGGGTTTCGACCGGGATACCGCGGCCGTTGTCTTCGACCATGCCTGAGCCGTCGACGTTAATCGTCACGTCGACCTGCGTGGCGAAGCCGGCCACTGCTTCGTCGATCGAGTTGTCGACGACTTCGTACACCATGTGGTGCAGGCCGCGCACCGTGGTGTCGCCGATGTACATACTGGGCCGCTCGCGCACGTGCTCCAAATCGCTGAGGTGTTCGAGATCGCCCGCGCCATATTCGGCATTGGCTTGGCGGCCGGCGCGCGCCTGGGGGAGCGCAGTCTCGGGGAGCGGAGTCTCGCTTTGCGGCGATGTCTGGTCTTCAGGTTGATCGGCTGCTTCGGCCATGTCGTTGCATTCCTTAAGCGAACATCCGTGTCGAGTGCGTTACTTCGGCGCCTGGCCTCCCAGCCGGCGCGGGAATTGAATCACCTGTCTAAAATCAGTCGACTCGCCCGACTTTGACGCGCAAGTCGACCAGGTGTTCGTCGGGCAAAGCGGCCTTCAACCGGGCCAACAGGGCACCACGCTCGAAAGCAATCGCCTGCACCAGGCTCGAACTGCTGACCACGACGTCGAGTACTCCTTGTTTGATGGCCCCCACCCGGCTCCGCTCGGCGAGCAGTTTGCCAGCGGCTTGCCGCCAGGCATCGTCGAGGGCCACCCCCGCTTGCTGCCGCGCGAAACCGCGCCGAGCCATCAACTCCGTCATCAGTTCGGCCAGCTTGACCGGTCGACCTTGGGCCATCCTTAACCTCGGGTTGGGCGACGTTTTTGCTCGTGTTGGCGACGCACGCGCGCCGCCGGCGAGCCGTTAATGATCTCGCGCCAGGGGCATGATCACGTAACCGTAACCATCGCTCGACGAGCAGACCGCGGCGCTGGCGGAATCCTTCAGCTCGATTTTGAAATTCGATTCGGGATCGAGCACCTTGAGGAAGTCGGTCACGAACCGCGGATCGAGCGTGATCGCGATCGTCGGCCCGCCATATCCGATCGGCAATTCGATGCGCGACTGACCGTGCTCAGCAGCTTTACCGGTGAGCACCACGCGCCCCTCGCCGAAGGTGAAATCGACGCCGCGCGTTTCGTCGCTGGTGAGAATCGCCGCCTGTCGCACCGCCGCGTAGAACGGCCCGACCATCAGCTCGACGTGCGAAGCGTCTTGCCGCTGCGGGAAGACATCGCGCCAGCGTGGAAAGCGACCTTCGACCAGGCGGCTCGAGATCGTGGTTTGCCCGGCTTGTACGAGCACGCTCCCCGCCTTGATCGCCAGGTGGATGTCGATATCGGGATCGGCCAGGGCCCGCTCGATGAGGTGCATGGCCTTCGTCGGGACGATCGTCGTGCCGTCGGCGACCTGGTGTCCGCCCACTGCCTTGGCAGGGCCATACATCGTGGCCAGGCGGCGGCCATCGGTCCCCACTGCGGTGAGCTTGTCGGCGGCGAACTCCAGCAGCACGCCCCCCAAGGCGTAACGCGTGCTTTCGTTATCGGTGGCGAACACCGTGCGGCGAATCATTTCACGCAGCAACCGGGCAGGGACTTCGTGATAGGCCGACTCTTGAAAACTGTTGACGACCGGGTACTCGTCGGGGTTCTCGCCGAGCAAACGGAACTCGCTCCGCTCGCCGCGCACCAGCGTCCCTTGCGGTTCGGCCTCGAGCCGCAGCGCCTGATCGGTGCTCTCGCGCAAGATCGAACCAAATCGCCCGGTCGGCAAAATGGCGCTCCCCGCGGCGTCAACATCCACCCCGGGCACGTCGACGCGGACGCCAATTTCCAAATCAGTAGCCACGAGCGTGACCGCACCGTCGCGAGCTTCGAGCTTGACGTTCTGCAGGATCGGCTTGGTGCTCCGGGCGGGAGCCACGGCACTGGCGGTTTGAAACGCTGCCAGGAGCTTGTCGCGTTGGCACACGACCTTCATGCGAGTTCGTACCTTTCTGCGTCGTGAGGCCGCCAACATCGGGGCCCCCAGGCTGCGATGGCCTAAGAGGCTACGCTCTCGGGCGGCGCGAGACGCTCTTGTATTGCTGTTAGTATTTCATTTCTTAAGAAAACAGTAGTCGTAATAAGGTGCCGGCCGCGATTGTCGAAAACTCTTCACATGGCCGCCATAACCGATTTCTGAGCGTCGCTTTGCCGCCAGCAACAGTCGCCGATTTCATGGTGCAAAACTTGTAGCGCCGCCCCCCAGCGACTGTCGAAATAGCGTCTGGCGTTTGCGCTTGGCGGACGTCGACCGTTGTCGGGCCAGCGAACCGCCCGGCAGGCGCCGGCCAAATCACAGACAATCGACAAGCAATCGACAGCGCTTGTTCGACAGCGGCGATCCGGCGGCCGGGCACTTGCCGCGTCAATTTAGGATCGCACGAAGAATAACTTCCTGATTTAGGAACTCCTCACCCTACCCTCTCCCACAAGGGGAGAGGGGGCTTGAGGAGAAGTTATTCTTCGTGCGATCTTTAGTCGTGCGGTCTCTCCTGCCTCGGGGCCAATGTTGTTGAATCATCAAGCCGGTTTTAACTGGTTGCCGACGATCGGTTGCCGGACGGCTGGCACAAGCCGCGAACCGCTTCGAGGGCGGCGCGTGTTTGGGGATCCTCGAGCCGGGTGGTCAGCTTACGGCAGGCGTGCAGCACCGTGGTGTGATCGCGGCCGCCGAAATAGTCTCCAATTCGCTCCAGACTGAGCGACGTCAACTCGCGCGCCAGGTACATCGCCACGCCGCGCGCCAGGGCCACGTGGCGCTGTCGTGAAGGGCCACGCACCACGGCCGGTCGCAAAGCGAAATGGCGGGCCGCCGCGCCGCCGATGCTCTCTAGCGAGGGCTCGCGCAGTTGGGCAAATTCAGCGAGGACAAGATCGACACATTGTCGATCCACACGGTCTCGGTCGATGCTGCCACGATCGACACTTACTTGATCGACAATGTCGGCGGAACGATCATCCGGCTTTTGCACCAGGGCCAGTCGGGCCAGGACAGCATAGAGATCGCGGGCCGAGCCGGTAACGCCTGCAGCCAGCCGATTGAGCAAAACGGGTGGCACGGAAAGTCCCTGCCGCGCCGCGAGCTCCGTGACGAGCAGTTCGCGTGCGGCCTTGCCGGGTGACGCGACCTCAACGACGAGCCCCGCCGCGAGTCGGCTGGCAAGCTGCGGAAGCAGACCCAGCGTGGCCGGCCGGGCGTTGGCCGTCACGATCGCCTCGCTGCCCGCAGCTTCGAGTGCGTCGAGCGTGCGGCAAAGCTCCCACTGTGCGTTCAGTAGCCAATGTGCATTTGATTCAAACTGTGCGGTTTGCTGTCCAGCCGGCCGCCCGACAAGCTCCCCGACATCTTCGATCACCAGCAGCCGGGCCGATCGCCACTGCGAGGTGAGTTCGCCAGTCGCTTGCAACTCGATGGCCTCGGAGTATTGTCGCGCGAAGTCGGTTGCTGGCAGTAGGGCGACGTGTTCGGGAGCATCGTGCCGGCGAAACTCGGCGGCAATACCCCGGGCTAAGTGCGACTTGCCCACGCCGCTGGGGCCAACGAGCACTAGCGGGCTCGAGCCGAGCGCTGGGCTGGCCAGTTGCCCTTGATCCTCAGCGGTCGAATGGCCTCTCGATAGCACCGCCAACACGGCCGCGGCTAGCAGGAGGTTCTCAGGCCCGGCGACGAAGGCCCCGTGCCCTTCGCGCGACGCAGTGCTCACTCGCCGACGCGCTTCACCCGTGCCAGATCGGCGCGCGCCCTGCCCCCCGGTGGCGCCGTCGGCCGCCAAATCGCTCCCCAGAGGAAGCGAAACCACGCCTGAAAGCGCCGGTGTGATTTGCGATACCATGTGCCGCGAAACGCGCGTCGAAACGGGGTGCCACGTGAGCCGCTGAAACAAGCTCGGATTATAGAGAATTTGCGGCCCTGGTGGGAGGCTCGGCGACGATTTTTCGGCTTTGTTTTGACTTCTCCAAGTCGTTGCAAACTTGTAGGATGCGCGCAGCCGCCTCTTCGATGTCGGCCGCGGTCGTGCCAGCCCCCAAACTGAACCGCAAGGCGCTCCCTACGACCGACTCAGGGAGCCCCATCGCCTGCAAAACTGGCGACGGCTCGCTAGATCCGCTGGCACACGCCGAACCCGTCGAGCATTGCACGCCCGCCAGGTCGAGGGCGACGAAAAGCTCCTGCCGATCGAGCCCGACAAACGAAAGGTTCGAGGTGTGGGGGAGCCGCTCGGCCCGGCTGCCATTCACGACCAGGCCGGGCCTCCCAGCACGTAGCAAGCTCTCGAAACGGTCGCGCAGCGTGGCTAGTCGCTCGGGCCGCGCCGCGGCCTCGGCAGCCCACAACTCGAGTGCCCGGCACATCGCCACGGCCAGTTCGACCGACTCGGTCCCCGGTCGCAGTCCTTGCTGCTGAAACCCGCCCCACATCAAGCTCTCGAGCGGCGCCGCGGCGTCGACCACCAGTGCTCCGACGCCACGCGGCCCATGAAATTTGTGGGCCGCCAGACTCAGCGCACTGACCCCCAAACGGTCAAAATCGATAGGAAGTTTGCCGACGACCTGCACGGCGTCGGTGTGCAAGGGTACGCCCGCGGCGCGGCACAGTTGGGCCGCCTCGGCGATCGGTTGCAGCACGCCCGTCTCGTTGTTCCCCCACATCACGCTGACGAGCCGGGTGGGCGTCGTCAGGGCCGCGCGCAGTTGGTCGAGGTCGAACACTCCGTCGCCCGACACGCCAACGCGCTCGACTTGCCAGCCGCGTCGTTCGAGGCGCGCGGCCGCCTCCAACACGCTGGGGTGCTCGATTGCCGACACAATCATCCGGCCGTGGGACTGTCCGGCCAGGCCGAACAGGGCCAGATTGTTGGCTTCGGTTCCGCCACTGGTCAGCAACAGACGAACGCCGTGCTGACGCGCCCCCAACAAACCGGCGATCCGTTCGCGGGCCTCTTCGAGCACGTGCCGTGCGCGGCGACCCGCCGCGTGCTGGCTGGCCGGGTTGGCATATTCGGCCCGCGCCGCGGCATCGAGGGCCTCGCGCACCTGCGGATCGAGCGGGGTCGTAGCGTTGTGGTCGAGGTTGCTCGTTCGCATGCGCATGGCTGCTGTTTTGTAACACCCGGGCCTTTCCGCGGCCGATGAGTGCTACCTCACAATGACCCCACGATTCGGCGGAAGTCAACAGACAATCGAGACTTCGGACGATCGGTCACCCACCAACTACGCCGCAGAGTTGGTCCGTCGAGCAGACGATTGACATTGCGGTCCCCGGCGGCACGCGATTATTATCCCCGCCCGCGGGAAATGACTTCCCGCTGCGGGAAGTCCCCCGGCGACCGAGCGTGCCGGTCGCGGGGTGGCCGCAGGCAAGGATGCCCAGGGAGCGGTCCACGATCATGCAATCGCCGATTGTTGTCGCGTTTCGCGCGTTGGTGATGCTCATTTCGCTGGTGGCGGTGCCGGCGATCGCGTTGTTCTGGAAGCAGATTCCCGACGCGGTCGATCGGATTTGGGTCGCCATCGAGAAGCAGCGCAATGGTGGCGTCGCGGCCGCCCAGAACGATCCGATGGCCCCCGAGTGGGCTAACGCGCCGGTCGTGCCCGGTACGGATCAGCCCTTGCAGGAAGCACCGCGATACGAGGCGCCTGGCACGGCCCCCGCGGGCATTGATCCCCGAGTCGCCGCCGCGCAAGGGGCTCCGCCGGCCGCTACCGCGAGCGTCGCAACGCGACAGAACATGCCGCCGCAGTTTGGCGGCGGTGCGCCACCGATCGATGCGCCAGGCGCAGCGCGTCAGCTAATAAATCCCGTTCGTCCTGCCGGCTTTAACGAGCCGATCGTCCGCGGCCAGGCCCCGGGGTCGATCGAAGAACCCATGCCGGTGCCGGCTGCCGACGAGTTCACGGCCATGCAGCACCGCCTGCGACAATTGGGCGCTACGTACTATTTGCTCGAGAGCTGGGGGAGCGACGGCGCGCTCTACCGATTCCATTGCAAGATGGCGATCGCGGGCAATTCTCGCTACACGCGCCACTTCGAGGCGACCGACCGCGAGCCGCTCCGGGCGATCGGCCGCGTGCTGCGCGATGTCGAAGAATGGCGTGCGGGCCGGGCGCCCTAGTGCCGGTCGGATCTCGCTGCCAAGTCTCTCGCGATTCTCGCGAACCTGCTGGCCCCCTTGCGCACCTTCTGGGGAAGCGCATTCACCCGGGCCCTGTTGCCCACAAGCTTGCCGGCAGGGCAGCTCGCTTGTGGGTGGAACTTACGACCCGGCTTTTGGTCGCCCGCGGGGGAAAATTCGTGGCCTAAAGTGGCTTGCGTAAAGCGATGCGACTGCCTAGTTTGAGGCGGCTGGACCGATGCCGATCGGGCGAAATTCTCCCCTTGAGACTGCCGTTTTTCGGCATCGCAAGTTTTGAGAACGCGCCCTGTAGCGGCACTCGCGACCCGCATGGCTTGAGGGCAAGGGAAATCGGTCCGGTTTATGCGCCAATCGCACGCCACGACCTGGAGAGCGCAGGCCACGGCCTGGAGCGTGCGAAACAGTGCGCCGGCGGCGTCCCATCCGCTCGCCCGCGAGCGCGGTGGAGGGACCGTGTCGCCGCTAGCCCTGTTGGGGTGGCACGGTTACGATTCACGCTTGCGCCGCCCGGCGGTGGTGGGGAGTGCGGTGCGCAATGCGCACTTGGCGCGCCTGGAATCCGTGCTATTTTTGGCGCGCGAGTCGTTGCCTGCCCGCAGGCTGGCTCTGTTGGCCAGCTTGGCGGACGGCACCGAAGCGCGTACATTACTTCGCCTGTTGAACCAGCGGTATGACAGTTCGGGGACGGCGTTTCGGGTCGAGGAGGTGGCCGGCGGCTATCGGTTGCTGACGCGGCCGCAGTTTGGCGTCTGGCTGCGGCGGCTGCATCAACTGCCGGCGGCGGCCCGGCTGTCGGGTCCGGCCCTGGAAACGTTGGCCGTGGTCGCCTATCGTCAGCCGTGCGTGCGGGCACAAATCGAGGCGATTCGCGGCGTGCAATGCGGCGACATGTTGCGGCAATTGATGGATCGAGATTTCGTACGGATCGCGGGTCGCTCGGCGGAACTTGGGCGACCCTTCCTGTATGCTACGACGCGGCGGTTTCTCGAAGCGTATGGTTTGAAAACGCTCGATGAATTGCCGCGAGCGGCACAACTGCGAACGACAACTGCGGTCGAGGAGAGCTCCGGCGCGCGACGCCTCGCGACAGCCGTCGAGAAAGCTCCCGCGGATTGAGCAGTCGCCCGCTGGCGCGCAGCAGGTGGCGAGTTGAGGTTGCTCGACGCTGACCCGCGACGAGCCGCCGGGATGGTGGCCTGCGACGGCGACAGCCGACAATGACAGAACTGGTTTTCCTTGTTTGTTAGGTGGAGGAGTTTGACGTGAAGATCACATGGTGCGCGGAAGCGGAGAGCCAAGAGCTGGCCGAGCCACGAGGAGCAGCAGCGATCGGAATCTGCGCCGCGGTTGGCACTCGCCCGTCGACCCCGAAGCCTTTTGCCGGCCCCGACGACGACGGCCCCGAAGACGATGACGACGACGAGGATGATGATGACGACGAGGATGATGATGACGACGATCTAGACGACGACGAGGAGGACGACGACGACGAAGAAGAGGAAGAGGAAGACGACGACTTCGAGGATGCCGAGTGGGTAGAAGTCGACGACGAAGACGACGAAGAAGAAGAGGAGGATGACGAGGAAGAAGAGGAAGAGGAGGACGAAGAGGAGTGGGAAGACGACGACGAAGAGGAGGACGACTGGGACGATGACGACGAGGAAGAGGAAGACGAAGAGGAGGACGACTGGGACGATGACGACGAGGAAGAGGAAGACGAAGAGGAAGAAGTCGACGATGCGTAGTCGACGGCCATAGCCCGTCGCCGCGTCCGGTTCTTCGTCGGGCGGCACAGTGGGCAATGGCACAGTGGGCAATCGCGCCCGAGGGCGCGCGAACATTGATGTTGCCGCCGGCCAAGGCGATCGAGCCTCTGGGCGGTCAGGCCTCTAATCCATCAATTGAAACAGCCGCTTGAAGGCATCCAGCAGCGCGTGCGGGATGCCGTGTCGCGCTTCGTCACGCAAGGTTTCCAGCGGCGGGTGCAGCAGCTTGTTCAAAAGCCTGTCGAACGATTGCTCGACTTCAGCCCGGGCGCGCTCGTCGAGCTGCGGAAGTTTGTTGAACAGCCGGCGCAGCTCTTCTGCTTTGGGCGCCTGCCAACCCTGCTTTAGTTGCTGAATCACCGGGCCCGTGCTGCGGTGGTGCAGTTCGGCCATGAAGCGGGCAGTTTCTTCTTCGACGATGGCCAGTGCCTGCGGCATTTCGGCGTCACGCTCTTGGCGGTTGCGCCGGCAGGCCGCCTGCAGATCGTCGAGCGAGTAGAGAAACACCTGCAAGCACTCGCCGATGGCTGGTTCGAAATCGCGCGGGATGGCCAGATCGAGGCCCAGCGACGGACGCTGGTAGCGCTGGGCCTCGATCTGGCGATAGTTGGCCAGCGTGACGACCGGTTGAGCGGCGCCCGTAGTGCTGACCACCAGGTCGGCCCGGACCAGTTCGCCGAGCAAGGCTTCCCAAGGCGCGACGCGCCCTTCCCACTGTTGCGCCAGGTCGCGGGCCCGCTCGTAGCTGCGATTGACAATAATCAATTGCCGGGCGCCGGCCTCGCGCAGGTAGCGGAGCGTTTCGTCCGCCATTTCGCCGGCGCCGATCACGAGCACCTGTTTGTCGTCGAAACGCTCGAAAACCTGCGCGGCGAAATCGGCCACGGCCACGCTCGGGATGCTGACGCGCTTCTGGTGCAGCGAGGTTTCGTTGGTCACGCGGCGGGCCACTTTCACGGCGGCTTGAAAAATGGCGTGCGTCAGCGGGCCGGTACTGTTCTCTTGCGTGGCCAGTTGATACGCCTGTTTGACCTGCGCGAGAATGTGCGGTTCGCCCAGCACCATGCTGTCGAGGCTGGCCGCGACCGAGAACAAGTGCCGCACGGCGTCGTCGCCGGTGCGCTCGAACAGATCGTCGAACACATCGTACAGCGCCAGGCCGTGACAGCCCGCCAAAAACGCCGCCACTTGCTCGTGGCTCGGCTCGTCGTCGGGCTCGTCAAAGGCCGTGTAGACCTCCACTCGGTTGCAGGTCGACAGCAGCACGGCCTCGGCCCGCGGAAAGGTCTCGCGAAAACGGCGCAGCGCGGCCTTGGCCTGCATGGGGTTGAAAGCCAGTCGCTCGCGCAGCTCGACCGAGGCGGTGTGATGACTGCAGCCGATCATCCGCACTTTCATGCGGCACCTCGTCGGTCGGTGGAGTCCGCGCGCTGGCCCCTGGCCAGCCTCGCAGCGGGGGCTACGGGCCCGCGCCGCTCGGGCAAGCTGGCGTGCTTGGTGTTGAGCAACAGCGCCACGCCGAGCGAGAACACCAAGAACAGGAAGCTGGCCACGGTCAGATAGGCCACCTTGCGGCCGCGCCGCGCCGGCTTGTAGACGGCGACGAACAGCGCCACCGTGATCAGCCAGGCAACGGTCAAAAGCGAGCTGACGACAATCGGGTCGGTCCAGGGGAGCTCGGGGCGCACCGTGTTGAGCACCGCGCCGGAGAGCACGCCCAAGAGCAGCATCACGATCGCCAGCGAGATCGCCCGGCTATTGACCCGTTCGAGCCATTCCAGGCTCGGCAATTGCAGCCCGCGGCGCTGCGGCAGCTTGTGCTTCAAGCGGTAGGCGTGCAAGAGGTACATGATGCCGGCGGCAAAACCGACGAACACGGCCACGGTCCCCAAGAGCAGAAACGCGCCGTGCAGCGCGCCCCAGGCGCGCGTGGCGCGGTTGACCTCCAAGGGGGTGCGATCGGCCAATAGCGCCGCCACGCCAATGAGCGCCAGCACCAACGGCAGCAAAAACAGCCCGATGGCGCTGCGCGGCCGCCAAAAGGCCAGCGACAGGTAGACCAGCGCCAGCAGCCAGGCGGCCAACAGGTACCAGTCGAACGGGCTCGACAGCGGGCCGTCGGTCAGTTGCGTGCGATGCCACAAATAAAGCGTATGCGCGACGAAGCCGGCGCCGGCGAAAACCCACATCACCGCGCCGCGGACACCGCTGCGAAACCAGAGCCGGGAGATCTCCAGCGCCAGCGCCACGCCGTAGCTGGCGGCGAAGCAGAGGATTTGGATGCGTTCGATCATGACGCTGCGATTGGTATTGAAGCGCGGTTCACGCGCAAAGCCCAGGGAAGCTCGCGAGTGGCTGTCGATTGATGCGAAACCACTCGCGAGTTTCCCTGGGCTTGATCCCGATTCCCTGCTTAAGTTGCCCCGTTGTTCTCGGCGTCGAGCCCGTACTCTTTCAGTTTCTTGTGCAGCGTGTTGCGGTTGATTCCCAGCCGGGCGGCCGCCTTGATCTGCACGTTGTCGCAAGAGACCAGCACCTGCGCGATCAGCTCGCGCTCCACGCGGTTGACGACCTTGGTGTGCAGGTTGTCCTCCTGCGGACCGGCCGAGGCCAGGCCCTGCTGCACTAGCTCGAATGTCAGCGTGTCGAGATCGGCCGGCCGGAACCGCGCGCTCCGCGGACGCTCGTTCCCCAGCACGCTGTCGGGCAACAGGTCGCAGGTGAGCTCGTCGCCGGGGGCCAGCACCACGGCCCGCTCGATCACGTTTTGCAATTCGCGGACGTTGCCCGGCCAGTGATAGTCTTCGAGCGCTTGCATGGCGCGGCGCTCGATGTGTACCACGTAGCTGTCGTTGATCTCGTTGTAGACATTGAGGAAGTGGGCGACCAGCTCGGGGATATCCTCGCGCCGCGCCCGCAGCGGCGGCAGCATGATCGACACCACATTGAGCCGGTAGTAGAGGTCGTCGCGGAACCGCTCGGCGGCGACCTCTTCCTGCAAATCGCGATTGCTGGCCGCCACGACGCGGGTGTCGACGCGAATCGTCTGCGTGTCCCCCACCCGCTCAAACTCGCGCTCTTGCAACACCCGCAGCAGCTTGACTTGCAGCTTAGGAGTAGTCGAGTTGATCTCGTCCAAAAAGACGGTGCCGGTGTGGGCCGCCTCGAAACGGCCGGTGCGGTTGTCGATCGCCCCCGTGAAGGCGCCCCGCACGTGGCCGAACAGTTCGCTCTCCAGTAGGCTCTCGGTGAGCGCGCCGCAATTGACCCGCACATACGGCCCGTTCGAACGCGGGCTGAGCTGATGAATGGCCTTGGCGATCAGCTCCTTACCGGTGCCGGTTTCGCCAACCAACAGCACCGAGGCGTTGCGGCGGGCAACGCGGCGCGTCATCTCGTAGACCTTCTCCATCGCCGGCGCAGAGCCAATGATGCTCGCGATCGGCGGGCCGGTCTCGTTGACTTGGATGGGGTTGAAGCCGCGGCTCATCAAAGGGGGCGGGGGTTAAGTTCGGCGGGAGTTTAGCAGGCAGGGAGTGCTTGTCGCGGGGTTGGTTAAATTATGGATACGGCAGAGTTGGCTCATGGGAACACGGCAGGTGAGAATCATTCGACCGCCGCGCGGCGGGGATCGCGCCCCGCTTCGAGCACGTCCAACAAGCTCGAGAGTATCTGTTGCTCGTCGCGCGGGCGATGTTCGCTGTCGTTGTAGCGATCGTACTGTTGCATGAGTTCGACGTTCGTCAACATTACGCCAAAGCGACCCACGCTGTCGGCGAAGCCCGTGGCCGCGGTTTGCCGCAGCGACATCGGCGCCGTCGACTGGCTGGCCAGGTTGACCAGCGCGCGCTGTGCCGCGGGGCGCCCCAAGGTCGAGAGCATCTTCGCCGCCGAAGCGTGCAATTCGGGCAGCAGTAGCGCCCGTTCGAGCGGATCGACCAACAGCGCGAGATCGAACAAACGGCGCGACTCCGGCGGAAGCGCCAACAGCCGCTCGAGCAGCCCGGCGGCTGCCGTCACACGCTCGCGCGCGTCGCCACCGCGGTCGCGATTGGCCCGTGCGATAAGCGGCGTTAGTTGCACTGCGATGCCGTGCGCGTCGTGCGGGCGAATCCACGACGCGGTCAGGTGATCGTTGCGGGCCAGCCACTCGGCAGGCTCGATCACTTCGAGTGTGCTCACTAGCGCCACGGGGAGCGGCATCGTGCGCATGTTACGGCGAATCATCGCCAGCGTTTGCCAGGCCGAGGGATCGTACGAGTGGAAGTCGATCAGCACCAATTCGCAGTCGACCGACTGAGCGGCCAGTGCCGCGCCGATGCGGCCGTTGGTGGTCGCTTCGGCCTCGTAGCCTAGCTCGGCCAGCAAACCGACGAGTCGCGAGGCTTCAGCCCGGCTCGGCGAGACAACGACCGCGCGCCGCATGCCGAGCGCCGCCAGATGATATTGCAAGCCGCGCGATACATAACTCGCGCCGACAAACGGAACTTTCGGAGCCAGCCGCAGAATTGAATCAATGGCGGCGGCCGACGCCCTGGGGTCGCCATGTGCGGCCGCGGCCGCCAGCGGCGACACCGAGGCGGTGCCGTCGAGTTGTTCGACGCTGCCGATTTCGCCCAGGATGCGCGCTGCCACTTCGGCCGTCGCTAGCTGATCGGCGGCCAGCGCCTCGCGCAGCACCGTGTTCACAAGGGCCGGATCGCGAAGCCAGGCCGCTTCCTCGAGCTGGCGCGGCTTGCCCTGTGCGGGGCGCGCGCCGCCCGCGGGCGGGGGAGCAATCGTCATCTCGATGGCGGCCAATAGCAATCGGCGCCGCGCAGCGACGGCGGTTTCACCGGCTGCACCACGGTCGTCGTGGGCCTCGTCCCCCGCGCGATCGGCATCCATCGTCGACCAGTAGGCGGCTCGCGCGCTGCGCTGGGCTTCGAGCAACGCGGCCGCGGCGACCGGCACTCGCGCGGAGGTAAAGCGCTTGACGCCCGGCTGCCACTGCCAAAGGGTGACGAGCGAAGCACCGTTTTCGTCAACTTCGCCGGGTGGCACGCGCGGTTGACGACGCCCTTGATAGAACTGCCGCGCGGTTTCTTCGAGGTAAGCGGTCGCGGCCTCGCGCGAAGCGACTTGATGCCCGAGCTCGGCCAGCGCCCGCCCGGCGGCCAGGTGCGCTGGCGAATCATCCGCGAAGTTCAGCCACAAGGCGACGAGGTCGGGCGTCGCTTCTTCGGCTTCGAACTGGCCGAGCAACGCCGCGGCCGAGACTACGACCTGTTCGGGCATCGCCGGCGAAGCATCGACGGCGCCGCGCAAGGCCGGGATCATCGGCTCACCGACCGCCACGATCGCCGCGGTGATGTTGTCGAGCGCCTTGGCATCGCGGGCACGAACCAGCGCGGCCAAAAGCGGGCCGGCGGCCGCCATGCCAGCGCGACGTAAGCCCTCGATTGTCCAGGCTTGCTCTTGCGCGGTCCCGCGACCGAGCTTGCCGACCAGGTCGTTGATGCGCTTGGGATCTTCTTGGTACTTTGCCGCCGCGCTCCAGATCTGCTCGGCGAGCTTTTCGCCGTCAGGCTGAATCCAGTCGGCGTGGGCGACCTTGAGCAGGCAGGCGCTTCCCACTTCGTTCAACAGGGCCGCCGTTGCCGGGCCATCGAGTTGCGCGGCGAGTAACTTGTTGATCAACGGGCGAGCCGCGATCGGGTGCCCCAGGTCGATCAAGGTTTGCGTGACACGCAGCAACTCGCTCGGCGTGGTCGGTTTGGTTTCGAGCAAAGCCTGCACGGTTTGATTGCGCTCGGCTTCGGTCAGCGCTTGCTGCTCGGCTTCGTTCTCGACTTTGGCGGGTGCGGCGTCGGGCGCGGCGGGATCAGCAGCAGGATCGGCGCCTGGTTCGTCGGGCGCCGCGTCCTCGGCCGGATCAGCGGCCGCGTCAGGATCGGCCGCAGCGTCAAGGTCGGCTGCGGCCCCTTCGTCAGCACCCGCGTCTTCGTCGGCGGCATCGGCCCCTTCGTCTGGCTCCGCCGCGGCACCTTCCTCGGCGGGAGGATCCGCCTCTTCAGCGACTTCGTCCGTCGCTGGGGCCTCTGCCTCTTCTTGGCAAATGGTATTGGCGATCACGGCCAGAATCGTGGCGCTCATGGCATCGTGCGCGAACACCTGCGGCGCGCCGCCTGCGGCCAACATTGCCAGGCCGAGACCGATCAACAGAAGTCGTCGCACAACCGTGGTCATGAGTGTCTTCCCTCTTCGGGGGGCAAGGCAGTGTCGAGTTCGACGCCATCCGTTGCACCCTCTTCGGCCGTGTCCGCACGGCGGCGATCGAGCCCCAGCCGCATCCGCCAGCGCGCGATCTGACGATCGACCTCGGCCGGGGCAGTCGAGCCATAGCTGCGAAACGCTTTGACGGCGCGCTCGACTCCCAACACGTCGTAGACGCCGGCATCGAGCGCGGGATGCGCGGCGCTGAAGTCGGCCGGCTTGAGCTCGGCCAATGGGACGCCGCGATCCATGGCCAGTCGCACCAGGCGGCCGACCAACTCGTGCGCCGTGCGCTGCGGCACGCCGCGCGCGATCATCAGTTCCATCAGCGTCGTTGCGTCGAGGTAGCCCAGTTCCAAACGCGCGGCGATCGCTTCGCGGTTGAGTTCCGCGCCAGCAACCAAGGGGGTGGCAATCGCCAGGCAGGCGCGCACGGTGTCAAAGGTGTCGAACAGCGGCTCCTGACCTTCTTGCAAGTCGCGGTTGTAGGCCAGCGGCAACCCCTTCACGAGCACCAGCAACGTTTGCAGATTGCCGATGACGCGAGCGGTTTTGCCGCGCACGAGCTCGAGCACGTCGGGGTTGATCTTCTGCGGCATGATCGACGAGCCGGTGCAGAAGGCCTGCGGCAGCTTCAGGAAGCGAAACTCGATCGTGCTCCAGAGAATCCACTCTTCGGCCCAACCGCTGAGGTGCTCGGCCACGAGCGCGCAGGCGAAAGCGAACTCGAGCGCGAAATCGCGGTCGCTCGAAGCGTCGAGGCTATTGGCGGCCACGGCGTCGAAACCCAGGCGAGTGCGTGTCTCCTCGCGATTGATCGGGAGCGAAGTGCCCGCCACGGCGGCCGTGCCCAGCGGCAGCACGTTCACGCGCCGGCGGCAATCGGCCAGTCGGCCGCGGTCGCGCTCCAGCTTTTCGCAGTAGGCCAACCAATAGTGTGGGGCGAGCACCGGCTGTGCGCGCTGGGTGTGCGTGTACGCGGGCAGGATGCAGTCGCGATCTCGCGCGCAGCGCCGGACGAACGCCCGTTGCAGTTCGACAATTAGCCGGTCCAACTCGTCAATAGCCGAGCGGACCCAAAGCCGCACGTCGGTCGACACCTGATCGTTGCGGCTGCGGGCGGTGTGCAGCTTGCGGCCGACATCGCCGATCCGCTCGACCAACGAGCGTTCGACGTGCATGTGAATGTCTTCCAGCTCGATCGCAAAGCGGAAGCGGCCCTGCTCAATCTCCTGGCGAATGGCCTCCAGCCCCTGCACAATCTGCTGGCATTCGTCGGCCGACAGCAGGTTCACGCTGGCCAACATTTGGGCATGAGCGATCGACGCGGCAATGTCCACTTCAAAGAGCCGGCGATCGAAGCCGATGCTCTCGGTGAACTGCTCGACCCGCGAGTCGGTCCCCTCTTGGAAGACGCCGCTCCAGGGTTTGTGCACCGCCTGGTCTGTCACGATCTGGGGTCGCCCTGAGGAATTGATCCGCGATTGACCGCATTCAACTCTTTCAGCGTAAACGGCTTAGCTCGTGGCGTCAACGACCCGCCAAGGGGGGTGCGACAAGACCGTCATAACCGCTGTTGCCCGAACGCTGGGCGGGCTTTGCGGCCTGTGCCTAGCCGCGCGGCAGGGGCGAACGTCCGTCGCCATACTGGCCCTAGGTGGTTTTTCTGCCCTGGGTTGGCACCCGTGGGCGACTTATGGTTTAACAGTGGTTCCCCATTGCCCCCTGAAAAGGCACCCAGCGATGACTGGCCTCCGCAGGTCTTTGAATTTGGCCCTCGTTCCGTGCGCGGTGCTGCTAGGACTGACGCAAACCGCCGAGGCCCAGTTGTTCGGTAACCGCACGGTTGGCCAGACCCTGACGCCGCAGGCTCAGCCAGGCTCGATGGGGTCGACCAACCCGGCCGGCATGGTCGGTCAGATTGGAGCCAACATGGGCTCGTCGCTGGGGCCGAACCCCCGCTTCGTGCGCGGCAATCGCGACCCGAATGCCTTTGTCGGCCGCGATCCCGACGTCAACGGCTTTGTCGGCGCCGAACAAGCGATCGGCGGGGCGATTGGCACTTCGCTCGGCGACTTGCCGACGAACCGCGACCTGAACGTCAACCGGCCACGCATCGAGGCGGCGCCCAATCGCAACGGGCTCTACCGCCCGCGGCTCGTCTTGCACGAAGAGCTTAGAATCCCGGCGCAGGGGGCATCGACGCAGCAGCCGCTGGCGGTGCGAACATTGCAGCGTTCACTGGCCCGGCGGGAGCTCGCGGATCGGGTGCAGGCCCGGGTTGAGAATAGGACTGCCATCCTGGAGGGTGTGGTCGCGTCGGAGCACGATCGCCTCTTGGCTGCTGAATTGGCTCGCCTAGAGCCCGGGATTGCGGCCGTCGATAACCGACTGCGGTTGGCGGCGCCGCTGCCGGAGCCTGACGCAGGGCCATCGCTTGGGCCAGGATCTGAGCTGCCATCGCCAGACTCTGCGGATCAATCGCCGCGCCGCTCGCGCCCGCGGGAACTGTAGTCGGATCGACGAATCGCGCGGGCTCGCCGGCGCCGTACTGTGATCCGATATGCTGGGCCCCGCCGGCTTGTGCGATCGGCGGCGATTGAGCGCCAATTGGTA
>Ga0163152_10003509_pt1 | contig 20301 bp, 16 predicted proteins | sample OliLakLV19MP8IB2_FD_148635 | JGI IMG/M metagenome (GOLD analysis project Ga0163152, IMG submission 148635) | Freshwater microbial mat bacterial communities from Lake Vanda, McMurdo Dry Valleys, Antarctica - Oligotrophic Lake LV.19.MP8.IB-2 | ecosystem: Environmental > Aquatic > Freshwater >...
TCAGTGGCCTTTAAGAATTCGGCTTTGGACTGGGCGATTTCCTTTCGAACGCGGGGAACCTGCTCGGAAAATTTTTCGATCTCATAGAACTCCTCGATCAGTTTTTTTTGTTTTGCAAATTCCTGGTGGAAAATTGGCCGAAGAGGACTCAATTCCTTCGTCGTCCAGGAATTCGACATCACCAGATCGGTCCAAAGAGCGTAAACAGGGATGGAAGTTTGCACCTTTCGAATCCATTCCCAGCGTTCCCGGTCTTCGGCACTCCACCCGTTGTTTCTGGAACCACCTTTTAGCCGTTTCAAATCGTTGGTTCCAATGGAGTGGAGGAAAGCCATAGGAATTTTCCCAGGTTTTTGCGGCTCCATTGCCGCAAAAGACAGGGCAGGGCGCGGTTCATTGGGATGGGGAAACCACGATTCCGCTCCATCGTTCCCGATCAACTTGATCCTCACGCGATGCACCCCTTCGCTCCGGGGAACTATGGCGCCAGAAAAAGATTTTCCATGATTGGTGCACATAAGTCCCTGCCGGAATGGATTCTTCTGGGAGTTGGGAAACAAAATTTTCGAATCCTGCCAGGTCATGCTCAGACCATCGCCAGCCAATTTCATTCATGACCCGCCGGATTGAAGGCGTATCCAGTTTTTTTAATCCATTCTTTGGCTTCGGAACTCACTTCTTTGAAATAAGGGAAAACATCCGTGGAGGACCACTTTTTCGCCACGGCTGCGGCGCTTTCGGATCGAGACCGGGATGGCTGCATTTGTGTCACCATTTCGCTCGCCAGGTTGATATCCATGCCCGCGATTCCTCCCACAACCATGGCAACACCTTCAACCTGCCTGCTGCCGATCAGGTTTTCATGGCACCACGAGAGCGCTGAGGTGGAGTCTGATTCCGCCCACACTTTTAAAAGCTGCCCACTCCATTGATGTCGAATCGCGGGATCGGCTTTAGTCAACCACCCCGCAACTTGCTCAGGTGCCTTTTGGGTCCATACTTCAAAAACTCCTTTGGCCAGTTGAGACCCAAGATTGTTTCGGCTTTTGACTGCGTAATCCATTGCAGACAACGGATCTGTCCGGGCCCATTCCTTGCCGATTATCTCCATGATGTATTCCGAGTTTGAACCCGCAGGGTGGGTCTGGGTCCACTCGGCGGCATGTCTAGGGTCGCTGGCGGCCCATTTGGTTATCATTCGCCGGTCGAAGCCGGAATCATCTATCTTCCATTCTGAAAACGTTTCGATGGTTAACTCTGGGTTTGTTCCAAACATGGCTCTTACAACCTTCCCCTTCCACGAATGGACGGCTGTGACTTCCGGGATTGAGTTCAAAGCCGAAATCGCCGCCTTGGGATCGGATCGGGTCCAAATCTCGAAAAGTTGATCAGCCAATGGATCTGAAGAGTAGGCGGACGTGGCAGCTCTCAATCTCGAAACAACCATTTGAAAAAGTGAATCGGGACTGATTTGGGCTCAACGCGACCCGATCACCCGAAGCACGGCATCGTCGGTGCCAGCCATAATCGTTAGCTTTTCCAGGTCGGAAATCGTGGCGCTTTCGACTGCCTCCATCCAATGAAACCAGCGGGTCGGCCCGTTGGCTTTCCCAAGGTCTCGTTTCAGTTTCGAGACAAGCGAGAGTTGGTGACCTCTTGAGTTGATGTTGGTCTTGGTGATATTGGGAGTTCTTGGAATTTTTCCACCATTGCGATCATGCCCCGGTTTGGAAAGCGACCTCAGCATGGCTCCTAAAAAGAGGCTCAAAACAGTTGTGACAAACAACAGGGCGATGTATTTCCACCTGGCTTTCATCTGGATTGAATTTCTGCCAACAACCGCGCCTTGGTTTCGACTGGTAAAGCCGATTTCTGAATCACTTCGATGGCCTGACTGATGTTCTGCTCGGCCATTTTTTGAGCCGCGCCCTGAAGCAAATTTTGTTTCATAGTAGGCCTCAAGCTCGCTGGCGATTTTTATGGCCAGCTCTTTTTGATTGCGAAATGAATTCATTAAAAATTCACTTTTGATTTGAGGAATCGCACCTTCTTCGGGTTGTAGTTTGATCCAATCCCAAAAAGCCTCATTCTGCCCGGACGCACGATTGAGCAACGCATTTTGGATGGCAGGCCAAAAACCATCCAGCAGGCCTTCGGAAAGTTGATGGGTCAAAAAATCTCCGGGACTGTTGTTCAAACGAAGTGTGACAGCATCGGCAATTCCAAGGATATCTTCCCTCCCAATTTTTCCAGGATTTTGGCCAATCCATCTTTCGGCAAGATCGTAGTCAATCTTTGCAACCTCGGATAAAATGCGGGCACCAGTGGACGTGGCGAAATATGCTTCCGCGCCTCCTGGTGGGACCAACCTGATGTTTTCCAAGGCCCGAATCGGATCGACCGACATCAACCCCAAAAGTGCGGCTCGAACGATTTCGTCCTTGTCCACGTTTTGAGAAAGACTTCTGGCCCAGGCAACGGCTCCAGGAAAGTCAGTTTTTCCCCAGGCCTTGGCCACACCTGCCAGCACTTGATCGCGATTCTCTCCTTCGAAATTCTCGGCGATAGCGCGGGTTGAATCCAGTTGGCTGGCCGCGAGTGTCTCGAACGCATCCCGCACTTCAGTATTCCAAAAGCTTTCTTCCGGTTTTGGCAGAAAGGCGGCGATTTGTGGAATGTTAGCGGGAGATTTTCTCGCCAGCTCCACCAGAAAATGCCGGGCTAATTCTTCGCATTTGTTTTTGTTTTTTAGTAAAGCCGCGATGGCGCTATTTGAATCCAAGCTGAGGCATTCCCGAAAATATTGGTTCCGTTCCCGGGCGACTTTTTGCAGGTAGAAGTCCAGACCGGAATCAGGATCCAAACCGGCCCACTCGGCCATCAACGCGGCCTTAAGCGAAAGCTGATGAAACGGGTCATGGAGGGTTTCAATCTCTTGATAAATCCTCGGCATCGCCGCCGCGTTCGTTCCATGCAGTTCATGCAAACGATTCCATGCGGCAATCAATGGACTCGCAGATCTCACGTCGGCCAATCCGTGAGCCGACGATTCCGGATCGTTTCTGGTAAAATCCGACGCTGGAGATGGAGATGAAATCAAAGCGGGAATAGAGAAATAGGCGGTCGGGATGCAAATTGTTGCGAGGACAATGGAAAGAAGCAGACCTTTGGCACCATTAAAAGTTGAGATTAATTCTCCAGTGAATGTTGATCTTGAGGCCTTCGAGGCACTCATGGAGAAAGCGGCATTCGCCACTGCCAACGGGGGGAGGAGAGCGCCGATGGCTGTGGCAACAGCCAGTGTGAAAGTTGCGGAAGGAGCCGTCTTTTGAAGCACAGTTTTAATCAGGCCGGACAATTGCTGATGCAACATTTCCCGCCCGCGAGCCAGCCTTTGTTTGACAGCGTCTTCGGTGATGTCGAGCGACTTGGCCACGGCCCTGACTGACTGACCCTCGCGATAATAAAGAATAAGTGGCAGCCGATATATTTCGGGGAGTTTTGAAAGGTGGCTTCTTACGATGTTTAATTCATCAACTGCGGCCGCGGCATCGTCCGGGGCCGGAGACCTGTCTCGTATTTCGGGCAGTTCTATGTCGTCGATAGAAAAGTGATCCCGCCGCTTGCGGGCGAGCGTCAGGGCGGCGTTCCTAGCGATTTGGGCAAGCCAGCTGCGAAGCTTCGCAGGTTCACGCAGTTCAGAGATTTTGTTCCAGGCGATGAGAAAAGTTTCTTGGGCTGCGTCTTCGCTGGCGGCAAAATCTCCAAGAATGGACAAGGCCACACCGCAAACCATCGCCTGATACCTGCTGACAATTTCAACGAAAGCCAGTTTGTCACCCAGCCGCGCAGAGTGGACCAGATCCGAATCGTTCAGCCCCGACACCACGGGGGCAGCGGCAGTTTTTGATTTTGGGGCGTTGGGCATCTTTTTTTAAATCACTCAGTAGATGCAGCGACGACGCAATCGGTGACAACCGAACTTTGATATTGGGCAAAATGCTGAAGTGAATTCGATTTGAAAATCGCTCCCAACACTGTCAGCAAGCATGTTGGCAGTATTTACGACAAACTCCATGTCCGATCCCGGTCGGAGTCAGTTTCGTGATGTGAGTAATCAAATCTGCCGAGCGGCGTTCAGAGTTTGTTTGAATGACTTTCGCGAACGGTGCATTTCCTCGCGCAGCATCCTTTCCACGTCTTTCTCCAAAGTAACTGTTGTTCTCACCCTGGCATCATGATGCGCCATTAAAGTGCCGTCAAGATGGGGCCAGCCAGCCAACAATTCTCATTTTGCCACGGAGCGCGGCTGTGTCGTCTCGACCGTCTCGACCAGCCGCAGTGCGTCGGCTCAAATACAGGCATTGGGTCTGTTCGCACGCTGCCAAGGAACCGTCTATGCAAGTGGTTGCTCCTTAAGCTTGCAGCCAAAAACGGCTACGGCTTTTCGTCCCTGCTACGCTGCCTGGCGTCGAACAATCCAATGCTCGTTCAATCCAATACGGGTGCGACTTTTTCTGTCGGTCAATTTTTTTGCTAATTCCGTCCAGTATCTCGGTGGAGTGGTTTGTGAGCTGGGGGCTGGAGCACCGGGTTTTGGAGTCGGTCCAATCCATCGGGATTGACGAGATCTATTGGGGCCGTGGCCGCCGCAGTGAAGCTTTCCTGACGGTTATCTATCAGATTGACGGCCATTGTCGACGTTTGCTCTGGGTTGGGCGCAAGCGGACCAAGGCATCTTCTTCTACCTGCTTACCTCCGGTTTATCCAAATTCGATTCGAGGACGGTTCCTTGATACGATCTGGAAAAGCCAGGGCAAAACACACAACCCAGGCTTAACCGGCTATGACGTGTCGCTTGCGCGACCGACATTGTCGGCCAAATCATGGTTGATATTTTGATGCAGGATTTCATTTGCGGCTGACACGTGTAGTTGATCGCGAAGACAAGGTTAAACATTTTTTAGAAAAATAATCACACTAATTGCAGTTTCCAAAAGGTAAACAGCAGACGGGTTCATTCTTTTCCCAGCCTTGCAGACTGAACCGAACCGTCAATTATCCGCTCCTCAAAAATTCACCGTTAGATCAAGCAGACATCAATCTCTCAATCCGCTCAGTTCTGCCTGCTTTATTCAAAATTATTCACTGGTCACTTCTTCAGCAGATGGAATTTTTCCGTACCGGACATTTTGTCGGCGGCCCTTTTTCGCGAATCAATTGGCTGGAATCCGAGTCACTCCCACCTGAACTTTCGAGGCTATGCGACGCGTTTTTTGCCAGAACCTCAATTAATACAAAATATAGCCCACCTTCCGAGATTGCTGTTGAGACGCTTCGCAGAGTTGCCAGACCAGGCTTTACTCTAAAATTTCCAGCCGCTCACTTGCCAACTGCGCGGTAAAAACGTTGCTCAGCTTCCCCAGCGAGCGGATCCTCGAAGGAGATCAAACCCGCCTCATTTGTGATGGTGGTTTGTCGTGTCCAATTATTCAGATCGTTCGAGGCTTCGATATCATAAACGAACCCTTTCCAGCTTTTTATTTTCAATCCCACCATTTCATTCGTCATGGTAATGCTGGATTCCAGTCTCGCCGGTTCAGTTACGGTCAAAAACTGCTTGGCCCGAACGTCGCGCAGTTCCTGCACCGTTCCTGACGGCCACTCTATTCGCACCAGCGCGGCATTCGTGGCGTTGCCAAGGCCGATGTGCACGTGCAAGCTGTTCTGGCCCATGGTGCCATCGCCACCGAAAACTTCGCGCATCTGCCAGAAAGTCCGCCCATTAATTGTCGAACTCACGCGCACCTTGGCGCCGATGGCTGCGCGGTTTGATTGGGTGCCAATGAGCCGGAACTTTAACCACTGATTGTCGTTCGTGTTGTTGTGATAGAGGAAATTAGTGCCCTCGAAATTCCCGACGAACAAGTCCAGGAAGCCATCGTTGTCATAATCGCCCCAGGCGACGGCCCAGGATGCAGCGGCATCTTTGACGGCGACGCTGTCGAGGACTTTGGTGAAGGTTCCGTCGCCGTTGTTGTGATACAAAAAGTCATTCTGTCCGGAGCGATTAGCGACGAACAAGTCGAGCCAGCCGTCGTTGTCATAATCTCCCCAGCTGCAGCCCATCGAGGCACCGCCTTTATTCTCAGGATCATTGGCCGGCAGGGAGGTGATGCGGGTGAAGTTGTTGCTGCCATCATTGCGGTAGAAAAGGTTGGGCCAGCTTTCCTGGCCGGTATTGGCAGCGCACGTCACGAACAGATCCAGATCGCCGTCATTGTCGTAATCACCCCAGGCCGCAGATGCGGCATTGGAATTGCCATTCAACACCGGGGCTCCCACGCGAGTGAATGAGCCGCCGCCATTGTTCCGGTACAGGTAATTTGGTCCGGTGACATTTGGCAGGAAGATGTCGGGTCGGCCATCATTGTTGAAGTCTCCCCACGCCGCAGACACGTAGATGCCCTGGGCGGTGAGGAAAGCGCCCTGGGTAATTTGCGTAAACGTTCCGTTGCCACGGTTGCGGTGAAGCCGTTGGAGGGGATTGAAAAGTGCTGTGCGAAATAGGTCGACGTATCCATCACTGTCGTAATCCACCCAGGTCACCCCGGGAACGCCGACACTGTCAGTGACAATTGAGGCATTGACAGCTGCGAAGGATCCGGCGCCATTGTTGCGAAATAGTTTATTCGCCTGCTCACTATTCCCGAGATAGAGATCGAGGTAACCATCGTTATCGTAGTCGCTCCAGGCCGCTCCTCTGCCAACGCTGCTAACTTCCGCCACCGGGCCATTGGTCACCCGGCTAAAGGAGCCATTGGTATTGTTGTGGTAGAGGAAATGCTTGCCTCCGGCCGTGGCTGCAAACAAGTCGATGAAGCCATCGTTATCGTAATCACCCCACGCCGCGCCGCGGGTATTGCCAACACCGCTCCCCGGTCCCTCTGAGACCCTGGTGAAGACTTCAGCCGCATAAAGTTCGCCGACCGTCAACAACATGAATGAAGCCAATGGCAGCATCAGTGCGGTCATGGCGAGGGTTAGATGGGGTTTTTTCATAGACATATTTCTGTTCAGTGGTTTGTGCTGGCTCGATTCCCCGGCGGGCCAACCGCCGTGATTGTCGTCTCATCGGGCCAAGGCGTTTTCGGTCACCCAATCACGCCACAGGTTACTGAATCGATAAGGAACCAGTCCCGGCACATCGCTCTTCAGTTCAGTGCGCCGGCCGGGCGCCCCCAGGCTCGCTACGTAAACAGAGGTTGAAATGGTCCTTTCAGTCCACGACAGGAGATGGCGCTTGGCGTTGTAGGCTAACCCGGACGGACGCAGGCCGGAATCCAGCATGATCGCTCCGCGAAGAATAAAATCCTCTCCGCGCAACTCTCGCACGAGGATTTGGTTGGTTCCGTTCCAGTGGCAAAGAATATTGGTGCCAAACCAGCCCAACACATCGGCGGAAGATCTGATGTCAGTTAGAGAACGCTTGGGCACGGAACCGGGCTTGAGATCAACCAACTCTGGCTGCCGTCCCGAAGGCAGCAACAACACTCGCGAGTGGTCCAGCGACAAAACCTGGTTTTCCAGGAGGTCTTCAGGCATACGGCTGTATCCACCCGAAGTTCTTGTTCCATCATCTTTCCACAACATAAGATCCCCGTCCTTGCTGGCACTGGCGAGGAGGCCAGCCAACTCTGAGATCGCAAGGGCATGAATCTCGTCGGTGTGGCCGCGCAGGACCCGGGTTTCGGTCCATGTGCTCGTATCCCAGAATCGTATAGATTGATCTGTCGCCGCGGAAATCAATCGTCCTCCGTCCCGGCTAAACGCCAATTCGCCAACCCAACTGGAGTGTCCAGGGAGCCGGAGGTGGAGCCGGCCGGTGGCTGCCTCCCAAATGCGGATGTCAGGATCTTCAAAGCCTGCTCCTGATGCCAGCAACCGGCCATCGGGTGAAACAACCAGCGCAGTCAGTCCCTTGTCCCGTTGCGGTTCGGTCTGCCAGAGTTCTTTGCTAGTGGTAAGATCGATGCACTGAATGCTGTAGCTTTGGTGCGAAACGTCAGAACGCGTCAGATACAGACGCTTGTTGTCGGGGGAGAGCCGGGCGGCGCCGTGAAGTCCTGTATAACTGCGGGTAGTTAAATGGCGGCTTTCGATCAGCGAGGAGGACACATTCACCACCGAGACTGCGTCGCCGATCTCGGACGTTGATCCGGCGTAAATGATCAGCCTGGAACCATCCATCGAAAAAGAAAGGTCTCGGACGTCCCATTCGCCTTGCTCAGGCGCCCGCCAGAGGATCGATTCCCCGCCCGTGTCGAGGTCGTAGAGTGCGACCACCTTGGGCACCTTGGGTTCGGAAGTAGCCGCGAGCAGATTGCGAATCGAAGAAAAGGCCACCCGTCCATGGTGCTTGTCGTATTCGCGGTCCGTTAAAGCCCGGACCCATCGCCGGCCCGGGACATCCCACAAGTCCACGCGTCCGTCCAACCAACCCACTGCCAGATGCGCGCCATCCGGTGAAAAGCTAACGGATGTTCCCCATGTCGGCCGGTTGGTGAGGGTGACAAGGGCGCTGCTGCGGGTCAGTTGCCAGAGGTAGCGCCATTCCCATCCGCGGAGATCTTCCTCACCCGGCTGCGGCTTATGTTGATCCAGCAACCGCCGGGCTCTGCCGAGATTGTTCAGTTTGAGGGATTGCTGGGCAAGATTCATTTCTGCCGCGTAGAGTAATCGTCGCGATTGCTCCTGGCTCTCGGAGGCCTTTTTCGCTTGAGCGTCAGCCCGCTGCTGCTCGGCTTGGGCGGCAAGACGCTGCTCCTTTTCAGCCGCGTTTGCCTTTCTGGCCGAAGCGCTGGCCTCGGTGGCCCGGATCGCCTGCCAAGTACTGACTCCCATGCCCGCGATTAGCGCAAGCACGACCACGGCCCCGGCCGAGAAGACCAGCCTATTGCGCTGCCACGCTTTCTGGAACTTGTAGGCGGCGCTGGGAGGACGTGCGATGACCGGCTCATTCACCAAATGTCGCTGAATGTCCGCCGCGAGACCGTTGGCCGTGTCGTAACGGCGAGTCCGATCCTTCTCGAGGCACTTCATCACAATCCAGTCGAGATCACCTTGAAGTTGATGCACGAGCTTGCTCACATCGGTCTGCCGGTCTATGCCAGCAGTGACGCGGGCCCCGCCCGGCAATGTGTTCAGTTTGGTCGAGGGACGAAGAGGTTCCTTCTCTCGGATGATTTGGCGCAGCGAGTCGATACCGCCCTTCATCATCTCTTTTGCGTCGAATGGCGTCTGGCCCACAAGTAGTTCGTAGAGCAGCGCTCCGAGGCTGTAGATGTCGGCCCGCGTGTCGATGTCCAGCCCGCTCATCTCCGCTTGTTCGGGGCTGATGTAAGCGGGAGTTCCAATGAACTGTTGAAACTGCGTGAATACCGTCTTGTCCGTCAGCTCCTGCTGGGTTGCCTTTGCGATGCCGAAATCAATTACCTTCGGTACCGGTACGCCATCATGCAGCGTCACGAGGATGTTGGAGGGCTTGATATCGCGATGGATGATCCCTTTTTGGTGCGCGTGTTGAATTGCGTTACAGACGAGGATGAACAATCGGAGCCTATCCGGGGTGGGAAGCTGATTTTGATCGCAGAACGCAGTAATCTTGATTCCGCGAACCAGTTCCATGACGAAGTAGGGCCGACCGGCCTCCGTCACTGCGGCATCGAAGATTTTTGCGATGTTCGGATGCTCCATCATGGCAAGGGCCTGCCGTTCGGCCTCGAAGCGAGCGACCATCTGGCGGCTGTCCATGCCGAGTTTAATGATCTTGAGAGCAACGCGACGTTTAACCGGCTCCCGCTGGTCGGCCATCCAGACTTCGCCGAAGCCGCCTTCGCCAATTTTTTCGAGCAGCTTGTAGCGACCGAGCATTTGCGCCGGGCCTTCCTCGGCAGGGGATTCGAGAACGATTGTCGGTTCCCGTTCCACCGCCGGTGCTGCCAAAAGGCTGTCGTTGGAAAAATGCTCCTTCAGCAGTTCGTCCACCTTGCGCCTGAGAGTGACATTCTGCCCACAAGTGTTCCGAAGATACGCCTCGCGTACCTCTGACGTGCTTATATCCAGGGCTTCAAAGAATATTTCTCGTTCTGTCATGATAATGGATCTCAGCAGAGCGTGATTGGCCCGCCAGCCTGACAGGCGAGATTTCCGTGGAAAATACGCCACGGATTAAAATTATTTTCAGGACGGCTAGGGCATTCCGGACAGCGATGTCCGGATCGTGCGCTTTAACCAGGCTCTGGCAAAGGCCCAATGCCGGTCCACTGTGCGAGGCGCCAAGTCGAGGGCAGCTGCAATCTCCTGAATTGTCATTCCGACGAAGTAGCGCATCTGCACTATTTCCGCGGCGAGCGGCTCTTCGAGCTTCAACAACACCAACGCATCGTTGACGGCCAGCAATTCCTCGGAAGGCGCGGACATGGCGATGCGCGACTCGTGCAGTTCGTCGCCGATCAGGTTGGCACCGTGTTTGAGCCGCTGCTTCCGGCGCGCGATATCGATAAGAATCTGGCGCATGGCCCCTGAGGCGGCCTTGAAAAAATGTGCGCGATTAGCGAATTGTTCCTGACCATCCCCGGCAATCTTCAGCCAGGCTTCGTGAACGAGAGCCGTGGGCTGTAAAGTTTGTCCCGGTTTTTCGTTAGCCATCCGGGTGACCGCCAGCTTGCGCAATTCTTCATAGACCAGCGGGAGCAGTTGATCTGACGCTTTCGGGTCACCAGCCTCAATGGCGTGGAGCAATTGGGTAAGTTCGGACATAGTGTTATCATCGAACGTTTCTTTTTAAGGACCAGACCGTTGGTGAAAAATGCAATCGAGGAATCGTTATTGAAAACAACAAAACAGACTACACAGGTCTATAATGAAAGTGGGGATGGTTCAAATGAATCGAATTACACTAGTTCCACCTTGCGCTCATCGAGCCAGTTCACGGCTGCATCGAGACTATTCAACGGCCCCACCAATGTCTCTTTAAGCTGGGCGGCCATTCCTCCGCGATCAAAGAGGGCAAGGCAGGGTTGGTCAATGAAACGGCTTGAATACTTGAGGGCGTCGAAGGCCGCCGGGTGTTGTTGTACGGCCAGTCCCCATGCTTGGGGAACGCTGATATCGGCCGCTAGCAGGCTGGCCTTATCAACCCCCATGGAGTTCCGGGTTGCCTCCAGGCTGATAGCGCAGGCTTTTAACTGGGGAACCCCGACCTGGCTGAGGCTACAGCCGTTCCACTTGGCGGCGGAAATCACGTGCCGGCCACCAAAGACGTCATCACCAAAATATTCCCACAAGCAGACTGACAGACTGTGCCCCATATAGAGCAGGGGGAACGGACAATTCGCGTGGGAAAAACGATGATGCGCGTGGATGCCAAATGGAATCGACGGAGACCCGGACCGGTGCACCCGGAACCAGTTGCGTCGGGGTTGGCGAGTGACGGGAATCGCCCGCTGATTGAATTCAGCTCCCGGACCATATAACAGTCTTGGCGAGGCCGGTTTACTCGGCATACGCTTGGGCGGCGAGAAGCATTTCCTTTAGTTTGCCTTCTCGGAGTAAATCTAAGGGCCGTCGGCCGCCAAGACTGGGTTTCTCCTGCAAGAAAAACAGGATTTTGCCCCAAGCGTCCAGACGCTCATCCTGATTGAGGATCTTGAGCACCTCTTCCAAGCCGCTTAGCACGTGGCCGTGATCGTCGAATTGCCAGCGAGGAAACCTGGCAGCTTGAAGCCGCTCTTCCCGCCACGCCAGCAACCGGCCGGCGGCGAGACGCTTGAGCACGGCGGTCTTGGAGATCTGAAGCATTCGAGCCACATCCTCCGACGAGCAGCTCCCCCCGTCCGCTTCCGCCAATTGTTGCCGGGCACCCAGCCCGCGAATGTGTGCCCGCGCCAGTTTCTCCTCGCGAGGTTCCCCCGCGCCGATGGTTCCCTCGAAGGCGAGCCCGACCAACCTTGCGAGCGTGCCGAGTGCCTGATTCGGATGTTTGCGGATGACGGTCTTGAATTCATCCACCACGGCCTGTTCGTTGGATGACAGCTTCGGTTTGCCGCCCATTTTCTCAAGTGTCGTTGGCATAGCAAAAATAGAATCACGCAGGTTTACAAGGTTGTCAATCTCACAAACCAATCACGATCGACTGCAGTTCAATTAAGTAAACGGGTGATAACATCAACACGGTGCAAACATGGTATTATTACTCCTCCGGGTTGCAGGCGGATAAAATCTTTCGACTGCAAGCCCATGGCAGCGTCCACCTGCTGGAAGGCGAGAAGGCGTGGCTGCTCGGGGATCTGGAGGAATGCATTCACTGTTCAGGGGGTGGCACGACGAGCGGTCGGAGGAGATCGGCAATCCAAGCGGGAGCATGACGCAAATCCCTGAGCATGGCCGGGCTGTCCTGAGTATTGATGTGGCGTCGGAGTGTGGCGAGGACCTTGTCATCCACTTGTTTCTGGCCGAGATGGCGAAGGGCTTGGATCATAGTGCCGCTCTTACGCCCGGCAGTAGCCATGTTGCGCGGGGTGGTATGCAGGAGCAGGATTACGCGTTTGCCGATCTTCACCTTCCTGGCAGGGCCGTCGGTGAGGAATACTACGCGCGAGGGCACCTGTTCGGAGAGTTCCAAAACATTTGCGGCGTAGGCACCGGAAGGTTGGAGTCGTATGGCGTCACGCACCACCAGGGCGCGCGCGATGGCATCGGCGGAGGGGGTTACAATTCCAAAGACTGTAACAAACGAAATTGACATGCCTGCACTTGTGTCTGAAATTGCCTGCATGAAATCGAAAGTCGCGGCTCAATATACGTTGCGGCAAATCCCTCCCGCTTTGGATGAGGCCTTGCGCAGGAAGTCCCAGCGGGATGGAAAGAGTATGAATCAAACTGCAATTGAAGTCCTCCAGGCTGGATTGGCTTTGAACGGCGATTCCCTCCTGCATCGGGATCTCGACTTCATGGTGGGTTCCTGGGTGGAAGATCCTGCTTTCGACCAGGCTATTCGTTCCCAGGATCGCGTGGATCCAAAACTCTGGCGATGAAAGTTTCGATTGACGCAAATCGGTATTCTGATCTGTGCCGGGGTGTCGCCGAGGTGGTCGAACAAATTGCTCGGGCGGAGCGCGTTTACCTGCCACTCATCGTGCTGGGAGAATTGCGTGCTGGATTTCAGGCGGGCAGCCTTGCCCGGCAAAACGAGCGGATTCTGGTCAGGTTTCTCGATTCACCCCGTGTTCGTCTGCTGCTGCCGGACGAACAAACAACCTTCCATTATGCGAATTTGTTTGCCCAGTTACGCCAGCAGGCAACTCCCATTCCAACCAACGACCTATGGATTGCCGCCCTGGCAATTCAACATGATTTGATTCTGTTGACCCGCGACGCGCATTTCAAACACGTGCCCCAATTATCGCAACTTTAGAGTACAGCGTGCGAACTCGTCACCTCTTCAGCCCGATAGAATTTTACCGCGCCGGACATTTTATCGGTGACCCGGTTCTGCGAATTCACTGTGAACCGGCAAATTCGTCAAAGTGGTCCACGAATTTTTATCTGTAAGATTCGTGGTGGATTGTAAGGCGAAACCTTGCGCGGAAAGCGGCCACGACAGAAAAACGTTATTGTCGGCTGTTTGGACAACAATGGCCGGGGGGGTCGCGATCAACAACAGACTGTAACCGGCTCCTGCGGCGATGGCGATAACATCAGTCAATCCGCCCGACACCGTGCTATGGCCGGTGGCGATGACCAATCCCAGGATCAAAGCCGCGGTGACCGACACCACAGCACCCACTCAAAGTCGAAATTAAAAACTTTCTTTGGGCAGAAAGATAAGGCGGAATGATGTGTCAACATTCCCGATCAAAACCCCGTCCCAAGTGCCTCGACATCTTGGAATTCCACTGGCCACAACTGGCCACAAAATTGTCGTAAAGAGGGTATTTAGTTGCGTGATGGGATTTTTCGAACATTTGGAAACACAGTAAGAATCGTCAGCATTGGCAATTTCAGATACACGAAATTCCGCCGACGCGCTAATGGTTTTACTGGATTAATCGCGCTCGATAGAATCGGCTCGGTGACCGGGGCAGGGCGCTGTCCTGGTAAACGGCTGGGCCGGTGGTGTTGGTGAGCACGGTTAGCTCGGTCCATAGGGTCTGGGCGGAATTCAGGGAGCTTGTCGTTTGCACTTGGTAGCGGCCGGCAGGGCCGACAGCGGAAATTTCGGGGACGCCACTGGGGAGCAAACAAATCTTGGTGAAAGCAAACGGAGGGGCGCTGCCACCGCCGCTCCGGCTGGCTTCGGCCGTGTTGCCCCAGGAGCCGAGATTGATCCGACCGCCGTTGGGGACGGGTTCTTTCTGAAAGCTGAATTTGGGATCGCCGATATCAAGGCAGGGGCTATCGACCGCATCCAGGAGCCAGCCCCCCGCGCCATTTGCGGCGAGGGGATTCCAGCGGCCCGCTTTGGATTTCACATGGAAATCCTCCTTTTGGGGATCGGCGAAGAGCGGATCGGCGCGAAAGACTCCAGTCCCGACTTGGAGTCGCGCGCTCGCCGTCAACACTTGGTCGATGTCCGAATAGTCAATCTTCAAAGAGCCCTTGCCCGGGGCGTTGATCTCTTTGCCGCCGGGAAGGGCCGCGTTGCGCCAAAACACGCAGTTTTTCACTTCCACGACGACTGCATCCCCGCCATCGTCTTCGGTGATGATCAGGCCGTTTCCGCCGGAATATTCGTCGTAAAAGCTGACGTTATACGCAATGGTGCAGTTGATCAGGCTGGCGTGGGTCGCTGGCCCCGAATCGACCGCGAACGCTCCGCCATACTCGCCGTTGATGGTTTCGTTCCAGGCAATGAGCTCATTCTCCACGATGGCCGTGGCGCCCCCATCGACGAATTCGCCGGTGCCAAAAACCCCTTTATTCCGCATTACCTGATTGAACGAGACTCTGGCAAAGTTCGGTCCGTTGTCGCCGTCCACGAAAATGCCCGCGCCATAGAAGGCGCGATTATTCCTCACAATATTGCGCGTGACGGAACCGGTGGCGTTTTTCCCGCGGAACGCGATGCCCCCGGCATGGCTGTAATCTTCGGTGGAGATGTTGCTCTCGACGATGTTGCCTTTGATCAAACTCACCGTGCCCGCGACTCCGTTCACAAATAATCCCGCGTAGGCCAGAGCGGTGTTTCCGGAGATGGTGTTGTTGAGCGCGCCGACACTCACTTGGTTGATAGCCACGCCAGCCACGGCATTATCGGGGTTGGAATTTCCTGTGACGGTATTGTCCATGAGTAAAAAATATTTTCCGATGGCATCTTCGTAAGTATGCGCTTTCACGCCGAGCTTGCCGCCGGAGATCGTGAAGCCATCAATGATGCCCCACTGCACGCCGCCATTAAAATCGACTTCGATCACTTGGTCGGCGCCTGCTCCCAATAACCGCGTGGAACGAGGGACGCGGCTGGTGAAATCTCCGCTGCCGCCCTGCGTATAGACCGCGGCGGCAGCGCCCGTGTAGCCCCCAACTAGCCGAAGATTCTTTTCTCGAATTGCAACGGCGCCGCGATACTCGCCGGCGGCCACTTTAATGGTGTCCCCGCTTTGCGCCCGGTCCACCGCTTGTTGGATATCCCTGTGCGGCGCTCGCGCGCTGCCATCAGTCCCCGGGCCGCCATAGTTTTTATCCACATGGATCACACCTCCTTGACCCGATGAAGGCAGCACTGCGATGACGCTTTTCCAGGATTCGACCACGCCCGCCGCGGTCGTGGCTCGAACAGAGACGCTATGGATGCCAACCGGCGCCCCTTGCCACGTAAAGGAATAAGGCGCCTGGGCCGCCGCTCCGATCACGGCGCGGCTGACGAATTCGACTTTTTGGATGGCCCCCAGCTCCGCTCCGCGCCCTTCCGCTTGCAGCAGAATGGATTCCCCGGCTGTGAACACGGCACCATCTGCCGGCGAAACCAGCCGAATGGCTGGTTCCTCGGCCTGAGCGCAGAGATATGTCGATAGAGCGGCGAGGAGAAAGAATTTGAGCGCTTTCATGGGAATATTTATTGCGGGGTTACAAGCGTCGCGCGGTAGAATCCAAACCCGGAACTGGCGGGCGCCAGAAGGAATTCGAGGGTTCCATCCGTGGTTTGCCGGGTGGCGGATTCGCTCCAGGATTTAAGGTCATTGGAAAGATCGAGGCGGTAACTGCCCGCTGGCCCGCGCAGCGTGATTTTGAATTCACCAGAGGCGAGAGGTTGCATTGATAATGAAGCTCTGGCGGTTCTCGACTCCAGCGCTCCCAGATCAAGCGCCGCGCCATTGAGTAGGCGCGCATTGGCGGGCGAAAGTGGAGAATATAAAATTTCGAACTCTGCGGGGACCCCCGCCGCCCGGGGCGTCGCTCGATCCACCACTGGCGATTGGGGTTTCGGCGTGTAATCGCCTGTCGCGAAGGAAACGAATCCTGGATCTGCGCCGGACAAAATATTCTCCGTCCCGGTAATCGTTCCCTCGAAGGTCACGCCGCTCCGGGAAGGAAGCCATGCTTCGCTCACCCAGTTCACGCCGAAGTTCGCCTTACCATTTACTTGCATGAGCGACAACTCGCTCAACGGCGCGCCGGGGCTGTCCGCCACATTATAAAGGATATTGTTCTTCACGTCGGCGCGCTCATCGTTCGTCTCGAGGCGCAACAAGGCTGTGCGCCAGCGGATGCGCTGGTCGGAGCGGAAAATCACGGTGTTATGGTAAAAATAAAGCGTCCCCTTGCGGTAGATCTCCGTGAGAGAACTATCTCCGCCGTAATGAACAACGCTGCCGCTGGTGGGCGCATTGATGATGATGTTGCCGTAAACATACGTGGAGCGGAATCGCGGATCGGCCACCGCCTGGTTGAAGCTCCCCTCCGGGTCCACCAGATCGAACTGTTGGGCGCCGCCTTCGACCCAATTGTAGCGGACCACCGTTCCTGCGGAGCGATCTTTGATATTGTTTCCCAGAGCTCCCGGGCGCAGGAGGCCGAACCGATTGAATTCAAAGGTCATGCCGATGGCTTCCGTATAGCTATTGTGTTCGCGATCGCTATTGACATTGCCGTTTCCGAAAATTTGGTTTCCTTGGATCAGGATTTCACGCGATTGATACTCTTCGCTGTCGCCGGAAGCCACGAAAAGCCCGTTGCCGGAACCCGTTAGGAGGCAATTCCGGATGGTGATATGTTCACCGCGCTCGATGAAAACCGCCGAGGCGTTCTGTCGGTACGGAACGGCCTGTCCTTGCCCGTCCTGAAAGGTGTAGAGCGGAGAGGCGTTGCGGAGTTCGAGGCCTTCGATTTCAACGTATTTCGGCTTGTACCCGTCCTGTTCGGCCTGGCTGCGGCTGAACACCACCAAGCCCCGCGCGGCAGTCCCGGAATAGGGGTATTTGAATTGGCTGCTGGTGGTCGCATTCTGCCCATCGATGACGGGCTGTTGCCCTTGGGGACCGGGCGCCCCGGCAATCCGAATCGGCCGTCCGGGGGCACCGCTATTGCTGATGAATATCTTTTCCCGATACGGCTCGGCCTTCCAATGGATAATCACCGTGTCGCCGGGGGCCAGGTTGGCCCACGGCACAGCTCCGATTGAATTAAAAGTTTGGCCCGGGCCGACATGGTGCTCCGCCGCCTGGGCCCCAAGCATCAGCATGGCCCAACCGAGGCCGATAGAGAGCAGCCGCCAACAGTCGTTTCGCGCGCCGCTGTTCGTCCGCAGCTCCGGTTGTTTGTGCGTGGTCATAATTGTTCAAACTGAGCTTAAATTCTGTTTTTGCCAACTCATGTTTAGCACCTCGGATTTCCTCGGCTACCATGCATCTATGCCGTCTCAGCCGGTCTTCCTAGGCGACCCGGAAAGCGGTCGCCGAGGCATATTTGCGAGGTGTCTTCATCTGGTGTTCACGACAAGCAGTTCATTGAACCATTGTGGAAAATGTCCGTTGTGGCCCAACTCCGAGATTTCCCGTGCGGTAATCACTCCACGCCGCCGCCCTTCAATCAGGGCTTGCTCGACAATGTCGCGGGAGGTGGATTCCGCCGTCGCCAGATCTGCGACGGTTCGGAGAGGGCGAGTCACGGCGAATCCTTGCCGGGGTTCGACGTCCTTTACATTGAGACTAAACGAAATCGCTTTCTCCTGCTATCCAGTCACAGGCATGACTCGAGCCCGTAATTTCTACGAAGGTCTGCTTGGCCTAAAAGCAACCATGGATCACCAATTGGAAGGCGGGCTCTGGGTCGAATATGACATTGGAACCGGGATGCTGGCCATTGGAGTTGCTCCACCAGGAATGACACCAAGCCGGGATGGGTGCAGCGTGGCCCTTGAGGTGGAAGATTTTGACGAAGCGGTGTCAGAACTCAAGGATGCCGGGGTGGAATTCAACTTTGGCCCCATCGAAACGCCGGTGTGTTACATGGCGTTCGTGCGTGATCCGGACGGAAACTCAATCGGCATCCATAAACGCAAAGCCGGAAATTCCTGACCGTTGGCGATTTTTGTCCGTGAATGGTTTTGATTTTTCCTTCGTCTTTGTAAATGCTAGAAAAAATTTCAATTGCATGAAAATCGCCATAATCGCCTCGGTAATCGTTGGGTTAAGTTTCGCCGCATCAGCCGCTGATCCGGATGTGAGCAAACTGCCCCCTCCTTCCGCCAAAAAAGATCTGACTTACGATAAGGACATCAAATCCATTTTTGAAAAAAACTGCATCAAATGTCACGGCCCGGAAAAGCAGAAGGGCAAATATCGCATCGACAGCCTTGATGCGGTGATCAAAGGGGGGGAGAGCAAGGAAGCCGCAGTGGTGGCGGGAAAAAGCGAGAAGAGTCCGCTGGTGCATTATCTCGGCTATATCGTGGAAGAGATGGAAATGCCGCCCAAAGACAAGGAAGGCAAATCACGGAAGCTTTCCGACGAAGACATCGGTCTTGTTCGGGCCTGGGTTGATCAGGGAGCAAAATAGACCTTGATTCAAACATCACACGGTTGTCGTTGAAATATCGAGGCGGCTTCGGCCGCCTTTTTTTCTGCCCAGAACCGGCCCATGTGGACTATGTTCCCATCAAGCCATGACGATTGAAAAAATCATAGTGCTTGAGGACGACCTGATCGTTCGAAAAAATCTGGAGCAACAATTGCGGCAGCGTGGCGTGGATGTGGCCTCTTGCGGCACCATCGCCCAGGCCCGGGAACTGCTTTCCAAAGACAATTGGGATTTGATTTTTGTCGATGTCCGCCTCCCCGATGGCAGCTGATCCAGCCTCGTTCCCATCTCTTGCGGATCGTGAACGGATGCACATCCCCTCCGCGCTGGAACATGCTCGCAGGAACCGGACCCAGGCGGCGAAAAACCTGGAGATTAGCATCCGCACCTTGCGCAACAAACTTCACGAATACGGGGTTGCCGATCTCGAAGAAGTCCTGCCGCCGCAGTCCACATCCCAAGCCCAAGGAACCATCTCGTTCAGGCTTTAACTTCGCCCCAGATCTTTTTTGCACTTCGTTTTTTGCTTTTTTCCAATGCGGGAAACAGATCAGCCAATGAGTTCAACTGCCAGGCACCGATTTCTTGCAGGATGGTTTCGTAGGATCCTGCCACCCTGCCGCCCACCAGGATCTTGACTTCGGGCGGGAGAAATTTTCGCAATTGAGCCAGTTCAACCTCGGTTGTCGGATCCGAATCGGGATAGACAAGGCTCAGGGCGACCGCCAGAGCACGGTTCTGACGCGCGGCACCTGCTATTTCAGCGGCCGGCAGACTCGCCCCGAGATAGGTGACTCGCCAGCCCATGTTGCTGGCTGCCGCTGCCACAATCACCGCGCCCAATTCATGAATCTGGCCGGAGGGAGTGGCGACGATCAGATTCGGGGCCGATTCAGATATTGCGAACGATCTGCCCTGGCCCATCAGATAGTCTCGGATGATCGCACTGGCAAAATGTTCATGAGCGGCGGTGACGACCCCTTTTTGCCAGAGATCTCCAATTTCCACTGCGAGCGGCGCGATGATCTGGAGCAAGAGACCTTGATGCCCAAATTCCACGGCAACCGTATCCAGAACCGACCTTAATGCCGCTCGATCCAGGCCGCGTATGGCTGCCAGTGCTTTGACAAACGCCATTTTGGCGCTGCTCACCCCAGGTGGTTCCGGTGGGGCGGGGGAACGGCCCGGACCAAGACCTTTCATGCCACGCATCGAGAGTTC
>Ga0163152_10003510_pt1 | contig 20296 bp, 15 predicted proteins | sample OliLakLV19MP8IB2_FD_148635 | JGI IMG/M metagenome (GOLD analysis project Ga0163152, IMG submission 148635) | Freshwater microbial mat bacterial communities from Lake Vanda, McMurdo Dry Valleys, Antarctica - Oligotrophic Lake LV.19.MP8.IB-2 | ecosystem: Environmental > Aquatic > Freshwater >...
GTTGACTGGTGCCCCGCCCATAAAAATTCCCTTGGGCAGGATATCCCAAAGCGCTTCGCCAAACGTCGCGACACAACTACGGGAATCAGCCATGGCAGGGGTGAACGGAGTAAGGTGAAACGGAGCGAGACCCTGACCGGTTAACTGCGCAAGGCAAGTCCACGGCCGCCCCACGCCCGTTGCGTTATTCGTTTTCGGCGCTCGTTGAACTCAGATGAAGCTCCTGACACGCGCGAATGTAAGCCGCCGCCGACCATGCCTGGTACGCCTTGCCCATGGGGCGTCCCGTCGTGCCGTGCACCCACTCGTTGAACTCCCACTCCTGCGCCCGACCGAGACGATTCACGTGGGCGAGCTTCACCAACTCATGACTCGCGATATCGTGTAGGCCCAACCGGTGAATGAATCGCACCCACAGCCCGCCGATGAAAGGCCAGATGCCGCCGTTGTGATAATGATGGGGCAGGTTCAGCAGATTGACCGTATAATAAGGACGCCAGTCAGGATCCCCGGACTGCACCGCGGGATACAAATTGGCGACCGGAAACGGATTATTCACCCCCACTCCCCACATAAAACGAAATGCGGTTCGAGCCCGCTCCACGTCGATCACGTTGGTGAGGAACGCCAGCACGTTGCCCAACACATCGCATCGCCAGTTGAACGCAAACGGAGTAATCTCTGCGATCAAGTACTGCGCATCACCGAGCGACGACTGTCGGTCAGCAAACGTCGGCACGTTCCCGGGAGACGTGGTGGGCCAAAACGACGCTTTGATCTTGCCGGCAATAAATTGGGAATGCCGCAGGTAGTCTGCAGCCCGCTCGAAGTCCTGACTATATTCGAGCAGTCGGCCGTAACAGACGTGCGCGCGATACCAGAGAACTTCATCGTAAAGCACCTGATAACTCCGGCCGAAAAGGTCCGTCCAATCCCCCGCCTCGGGCACTTCGATGAGGCCATCGTTGTTGCTGTCGTGCGCACTCAACCAGTCCATGCAGCGCTGCAACGGCGCCGCATACTCCGCCAGCAACGCGAGGTCCCGCGTGTGGGTCACGTAATGATAAACTGCCATGATCAGCCAGAGGCCGCTGTCGATGGAGCAGATTCCGCCAACGCCGACGTACTCGGGCTTCCGATCGTCGATGCGAACGTTGGCGGGCACTTGCCCATTCGGCGCAATCGCTTCGAGCAAGGTGCGCAGGGTCTGGCGTTGCGCTTCGCGCAAATCCGCGTCCTCCATTTCGATCGTCTGGATCAACGTAAAGCAACCGTCTCGCGCCCATACGCTCCGGTAGTTCGCGTCCGTACCGGTGACGGTATTGTCGGTTAGCGAACAGGCAGAGAATCCCAGCGGCGTGATATTTTTCCGGAGCGCAATCAGCGCGTGTTTATAACCCTCCGCGATCAGTTGCCGATCTTCAGGACGCAACGAGCGAAAAGCCTCGGGGCCAAACAACATCCCCTCCCAGCCCGCGCGCTCCCGTTTGTCAGCGGTCGCGGCGCTCGGCGGTGGCACCACCGGAATGACGCCGAAGTGTTTCAGGCCCTCGAGCACCCCGGCCGCCATGATCTGGCGAGAAACGAACACCGGCAGCTTCACGACGGCCTCGAAGAGTTCCGGTTGAGCGTTCTCCACCACAATTCCCTTCACGCCCGGCAACAGGAACATCCCCGCGTCATTTCCCGTGTCGCCCGCGACCAGCACCTGTTCGAGCGGAATTTCGAGTCGGCGGCACAACCACGCCAGCGCGTTCCCCTTGTCGGCATGCCGCGGCAACACATCGAGGTCACGTAAACTTGAATACACGACGAGCACGTCCAGGCCGGCCCGTTGGAAATCACGGCGAAGCTCATCGATCTTCAAGCGATCCGCGCGATGCAGATACCAGCTGGACTTGTACGGATGTAGAAACTGCGGCGGCTGACTCTCCACGCCAGGCTCTGCCCGCATGATCTCTTCGATCCTGGCCAGGTCCCAGCCTTCGCCGAACTGCACCGCAAAATCCGGCAGCCGATTCCGCTCCCGATAATCATAAAGCTCGGTGCCCACGCCTCCGATGATGTAATCAGGCTCGGGCAGGCGCCGGCTCCGACAAAGCGAAAGGATGTCCTCCACACTTCGTCCTGAGTTATAGACCAGCAACGGCCGCTCAGTGCCCTTCAGCGCCTCCCACGCTTGTTTAAAGCGCAACATCGACTCCGGATTTCCCCAGAGGGTGCCGTCCAGGTCAGTGGCAAAAAGTCGAATCGAAGGAGCAACAGGGTTGATCATATCAGGGCTCAACAGGGTGAGGATAACGGAATCAGCAACTCACACATCAAGGGAGGGGTCCAACGCGACCTGTTCCGGCGCGTCGAGCACCCCAAAATACCGAAGCCCTTCGACCACGCCGTCAGCCATGATCCCTTGCGCGACGAACATCTGCAGCGACGACACCTCCGAGAGCAGTTCAGGCAATGCGTTCCCGACCACGATGCCATTGACGTCATCCAGCAGGAACATGCTGGAGTCGTTGGCGGAATCGCCCGCCACCAAAACATCGCAAAGAGCTATATGCAGGCGACGGCAAAGCCAGTTGAGCGCCCGGCCCTTGCCTGCCCGCACGGGCACAACATCGAGGAAATAGCGGCACGAATACTCGACGTGCGCCTGAATCCCCGTCGCGCGCAGACGCCACGCTAGATCGGCGACCTCATCCCGGCGCGCCCGCGTCCAATACCAACTGGATTTGTAGGGATGCTGGCACTCTGGAGGCTGCTCCGTCACGCCCGGCATCAGGCCGACGAGGTGTCGCACCTCCTCCAGATTCCATCCCTCGCCAAACTGCCGCCGAAAGTCATCCGCACTGTCATGAAGTCCGTCATGAAACTCCGTGCCAACGCTTCCAATGATGAAGTCCGGCTCCGGCAACCCGCGCGTTAGGACGAGCGGGAGGGTGTTCGCCACGGTCCGGCTAGTGTTGTACACGAGGATGGGACGCCGGCGCACCGGCAGCGCCGCCCAAGCCGCCGCAAATCGCCAGCATGACTCCGGCTGCCCCAGCAGGGTGCCATCGAGGTCGCTCGAAAAAAGTCGGATGTGAGGTGAGGGCATGGCCGCGACGACGTCACCGCTCTCTGGATACAAAGAAATCAGCCCGGCCGGACGGGACGAAACGGGATGCGGGCTCAGTCGCAATCGTTCCAAGGTTCGTCCCACTCCCGATCATCCAAGGCGATGCTCACGGCGAGCCGGTGCTGGACCACCGCAACGATTTGGTGCGCGATTCCGGTCCACGTGAACAAGCTGCGCGCCTTGTGCGCCCCCATCCGGCCAAGGCGCTCCCGCAGGCGGGTGTGCCGGAATGGTTTTGCCATCATGATACCGAGATCTTCGCGATCGAAGGGGTCCGCATACAACGCGTGACGACCAAACGACAGCGCCCGATAAAGCCCACCGTGCACCGTCACCACGGTCGGGGTTCCCGATGCCATGGCTTCAATCGCGGTCATGCCAAACGGTTCGTACCGGCTGCAGAGAACAAACAGGTCCGCCGCCCGATAGTAATCCGCCAGATCCTCATCCGCGACAAAGGACCCGAATTGAATCCGGTCGCCGTAGCTAGTCCGCTGCGCCGCGGCCCGTAATTCCTCGAGCAGCGTCAGCTCGTTCGCATTCATGTCCGCGCCCCCGACCGCCAGGTGCAGCACCGCCTCGGGTTCGCGCGCAGCCACGAGAGTGAAAGCGTCGATCAGCAGATCGTAGCCCTTGTTCCGGGCCAGCCGACCGAGGGCGAGAACAACTTTACCCTTGAAGCCCAACCGCTGCCGAATGGGCGCACGCGACGATTCACTGACCGGGAAAAAACGATGATCATCGTAACCCGGCGGCACCATCCGAACCTTCGCCGCGGGCACGTCATACTCCTGCACTAAGAGGTCGAGTTGAGGCGGCGTAGTGGCAATAACAATGTCGCAATCCGCATAGAGCTTCCGCTCTTCGTGGATTCGCCGTTCGAAATTGTATCGTCGCTCGAACTCAGCCGCCCCCGCTGGAAAGTCACCCATCATTTGCCGCTGTTTCCATAAACCGATCGAGTGCGGCGTGTGCACATGAGGAACTTTAAGAACCTGGCTCAGGTGCTGGGCCGCCAGCCCCGCATCCCAGTAGTGACTGTTGAAAAAAGTATAGTTCAGGTTGTGGTGTTCAATGAAGCTGAGCGCATGCTCGTTCCACTCCGGGAGGTGGTCACAAAGATATTCCTTGGAGATGAAATCCGGACCGCCACACGGAACCCGGATGATCCGCACGCGATCGGCCACGGGTTCAATCTCCGGCTGGTCTTCAAACCGCCGGGTCCAGATGTCCACTTGATAGCCGAGCAGCGCCAATTTCTTCGACAGCTCCAAAACATATACGACCTGCCCGCCCGTGTCGGCCGCTCCCAACGGCGGCGTCGCCGCAAAATATCCGTGGGTCGAAACCATCGCGATCCGCGGGAGCGAACTCGTCGCTCCCAGCCTCTCACCCTCGTTGGCCCCGCCACCTTTTCCCCTGAGGGAAATTTTAGCGAGCTTCAGGGCAGACGCACCGGGGGATGTTTGAAGTGAAGGTTGAAACATGCGGCAGGTTGCACCCACGCCGACACGCGACCGACACATCTCGACTGACATTTTCGTCAGTCGCGAAGACTGCTGACCTGCAACCGTCTTGGCCTGGCTGCCGGTTTCAGCATTCGCGCGAGCACCGGCCCAAGACGTGTGCTGAGGCCGGCGAGCGGGACGCGCCCCGCGATCACGAGCCCGTAGTCTTCCCGCATCGCGCACCCACGTGAGCGTTATTGGCGTGATTCACCACCCGCTCCCGCTCATGGTGCACGGATTCAGCTCACCCCATGAAAAAAAATTCTTCCCGGTTAATGACCGGTGTCCTCTTTACGTTGCTCGTGGCCGCGGCCTTCGGCGCCGCTACCCGCCCCAATATCATTTTCATCTATGCCGACGATCTGCGCTGGGACACCCTCGGCGTGGTGGCGAAAGAGCAAGGCGACTCCGCCCGCTTTCCCTGGGTGCAAACGCCGCAGCTCGATCGGCTCGCGGTGCAGAGCATCCGGTTTCGTGAGTCGTTCGTCGCGACGTCACTCTGTTCTCCCGGTCGCGCTAACGTAATGACATCCAAATACGGGCACCTCACCGGCGTCATCGGCAACGGCGCGCACCTTCCGCCGGAAACCATCACGTTTGCCAAACACCTCCGTGAAGCCGGCTACACGACGGGTTACTATGGCAAATGGCATATGCGCGATCAACGCGACCGTCCCGAGTATGATCATTTCGCCAGCTTTGTCGGACAGGGTCGCTATTTCGACTGCCCGTTTCTCGTCGACGGCAAAGAAACGCCCACCAAGGGCTGGGTCGACGACGTATCCACGGATTACGCGATCAAGTTCATCGACCAACAGCCGCGGGATAAACCGTTTTTCGCCTGGCTTGGCTTCAAGAGCCCACACGGGCCGCGCGGTGGAAACAACCTCCCCGACCGAGTCAAAGATCTCTATAAAGAGGAAAAGGCGCGGCCCACGCCGAACACCAGTATCGGCTCCATTTATACGGCCAACGGACGCACCCAGGACAAAAGCGAGAATCCCGGGCAGGTGGAAGGCCACCGTGATTACATGCGTCACGTCACCGCGATCGACCGTGCCATCGGCCGGGTGTTGGACGCACTCGAACGAGCCGGCCGGCTCGAAAACACGCTCGTCATCTTAACCAGTGACAACGGCTATTACCTGGGCGAACACGGCCTCGGCGATAAACGTTCGGCCTACGACGAGAGTCTGCGGGTTCCGCTGCTGATCCGCGTTCCCGGAGCAGCCAAATCCGCGAACGCCGTCAACGATGCCATGGTTTTAAATCTGGATTATGGTCCGACCATTCTGGATTACGCCGGCGCCAAGCCGCTGAGCGGCGCGCAAGGCCGGAGTCTTCGTCCGCTGCTCGAAGGCCGCCGTCCGACGGACTGGCGCACGGCGTTTTTCTACGAATACTTTCGCGAAGGAAACTTTGCGGCGCCCACCGTACTCGCCTTGCGCACGACAACGCACAAGCTCACCACGTATCCAGGACACAAGGACTGGACGGAAGTTTTCGATCTGAAAAAGGATCCTTACGAGGTGAGTAACCTCGCGTCCAGCAAACCGGAACTCGTGGCCCAACTCCAGCGCCAGTTCGATCAGGAAGCGAAGGCTGTCGCCTTCCGCTGGCCCGAAGGCTACAGCGCCGACGGTGACGCCGCGGTCCCCGCCACCAAAACCAAAGCCGGAAAGAAGAAGCAGTAGCCCTGCCCGAATCCGTCATGTGGGACCGCGGCCGCCCCCCGGCCGCTGAGCGAACGGAGGCGGACGAGGGCGCCCGCGGTCCCCGGGGAACGATCTTCGGATTCCAGGGGGCCGATCTTCGGATTACGTTACTTGGGCTTCAATCCGGTTGGCCTGGAGATCGATGGGACCGCGGCCGCCCCCGGCTGTTGAGCGAACGGAGGCGGACGAGGGCGCCCGCGGTCCCAGGGAACGATCTTCGGATTCCAGGGGCCGATCTTCGGATTACGTTACTTGGGCTTCAATCCGGTTGGCCTGGAGATCGATGGGACCGCGGCCGCCCCCGGCCGCATTCCGTTTCCGATTGCAGCCCGTCCATTCAGCGTGAATTCCGCAGCAGCAGTAACCACGGATGAGCACTCATAAACACGGGATCAAATAGATCGAGATCGATGGGATAGAACTTTCCCTTCACTTACCGCGAACGGCCTCCCTCGCGCGACTCTGTTTGCATCCGTGGTCATCCGTGGTCATCGGTGAAAATCAGTGGTTCAACGGCGTTTTTTAGGTTCATCCAACACCGGCCCGCAGCAGCCACGGGCCCCAGGGCCGCACTTCCGGATAGACGTCCCGACTGCGATCTCTTTCCCTTAGCGCTTGCTCCCGTCGCTCACGCTTCAGCCGATTGGCTTTCTCCGCACGCGCCAACAGGTGAAGTTTCAAGCCGGACACCAGCCCAGCGCCGCCGACGAGGAGCGCAACGAGTTGGAGCTGCTTCCCGGCTGCAACTACGAACAGGCGCTCCGGGATCTCGCCGGCATGGAACGCGTCTGGTTGATTTGGTGGTTTCATCGCAACGACAACTGGCGGCCACTCGTGCTGCCGCCCCGCGGGCCCTCGCAACGACGCGGGGTATTCGCCACGCGCTCCCCCCACCGACCCAATCCGCTCGGCCTAACCTCGGTCCCACTGCTCGGAATCGCCGGACGCCGACTCAGCCTCGGTCCGTGCGATCTCGTTGACGGAACTCCGGTCTTCGACGTGAAGCCTTACGTCGGAACGTACGATGCGTTCCCCGAAGCGCGCGCGGGCTGGATCGACGCCATGGAAGCGGAACTGCGCAAACCGCCGGACTTCACCGTGCGCCTCGCCGACGCGAGCGACCATCAAGCGCGGTGGCTGAAAGAAAACTGGGGCATCGATTTCACCGCGCGTTTGATCGAACTGCTGTCCCGCGATCCCACTCCCCACCGCACGCGTCGCATCCGTCGCCGCAATGAGACGGAGTTGGAAATCGGCTGCGGGGCGTGGAGAGCGGTGTTCACGCTCGATGGCAAACGCGTTTCCGTGATCGCGCTTGAAGCCGCGTATCCCCTCTCATTTCTCGTGCGCCCGGATTACAAAGACGTCCCGGACCGCGAAGCCCAACTCGCGTTTCTGGCCCGCTGGCCGGCGAAAACCTAGCCCGGTTTACACTCGAACGGTTTGGGGAACTCGTGCGTGAACGTCCGAAATGGACACCTCCCGCTCCAGCATCCGAATATACCAAAAGGCCCCGACACTGAGCAGCGCCGCAAGAAACGATCCAATCAATGCGACGCCCAGCATCCACGCGCGATACTTTTTGGCGTCGCGATTTTGGAGTTGTTTCTGTTCGGGTACATGGCCGCCCAGCTGCCGAACATTTTCGGGGAAGTGACGGACCACAGCCATGAACCCATATCAGAAAACCGTGCGAGGGTTACCTTGGCAGAGCCGCTCGGATCGACGCCATGGTCACGGCTTGGCGCTGGCGCACGAAGCTCATCGCGCGTGCCACCTTCTGTGCAGCGATGGCGGGTTCGCGGTGGATTTCCATTACCATGGCTGTGAGCTGCGAACCAGTCATGCCTTCAAGCTCGTGGAGCCACTCCGGCAGACCGATATCGGCGAACATCCGGCTCTTGTGGGGATTGTCCGTCGGTACCCGCAAGTGAATCGCCGGCGTGCCGGCCGCCAGGGCGATGATGGGCGAGTGACAGTCCAGGCTGACCAGGGCGAGAGCCCGGGCGTAGACAGAGGCGGCTTCATCGGCGTTCCAGAAGGAGTCCTTCCAAACGACCTTGGCCTTCACGTCCGCCGGAAGCGGGTCCACCAGCTGCTCCTTAGCCAGGGGGACGCCGTAGGTCATCTCCGGACAAGCGAGCACCTTGAGCCCGGTAGTTCGGACCCAGTTTATGATCAGCTCACGGGTGGCGGCGTGATCGGCCGACTTGAACTCTGCGTTGACGCGGTCGACCTCGCGATCCCGATCGGTAACTTTGGGATCCTGATAGATGGTGTGATACGGGGAGAAGCGATGCCGGGGTACGACACAGATGTACTTCTTGTTGGCGAGACCGGTTTGATGCAGGTAACGATCTGCGCGGCCGTCGTCGCGCAGGTGAAGGGCGAAGGTCGTATCCGGACCGAAGCCGACGTTCGGTCCGCTGACTCCGGCCTTGTGCAGGTTCTCCACCGAGACGCTGTCGCGGCAGTAGACGAAGGCGGCCTTCTGCAAGACCGCGGCGCGTTCGGCGCTCACGCTGCCGAACGTCACTCCGTTGATCCCATAGGGCTTGCCCGTGGTGGCCCGCCAGACCTCGAGCGGCGCTTCGTGCATGCCTCCCGAACCAACGATGAACAAGTCGGCCTGTGCCATCGCAGCGGCCAGGTCCGTCCGCGTGGCCGGGCCTTTGGCGTAGGCGCCGCCCGCCGTGATGATCTTGAGCCGGGGAAACCCGGCCCGCAGCATCTGGCGGACCTTCGGATCAAGTTCCCGTTCCTGCCCGGGTCGGGTGCTCGGCACCGGCCAGAGGGTGACGTTCACCTCCGGCAGAAACGTATCCAGTAAATGGATCAGGCCGGGGGTGTGCGCGATGTCGCCAATATTGATGCAGTGCCAGGCGTTCGCGATCAGGATGTGTCTGATTTGGCTCGCTCGTACGGCGGCCAGCAACGGCGCGGCCGTGCCGACAGCGGCGAGCGCGGCGGCGCCCGTGACGGCCTGCTGGACAAACGTGCGACGCGAAGACCGGGTGCAGGGTGGGCGTGGATCGAGGTTCATGTACTTCTTGGTTGGACTTTCGCTTCAAGCTGAGGCGGCAGCGCGTACCGCGTCGACCATCCGACGCTGGAGCAGGTCGACTCCTGCCATGACAGTGCGGACCTTCGCCCGCGCCTCCGCGGGTTGGCGGTGAATGGCCTCCAGTTGCGACCACATGGCTGGCCCGCTGGTTTCGTCGACCTCGAAGACCCACGAGCCCACGCCGACATCGTGAAACATCTGCCCCTTGCACGTATCGGTCGGCTGCCGGACATAGAATCCCGGCACGCCGTGCGCGAGGGCGATGATGGGCGAGTGGCAGTCGACGCAGACGACGGTCTGGCAACGCGCGAACACCGCGGCGGCCTCGTAGGTGAACCAGAAGCTGTCCCGCCAAACCACGTTGCGCTTCACGTCGGCGGGCAGCGGATCCACGATCACTTCTTTCGCCATGGGCACCTGGTAGGTCATCTCGCCGCAAGCGAGCACCTTGTGGCCGGTGTTGCGCACATAGGCGATGATCAGGTCGCGAACGCGGGCGTGATCGGACTCCGTGGTGCGGTGGTTGATCGCGTCGCGGATATCGTCGGAAGGAGTCCTCGGTTCGTTGCGAATCCGGTAGTACGGGGTATAGCGCAGTCGCGGAATGACGCAGATGAACTTGCCCTCCTCGAGACCGTGCTTGCGACGGAAGGCATCGCCGGTCCGGTCGTCCCGTTTCTTCATGCCGAATTGCGAATCCGGACCGAACTCGAGGATTGGCGCCTTTACGCCCTGCGCCTTCAGATAATCCCGCGACAGCGTGTCGCGGCAGAACATGAACGCAGCGCGGTCGATGATCCAGCGGGTCTCGTCGTCGAGATGGGTGGCAGGCAGACGCTGGATGCGGGCGCGCAGATTCGCGAGGGTTCCGCCCTCTGGATCACGGTCCCGGCCGATGCCGGAGATCGGGTCGGTGCTGGTGCCAAAGACTCCGAACGGCTTTCCGGTCGCGCGATGAAAGGCGGCCAGATCGCTGCGGGCGCTGAAGCCGGAGCCTGAGCCGTGCAGGAGGAAATCGGTGTCGGCCCAGGCGGCAGCGAGGTCCGGGGTAGACGGCTTGCCGTTCTGCACCAGACCTGATGTGACCTTGAGTTTTGGATACGCCAGGAGCAGCTTCTCCTGGACGCCGTCGGCGAGCGCGCCCGGCCGCGGCCAAAGCGTCATCTCGGCTTCGGGAAAGTATCGTTCGATCAGCTCGAGCGCGCCCAGATAATGGCCGATGTCGCCGATATTCACGTTCTGCCAGGCGTTGCGCAGCAGGATCCGCCGCGGCCGGGCGCGACCTCGCTGGGCCAGGGCGAACGACGTTGAAAGCGCACTGCCCGCGAGAACGGCGACGGTACGCTTGAAGAAGGTGCGGCGTGGATAAGCGGTCATGGGGAGGGAGACTAAAGGAAAGGGTAGGCAGCGAGTGGATACGGCGAGACGGGCACCCGGTGGAGTGGACAAGGAGTCATGGGCCGGGCGCCCTGTTTTCGAAGTGAATCCCTGCGGGGTGGAGGCACCCCGTCCACCCGGTTGGCGCGTCACGCGGCTAAAAGCGGCCCTGGACCCCGACGACGACCTTGGGGGACGTGAGGCGCGTCTGGCCCGCGCGATTCTCGAAGGCGAGGTAGTTTTCGTTGAGGGGCTCAGCCAGGATGTTTTCCAGGTCGCAAAACAGACTCAGGCGGCGCGACAGGGTGTACTTGGACTTGAGATCGATCTGGGTGCGCGGGCGCTCGTAGCGCAGCAGGGCGGCGTTGGGGGAGTTCGTCACCAGCCAACGCCCCACCCAATTCCACTGGGCGATGACGTTCAGTTTTTTGCCCCGGTAGCTGAGGGCGAGATTCGCGGTTCGCGGCTTGAATCCGGCCACGGCGGTCGAGACGGCGGCGCCGCCGTAGTCACCCTTCGTTTTCAGGTAGGTGAAGTTGGCATTGAGGCCGAGTCCCTTCCAGATGCCGGGGAGAAACGTGAACTGTTGCTGGTAGCTGAGCTCGAGGCCGCGATACCGCGCGAATCCGCCGTTGGCCGACGTGATGAGGTTGTAGCCCTCGTACTCTCCGTCGAAGCCGTTGTTGGCCCCGGTGCCGACGAAGCGGCTGCGATCCTGGAAAATGAAATCGCTGATCTCCTTGGTAAAGGCGCCGATCGAGAGCAGACCGACGGGCTCGAAGTAATACTCGAGGCTGACGTCATAGTTTTCCGAATACTGCGGCTTGAGCGCGGGATTGGAGAATGTGATCGTCTGGGCGGCGAAGTTAACCGTCGAGTTGGGCATGATCGAGCCGAAGTCGGGGCGGCCGATGCCGTTCGAATGGCTGGCCCGGGCAACGATCCCGCTCGGGGTTTCGTACTTCAGATGGAGGCCGGGAAACACGCTGCTGTACTTGGCTTTGTTCTCGAGCCGGCCGACGTAGTCCGCCCGGACGCGGCGTTCCGCCTCGGCATTGGTGACGGCGCCGACCCACGCCGCGCGGCGGGCAACTTCGGCGGGCGTGAGAGCCTGCAACGGACCGCTGCCGTTCGTGCGGGTTTCCTCGAAGCGCAATCCGCCCAGGACGGTGAGACGTCCGAGCCGGATGCTGCCCATGAGGTAGGCACCGCCGACCTCCTCGCTCATGGAGCGTTCATTGGCAAAGCTCTGGGTGAAGCGGTAGGTGATGTCCTCCTGCCAATCGTTCGTCACATCCCGGGCGTTTGCCGCCACGGCATAGGCGTCGGGAAACGGGATGGAAACGTGCTGGTTCACCTCGTCCTTGTAGGCGTCGACGAGTTCACTGTAGTTGCCGGTGGTGTTGAGAAACTTCGAGATGTTCGCGGTGCCGATATAGTTATAGCGGCGGCTGTTATTGGCGATTTCACGATCCTGGCGCCGATAGTTGAAGCCGGCCTTTAAGGTGACCGGCAGCGGCAGCACCCGGTCGAAATCGCGCTTCACGTTGAAACGGTAGCTGAGGATCTCGTCGCGGCCGTTCCGATTGGGCTGGGTGAGAACCAGCCCGGAATAGTTGGCGAGATTCGACATGTCGGGCCCGGCCGTCTGCGTGATATCCGGGTACGTCAGGCTCCGGGTCCGGTCGATCGTCCAGCCGATATTGCGCAGGGTCGCCGTCACGGTGCCCTTCGGCTTGTCCCGGTACTTGGCGCCGTACGGGTGGGCATCGTACCAGGTGTCGGAGCGCGACCAGTTGGCGTTGTAGTCGATGACGAAGCGTCCGCCATCGAAGCGGTGGCGCGCCGAGGGCTTGAACTGGTAGGTCCCGCCGGTCTTGTCGATGGTGGTGACCGAAAGGGTGCTCAGCGAATTGGTGCTCGTCAGCACCTCGGTGAACGTATCAGTGAAGTTGGGACGGATCGTGCCCGTGCCGGTGCGATTGCCGTTGGCGTCGAAGGTGGCGATCGCCTGCGAGGTGGAGAGCGTGCGCTGCTGGGTGACCTGCGAGTCGTGCATCCAACTGTAGGAGGTATTGAGGGTGAACACCGTGCTCTCGCTCAGCTTGTAGTCGAGCTTGGCGCCCATCGAGAAGCGGCTTCGGGGAGAGCCGATCAGCAGCGACGCCGCGGAAAAAGTGTAGGCGGGGCGGGCCAGCGTGGACTGGTGGGCCAGATCCGAGCGGATATCCGCGGTCGCCTGGACGTGCCACGTGCCGGTCAGGAGCAGGCCGATGTTCTTCTTGGCGCCCAGGATGCTCGAGGAGGTGAAGTTCAGGGACGGCATCATCCCGTCGACCGGTTCCTTGTACCAGGTGTCGGCCGGCGCGCGGCGACCCCAGCGGTGACTGAACCCGATCGCGTAGGAAGTGAAGTTCGCGTCGGAGCGGTCGAACGCACTCTTGGTCACCATGTTCACGTTGCCGCCCGTCGAGTCGGCATCCATGTCGGGCGTAGGCGCCTTCGTGACCTCGACCGATTCGATCAGGTTCAGGGAAGTCTGCTCGAAGACGAAACCGCGGCCGGTGTTGGCGGAATCGGACGAGGCCACGCGGTCGCCGTCCATCATCACGGCGCTCTGCGCGGGGGTCATGCCGCGGATCGAGATGCCGACGACTTCGGATCCGACGAACACGCCGGTGATGCCGGGAAGCCGCTGGAGGAAATCGCCGACGTTGCCATTGGCGAGATTGCCAAAGGCATCCGTGGCCACGACGTTCTTCACGTTGAGAGCCTGCCGCTGCAGCGTCACGGCGCGGGCGCTGCCTTCGCGTTCGCCTTCCACGGTGAACGCATCGAGCAGGTAGACGTTGGACGTCAGGGCCACGTTTTTCGTCACCCGTTCACCGGCGCTGACCGTGAGTGAGATCTGCTGCGGATCGAGGCCGGTGTAGGAGACCTGGAGCGTGGCGGCACCGGCGGGGATCGCCAGCTGGTAGTGCCCCTGCCGGTCGGTCAGGGCAAACTGATCCGCGCCCCGCACCGAGACGCGGGCACCTTGGAGAAACACGCTGGTGGCGGCGTTACTGACCTGTCCGCTGACCGTACCGGCCGAGTCGGCGGCGGCGGCGCCGGACGCGGACCCGAGCGAGAGGCCGATCCACCCACCCAGCAGCGTGATGAGGTTTCTTGTTTTCATGGTTGGGGCTTTTTTTTTTGAACAGTGGCAGAGTGATCCGCGGTCCGCGGGCCTGGGGTGTTCCGTTCGCCAGGCCGTGGAATCCGCGTGATGGCGAGCGTGCCGGTTCGGGAGTCCTGCGTAACGGCGAGGGCCGTGCGGATCAGCATTCGGCCGAGCGCCTCCCGGGCGGTGTACCGGCCCCGGACGGCATCGGTGCGCACGCCTTCGAGAGAGTCGGCCTGGTAGATCAGCTGTTCCCCGGACTGGACGGAGAAGTGGCGCAGCGTGGTGAAGGCGTCCCCGGCGGAAATATCGAAGCGCTTAGTCTCCTCCCTGCCCCGCGCGGGTACGGCGGCGGTTTCCGCGGCACCGGCCGGCCCAGGCCGAATCCCGGCAAAGCAGGCGAGCCCCAGTGCGACGAGCAGGCGCAGCAGGTGCGGTGGACGGGAGCGCGGGGTTGCGGAGGATGGCATCATGCGGTTCCGGAGACGGGACCGAAACTGACCGATGCCCATACCACGGTCGGGCGCGGCGGAAGTGCTAAAATTATTTTCCGCCCGCGGAAGAATCAGGGGGCGCCGCGAAGCAGGATTTCGCCGTCCCGTTTCTCGGCCACGACCTGAAAGTTCGCCGCCAGCACATCCACAAACCCGGCCGGGTCGTCGGCGCGGAAGTTGCCGCCGAAGCGCCGGGTGGCGAGTGCGGGATCGACGATGACGAGCCGGGTCCGATTGTAACGGTTGAACTCGGCCACCATGGCGGCAAGTGGTTCCGCCACGAACTCGAGCCGTTGCTCACGCCAGGCCAGCACCCGTTCGACTTCGACCGGAGACAAGGCCACCGAGCGGGGAGCCGCGCGGATCTCGGCTTCATGGCCCGGTCGGGGTAGCGAGATGGCTTCGCCGGCGGAAAGCGCGAGGCCGCCGGCGGCCAGATCGTTTCCGGGGCCCATGGTCGCCAGGGCCGCTAACACTCCCGGCACGGGGGTGACCGCTGGTCCCGTCGCGGACTGTAGCGACGGTGCGTCGTCCTGCAAACGAACGCGGCCGGCGGTGACGAGTACGTCGACGGCTTCGGAGCGGACGCGGACGTTGAAGGCGGTGCCGACGGCGCGGACGTTGACGCCGCCCGCGGATACGGTGAACGGGCGCGCCGGTTCTCTTGCCACCGTAAAGTGGGCTTCGCCGGTGTTCAGCCGAATGGCCCTCGCGGAGGTCGAGTATTCAACCTCCACCGCACTTGCCGTGTTGAGCCGGATGAGTGAGCCGTCGGGCAGGGAGAGGGTGCGCAGTTCCCCGACCTGGGTTCCCGCGACCGCGGTGTAAAGTGCGCCGGACGGGGTGCGAAATTGCCCAACGCTCCAACCCAGGACGCCGAGGATGACGACCGCGGCGGCGGCCAGCGTCGCGACGCGCCCGCGGAAAAGGGCGGCGCCGCGCGGTTTCACCGGTGCCACCGACGGGTTGGCACGAGCCGCGGACTCGAACTCGTCGCCGGGCATCTCACCCACGCGATCGAGCAGCGTCCAGGTGCCCTCGAACTCCCGCAGCAGCGTCGCGTGCCGCGCATCGGCGGTCAGCCAACGCTCAAATTCGGCCTGTTCGGCGGCGCTCAAGCCTCGATCGAGACGCGCCACCCAGGCGAGCGCCGCCCGCTCGATCGCAGAGGGATCGCGCGGCGGTCGCCCGTTCACGGGTGAGGGAAGAAAATTCATGGGTTAACGCTGGGGGCCGTCAGCGCAGGTTGACGGCGCCGGAGCCGCGCGGAGCCGAACCCGAAGAGCTGCGCGAGACACCCCGGGCCTTGAAGTATTCACGCACGCGAAAGATCCCGAGCGTGATCTGGGCGCTGACCGTGTTTTCCGAAATGCCGAGTTGCTCGGCGATCGCCTGATGCGACAGCCCGTGCAATTTGCGCAAAGTGAGCACCTGGCGGCAGCGTTCGGGCAGCGTGCCGATCGCCGCAAAGAGCAGGGCGAGCTCCTGATGGTGATCGAGGACGTCGTCAGAATGCTCATCCGACTCTTCCACGAACGAGTCTCCGGTATTCGCTATCGGTTCGAATGCGATGATCCGGTTGCGGCGGCAAAGATCGATGGCGGCATTGCGTGCGACGGAGAAAAGATACGGCCGGGCCTCGGTGACCCGGCCGGAATTTCGGGCGTGAATCAGACGGGCGTACGTTTCCTGCACGAGGTCGTCGATGTCGCGCAGGGTTGGAAAGTGCGCTCGAAGGTACGAACGCAGGGCCGGTTCGTGCGGGTGCACTTCGGTGGCAAACCAACGGGCAATGTCCAGATCCTGCTGCGACATGGGCGCGGAAAATCGGTTGGGGTTCCAGTGGATTTCGAGGCGGGCGTGCGGGTGCATTGGCGAAATTGCCGCCGACGTCAAGCCGTCACCCGCGGCGGTGCGCCCGCTGGGAAGTCCTGAACTCCAGCGCGCTTGGCACGACCGTGCCCGTGCTGGCCGCGCGCGCGTTCAGGGCCGGAGACCTGCCCCGCATGAATCTCGTGCTGCGTCACGAACTCACGCTTTCGTTTTTCTTCCCCGACCGCTTTCCTGGACCCACCGCGACACCCGTCGCTCCCCGGAAACATATTGGCTAGTTCCCTGAAGCCGGCCGCCGCTGACAACTACGTCCCGCTCCGGGCCCTTCATTTCGTCGCTGTTTCGGGTCTGCGGAGAAATCAGACGAGCCTTGCATCAACGCGAGCGGCGAGTAGCCTGTCCTCTGTTCCCGGCGCCCACCCCTCCTATGAACTCCCGGACCTCGATCGAACTCACGCGTCGTGATTTCCTGCAACACGCCGGTCGCATCGCGACGGTGTCGGCCCTCGCCGGAGTGACGTTGCCTCATGTGCACGCCGCCGGCAGTGACCTGATTCAAGTCGCTCTCGTGGGCTGTGGCGGCCGCGGCACCGGCGCCGCCGGTCAGGCCCTTTTAACCAAGACCGGCCCCATCAAACTGGTGGCGATGGCCGACGTCTTCGAGGCCAAGCTCACTGGCTCCCTCGACCGCCTGACGAAGCAGTTCGCGCCGACCCCAACGAGCGTCGACGTTCCCCCCGAGCGACGCTTCCTCGGATTCGATGGGTACAAGGCCGCCATGGACGTGCTGAAGCCGGGAGACGTGGTTATCCTCGCCACGCCGCCCGCGTTTCGCTGGGGGCATTTCCGCTACGCGATCTCGCGGCGACTCCATGTGTTCATGGAAAAGCCGCTCACCGTCGACGGGCCCACGAGCAAACGGATGTTTCAACTCGGCGAGGAAGCCTCAGCCAAAAACCTCAAGGTCGGCGTAGGCTTGATGGTGCGCCATTGCCAGGGTCGCCAGGAACTGTATCAACGAATTCAGGACGGCGAAATTGGCGAAATCGTCGCGATGCGCGCCTATCGAATGGGCTCGGGCGGCGGGACCGCCGCCCCGAAGCCGGAGGGCATCTCCGAGCTGCTGTATCAGATTTCCAAGTTCCACGCGTTTCTTTGGGCCAGCGGAGGCGTGTTCTCGGATTACTACATCCACCAGATCGACGAATGCTCATGGATGAAAAACGCGTGGCCAGTCGAGGCGATGGCCATCGGCGGGCGGCATTATCGCGGCGACTCCCTGGACCAAAATTTCGACACGTACTCCGTGCAGTACACGTACCCCGACGGCACCAAGCTCTACTACGAGGGCCGCAATATGCCCGGCGTGCACAATGAATTCGCCAGCTACGCGCACGGTTCCAAAGGCTCGGCTGTGATTACGACCCGCGCGCATACCCCGGGTCAGGTCCGCATCTATTCGGGCTACAACATTCCGCGCATTCTCACACCAAAGGACAAAGTCGACCTCGCTGATTCGAACCTGCGCTGGGCCTTCCCGCAGCCCGAGCCGAATCCGTATCAGCTCGAGTGGGACCACCTCGTCGCCGCGATCCGACAGGATCGTCCGTACAACGAAGTGAAACGCGGAGTCGAAGCCAGCCTCGTCGCTTCGATGGGCCGCATGGCCGCCCACACGGGCCGGATCGTCACCTACAACGATATTCTGAACTGCGACCACGAGTTCGCCCCCGGCGTCGACACCCTCACCAACGATTCTCCCTCGCCCCTGCAACTCGACGCGAACGGCCGTTATCCGATCCCGCAACCGGGAATCCAGACCGCCCGCGAGTATGGCCCGGTGGTCGCGGCAACCGCCTCTCTCAAGACCTGACGGAGGATCGATGGGACCGAGGCCGCCCCCCGGCCGCTCTTCAACCTAAAAGCGACCGTTGAGCGGGACAGTTAAACGTCGAGGTGACTAATTGGGTGCACGATGCACCGGATTATCGTCAGTGAAACCGCTCACCCTGCGGGTGAGTCGAAAATTGCGTTGGCCACCGCGGCGGAATCGGAGCTGGTGATCGACCCGCCCGGCGGACGTCACCGCGCGAGTTTTGACGCAGAACTTTGGTGTCATGGGGCCGGCTCCACCAAAGTTGCCGGCTCCGGCTCGATCGGGCCTACGCACCGCCGCCTGGCTGCTCCCCCCACGCTTTTCCCCGACGCTCAGCCGCATCGGGCTATCTTCTAACTGCCGATTTTAGGTTAATGCAGACATTTCTGCCTGCACTAATACCAATCGCCCGTATAATATATACGACTGTCATCACGGGATGGCAAACCAAGCCCGAGCGCTTGGATGGAAAGGCCAATGAACCCATCCTTGTCATGGCGAGACGCGCAGCGTCGTGGCCATCCAGCTGGATCACCACACCCGGCGGAGCCGGGCTCGTGATGACAACCATGAGTTCATTAGCAGGTGCGCGAAACGCGCCGGGGCGATCCAGCTCGATTGCTTCGTCGCTTCGCTTCTCGCAATGACAGTCCAAAAATCACGGGCGATTGGTGTAAGTCCCTTTGAACGATAAGCCGACACGTGTTTCGCCCAGGTTCGCTTCCGGCGTTTCGACTGCGAGGTGGATTACGCATGGAGCCAACGCGAAAGGAGCCGCCGCGCCCATTCGCGATCTCCCGCGTTGCCCCGGCGCCTCGCGTTCCCTTCACAAGCACGTCGCCATTCGAACCAGCGCGTGGGCCGGAACGCGACCACACGCGATCGCGCCAACAACGCGAAATCGGGAATTGCATTTCGCCGCCGGCAGCCTTGTTGTCCCGTTCCCACCGACCGGACCTCACCCCATGCCGCCGGAAACCAACCTCTGGTATGAAGAAAATGTGCAACCGCACATCGCGATGTTGCGCGCCTGGTTGCTTAGTCAGTATCCGAACGAGCGGGATATCGACGACGTGGTGCAGGAGGCGATCATGCGCGTCCTGCGGGCCCGCGCGGTTGGGAAAGTGCGCGCTCCGAAGGCATTTCTTTTCGCCATCGCCCGCAACCTCGTCGTTGGGAGCGTGCGGAAATCCATTCGCCAGGGGCAATTCAGCCTGGCGGACCTCGATGAACTCCAACTCGCGGAGGACGGCGAACTCGTCAGCTCGACGGTAGCGCGGGCGGAGGATCTCGAGTTCATGGCTGAGGCGATCCAGTCGCTGCCGGCCCGGTGCCGGCAGGTGATCACGTTGCGAAAAATTTATGGCATGTCCCAGGACCAGATCGCGAAAGAGCTCGGCATTTCCATCAGCACGGTGGAGAGCCAGGTCGTAATCGGGATGCGCAAACTCGAAGCGTTTTTCGCCGGGCTGGAAGCGTCCGCCCGCCGGCCCGCATGAGCACGCTTCAACCAGGAGATCCCGCGGAAGCGGGCGCACAGCGCGAGGCGTTGATCTGGATGAGTCGCATCGATCGCGGGCTCACGCCGGTGGAGCAGGACGATTTTTTTGCCTGGCTCGCGCACTCGCCCGCGCACGGCGAGAGCCTGAATCGCTGCCGGCAACGGTGGCGCCGCCTCGACCGGCTGGCGGATTGGCGTCCGGAATACAGCGTGGCGCCGAACCCCGACTTGCTCGCCCCGTGCGCCCGCCAGCGCTGGCGCCGGTGGAGCGTGCCGGCCCTCCTGGCCGCCGCCTGTATTGGATTGATGGCGACGGTCTGGCACCGCGACGGAAACGAAGCGCGGGAAACCCCCGCAGCCTCCGCGCCCAAGCCCGAGGACCGGCGGATTCTGCCGGATCAGTCGGTGGTGAAATTAAACGAAGGCACGGTGCACGAGGTGCTCTATACCGCGACGGAGCGGCGCATCCGGCTGGGGAGCGGCGAGGCGTTTTTCAAGGTCACCAAGGATCCCAACCGGCCCTTCGTCGTCGAGGCGGGCGGCGCGACCGTGCGGGCGCTCGGCACGGCCTTCAACGTCCGCTTTGCCGGCGGCGAACTCGACGTCCTGGTCGCCGAGGGCCGCGTCGAAGTCGCGCCGCCGATCGC
>Ga0163152_10003513_pt1 | contig 20278 bp, 17 predicted proteins | sample OliLakLV19MP8IB2_FD_148635 | JGI IMG/M metagenome (GOLD analysis project Ga0163152, IMG submission 148635) | Freshwater microbial mat bacterial communities from Lake Vanda, McMurdo Dry Valleys, Antarctica - Oligotrophic Lake LV.19.MP8.IB-2 | ecosystem: Environmental > Aquatic > Freshwater >...
CGTGGCCGATCGCGACGGCGAGATGAGCGTGCTCGATCTGAAGGAAGGCGGCGGTCGTGTGCTCTCGACCCGTGCGCACGACGGCTGGATCTCCGCGCTCGCGTTCCTCCCCGACGGACGCCTCGTGTCCGCGGGCGGCTACGACGGCATCGTGCGCCTCTGGCGCCTCACGGTTCCGCCTCCAACTTGAATCGGCGAACCCCCGAAAATCGTGAGCCACTCCACCTTGCGTGCAGTTCAACGCGGCGCCGGCCGTCCCGGTCTATTGGAACCATTCGGCGTGACCATGTTTCGCTCGAACTCGTTCAGCAGATCGAAGAGCCCGGCGGCTTCCCACGCGCGGTTTCGTTTTCCGACGTTCACCCGCTTGAGCACCCCCGACTCCTCGAGTCGGATCATGGTGAGCCGCGCGGCCTGGTTGGAGACGGCGGTGATCTCCTCAGCGGTGTTCACGTCGAGGATCGGATGCGCGGGGAGCAATGCGACGAGCTTCCTCGCGGCGGACCCTTCGCGAGGGTTGCCGGCCCTTGCGAGCCACGAAGCCTGGAGATGCGCGATGCGCTCCGCAAAGGTGCTCGCTCCTATGGCGGCGGTCCGAACGGCCGCCGCGAATGTGCCGCACCATTCCGCGCTTCTTCCTGCGCGAAAATCGTTGAGCCCCCCGACGTAGGCCTTCGAGTTTCCCGCCAGCACGAGGCTGATGGGAGGCACGTACCGTTTCGCGATGCCACGCCGGCGCAGAACGACGTGGATGAGGCAACGCCCGACGCGACCATTGCCGTCGGCGAAGGGATGGATCGTCTCGAACTGAGCGTGCGCGATCGCGGCCTGGGCAATCGGTGGCAAATCGTCGCGCGTCAGGAATTCGGAGAGGTCCTTTAGCAGGACATCGACCTCTTCCGGCGGTGGCGGGACGAACTCGGCGCCCCGCGGGCCATCGGATACGCCACCGATCCAATTCTGAACGTCTCGCACGACGCCGGCGAGATGTCGATCGCGCGTGGCAAGAAAAAGCTCACGGTGAATCTCGATGATGTCGGCGTCCGTGAACGAAGATCGCGTCGTCGCGAGCTCGATCGCATGTTCCATCGCCCGGATGTTTCCGAGAATCGACTCGGCGGTGACATCCTGCGCGTGCTTTGGAGCGAATGCCGCGCGCGCGAGGCGACGATGAGAGAGCTCGAGGCCCTCGATTCGGGATGAGCCGACCGACTCCGCTCGCAGAAGTTGGCGCGCGAGTGCTTCGAGGTTCTGGATCGCGGGAGGCGTTTCGTTCAGTGAGACCACGGCGCGGTCAGCCTCCGTGAGGACCTCCGCGATGTCCGCGGGGAGATCGAACGAGAGGTCTGCAATCGGGTCGGGGACGAACGCGTGATACTCGTAGGAGGAGCGCGACTTCCGCCCCCCGTAGGCGTTCAAATCTCCGGTCCACCTTCGCTTTTCCAGCCGGCCCACAACCCTCCCAACGTTTGGTGGAATCCTGCATACCAAACCTTGGTAGGTTAACATTTGACATGGATTCAGTCGTCAAAGAAAGCGGTTACCACCCGCCGCGCAATGCAGCGCGCTTCGTGGACGCGTCAAGAACCCGCGCGCACGACTCCCAGTCGACTCGCTCCACGTTTTGGTACTTCACATCGAAGGGGTGCCGCCGGGGCACCGCATCGATGACCTTGCGCGCACTCTCGATCTCACCAAGGGCGACGTCGATCCATACGTCGCTCAGGACGTCGGGAAGCTGCCCGAACAGCGTGTAGATCTCCTCCAGTCTCTCGGACAGGAGATGGTGCACGCGGTCTTCGACCGAATCGAGGTAGCGCATGTTGTAGACGTCGACGATGTCCGAGAGCTGTCCGATCCGCTGGATACGTCCCTTCCGTTGTTCGAGACGAGTCGGATTCCACGGAAGGTCGAGGTTGATGAGCGTCCCGAGGCGCTGGAGATTGAGCCCTTCTGAGGCGGCGTCGGTTCCGAGCATCAACCGGAGTTTCCCGGCACGGACTTCGTCCTTGATGTCCTCACGCTTCATCGATCGAAGGACCCCGCCCTCGATGACTCCCGAGTTACCGGCACCGGCGTAGATCGCAATGCGCTCTTCGGGAAGATCCGCCATGAGTTGAGTCGAGAGCCACTGGATCGACTCGAAGTACTGGCTGAACACGATGCAACCGCGCTCGAGCCACCCACGCCGCGTCAGGCAGTCCAGAACGACGGCATACTTCGGATCTCGGTCCTGACTCACTTCCAGAGCGCTCACGAAGCGGATGAGGACGGAGCGTTCCTGGTCCGTCAGCGTTCGCCCACGGTCGTCCACCGGCTCCTCGTCACTCTCGGCCGCGTCCTCGGCGTCCGCCCAGTTCGCGAGCATGCGCTCCGCCGTCCTCTTTCCCGCGAAAACGGTGCTCCCGACACGTCGCAGGAGGAGCGTCTTCAGAAATCCCGAACCCTTCACCTGGCGCGCCGCGAGGAGGCGGCAGAATTCCTCAGCGAGCGCGTACGCATCCTTCAAGTAGAGAGGCAACTTGATCGCGTCCTCATCCCTCTCGCCCGAGAGTCGCACCTCGACCTTCTTCAGGTAAGGCTCACGGGTCTCGGGATCGAGAGTGTTCTCGAGGAACTCTCGCGTTCGCCGGACGATGTGACGAATGAACGGGTTGTGGTGCTCGACGAAACGCGGAAAGAGCTGAGCGAGCCTTGCTCGATCCGGCGGGCGAAGCCGATCGAGGTCGGCTCCCAGGGCAGACACCCGCGAGTCCTCCATGTCGAGAGACCGGCGGAGCACCTCGAAGTCCCGGTGCTCTCCAGCGGGCGGCATCGGTGATCGCACCCAGTCCCAGCGGATCGACTCGTCCGTCGGACGGCTCGTGGGATCGGTGATGAGGGCGACCGCCCGAGCCGAGCTCTGCCAGTGGCTCCAGGTGTTCCCGAGGACGGCCTCACTCCCCCGACTCAGCGCGTCGAGGAGATCCCACGCCTCCACCGGGTAGAGCTGGACGGGCGTCGCCGTCGCGAGAAGCATCGTTCTCGTTCGCTTCGAGATCTCGTAGAGGAAACGGAGCAGGTTGTTCGGCTCGGGATCTTCGCCTTCGCGTCCTGGGCCGTGATTCCTCCGGCGTGCGCGGTGTGCTTCGTCGACAATGACGCAGTCGAAGGTCATCGACTTGAGGATCGACGCGACCTCGGACCCGGCCGTGACGAGCCCGGTCGAGACGAGCCCGATCCTCCGAGGGCACCGGCGAATTCCCTCGGGTCCGTGCACGGGATGCTCGATCTCGTTCTCGTCGACCCACTGCTTTCCGTTCCAGTACGCAGAAGGAGCATCGAGCAGATCGAGCATATCGCCCTGCCATTGCGCGAGCAGCGTCTTCGGCGCCAGGACGAGGACCGGTTTGTCTCCGCTGAGCGCAATGAGCTCGGCCACCATCGCGAGCTGCGCGGTCTTGCCGAGACCGACCTGATCCGCGAGCACGAACCGGGCGCCGTTCTCGTTCCGAAGGTGCGCTTCGAACGCGAGCTTCACGAAGAACTTCTGATGCTCCCAGAGCCCGGCGTTCTTCCGGTACACGGGAGCCTCGACGATCACGGACGCGGGATCCGGCGCGTCGGCCTCCTTCCACTGCTCGATCGACGCGATCGGCGTTCGGTGTCCGATACGCGCGACGTCCTCCATCACGAACCTGGCCAGAGGAAATGCGAACGGCGAGAAGAAGAGCGCATCGAACTCTTCCTGTACCCAGGTGACGGACTCAGGCGAGTCGTCCTCCCAAAGAAGCTCATGGTTGAGGCGCCATCCCGAGACCGATTCGTTCACGCTGCCCATGAACGATGTCTTCGCGCCGCTCTGGAGAGTGATCACCCCCGCTTTCCCGTGAATGAGCCCGTGGAGGTTGTCGGGCAGTACCTTGACCTCCAGTTTCCCGCTTCTGAGAAACTCATAGAGACGGGCGAAGCGATCTTTCGCGCGGTCGCCGCCCTTTTCGATTAGGCGCTCCGGCTGCGAGGCGCACCACTCGCGACGCATCGCTGCCTCGGCGGCCTTCGCGGTCGAGACATCGCGAGGATCGAGCCCCGAGTTACAGATCATCCGGATCTTCCCGGTGACCGACTCGATCGCTTCGCCCGCAATTTCGAGGGCCGACGAGGAGAAATAACCGGCGATCCGATCGTAGGACTTCGCGCCTTGCAGACGAGCCGTCAGGAACGAGCTGTCGAGTCGCTCCCGCCTCGAGGAATATCGGCGGACCGCCATCTCAGACGTGGTCGTTGCGAACGGCGCCGGCGAGCAACGCGGCGGACTGCGCGTCCAGGTGCCAGTGTGCCATCGAGGCGTTCGTCTCGAGGCTTGCGAGGTACTCGAAGAGGCCGACGAGCTTCTCGCGGCTGTTCCAGTAGTCCTTCACTTCGTCGCGAAGCCAGCGCATCCCGTCCTTCGTCGCTTCCGTGTCGGTCGTCTTGAACACCGCGAAAAGCGCGTGGCGCAGTAGCGACGAGCCGAAACCCGACGTGCCGAGATCCTTCCGCGCGAACTCCGTTGCCGTCCGGAGCCGAGTCTGGTTCGCCTTGTCGCTCGCGAGCAGGTTCTTGTATTCGTCGATGCCGAACCCACGAGCCAGTTCCTGGTACACACCGGAACGCCGCTCGCCGTGGCTCTCCATCTCCAGGCCTTTGAGGTAGAGGCGCTCCGTGGCCGCGAGTGCCTTCCACAGGTGAGTCTCGATCCCGCGCGGGACAAGGTGATCGCAGGCGATCCGGACCGCGTTCTCGATGAGCTCCTCGACGGGCGACTTCTCTCCCTTCGCCCGCACCTTCTTGAGCTCGTGCGCGACATCGATCCCCTCCACAGGACGCGACGTGAGAACGCGTAGTGCCGCAGCGTACGCCGCGAGCTGGTAGTCCGTGTCCCCGAAGTTTGGATCGGTCGAGTCGTCGAGGTCGCGCATCGCATCTAGCTGCCGGCGGACCTCCGATTCGACCTCCATCGTCACTTCGTCGAGGAACACTTCCTCCTTGGAGACTTGCTTTCGCAGGACGAGCAGTACCGTCCCCTGAACGTAGTTTCCGCTCTTCAGCGCGGAGTCGATCTCGGTCGCGATACACCAGGCCGCCGTCACGCGGAGACCCGCCGCCCAGAGGATGAGTGCGAGGTCGGCCCACACTGCAGCGTCCTGGTGCGTGAACATGACGACCTGAAGGCCGCTGTCCGGCATCCGAAGAGCGAGGTTGCGATAGCAGGCGACCATCGCTTCGCGGAAACTGTCGGTCTCCCCTTTCACGGCGAGTGCGCGCTTGGAATCGGCGTACCATTCCGGAAACAGCTTCTGTATGGAACCCTCGTACCACGCGAGGAAGAACTCCGAGAGCTCCTCGTAGCTCACCGCATCCGCGTAAGGTGGATCCGTTACCCACAGATCGCACGTCGCGTCGATCGCCCGTGCGTCGCGAGGGAAGCACGAGTGTCGGCCGCAAACGGTCGCATCGGAGATTCTTGCGAACCACGTCGTGTCCAAGGCGATCAGCGGACGAACGCCATAATTCGCGAGGGTGTTTAGGGCCATGTTGCTGAACGTCTGCTCACTCTTCTCGTTCGCGCCGTTCGGATGCCAACGGCTCAGGCGCGAGTTCCAGTCGGCGCAACGTCCGATCGCCTGGAGGATGCCCACGCGCGCGGCGAGAGACAGTTGGAGAGCCTCCGTCGCCTCGGCCGCAAGACCATGAAGCAACAACTGTCTGGGGTTGAAGAGGTGGTGCCAGTAAGTCCAGCCCCGCTCGCGTGATGGTCGACTCGTCTCGCTCCCCGGCTCGATTCGACGCTTCGGAATGTATCCACGGCGCTGCCAATCCTCGAAACGCTCGCGGACCAATTCATGTACCCGCGCCTCTCGCCCGAAATCCTCTGGTGACGGAGACGCATATCGGCGACGCGTCTCGGTCTTTCCTCCCCGCTTTCGCGCGGTCTCCACCCAGCGCACGCAGTAGAGGCGCTCCCCGAAGACATCGCCTTCGCGCGGCACAAGGTCGTTGTTCTCCCAGGCGCGGAGGCCCTCGCGACCATCCCCGCGAACCACCTTGATCGGGGTCGACTGCTCACAATTCGGGCAGACGAGGGCTCCGTCCTTTGCCGTTCCCTTCGCCTTCGCCGCCTTCATCGCCGCGTCGGAGACTCCCGACTTGATCGCAAACTCGTATCTCTTCCTCTTCGCGTCGGGTATCAGTTCCGCAATGCAGCCGGTTCCTTCGCCGATTACCCAACTTGGCGCGAGGGGCACCCGCCAGCCACACTCCGGGCATTTCGCATCGATGCAGTAGAGGTACGCGTCAGCTCTGGCCCCTTTGGCGTCGTGCTCGATTCCCCAATTCGAAATCTGCTCGTCGACGCGTTGGAAGACGCTCTTCTGCGCGGCCTGTACCTCGGGCGCGACTTTTGAACCGCCGCCGACGACGTTCAGCCCGCTCCAGGTGAGCAGTGCAGCGACCGGGTTCAGATCGGAAGCGTACGCGTCGCAACCGATCCGTGCCGCTTCGAATGGAATCGAGCCGCCGCCACAGAATGCATCACCGACGCGAGGCACGTGACCGAACTGTCGCTTGCCGAGTTCGGCGACGAGCTCCGGGAGGCTCGCAGCGCTCGTTCCGAGGTGGGCATTGATCTCTCGCCACCCGGCTGTTGACGGACCCGCCGCATGTTCGATCCGGAGAGAGAAATCGAGCTTCTCGTTGTATGACATGGAAGCGAAGGCGAGATCTTGCAACTCCCCCTTCTTCTCCGCGGAGAGGCCCTTGCGCAGGACCGGCTTCTTCTCCGATGACGTCGTTTCGAAGAACTCCTTCTGCCTTCCCTTCGGAATCCGATTGAACGCCTCGACCCCGGAGATCGGCTTCGACCTCCGCCGGCGAAGACCCTCCTCGTCCATCGTCATCAACTTGAGGAATATCTCCCGGTCCTTGCGCGGGTCATCCGACGCCGGCAACAGCAGCCCGAGAATGGTCGCTCGAACGAGAACCAATGGCTTTCGACCCCACCACTTTCCAAGTCCCGTGAGCGTCTGGCTCTGCTTCGCGGTGCGTTCCCGATAGCTCTCCTGCGAGAGCTTCGCGATGGGCAGCTGAGTCTCCAGGAAGCAGCGGGTCGATGCCGCCGGCACCGCTCGCGCCGACGGATTTGCGGGAGAGGTGGCCATTCATTCGCTCCCGTTGTCTGGGGTGATGCCGTTTTCGCGGTCCGCCACCAGACGGAAGAACTCCGGGACCACGGGGCCGTCCCGCAGCGTCGCGGGGTTCTCCGTCAGCGCAAACCGGATCGCTTTGCGCCAGCCGCGACCGCGATCATTCGAGAAGTGGCCGGTCGCGGCCGCCGTCATCGTGAAGAGCCACCAACGCTCTTCCGGCACGAGCCCGATCCAGTTCGCGATCGCCGTGGGGATGAGCGCCGGGTCAGCGTCCTCGATAGCCCACGCGAGAAGCACGAGCTCCTTCCCGAGGAGACGGGCGACGAGATTCCCGCCCGTCTTCCAGCGCCCGGGCTTCTTCCCCATTCGCTTGAGGCGGCTGTTGAACTCCACGCGGACCGCATCGGCGATCGCGTCCCACTTCGTGCGCGCAAGCCGCACTCTGATGACTCCCTCGACCGAGCCACCTTCATCGTCCAATCCGACGTGCTCCCCGATGTCGACGTGAACGCGATTACTCGCGGCGATCGTCACCAGGAAGTGAGAGACCGACTCGTCGGGATCGAAACCGAAGGCTCCCAAGCGCGGAGTCGCCGCTCGCGTCATTGCTTCACTTCCTCCGCGAGGAGCTCGACCTTGACCTCGTTGACCCAGTCGAGGAGCTTCTGACCGACGTCGAAGTGGATCGCCGCCGCGACGATCCCGACCTGGCCGTCCGGGAGCAGCTTTCGGATCGCGTCGACCGCCTCGCGAAGCTCGTGCGGCGGGAGCTTCATGCTCTCGACGAGCTTGAGCTCGACCCAGCGGGGGGTGGCATTCACGAGCACCTCGAGTCCGGCTGCGCTCGCTTCGTACCGGTCGAGCCGCGACAGGAAGGTGTACGTGTCCTGTGTCGTCTGGAAGTCGTGCTTGTGCCGCCAGACGGCGGGTTTCGCGGCGTCGAACTTGAATCCGCCGCTCTTGTCCCAACTGATCGGAACCCGAAGCACTTCCGACTCGATTCCCTCCCGCTCTGCGTAGGCGAGGACGATCGGTGCGTCCTGGGGAATCGCGAAGGGTGCGTCATACGCGCCGCCGGCGACCTTCGGATCGGAGCCATCGGTCGAGTAGCGGATCTGCGCTCTCGGAGCGGCGAGTAGCTCGAGCATCTTCTTCGCGCCCTTCGAGAACTGCCGATGCCGGAGCGTTATGCGGTTCCGCCATGCGACGGGCGACCCGGTCTGGTGCTGACCGGTCGAATCGACCGCGAGGTACTGCACCTCCATCTCGCCGGTCCGATGGACCCCGTTCTCGATGAGCTGCGACGCGGTGGAGGGAACTCCTCCGACCTCCGCGTAGACCTTGTCGGCGTGAACGGGGATCACGCGAAGCTCGACCTCGCCCGTTTCTTCGTTTCGCGTGCGCTCCTGGATCGTGACGGACGTCGAGTCCTGCTGAAAAGGCCCCTTGTCGACGTACGCGCCACTCGTGCGCCAGACGTCCCGGTGAACGCAGTCGTCTCGAAGAGAGTCCAAGGCCTCGCGCCGATGCCACTGCCACTGGGCATTCACGGCAGCTCGCCGACGCACCTCGGTCCACACCATGCTCTGGGCGGTGAAGAGGCGCTGCTCGCACTTCTTCCGGAAGGTGTCGCCGGTCGTCTCGTCCGTGAACTTCTGCTTTGCCTTGAGCAGGTCGTAGACCTGCGCTTCGCCCTCGTACTTGTTGTTCTCGAACTTCATCTGGAAGTCCGCGCTCACCAGGCCCTGCTGCGTCGGGAAATGCAGGGTCGAGAACGTTTCCTTCACCGCCGAAAGGAACTGGAACTGGATCTTGTCGAGCAGATCGTCGGCCTGTTTGAACTGCGGGTCCGTCTCGGGGACCTTCTCCGCCGACATCTCGTCGAGAATGTGTTGGATCGCCTTCAGTCGCTTGGCGGTCTCGAGGAGGCTCTCGAACGTGTTTCGCGACCCTGTCAGGAAGCCGACGCGATTCTTGAACGCGACTTGTTCGTAGAACGCCGCGAGCTCGGGCCGAAGACCCTGGCCAACGAAGGGCTCGCAGATCACGAGAGTGACCTTGTCCTGCGAGAGCTGGATCTCGTCGATCGCTGGCAGCGGGAGGACTTCCTGGTAGCACCAGCCGTTGACCGGGCGAAAGAGCTCGGTGAGGCGCTCACGGAGTTCCTTGATCGACTGCTCGCGAACGTACGAGCGCGCCGTCGATTCGAGCTTCGCGACGAGATTCTGGACGTTCCGGAAGTAGAGCTTTCCGTCCCGGTTGGAATGCAGGTACCAGGCGGCGGTCGCGAGCTTCTCGAGAACGTCGGCTTTCATCCGCGAAACGTTTCGACCAGGCGCACACAGGTACGCCGTCATCTCGGGGAGTGAAAGTCCGAGCACGGCATTCGGAACGTTCGCGAGCGACGCGACCAAAAGCAGTCGGCAGGCATCCCGCGTATCCGTCCCGCCGAGGTTCTCGTCCATCACCTCGGCGACCGCCCTGCCCTGGGCGGCAATGTCGTGCGAAACCGCGTTCTCGAGCGTCGGATTGATCAGCGTGATCTCGGACAGTGTCTCGCGATCGTTCAGGTCGATATCGTGTGCCGAGACGAGCTGCTTTTCGTCCGCTTCCTTTCCCTCCCACAGCCGGGCGACCACGATCCGCATGAGGCGGATCAGCGCTCGCGTCTGCTGGAAGCCCGGGTTCTCGCGAAACCGCGCGTACAGATCCTTGATCGCGGGGTGGAACGGATAGCTCTCCTGAATCTGCTGCGCGAACTGTTCGGGCGACTGGTTCGTGACATCCATCTGCTTCGCGTCGCGAACGGCTTTTCCATAGGCCTGTGCCACTTCGGCGATCTCTGCGTCGCCGGGGAGGCGCTCGAATAGGCGCTTGCGCAGGATCTGGGAGAACTCGTCCGTGTTGATCCGCACCGGCTCCAGGCTCATGGCCGTCCGGCTCGTCTCCTTCTGAAGGTCCTGTGTCGCCTGGGCCAGTGCCTGACTTCCCTGTTCATACGACGCGGTCAGGTCGGTCAGGACGACGGCGACGTTCCCGAGATCGCCCTTGCCGAGCGCGCCGAAGAGATTCGCCAGCGCGGTCCCCGTCACGCGCGCAAGGTCGGAGTTGCCGATCGTCACCGATCGCGCGTTGTCCAGATACGGCGGGAGCTCGTCGAGCAGAACGAGCGTCGGTTCCCCTTTCAGCAGATTGACCCACGCCGTCTGACCGGGCGCGCGGAGAGGTGAGTAATACTCCTTGAAGGCCTCGCGCTTCCCCAACTGCGTCGCGATCTCTCCCCAGATGCCGAGGCTCGCGTCGCTCTCTCGCCCCGTGAACGCGACCACGCGAACCTTGGTGGAAGGCACCTTCTTGTAGAACGCGCCCATCACGCCATCGCGAAGGCCGGGATTCTGAGCGAGCAGTCCAAGCGCGAGGAGGTTGTGGGTCTTTCCTCCGCCCATCGACTGGGTCAGCTTGAAGAGCCCTTGCTCGGACTTTCCCTCGAGCCGGCGAAACGCCTCGCTCAGGAGCGTCTTCATTCCCTCCGTGATGAAGTTTTCAGCGAAGAAACTCTTCGCGTCGATCTTCCCTTCGGCGAGGTCCGACAGGTCGAGGACCGTGTCCCGCTTGGTGGCGTCGAAGACCGACGGGCGCGGGGTGCAGAGTTTCTTCAGTGAGCTCGCCGTCACAGGCCCTCCGCTTCCGATCAGCCGGAAGCCTTGTTGGGCGTGTACAACTTCAGGAATCACACGTCAAAGTGTGATGACTTGTGCGTTTCGCTTTCCGGATCGGGCCGTGTCATTCCCTGTCGCGTGGGTGAGGGAGAAAACGACGTCTTCGCGGCGCTTGGCCTGCGCGTCCGGCAACTCCGGGAGGGCCGAGCCGCGCAGCGAGACGTCGCTCTCCGCATCGGGATCTCGCAGTCACACCTCGCGAAAATCGAGCGCGGTTTCGGAAATCCGACGCTGGGAGTTCTTCACGCACTCGCAGGAGTGCTGGGAATCTCGCTCCGGGATCTCGTCGCGCCCCTTCCGGAGAGCACGTCCGAGGGGCTCGTCGAGTACGAGCCCCTTCCGCAGCACATCGCAGCGGCCGCAAGACAGGTCGCCGCGCTGCCGCCCGTCACGCGAAAGCGGACGCTCGAGTCCCTTCAGGCGCTTCTCCGCGTCGCCCGAGCGGCAGCCGCAGAATCGGGTGACCCAGCATTCGAAGAGCCAAGAGTTGCCAGATCGAAGACGCCGCGAGGAAGCCGACAAAGGCGACGTTGACGTAGGCCGCAAAGAGCACGCTACGGCAGCAGGTCTTCCGCCTTCACCTTCACGTATCGCCCGGGTCCACCCAGCGCCACAGTATTTCTCTGGCTCCGAAACGCCTCACCTGTGTAGCGGCCCTTCTTTGGTGAGAAGTAGACCTCGATAGCCTGATCGACCAGATTGATGATCACTTACTGCTTGATCCCGGCCTCGGCATAGACGCGTAGCTTCGTCGTCTGATCTCGGACGAGCGAGCTCTCTGAAACCTCGATGACGCTCACGACATCCTTCGGCTCCGGATGGCGGTCTGAGTAATCCTCCGGCTTCCCGCGAACGATGGACGCGTCGGGCTCAGGTTCATGGCCCGGGGGTATTCGAATCGGTGCTTGAAGCGCGAGATGGCAACCCGTCCTCTCGATCGCAGCCGCAAGCCTGCTCAGCTTCTTGAGGACGAGGGAATGACGAGTCCCCACGGTCATCGGATCCCTCCGGTTGCCGAGCGATCTTTGTACACGAGGAGTCCGTCGATCAGCTCGATCGGCGCCCCTTCAGGCAGGATGCCGCCGGCGATCATGGCCTCGAACTGATCCACGCTCAGCGTGGCGACCCGAAGGTTCCCGGCCTCGTCAAGGATCGTCGACATCAGCAGAACGGTATCACACCGGTTTGCGCGACTTCAGCCGCTCGGCTCTGTCGACGTTCCGCCGGCTTCGGCCTTCCCGGCAGTCTTTCCGTTTCGATAGCCCGCCATGTAACCGAGCGCGAACCCGATGAGGACGAGTCCAGCGGCGGCTCCGAGCGCTGCGCCAACCGACACGTCAGGTCTTCTCCGGCTTCGTCCCGCGAACGGTCTCCCACATCCAGAACGCACCGGCTCCGCCAGCGACGACGAGAATGACGATCCATGTTCCGGAATCCACGAACGAACGGGCCACCTCTGCGAGCTCGCCTGGAGGCGGCCTCATCTCTGGTCGCAGGAACAAAACGAGGCCGACTCCTCCGATGAGAGAAGCGCCAACTGCAAGCGAAGCACGGAGGAAAAGGTGCATGCGCAAGGATAGGCGGCGGCCTTGGCGAGTTCAAGCGGTTCACGGCCGCGCGCCAGGGCATCGCAAAAATTCCCGTGGTCCGCGCAATCAAGCTGCAGTCGCGGGCGGCGTCCGCGCGAACCGCCACGCGGACAATCCGGCGGCCGTGCACGTCACGACGTTCGCGACGATGACGGGCGCCGATTTCGTCGAGACGCCGTACGCGATCCACACGGCGGAGGCCACGAACTGGATCGAGACGAGATGCAGCGGTTTCTTGCTCAGGTAGCTGAGAGGAAAGATCCCCGCGGCGGCCCAGCCGATCGCATCGGACGTCGTCATAGATTGTCGATCGTCACGGGCTCGACCGGATCGGCGAGCTCGAACTTGAAGACCTTCGAGTAGAAGTAGAGCTCCGCGTCGAGCGCGCGACGGATGTTCTCCTTCTTGCGGAAGCCGTGCGACTCGCCCGCGAAATGGATCTCCGCGACCGGCACCTTGTTCTTGCGAAGCGCGTCGGCCATCCGCTTCGTCTGATCGGGCGGGACGATCTTGTCCTCGGAGCCCTGGAAGAAGATCACCGGCGACTTGATGCGTCCGGCATGAACCAACGGAGACCGGGCGTCATAGAGATCCTTCCGCGCGGGATACGGCCCGACGAGGCGATCGAGATACCGCGCTTCGAACTTGTGCGTATCCGACGCGAGAGCGGCGAGATCGCTCACACCGAACGAGCTCGCACCGGCCGTGAACACGTCGCGGAACGCGAGTGCTGCGAGCGTCGTGAAGCCGCCCGCGCTGCCACCGCGGATGGCGAGGCGTTTGCGATCCGCGAGCCCCTTGTCCGCGAGAAAGAGTGCGCCGCGCGCGCAATCGTCCACGTCGACGACGCCCCACGTGCCGTAGAGCCGCTCGCGATATTTGCGACCGAAGCCCGTCGAGCCGCCGTAGTTCACGTCGAGCACGCCGAAGCCTCTGCTCGTGAAGAACTGGATCTCCGCCGAGAAGGAACTGCGCGCCGACGCGGTCGGTCCGCCGTGGATCATGACGACGAGCGGCGGCCGCTCTCCCGGCGGGCCCTCGAACGCGCCGTTCTTCGGCGCGTAGAAGAGTGCGTGCGATTCCGCGCCACCCTCGGTCGGGTACTCGAGTGCGCGTGGAATCGAGAGCACCGACTCGTCGATCCGCAAGCCGCTCGCGCGCTGGATCACCTGGAACTGGTTCGTTCGCGCGTCCATCTCGATCACCGAGATGGGCTCGGACGGCGAGCCCGCGAGGAGCCACACGCGGTCCTTGATCGCCCGGACGTCGTTGATCTGCGTCCAGTGCGAGCTCAGCGTGGAGCGGCGCCGCGTGAGCGTGTCGATCTGCTCGAGCGCCCACAGCCCGTCGCGATTCACGGCACAGATGATCCGCTCCTCGTTCTCGAACGCGTAGGTCGACATCCCGAAGACCCACTGCGGTCCGCCCATCTCCGCCTGCGCGGGCGACACCGGGTCCGCGCGGCCGTGCCGCCAGATGTAGAGGTTCCACCAGCCCGTTCGATCGGAGACGAAGTAGAGATCGCCGCGCGGTGACCACGACGGCTGCTGCACCGACTCGCGTGGGCCGCCCGCGACCGTCTTCGCGGGACCGAGGGACCCGTCGAGGTGGAGATCGGCGACGCAGAGATCCGTCGAGTCCCACGGCATGTCCGGCTGTTCCCACGACAGGAACGCGAGCTGCCGGCCATCGGGCGAGAGCCTCGGCGCCGCGTAGAAGTCCGCGCCCGTGACCGCCGTGCGCGGCGAGCCTTCGCCATCGAGCGCGATCGAGACGATCTCGTTGGTGACGTCGCCGCCGTCGTGCACCTCGCGCACCGCGAACACGCGCTTGCGAAGGCGATCGATGACGAGGTCGGCATACCGCGCGTCGCCCTGCGCGGGCGTGATCGCGACCGGCGCCGAGCCGGGGTCGATGCGATAGACGCGCCTGTCGGCGTCGTTCGAGAACACGACGGTCCCCGCCGACACGGCGAACGCGCCGCCGCCGTACTCGTGCACGCGCGAGCGGACATCGAACGGCGGCGCGACGACGTCCGTTCGCGTACCGTCCGGCGCCTGGCGCACGAGCGATGTCTTGCCTCCGTCGGCGGACCGCTGCTCCGTCCAATAGATCGCGCCGTCGACGTCCGCCGCGAGCTCGCGGATCGGCGAGCTCTCCGAGACAATTCGCTCGGAAGTCATCGGGCTCGCCCACGATCCGAAAGGTGCCGTCCGCGCCATCGACCGCGGACTCTATTACGAAGCCCCGGTCAGTAGCCTTTTTCGAGGCAGCTCTCGACGAGCTTCGCGCGATACGTCCGCATGTACGCCTGGAAGTCCTTCCGGTCGATCTCCATCCCCGACAAGATGCCGTCGAGGATCTCCTGGAATCGCCGGTCGGTCTTGTTCTTGAGCTCGAAGCTCACCTTCAACATCGCCACGCCGAACATCGGGTCGGACTCGAATCCGGACTGTTTCTGCACGTAGACCCCCGTGAAGGCTGCCGAACTGCTGGACCTCTTACAAAGTAAGGGGTTACGGGCGGAACGTCAAAACAGAGCACGACAAATATTGTATGAATTTGGCGTAATTAGGGGTCTTTGTGGACCCTGGCCCGCAGCGCGGGTTTGGCGCCGCCGATCGCGATCGCGATCGCGCGCAGAGCGCGAACGAGCAGGCGCGACAAAGGTATCGCCTTTGACGGACTCGATCTCTCGTTCGACTTCTCGCGTTCGGTCAGCATCGTCTTTCCCATGGGAGATTCGAGGGAACGGCTGCCGGGCACGCCCGTGCGCCCGTCCGACATGCCGACCGGTGAGCTGATCGAGCTCGTCGTGGCGAAAGTGTCGAAGCTCGCGCGCAAGGAAGTCGAGCTCGCGAAAGCGGAGATCAAGAGCGACCTCAAGGCGGAGGCCGCGCTCGCGAAGGGCATCGGAATCGCGGGCCTCTGTGCGCTCGTGACCGTGAACCTGCTCGCGGTCGCGCTCGCGTTGTTCCTCGCGAGATGGATGCCGGCCTGGGGCGCCGCGGTCGTCGTTGCGGCGTTCGTGATGGCCATCGGAACGATCGCCGGATGGATCGGCTGGAAGCGCCGCGTGCAACACCCGCTTTCGGAAACGCGGCGTACGCTCGAGGAGGACGTCAAGTGGGCGAAGGAACAGATCACGTGAAGGAGATCGCGCAGGAGATCGACGAGCTGCGCGACGAGATGACGCCGCTCATCACCGAGCTCGACCGGCGGCGGCGAGACGCGCTCGATTGGAGGCTGCAAGCGCGGCAGCACCTGCTGCCGGTGAGCGTGGCGGCACTCGCGATCGCGGGGCTCGCGGGATACGCGATCTGGTCGTCGGTCCACGAGCGGCACGAGCGCCACCGCGCGGTGGTGAAGGCGCGACGGCTGCGCACCGCCGTCGGCCGCATGATCGACGAGCCCGAGCGTGTCGCCGCAGCGGATCCTTCGGGCATGCGCGCGATCGGCGTCGCGATCGCGCGCACGGCAGCGACGACCGCGGCGAGCATCGTGGTGCGCAAAGCGGTCGAACGATACGTCGCGGCCGCGCGCACGGCGGCTCCCGCGCCCGCTGTCACCTGACAAAGCGCCGCGTGTTACCGTCGCCGTCGTGGACGACGGGCGGTACATCGCCATCGAAGGCCCCATCGGCGCCGGGAAAAGCACGCTGGCGAAGATCCTGGCCGATCGCTCCACGAAGCGACTCGTCGTGGAAACCGACGAGGAGAATCCGTTCCTCGATCGCTTCTACCAGGACGAGAAGAAGCACGCGTTCCAGACGCAGCTCTTCTACCTGCTCTCGCGCTATCAGCAGCAGATGAGCCTGACGCAGGGCGACCTCTTCCGCCGCGGCATCGTGAGCGACTACCTGTTCGCGAAAGACCGCATCTTCGCGGCGCTCACGCTCGACGAGCAGGAGTTCCGGCTCTACGACCGCGTGTACTCGCTGCTCTCGAACCAGGTGCCGCGCCCCGATCTCGTCGTGTATCTGCAGGCGCGGCCGGAGGTGCTCCTCGAGCGCGTGAAGAAGCGCGGGCGCGCCACGGAGTCGAAAATCCGCAGCGGGTACATCGAAGAGGTGAGTCAGGCCTTCAACCACTTCTTCTTCCATTACAACGAGACGCCGCTGCTCGTGGTCAACACGAGCGACAGCGACTTCGTCGCGGTGGAAGAGGATCGCGACCAGCTGCTCCGCGAGATCGACCGCATTCGCACCGGGATCCATCACTACTACCCGCTCAGCGGGAGGGGGTCGAAGAAGTGAACGGCGGAATGACCACGCACGATGTCCGGAAACGAAAGGGCGCTGACAAGCTCGTCATGACGACGGCGTACGACGCGACCTGGGCGAGGCTGATTGCGGGCAGCGGCGTCGACATGGTGCTCGTCGGCGATTCGCTCGGCATGGTGATCCAGGGGCAGGAGAACACGCTGCCCGTCACGCTCGATGACGTCATCTATCACGGGCGCGCCGTCGCGCGCGGGTTCCGCGCCGCGGGCACCACCTGGCCGCACCTCACGATCGACATGCCATTCGGCAGCTATCAGGAGAGCTCGCGCCAAGCGCTGAAGAACGCGACGCGCGTGATGAAAGACGTGCCCGCCGAGTCGATCAAGCTCGAGGGCGGATGGATGGTCGCCGACGCGGTCCGCCGGATCGTCGCCGCTGGAATCCCCGTGATGGGGCACGTCGGCTTGACCCCACAAAGCGTGCAGGCATTCGGCGGACATCGCGTGCAGGGACGCGAGAGCGAAGCCGCCGACAAGATCTTCGAGGACGCGGTCTCGCTCGAGCGCGCGGGCTGCTACAGCGTGGTGCTCGAAGGCATCCCGACGCCGCTCGCCGATCGGATCACGAAGCGTCTGCAGATCCCGACGATCGGCATCGGCGCGGGGCCGCACTGCGACGGCCAGGTGCTCGTGCTCTACGACCTGCTCGGGATCTCCGGCCCCGACTTCAAGCCGAAGTTCCTGAAGCGCTACGCCGACGTTCACGGCACCGCACGCGACGCGCTCGCGGCGTTCGCGCGCGAGGTGAAAGACGGCACGTTCCCGGACGAGGCGCACAGCTACTCGGGTATCGCCGCGGGACCGGCGCCGACCGTGGCGTATTCGAGTCCCGGCGCGAAGAAGAAGTAGGGAAATGGCGACGCCCCGGCAGATCGCGGATCCGAAAGAGATGCAGCGCGAGGCGCTCGCGTGGCGCGCGGCGGGCAAGCGGATCGCGTTCGTCCCGACGATGGGTTTCCTGCACGAGGGACACGCGGCGCTGCTGCGTGACGGGCGGAAGCGCGGGGACGTGCTCGTGCTCTCGATCTTCGTGAACCCGACGCAGTTCGGGCCGCACGAAGACTTCGATCGCTACCCGCGCGACCTGCCCCGCGACCTCGCGATCGCCGACAAGGAAGGCACCGACGTCGTGTTTCTCCCGACGAAGGACGCGATGTATCCGGCGGGCTACTCGACGTACGTCGACGTCGGCGGCGTGTCCGAGCCTCTCGAAGGCGAGAAGCGGCCCGGCCACTTCAGGGGCGTCGCGACGATCGTCTCCAAGCTCTTCACGACGGTCCAGCCGCACGCCGCGATCTTCGGGCAGAAGGACTGGCAGCAGCTCGCGGTGATCCGGCGGATGACCGCGGACCTCTCGCTGCCGGTGGAGATCGTCGGCCACCCGATCGTGCGCGAGCCGGACGGGCTCGCGCTGTCGTCGCGGAACGTCTACCTCTCGCCGGCGGAGCGCGCACGCGCGCTCGGGCTCTCGCGCGGCCTAGGGAAAGCGGAGTCGCTCTTCGCGAGCGGCGAACGGCGAGCCGCGTCGCTGATCGCGGAGGCGACCGCGGAGATCGCACCCGACGCGGGCGTCGTCATCGAATACGTCGCGCTCGTCGATCCGGACACGCTGCGTGCCGTCGACCCGGCGCCGGCACGCGCGCTGATGGCGCTCGCCGTTAAAGTCGGCAAGACGCGTCTCATCGACAACCGCGTCTTCACACCCGCACCCTGAGCGAGCGCCGCGGCAGTTTGCGCAGCGAGTCGAAGGGCTGTGTGATCTCACGCAGCCCTTCGACTCAGCTCACGCCGCTCAGGGTGAGGGTGGCTTTTCGATCAACGCCGCAGTCCGAGCAGAAACCCGAACGCCGCGGCGCCCGCAAGGATCCGTCCGGGATTCCGCCGGAACGACTTCTCCGCCTTCGCCTTCCAGTGCGCGGGCGTGAGCTTCTGCGCGCCCGCTTCGAGATCGCCGATTGCGTCTTCGAGATCCGTGCGCGCGCGATCGATCTCGCTGCGGATCGCGTTCACCTTGGCGTCGCCACTTCCGACGAGTGCGGGAGGGGCGCTTCCGGGTCCAACTTTCGCGATCGCATCAATGTCTGTAGCCATCGGCGGTCCTCCTCGAGCACCTTCGTCGTTTCATCCAGATCGGGCCGGGTATCGCCGGCCAGCCGCCGCGCGAAGAAGAGGCTCGCCGCCCCTCCCGCTCCGAGATTCATCACGCCCACGATCGCGAACGCACCGGCAGCGCCGACCCACGGCGCGACGGCGAGGGCGAGCGCGACCATCAAGAGCGCCCAGCCGACGAGCGCGATCGGGAGGCCGGCGAGCGCGAACGCGACGTCTTTCCCCGCCCGGCGCAGATCTTTCCGCAGCTCGACACGGGCGAGCGTGAGGTGCTCTTTGACGAGGCGCACGAGGGCATCGGCGGCTTTCCTCAACGATTCCCCGGCTGGGGGGACGGCGGGGGCAGGTCCTGTCCGTTCAGCTCGCATCGTGCCTCCCCGATGGACACCGGATTTGGCGTTTCAAGCGTTTGACCACCCTTCCCCTCGGGGAGTACGCTTGCAGAGCGCCGTTTGCGCTTTGGGAGGGTCCCGCCGGTGAGTGCCGCAGGTTCGTCCCGCCGTCGTTCCGGCATGGTTTTCTCGCTCGCGGCGCTTTTCGCGGTCGCGAGCTCTGCCTTCGCGGCGGGACCTGCAAAGCCGACGGCAACGCCTGCGCCCGCCGCCGCCGTCGCGGGCACCCCCACGCCCCGGGTCCTCGTGCGACCGCCCTCCGACGTGCCGGCCGCGAGTCGCAACGAGGCGCAAGCCGCCGTCTTCAACGCTGTCCGTGCCGCCGGCGCCGCGAGCGTCTCCACCGCGGATTTCGCGCGCGTCGTCGAGGCCCGCAGCGACGTGAAGGTCGTTCTCACCGGCGCGCGTGAGAAGGCGAAGGCGGGCAAGGATCTCGACAATCAGCAGCAGTTTCCCGACGCGGTGCGACAGCTCGAAGGTGCGGTCGAGGACTTCGAGTTCATTGGCGCCGACGTGTGGCTCCCCGAGGAAGTGGGAAAGACGTACATCGCACTGGGCTTCGCGCGGTGGCACCGCGATCTCGCGCAGAAGCTGAAAGTCCCGTCGGCCACGACAACCGCCGCGTGGAAACGCGGGCGCTCCCTGGTGCCGGACTACATCCCCGGCCCGCCGGAGTACCCTGCGCCCGACGTCGTCTTTATGAAGAAGGTCGCGGGCGGCGTGCCGATCGCGCCGGCAGAACCGGGCGAGGGCCTCTTCAGCCTGGGACGGCTGCTGGGTCTCGACGGCGTCGTCGAGTCGAAGGGAACGAAGACCGGCGCGCTCGTCCTCCGCGTCCACCGGATCGAAGCGACGACGGTCCCGAAGTTCGTCGTCGTGTCGAAGGGCAAGTTCGTCGACGCCGCGGCGCAGGCCGACCTGCGGAAGAAGTTCGGCTTCCCGGGCGGGCCGCTTCCTCCGCTCGTCGCGTCCGCCACACCGGTGCCGTCGCCATCCGCCACGCCGACGATGATCGTGGCTGC
>Ga0163152_10003520_pt1 | contig 20258 bp, 31 predicted proteins | sample OliLakLV19MP8IB2_FD_148635 | JGI IMG/M metagenome (GOLD analysis project Ga0163152, IMG submission 148635) | Freshwater microbial mat bacterial communities from Lake Vanda, McMurdo Dry Valleys, Antarctica - Oligotrophic Lake LV.19.MP8.IB-2 | ecosystem: Environmental > Aquatic > Freshwater >...
GGAGTAGCGTTCCCGGTGGCTGGGTAAAGAGGGCGGCCGGATCGTCTGTCGGCTCGCCGTCAGCGGTGAGAGCCCACGTGGCGGGAAATCGTTTCCCTTCTGTATAGAGACGCTTGGTCAGCGCGTTGGTGGTGACGGACATCGAGATATCGATCATCACCGGCAGCCCCTCGGTGGGCCAAGCGGCGGCGAGCGGATTGGGCGTAAACACATCGCGTCGACCACCGTGGGGCGCGACGCTGCTCACAGCCGGGTCTGAGCATGTCACCAAGGCCATGAAACCACGATCCGTGGCTCGCTGCAAATAGGCCGCGAGGCATGCGATATGATGACTGCGACGAATCACCACGGTACACGTGCCGTTAACCCGGGCCCGATCCATTGCCAGATCGAGGGCGCGGACGGTCAGCCACGGTCCGGGAAGACGCTGCCCGTCCCAAGTGACGGCCGCCGGATAGTCCGCCAGCACGTGAGGTTCCCCCGACTTGGTCATGGCGCCCTTTTCGAGTTCGCCCAAATATCCGGGAAGCAAAGCCAGACCGTGGGTGGTGTGGCCTAATAAGTCGCCCTCGATCAGCACCTCGGCGACGACCGCCGCTTTCTCGGAATCAAGACCGGCGTGCTGGAGGAGACTGGCCGCGAACTCGCACAAGGCAGGAGCAGGGTAACGCAGTGACATGAGAGCTCTCAACGTGGCGTTCCGGCCATGGATGTGAAGCCTGCACTTGGTCGCTCCCTCCGGTTACTCCGATGAAGACACCGGTGGGATCGCGGCGTGAAGGCTCTTCACAAAACCTCGGGTGCCCTGTCGGCTGGTTTGGTGAAGACGGGGACCACTCCTCCCCCACTCGCCAGGAGAGTAAATGCGAGGGAGGCAAGGCCGGCGCCCACGACGACAAACCAGTCGCCGTATTCAGTATAGACTGTGTTCTGCTCAATCCATCGCCCATCGCGCTGCACCTCGATCGTCCGCGTGCCGCGGAAATAAATACTCCCTGTATCATTGGTGACGACGCTTCTGATATTGCCAAATTCATCGATCCAACCACTCCAACCGCCATTACCCGCGCGGAGAACCGGGCGGCGGGTCTCGACCGCGCGCAAGACAGAATGCGCGGCGTGTTGATAAGCGGCACCGCCTTCGCCGAACCAGCCGTTGTTCGTGAGAACCGTCAGCAAGGTCGCACCTCCCAGCGCACTATAGCGGGCGAGATGGGGATAAATATCTTCGTAGCAGATCAGCGAACCAATCACCACCGGCGTGTTCCCCAGAAAAGCGAGGATGGGGGCGGAGGTTTCACCCCGGGCAAAGTCGCCGCCGATGGGCACGAATTTGCCAATCCAACCCAGGAGCGGACGTAGGGGCACGAATTCTCCAAAGGGCACGAGCTTGCGCTTCGCATAGTAACCCTCCGCCAGACCCCCGGTCGGCGTCACCAGAAACGCGCCATTGTACCACGCTTCCTCGGGAGTGTTTGCTTTCTCGATGGCAATCGAGCCCAGCAGAAGCGGGACGCCCGCGGACTTCACCAACGACTCGACAAAGGTCTTCGCAGTTGAGTCTCCGCGAACGGCCATCGGCGTGGTCGCTTCGGGCCAGAGAATCAAATCAGGCCGCGTCCGCGCCGCGGCCAGCGTGGTCGCCTGCAACACGTCGAGGATATCGGCCGCACGCGCTGGGTCCCATTTCACATCCTGCGGGATATACGGCTGCACCACCGCAATCCTCGCCAAGGGCTGACTGTGACCACGGCGGTTAAAGAGCTCCTGGAAGTGCACCGAGACGGTCGCGAGCAACACAAAGAGGGCGAGAAAGAATTCCTGGCTGCGCTTGTTGAATCCGGTCGCTCCTTCGCGGAAAAGTCGATGGGCATACGCCGCAAATCCTAAATTCATCATGACCAGGACGAACGAGATCCCATAGGCGCCGGTGAACGCCGCGATCTGCAGAATACTTGCGCGCTCCCACTGGCTCGCCGACAGCGGCAACCAAGGAAAGCCGCCGAGGAGCCACGAGCGCGTCCACTCGATGACCACCCACAAACCCGCCAAGCCAAGCATCACCATGAGTCGCACCGGAGTAGGCTTTCCGATGATTCGCGGGAGCAGCCACCATGCAGCCAAGTACCACGTACCGACCCAAGCGCCAACAAAAGGCCCCAATAAGAAGAGGCCGAACCAAGTAACATGGTGGAGCCATCCAAGCAGGATTGTCCAAGCCAACGCCTGAGCGGCGAACATCGTGACGCCGAAGAGCTTGAGAGGTGGGCGCGTATAGGCCCAGTAGATGCCCGGTAAGAGCATCACATACGCGAGCTCAGGAATCTTAAACGGCGGAAACGAGAGCACCGCCAACAACACGGTGAAGAAAAAAACCGCTCCGGCGGCGAGCAAGGGACGGTTGCGCTGCGCGAACGTGGGACGGGGCTCGTAAGGGTCCGAGTAGGGAATGATTGAGGCAGGAGTGGACACGCGTGGGAACGAAGAAATAGGCCGAGGATTCGCACGCCTGCAAGCAGGCATCCGGCAACCACGCTCGAGCGCGATTCGCAGATCAAACTGTGACGGTGAACCAGGGCCGAACCATCGGGTCTTTGCGGTGACATCTCCAACCGTCAGATGAACCCGGGCCAATGATGATTAATCTCCGACAGCTCCACGGCAGCCTTGTGCTGGTGAAATCGCGCCACGACCGCCACAATCCGCCGACCGGAATGCGCGGCACCATCGAGGTCCATGAATCGCCCGGCTCCGAGCCTCAGGTGAATGTGGTGATCGACTTTCCTCAGATGTTCACCACCCGGGCGCGTCGCCGAACGCTCGCTTTGAATTGAGCGTGCAGATCAGCGAACTCCTCCGTTCTGAAACCAACGGCGCATTCGAGTTCACGATCGACGACGAACTCGAGTGATCCCAGCGTTTCGTGCGCATGAGCGAACTCCCTGACTGCTCAATTGCCGCCAAGACCAACGATTGAAAGATCTGATGATCGAAGTCGCACCGATGTCGGTCTCGACCCTTTATTTATTCAAGGAGCAGACCCACCGCGGTCGGTGCGTCGTGGCGTATCGCTCGCATGTAAACGAGCTCTACGAATTGCCGGACAACGAACTGACGATGTTCATGCGAGATGTCGCGCGGGCCGCGCAGGTGATCAAAAACGCCTTTGGTCCCACCAGGATTAATTACGGCGCCTATTCGGACAAGCTGCCGCACCTGCACATGCATATCGTTCCGAAGTATGAAGGGGGCGCGGCGTGGGGCGCGCCCTTTGAAATGATGCCGGCAAATAAACAGCTCCTTTCGGAAGCAGACTACATCGCGATCAGCGCCAAGATCAAAGCGACGTTGTAAGCCCGAGAGCGAACGACCCTAAAAGACGATTGAAACGAGGGCGCACGATGAATCCAGCTTCGGCCTCGATCTCGGTGCGTGTGATGACGCCGGCAGATATACCGTTTGCGGATTCACTGAGATCCCTCGCGGGCTGGAACCAAACCGCACGCGACTGGGTCGGATTCCTGGAGTATGCGCCTAACGGTTGTTTCATCGCGGACATCGGTGGCGCACCCGCCGGCACCGCCACCACCATCCTCTACGATGGAAAGATCGGCTGGATTGGCATGGTACTCGTGCATCCGGAAAAACGCCGGCGCGGAGTGGGCAACACCTTGCTGCGCCATGCGGTCGCCTGGCTGCAAAGGCAGGGAGCGATTTCGATTAAGCTCGACGCTACTCCGGCCGGTAAAAAAGTTTATTTGCCGTTAGGCTTCTGCGAGGAATATAACCTCACCCGCTTCGAAGGGACCACGCCGACGGCAACGCCGCGGAGTTCAGGCGAACACGAAGTCCAGGCGTTCACCGCAGGCCACATCCAGCAGGTTACTGATTTTGATATAAGGGTATTTGGGGTAGCGCGACCAAAAGTGTTTTCATCGTTGATCACGCGATCTCCGGATCTTTGCTTCGTGACCTACGACCGGACGCACGTCTGCGGCTATCTGATCGCGCGGGAAGGAGCGGCGACACTTCAACTTGGCCCGTGGGCGGCACGATCCCCTGAGATCGCACATTCCTTGTTCAACGCGTTCATGGATCGGGTTCCGGGCCGCCGACTATTCCTGGATATTCCAGGCCCCAATCCCGATGCGGCCCGATACCTCTATAGTCTCGGATTCAAGGCCCAGCGCGACTTCACCCGCATGTATCTCGGAGCGAATCCACTGCCTGGATCGACGATACTCGTCTATGGCACGAGCGGGGCGGAGAAGGGCTAGTGGAGGCGGACTATTCGAAATAGAAGGGAACGCCGGAGGAACGTGCGGTGAGTCGGCCCGATCAAAAATGCAACCGGGCGTTCTCGTGTCCGCACTTTGGACACCGGCAAAGATCCGTCCCGGTCAGTGCTGCGTAGAGAGCATCACACCGAATACAGTGAAAGCTGGCTTTACGTCGTTCCAACTCAAACCGCCGATAGTCCCGGCGGTCATAGTAAAACCAAAAGCCGAGAAAGGCTGCGGCCAGGCCGAAGCAGTAGATGACAATCGCGGTGGTGAACTCGAACATCCGCGCTCAACGTGAGGGATCAAAGCTCCGGCGCCAAGCATGCTCACGCTCAGACGCGCCAAGCCGTACGCTGATAGCCGCGTCGTTGTGGGACGGTATCGACCCGCCTTTGGCAGGATGATTCCAACCAAAGCACGCCTCCCCGCGCTCTCGCGGTCCGTCATTCCGGGCGACACCTCGCGGACAACGGGAAAATCCAAGGCGCGGAATACCCAAAAAAAACGCGCCGACCAAAGGCCGGCGCATTCGGAAAAACACGATCGGACTAACCTCAGGCTTTGGCTTCGCCTTCAGTCGCCGGTGATTCGGCGGCGACTGGAGCTTCGGCCTTGGGTGCCTCGACCGCGGCGGCTGGCTTCTTTGCCTTCGGGCCATTGCGGTTCTTTTTCGAGCTGCTCCTCTGTTTCTTATAGCCGGGATCATCGGCCTTCACGAACTCGATCAACGCGATTTCAGCAGCGTCGCTTTGACGAGCGCCGAGCTTGTAGATCCGGGTGTAACCACCGTTGCGGTTCGCGAATTCCTTGTAGGTTTCGTTGAACAGCTTCGTGATCATATCCTCATTACGAACATCCGCCAGAGCGAGACGACGCAGATGGATCTGGTCCTTCTTCTCGGTCTTCGCCGCGGCCTGCTTGGCTTTGGTGATAACTTTCTCGATGAACGGACGCAGGACCTTGGCTTTCGTCAAAGTGGTCTGGATACGGCCATGCTCGATCAACGAGGCGGCCATATTGGATAACATCGCCGCGCGATGTTCGCGGGTAACGCCGAGTGAGGCGTGGTGCTTATTGTGACGCATGATTTATTGGCTTTTAGTGGCGCCCGATCGGCAATCCGGTCGCAGCGTTGGGCGGCAGCGGACGGCGCGAGGCCAAATTTATAAATGGTTTTGAACGTAGCCAATGGGTACGCGGAACCCGGGGTTCCGCGCGCCCATTACGGCCCCGGTTTTACTCAGGATTCTTTCTTGGTATCAAGGAGCCGCTCGTCGAACTTCATCCCAAGAGAAAGGCCCAAAGCCTCGAGTTTCTCTTTGATTTCGTTCAAGGACTTTTTGCCGAAGTTACGATACTTCAGCATCTCCTGTTCGGTCTTCATCGCCAATTCGCCGACCGTCGTGATATTGGCGTTGTTCAAGCAATTCGCGGCACGGACGGAAAGCTCGATCTCGTTAACCGACATGTTCAGGAGCTTGCGAAGCTTGTTCTGCTCCTCGCTTACTTCCGACTGTTGGTTCTCGAATTCGTAGGCTTCCTCGCTGACGCGATCGAAAACATCGAGGTGATGCTTCAGAATCGAAGCGGCCTGCTTGAGGGAATCATCGGGGGTAATGCGGCCATCGGTCCAGATTTCCAGAATCAGCTTATCGTAATCTGTGATCTGGCCGACGCGGGTTGCCTCGACCGAGTACTTGACCAGGCGAACGGGAGAGAAAAGCGAATCAATCGGGATTACCCCAATCGCCTGCTCTTCCTTTTTGTTCGATTCGCCGGGATAATAGCCGCGACCGGTCTTGATCTCGATCTCGGCTTCGAAGTTGCGCTTCGAGTCGAGGGTGCAAATCACCTGGTCAGGGTTAACGATCGTGATATTGGCGTCGACTTGGATGTCAGCAGCGGTGACGGCACCCGCTTTGCTGGCTTTGATCTGAAGACTGATGGAGTCTCGCTTGTGCGAAACGATCAGAACTTTTTTCAGATTAAGAACAATATCGGTCACGTCTTCGACGACTCCATCGATGGACTGGAATTCGTGATTTACGCCATCGATTTTAATCGAAGAGATGGCAGCCCCCTCAATTGAACTGAGGAGGACGCGACGGAGCGAATTACCGACCGTGTGTCCGTAACCGGCTTCAAAAGGCTCTGCGATGAACTTCGCGTAGGTTGGCGTGGCGCCTTCCTCGACCTTGGTGAGCTTGTTGGGGAGTTCGAACTTTCCGAGACGTTTTGGCATGGCTGGGGAGTTCTGACGTGGAGCGTGTATAAATAGGGATTGGGCGGAGATCGGGCTTAGAAGCGCGAATAGAACTCGACGATGAGCTGCTCGTTGACGTCCTGGGTCATCTCTTCGCGCGTCGGGAGACGTACAACAGTGGCCTTAAACGTTTCTGCGTTCATCGTAAGCCAGCCAGGAACATTGCGGATGCGACTCTCTTCCAGACAACGGGTGGCAAGCTGGCGGGATGCCGAGGTATTCTTCACCTCGATCTCGTCACCAGGCAGAACATTATAACTCGCAATATCAACCTTATGGCCGTTGACGCGAATATGCCCGTGATTGACGAACTGGCGCGCCGCCGCGCGGCTCTTGGCCAGGCCGAGAAGATAGACGGTGCTGTCGAGGCGGGTCTCGAGCAATTGCAGGAAACGTTCGCCTGTGACGCCGCGCTCCTTCTTCGCATTTTCGAAGACCCGGCGGAATTGCCGCTCAAGAAGCCCGTAAATATAACGGAGCTTCTGTTTTTCATTCAGGCCCACGGCATATTCCGAGACCTTGCGACGGAGCTTGGGACCGTGCTGCCCCGGAGGATAGCCGCGGCGTTCAAAAGCCTTGCCAGAACCCAGCAGATGCTGACCAAAACGACGGCTGATGCGAGTAGTAGGGCCGGTATAACGAGCCATTTTAAAAGAGGGACGAAGTGTTTAGTAAAGTTACAGGTCGAGCGTCGGATTAAACGCGGCGCCGCTTGCGAGGCCGGCAACCGTTGTGCGGGATCGGCGTGACATCGATGATCGAGGTGATCTCGAGACCGATCGCTTGAAGCGCCCGGATGGCGGAATCGCGACCCAGACCCGGGCCGGAAACCCGAATCGTAATGTCCTTCAAACCGTGGGCCATCGCATTACGGGCCGCATCCTGAGCCACGACTTGCGCGGCATAGGCGGTTGATTTCCGGGAACCGCGGAAATTACATTTACCAGCGGACGACCAGGCGATTACCGCGCCCTTCGGGTCGGTAATCGAAACAATTGTATTGTTAAACGAGGCCAATACGTTGGCGACACCAGAGCTGACGTTCTTCGAGCCCTTGGCCTTCCGAACTTTGATCGCGCCGAGCTCTTCCTTAAGAAGATCTTCGGCCGTGGGCTGCTTGGCAACCCCGTGAACCATTTCGACCTGCTTCGCTTCGTTGGCGGGAGCGCCACCAGCAGGCGCGCCGGGGGCTGCACCCTCAGCGGATTTGGCAGCTTTATCGCCAGCGGACTTCGGGCCCTTGGCTTTCTTGTCGCCAGCAGGGGCAACAGAGCTCTCAACGGGAGCGGTGGCAGCCTTGATCGGCTTTTCTTTCTTGGGAGCGGACTTTTCTTCGGCCATGTGAGTAAAGGGGAGAGGGATGCCGGTAAAAGGGAGCGAAGGCGCACCGTCTTGCCGTCAGCACTGAGGTTCTTGTTATTCTTTTGATTTCGTAACGCCCACGGTCTTGCGGGGACCCTTGCGCGTGCGGGCATTCGTGCTCGTGCGTTGACCGCGGACCGGAAGGCTGCGGCGGTGACGAACGCCGCGATAGCAATTGATGGCCTGCAGTCGCTTGAGGTTGCTCGCAATCTCGCGTCGAAGGTCCCCTTCTAGAACCCACTTATGCTCGGTGATAAGATGGAGGATCTTGTTGAGGTGCTCTTCCGTAAGATCCTGCGCCCGCATGTCAGGATTCAGGCCCGCTTCTTTAACAAGCAGGTCAGCACGGGTAGGACCGATGCCGTTAATATAACGGAGGGAATACGCGACTTTTTTCTTCGCGGGGATGTCGACGCCGAGGAGACGAGGCATGATGTTTAGTCTGGTTGAGGAATTTGTTTAGAGTGATGCAGGGTTTTAACCCCGGGCAGAAGATGCGAAGAGACGGGAAAGAATTATACTGGAAGAGAGATCGGAGGAGATGAAGCGCGCGGAATAGTGAGGATCTCGGGGCCCTGTTCGGTCGTAAGGACGGTGTGTTCGAAATGAGCCGAGGACGAACCGTCGGAGGTTACAATCGTCCACCCATCTGAGAGGGTTTTTGTTTTGTAACCGCCCATGTTGACCATTGGCTCGATCGCGAGCGTCATACCGGCCTTGATGCGGTCTCCACTTCCTCGTCGACCGAAATTCGGAATTTCCGGTGGTTCGTGCATCGAAACGCCGACGCCGTGGCCGACCATATCGCGGACGACGCTGAAGCCGTTTGCCTCAACATAACGCTGGATGGCGTAAGAGATATCCCCGATGCGGTTACCGACCACGGCTTGTTTAATTCCGAGGTCAAGCGCCTCACGAGTAACGCTTAAGAGGGTTTGCTTGTCTGGGGAAGTCTCCCCTACAGGAACCGAAAAGGCGTTATCTCCAACGTAACCGTCATGCCAGACGACGACATCGAGTGATACGATATCGCCATCGCGAAGGATCCGTTTGAAGGAGGGTATCCCGTGAACGACTTCTTCATTCACAGAGATGCAGGTATGGGCGGGGTAGCGACGCGAACCGTGGGTGTACCCGTAACAGGCACTGCGGGCGCCGAGTCTCGCGATCCAATCGCGGCCGGCTTCTTCCAAGTCTTGGGTTGAAACGCCTGGCTTTACGAGCGGCTTGAGTTGTTCAAGGACCGTCGCTGCAATGGCGCATGCCTCCCGCATTTTGCCGATACCAGTTTTGTTTTTAATTGGTATCGTCATGTGACTGCGAGAGTGCTGGTTTCACAGAGAAACCAAGCGTGCTATAATGTTGGATGAGGGAGGGATCAGCGGAAGGGGCGATAATTACACCGCTGAGTCCCTCGTCGCGAGTATCGAGCCATTCATCCAACACTTTTGCTTGGAGCAGCGTAGCCGGGAAGTCCGTTAAGACAAAGCCCGCATCAGGTTTGCGCGAGAAAAACCAGCGGCGCATTAACGCCAACAAGTTTGCTTCCGTCGCAGCGGCCGAAGCCGTGCGTCGCGAAATCTCCGGCCTTTTGAGGCGAAGCGGAGAGACGTGCTCAAGATTCAAAGAACGGGCTCGGGAGATAAGACCTTCAAGATGAAGGTCGAAGTTACCGAGGACTACCAACTTGGCTTTAACAGCGGGGCCAATTCCCGCAAAAGGATCGTAGATGCCAGCCACAGACGCCGGAGTAAAGAACTTATTTTAAGAATGCTTTATATGCCCAGATTCCCGTTCCGAGAACCAGCAATCCTAACATCGGGAGCGCAATCTTCATTACCGCCTCGTGGCTCAAAGCTTCGCTGGCCGCACCTTGTTGTGGGTTCGCGCTGCGGGCGCGAATCCGGCCCTTTTTAAGAAAGCCGTCGTAATGCCTCTGCAGGAGGAAGGTTTCGATCTGACGCATGGTGTCCAGGATAACGCCAACCGTGATGAGCATGCCGGTACCACCGAAGAAGTAGGCGATGCGAGTTGGAACATTCAGCTCGAAAAGCAGAACGTCAGGCATAATAGCGATCACTGTCAGGAAGATCGCTCCGGCCAACGTCAGCCGCGTCATGATGAAATCGAGGAATTGAGCCGTGGGTGCTCCCGGACGAACTCCGGGGATGTAACCACCATACTTTTTCAAATCATCCGCAATCTGGATTGGTTTAAACATGACCGATACCCAGAAGTAGCTGAAAAACAGGATCAGCATCGTGTAGAGCACGTAATACGTCCAATGTCCCCGAAGGAGATTGTTGGAGAAGTCGCTCAGAAACTTCAGTTCGAAATGCGCGCCGACCCACGAAAAGATTTGCTGGGGGAACAGAAGGATCGCGCTCGCAAAGATCACCGGCATGACGCCGGAGTAATTTACCTTCAGCGGCAGGAATGAGCTTTGCCCGCCCATGACCTTGTTGCCGACGACCCGCTTGGCATATTGAACCGGAATCTTCCGCTGCCCTTGCACCACTGCGATGATTCCCATGGTGACAATCAGGAACAAGGCAATCATGACCACCGCATGCATCAATCCGAGGCTCTGCCCGGTGCCCACAGGACGGACAAACAAACTATAGGTTTGTTGGGCAGCTCCGGGAAGATCCGCCAAAATACCAACGGTAATGAGGAGAGAGACACCATTGCCGATACCACGCTGGGTGATCTGCTCACCGAGCCACATGAGGAGCATCGTTCCTGCCGTCATGAACACCACGGACGTAAGGATGAAACTCCACTTCTCGGTTATAACGATGGAGCCATAGGTGGCGACGTCGTATCCGGGGAAAAGCTGACCAGGGTTCTGCAAGGCGAGCAAAAGGAGCGTACCTTGGATCACGCAGATGACCACCGTGGCGTAACGGGTATATTGCGTCAGTTTCTGACGTCCGACGTCCCCTTCCTGCTGCAAACGACTGAGCGTGGGTACGACTGCGGTCATTAACTGAAATATGATCGAAGCACTAATATAGGGCATGATACCCAGTGCCGCGATGGCTCCCTTGGTCAGGGCTCCACCCGTGAACATATTATAGAGGCCGATCAGGTTTCCAGCTCCGCTTGCGGCCTGCTCGCCGAAAAACCTCTGCAAAGGATACGGATCGATTCCAGGAAGTGGAATGTGGGCGGCGACGCGCGCCACAAACAGCAGGGACAGGGTGTAGAAGATGCGAGAGCGAAGCTCCGGAATCTTCAGTGAATTCGTAAAAGCAGAAAACACAGGGAGAACGAAAGGTTGAACGCGAGGAGCGAAAGAGCGGAGAGGCGCGTCAGGGAATGACGCGCCTCAGCGATTCAAAGGACGATAGCCTGACCGCCGGCTTTCTCGATCTTGGCCTTGGCCGATTCGGAAAACTTGGCGGCGGTGATCTTCAGCGCGCGGGTGAGTTCGCCATCGCCCAGAATCTTGACGCAGGGCTCACCCGAACGGACCAATCCGTTCCCGGCGAGGACTTGCAGATTCACTTCAGTGATCGCGGCATCAAGCGTGGCGAGGTCGCCCAGGTTCACGATCGCCATTTCCACCCGGTGGTTATAGTTATTAAAACCGCGATGGGGGAGCTTACGATAAAGGGGCATCTGACCGCCTTCGAAACCAGGACGGATGCTGCTACCGGATCGAGCGCTTTGGCCCTTACCGCCGCGACCGCTGGTCTTCCCATGGCCACCGCCTTCACCGCATCCGACGCGTTTCTTCCGGTGAATCGCACCGGGGACATTTTTGAGTTCGTGGAGTTTCATTTAGTTCCTTTAGTGGGCGCCGCTCGCGATCCTATGGTCGCGAGCGACTCGGATTTTACTGGGCAAGGGTGCCTCAGCTGCTTTGGCGAATGTGGTCGATGGTCTCCTTCAGGCGGAGCTGACGCAGCCCCTCGAGAGTAGCATGGACAACGGCGATATGATTGGAGGAGCCCATGGACTTCGTGAGGATGTTTTTCACCCCAGCCGCTTCGAGGACCGCACGCACACCACCACCGGCAATCAAACCCGTACCGGGGGACGCGGGCTTCAGCATGACGCGACCGCCATCGTATTCGCCCATCACGCTGTGAGGGATCGTGTCTCCCTTTAGCTTCACGGAAATCAGATGCTTATGGGCATTTGCGGTGCCCTTCTTGATCGCATCAGGGACTTCATTGGCCTTTCCGTAGCCGATTCCCACCTTGCCCTTGCCATCGCCAACGACGGCGAGAGCGGCAAACGAGAACCGCCGGCCGCCCTTAACGACCTTGGCACAACGATTGATGAAGACGACCTTCTCGATCATCTGGGGGCCGTCGCCTTCCTGCGGCTTGTCGCGATTGTCGCGACGAGGACCACGATTGCCGCCCGGACCGCGGTTCCCACCGTGTCCACGAAAGCCGCCGCCACCGCCACCAAACCCACCGCGGTGATCGCGCTGAGGACGGTCAGAGGTCGGAGCTGGAGCTGGAGCTGCGGCGGGGGCTGCGGCGGGGGCTGCGGAAGCCGTCGCCGGGGTGACGGCTTCAGGCGCTGAATTTTCGGTGCTCATACTTACTTAGAATTGAAGGCCACCTTCGCGCGCGGCGTCGGCGAATTGTTTGACTTTGCCATGATAAGGCGCGCCTGAACGGTCGAAAACGACCGAAGCGATTCCCGCAGCCTTCGCCTTGGCGGCGAAGGCCTCGCCAAGGGTTTTGGCGCTCGCGACGTTCGCCTTGAGCTTCTGTTTCCTCAGCTCGGGATCCAAGCTCGAGAGAAACACCAGCGTCGTTCCGGTGTCGTCGTTGATCGCCTGGGCGTAGACGTGCTTGGTCGTGAAGCGTACAGCCAAGCGTGGGCGCTCGGCTGTCCCGTTGACCTTTTTGCGGATGCGCCACCGACGGCTTTGGAGGAGGCGGGCTTTCGTAATGGAATTCATGGGTGGTGTCCTTAGGCGACGGTCTTGCCTTCCTTGCGGCGAACGCGTTCGCCAACGATTCGCACGCCTTTGCCCTTGTAGGGCTCCGGCGGATAGTAGCTGCGGATTTCGGCCGTGACAGCGCCGACCAATTGTTTGTCCACACCCTCAACTTTGACCTTGGTCTGATCTGTAACGGTGACCTTGATACCGTCAGGAATTTCCATCGCGATGGGATGGGAGTAACCCAATGCAAGGTCCAACTGTTTGCCCTTGAGATTGGCTTTGAAACCGACGCCTTGGATCTCAAGTTCCTTGGTGTAACCTTCGGTGACGCCCTTGACCATTCCGGCGACAATCGAACGGACGGTTCCGTACATCGCCTTGGCGAAACGACTGTCTTCCGTCGGTGCGAACGTGATTTCCTTGTTAGCGATGGTCACTTTGACCACCGGAGCGAAAGTCTTTTGAACTTTGCCTTTGGGACCCTCGACCAGAATCGTCTCACCTTTGATGGAGACCGACACTTTGTCCGGGATTGAAACGGGTTGTTTGCCGATGCGGCTCATGTTTTAAAAGTGCTATTGGAAGCGGCAGGATGCCACTTACCAAACGTTGCAGAGCAGTTCTCCACCGGCTTTGTTTCGACGGCAATCGGCGTCCTTCATCAAACCCCGCGAGGTCGAGATGATACCAATTCCAAGACCGTTTAACACGCGAGGAATGTCAGTATAGCTGAAATACAGCCGGCGACCCGGCGAAGATACGCGGGTCAAGCCGGTGATGGCGGGAGCGCCATCCACGTACTTCATTTTCACGACCAATGTCTTGTGCCCGAGAGCACTGGTTCCGTTGGTGTGGTCGGAAACGTAACCTTCAGTTTTGAGGATCGCGGCGACGCTTTCCTTGAGGTTCGAATGCGGAATCACGCATTCGTCGAGCTTCGCCTTGGAGGCGTTGCGCAAACGCGTGAGGAAATCACTAATCGGGTCGGTCATGATGGATGTTCTGAGTTACGGCGCGCGGGTCATATCCGATGCGCCAAAGACGCATACCCCCGCGAACCAAGAAAGTTTACCAGGAGGACTTGATAACGCCCGGGATTTTGCCGTTCAGGGCAAGTTCACGAAACGTGATACGGGATACTCCAAATTTGCGGATATAAGCGCGCGGGCGTCCGCTGAGGGAACAACGATTCCGAATGCGCGTGGGTGAGGAATTACGCGGCAGCTTTTGCAACTGCTTTTGAGCGGAGAAAAATTCCTCGTCGGTTGCAGTAGGATTCACGAGGGCGGCCTTCAACTCAATCCGCTTGGCAGCGAACTTGGCGGAAAGCTTGATGCGCTTTTTATTGCGCTCGATAGCGGAGGTCTTCGGCATGACTTAAAATGTTAGAACAAATGAAGGGTTGAGTGAGTCGCCGGTCGGTTTTCTTCCGAAACGACACCCGCAGTGAACCATGATTTAGGCCGCTTTCGGGGCGGTGGTTGTCTCAGTGCGACGAAACGGCATCCCGAGGAGGCGAAGGAGTTCACGACCTTCCTCGTCGTTCCCAGCACTCGTAACAATGGTGATATCAAGACCCATCGTTTTCTTCACATTTTCCACGGTGATCTCCGGAAAAATCGTAAAATCGCTGATTCCGAGACTGTAGTTTCCTTGTCCGTCGAGCTTGGTCGGGACGCCTCGGAAGTCGCGTATCGTCGGGAGAGCGACTGAGAGGAGCCGGTAAAAGAATTCCCACATCGAAGCGCCACGGAGGGTGACACTGCACCCTGTGATCTGATTCGGCTTCAGCTTGAAGTTGGCGATGGCCTTCTTTGAGCGGTTGAGAATGGGCTTCTGGCCAGCGATGGTCGCCAGGTCACGAGCGACGTCAGCAATCTGATTCTTATCCGCTTCGGCATCAATCCCACTGTTCAGATTGATTTTAACAATCTTGGGCACTTGGTGCTTGTTCTTGTAACCGCGGGTCTTGACGAGTTCAGGGGCGACCTGCTCGACGTAGAGTTTCTTTAAAGTGGGAATGTAGCTCATATAACGATGCCCGCGATTACCGACCGCGAAGCGATTGAGAGTGGTGGTTGTCTTGAAAAGGTTCAGTAACGCAGGCGCGCTGGCCAATAGGCAAGCGCGCTTTCTCGCTTAATTAAGCGGCGGAGGCAGCCTTTTTGCGTTTACTGGAGTCAAAATTAGCCTGGAGCATCAGGTTACTGATCGCGACCGAGCCTTCGCGCTCTGCGATTGTGCCTTGAGGATGCTCTTGCGACTTCTTGAGATGGCGCTTGATCATCGCCACACCTTCAACGCGTGCGCGTTGCTTGGCAGCGAGGATTTCAAGCACTTTGCCGGATTTGCCCTTTTGGGAGCCAGCGATGACGACGACGGAGTCGCCGCGTTTGACGTGGAATTTCTGGGACATTTTAGAGTACCTCCGGAGCAAGCGAGATGATCTTCATGAAGTTCTTCGCGCGCAACTCACGTGCAACCGGCCCGAAGATACGGGTGCCGCGCGGGTTGTTGGCCGCGTCGATGATGACGATGGCGTTGGAATCAAACCGGAGATAGCTTCCGTCAGCCCGGCGAACCGCGGCTTTGGTGCGAACGACAACCGCTTTCGCGACCTCGCCTTTTTTAACGGTAGCATCGGTCGTGCTCTCCTTGATGTGCACAGTGACGATATCGCCAATGTGGGCATAGGGCGTTCGCTGGCCCATGCGTTGAATGAGAGCGGCTTTGCGCGCGCCGGTGTTATCGGCAACGTCTAGAATGGAGCGCAGTTGGATCATGGCAGGGCCTCAGTTTTTAATATTAAAGGCTCAGGCCTTCGATGCGGAATCAGACTGGCCGGAGGCTTCATTCGCCTTCGTGGTCTTCGTTGGAACGGTCGCTGCGACATCAGACTCGCTGACTGCAGCACCCTCGGCTGTCACGGCCTTGTGGACGATCGATACGACCCGCCAGCGCTTCATCCGGCTGATGGGACGGGTTTCCATCACTTCAACCTTATCGCCAACCTTGGTTTCATTCTTCTCGTCATGGACGTGAAGCACCGTCTGGCGGTTGACCACCTTATGGTAAAGGGGGTGCGGCGTCTTGTAGGCGATTGTGACTTTGATCGACTTGTCGCCGGAGCGACTCGTGACGAAGCCGATTTGGGTTTTGCGCTTGGTGCGCTGACCTTCGGTGGCGGTGGACATGGCTTTATTTCCTTTTCGGCTCAGACGCTCAGGCGGCCTTCTGCGGAGCTGCTTGTTTCTTTTGATTTTGAATGGTCTCTAAACGAGCGATGTCCTTACGTAAGGTACGCAGCTCATGGGTCTTCTCGACCTGGCCGGTCTGCTTGCGCAGCTTAAGCTGGAGAAGTTGTTCGCGGATTTCGCGCAGCTTGGTGGCGATTTCGGCAGGCGACAGTTCGCGGATTTCTTTAGAAGTCATGACGGTATCGTTATCGAGGTTTAGGACGCGGAGCCGTCACGAAGGATAAAACGACAGTGGAAAGGAAGCTTGGCGTCGGCGAGACGGAAGGCCTCTCTGGCAATTGTCATGGGGACACCCGCGAGTTCGAAAAGAACGGCGCCGGGTTTGATGACCGCGACGTAGAATTCGACGGGACCCTTACCTTGGCCCATTCGGACTTCAGCGGGTTTCTTGGTTACCGGCTTATGCGGGAACACGCGAATCCAAAGTTTACCTTTACGCTTGAGATGGCGCGAGATGGTGACGCGGGCAGCTTCGATCTGCTGACCGGTCATTGGGCCACGGGTGAGCGACTGGAGGCCGAATTCGCCGAAGGCGAGCGTGTTGCCACGCTTGGCGTTCCCGGAACGGGAACCCTTCATTGTCTTGCGGTATTTAGTGCGGGCGGGAGCGAGAGCCATGGGAGGTATCTCCTAAAGTGATGGTGGATCCAGAAACTGGATCAGTTGTTGTCGGCTTCTTTTTTGCAGATCCAGCATTTCACGCCGATCTTGCCGTAAACGGTCATCGCTTCCGCGAAGCCGTAATCGATATTTTCACGAAGGGTGTGAAGCGGTACGCGACCCTTGCGCTGCCACTCCCGACGAGCGATGTCGGCTCCGCCAAGGCGGCCCGAGCACTGAATACGAATACCCTCGGCGCCCAGCGCCATCGCCATTTCAACCGCCTTCTTCATGGCCCGGCGAAATGCAATGCGACGCTCCAGCTGCAATGCAACATTTTCAGCCACCAGGGCGGCTTCGATCTCAGGCTTCTTGACCTCTTGAATATCAAGAAGGATTTCCTTGCCGGTAAGCTTGGCAAGCTCCTCCTTGATCTTCTCGATCTCCTGGCCTTTACGGCCGATAACAATACCGGGACGGGCAGTGTAAATCTTAACGCGAACGCGATTGGAGGCCCGCTCAATAAAGATGCGGGGAACAGACGCCTGCTTGTGTTTCTCCATCAGCTTGGAGCGGATGATTTGATCCTCGTACAGAAGTTTGCCGAAATCTTTCTTGCTGGCGTACCAGCGAGACTGCCAATTGCGGCGTACGGCGAGACGGAAGCCGATAGGGTTGGTTTTTTGGCCCATGGAAGTAAATTACGAGTTGGTGTTTCCGTCTGAGAGAATGATGCGAATGTGCGACATCTTCTTCCGACGTGGCATGGCTGAGCCGCGCGCGCCCGCTTTGAATCGCTTGAGAACAGGACCGTTCTCAATGATGGCGCTTTTGACGCGAAGCGTGTCGGCTGACAGATTATTGTTGTTCTCGGCATTCGCGATCGCGCTCTTCAGCGTCTTCACGATCAGGCGCGCAGACTTGCGAGGAACGAGTTCCAAATAGTCGACGGCTTCGGAGGCTTTGCGGCCTTGAATGGTCCGGGCAACTTCGCGTACCTTCTTAGGTGACATCCGCGCGTACCGGGTGAGGGCTTGAACTTCCATGGTAGTAGAGGGATTCCTGCGAATTGGCAGGCGATAGTGGCGAACGTAAAGGACGCCCCACCCTTTTGGTTTTCTGAATTTAGGATTTAAAAACTTTAATGGCTGCAACGTCCTGAGCGCGGATGGACTGGTTGGCGGCCATACTCAATATAAGAGCAGCACTGCAGTCAGGGCGAAGATCGACGAGGATGACCTCAGCGACTTCAGATTGTCCACGAGTGACGCGACAAACCATTCCTTGACGCAGTCCGGCATTATATCCGCGACTTAATATTACGAGATCAGCAACTGTCGTCTGCTCAATCGCGGTAACCTCAATTACTGGCTCCACAGCTGCCGCCCGGACCACAAGGGATCCGGGGGCGAGCAGCGTGAGCGCCAGTAAATGAAAGATACCACGATCCATGGGCGGAAGACGCAAAGCCTTAGATCTCCTTGCGGGTCATACCGCCGTGGCCCTTAAAGACACGGGTCGGCGAGAATTCACCGAGTTTATGGCCGACCATATTCTCCGTGACGTAGACGGCGATAAAGGCTTTGCCATTGTGCACACTGAAGGTGTGCCCGATGAAGTCTGGCGTAATCGTCGAGCGACGGGACCAGGTCTGGATGGGTTTCTTGGTGCCGGTCTTCACCGCCTTCTCAATTTTCTCGAGAAGGTGATAGTCGACAAAGAAGCCTTTTTTGATGGAGCGTGCCATGATGCGAAAGGTTGGGGATTACTTCTTACCACGCGGCTTGCGACCGTTATGGTGAACGATGATCATGCTGGTCGAAAGCTTGCTCCGACGACGCGTCACGAGGCCCTTGGCCACTTGACCCCACGGCGACACCAGATGCTGACGTCCGCCGCCGCCCTTGGATTTGCCTTGTCCACCACCGTTCGGATGATCGACCGGGTTCATCGCCACACCGCGGACGGTTGGCCGGATACCGAGCCAGCGACTGCGACCGGCTTTGCCCAACGACTGCTGGTTGTGGTCACTATTGCCGACCTCACCAATCGTGGCGCGACAATCAGGATGCAGGAACCGAAGCTCGCCTGAAGGCATCTTCAGGGTGACACGATCCTTCTCGACGGCGACGAGCTCAAGACTGGTCCCGGCGGAGCGGGCGATCTTGCCGCCGCGGCCTGGCACCAACTCCACGCAATGGACGAGCGTGGACGGAGGGATGATCGACAGCGGAAAACGGTTGCCGACGTTGAAGTCGTTGGTCGTTGCCTTTACCGCCGCGAAGATCGTGCTACCAACCGTCAGACCTTTGGGAGCGAGAATATAGCTCTTCTCTCCATTGGAATACGCGATCAGTGCGAGATTCGCGGAACGGTTCGGATCGTACTCAATGGCCTGCACACGTGCCGGCAGATCGAGAACGTCGCGACGGAAGTCGACGATGCGATAGAGTTGCTTGTGACCACCCCCACGATGGCGGGAAGTAATGCGTCCGTAGACGTTACGACCACCGGTCTTGTGCTTGGGCTCGGTGAGGGCGCGCTCGGGACGCTTTTTCGACAGGTCCTTCTGCTTGTTGAGCGAGGTGAATCTGCCTGCAGCGGTCAGCGGACGAAATGAATGAATGGGCATTTGGATTATCTCCGGGTTGCGCGAACTCGCTTAGACGAGCTCGATCTTATCGCCCGCCTTGAGCGTGACGATAGCCTTCTTGTAGTCAGAGCCAACACTCGGGCGACCCTGGCGGCTCTTCTTGTTCTTGCCGCGGTAAGTCTGGGTATTCACCCGACGGACCGTCACCTTGAAGGTCTGCTCAACGGCTTCAGCGATCTGATGCTTGTTGGCATGACCAAAAACTTCAAAAGTATATTGGCCGAGAACGGAAGAAAGCTTGTTGGACTTTTCCGTGAGGCGGACGAGTTTTAGAATCTGGTCGGCTTGCATTAGTTTTTCCCTCCGTTGATACGGGCGAGGATGGTCTCAAGTGCCTTGCTGCTGACAATGATTTTGACGTACTGAGCGAGGTCGAGAGTGTTAAGCTTCGACGCATCTTGAAGCGTAAGACGCTCAATATTGCGGGACGCGCGGGCGGTCACGGCGGCGAACGGCGCGTCAACGAGAAGGACGCGCCCCTTTGGAGCGATGCGGGCGACAACCTCGTTCACCAGTTTTGTCTTGGTCACCTTGGTGTCAAAAGCCTCGATCACGGCAAGTTCACCTGCCGTCGCGCGATCAAAGAGGGCGCGGCTGAAGGCGAGTTGCTTTACCTTGGCGTTAATCTTCTTGGAGTAATCGCGTGGCTTGGGGCCGAAGACCACGCCGCCACCCACCCATAAAGGTGAGCGGATCGAGCCGGCGCGGGCGCGGCCGGTGCCCTTCTGGCGCCATGGCTTTTTGCCGCCGCCGCGAACCTCGCCACGAGTCTTGGTCGAGTGGGTACCCTGGCGATTGTTAGCGTTGATCGCGACGATGACTTCCTTAACCGCTTGAAGGCCTTTATCGCCCTCGAAGGTTGGGATGTTGGCGAAATCTTGTTCGCTGCTCGTCTTGCCGTCGGAACTAAAAACGGTGAGTTTCATAT
>Ga0163152_10003521_pt1 | contig 20249 bp, 14 predicted proteins | sample OliLakLV19MP8IB2_FD_148635 | JGI IMG/M metagenome (GOLD analysis project Ga0163152, IMG submission 148635) | Freshwater microbial mat bacterial communities from Lake Vanda, McMurdo Dry Valleys, Antarctica - Oligotrophic Lake LV.19.MP8.IB-2 | ecosystem: Environmental > Aquatic > Freshwater >...
TAGCGGGGCGGCGGGTGCCGGCGCGGGAGCCGCGTCGCGCTCGGACTCGGTGGGCGGCGTCGCACGCGCGGCGGGCTCCCCCTCGACGAGCTCGAGCGTGAGCCCCGAGATCTCGATGATGTCGCCGAGACGGATGAGCGACGAGAGGATCGCGCGGCCGTTGACGCGGATGTCGTCGGGGCCGAGCCGGCTTTCGATGCCGAACGGCTCGTTGCGGGTGTCGATGACGAGGCACTCGTCGGCGAGCCCCGCATTCTTCAATCGCAGCTGCGCCGTCTTGCCGCCACCCACGATCACGCGGGAGCGACCGATCTTCACGTCCGAAAGGAGCTTCGCCCCGCGCTTGATGCGCAAGGTGACGGCGCGTGACAGTGGAGCTGCGCCCGGACGATCGGCTGCGATCGGCATCTACGCTAAAAAATGCGAAACCCCGCGGGGACACCAGGTTCCCGCGGGGCTCCTTGGAGGCACCGACCGGATTCGAACCGGTGCATGACGGTTTTGCAGACCGATCCCTTACCACTTGGGTACGGTGCCAAGAAGCCCGGTTTAGTATACCAGTTCCGGGAAAACGACAAGAACGCCGCGTAGTTCGGGCGTTCCGGCGCCTACTTCTTCTTCTTGTACGTGCTCTCGGCGCGGTCCTTCCACTGCTCCAGCATCTTCGGGAGGCTCGAGCCCACCAGCATGTTCGTGATCGCCTGGGGCACGAGGAGTCCGAGCGTGATCTCGACCGAGTAGGTCGCGTCGACCTTCCCCTTGGCGGCCGCTTTGAGGTCCCAGCTTCCGTTGTTCGCCTTGAACACTCGGCCTTCGACGAGCTCCCAGCTCACGCGCTCGTTCGGCTCCTCGGTGAGGCGCAGGGTGTAGTCCACCTGCTTGATCACCTTGATGTCGAACTTCACCTCGGAGACCCGCGACCCGTCCTTCTTCTTCGTGCGCTTGAGCACCTCGACGCCGAGGGTTTCCGGGATGAACTCCGGATACGACTCGTAGTCGGTGATCAAGTCGAAGAGGTGCTCGGCCGGGACGTTGATCGTGATGGACCGCGAGGCGCTGGGCATGGCCGGAAGTAGACGAGGTTTGACGCTCGCTCGTCAACTTCCAGGCGACCTAATAGACCGGTTTGCGGTCGAAGTGGTGCACCGCTTCGATCCAGCGGATGGTCCCGGACTTCGAGCGCATGACGATCGAATACGTTCGTGCGCCACCTGCGAAGAAACGGACACCCTTGAGCATGTCGCCGTCGGTCACGCCCGTCGCCGCGAACATGACATCGCCCTGCGCGAGCTCTTCCACGGACCAGATCTTCGCGGGGTCCTTGATGCCCATGCGGTCGGCGCGACCGCGTTCGGAGTCGTTGCGGAACTTGAGGCGGCCCTGCATCGCGCCGCCCATGCAACGGAGCGCGGCAGCGGCGATGACGCCTTCGGGCGCGCCGCCGATGCCGATGAGGAGATCGACGCCGGAGTCGGGGATGCAGGTCGCGATCGCGGCGGACACGTCGCCGTCGGTGATCAGCTTGATGCGGGCGCCGGCTTCGCGGACTTCGCGGATCACGTCCTCGTGGCGCGGGCGATTGAGGATGACGACGGTGAGGTCTTCGATCGGCGTCTTCATCGCCTTCGAAAGCTCGCGCAGGTTTTCGGTGGGCGTCGCCCGCAGGTCGATCGCGTCTTTGCCCTTCGGGCCGACGGCGATCTTCTCCATGTAGGTATCGGGCGCGTGGAGGAACTTCCCCTCTTCCGCAATCGCGATGACGGAAAGCGCGTTCGGTCCGCCGGTCGCGGTGAGGGTCGTGCCTTCGAGCGGATCGAGCGCGATGTCCACTTTCGGGGACGCCGGCTTCTTCGAGCCGACCTTCTCGCCGATGTAGAGCATCGGCGCCTCGTCGCGCTCGCCCTCGCCGATGACGACGGTACCTTCGATGTCGATCGAGTCGAGCGTGCGGCGCATCGCGTCGACGGCGGCCTGGTCGGAGGCCTTCTCGTTGCCGCGGCCCATCAGGCGCGCGGAGCTCATCGCCGCCGCTTCGGTGACACGCACGAACTCCAGAGCGAGGTTGCGATCCATGCGGGTTGAATACACCCCGCATTTTTCGCTGTAAAGCAGCCCACCCTCGCAGGACGGCGACGCTTCCGGTAATGTGCCGTGCCCGTGCAGACGCCATCGCCGTTGACCAATGCGACCTGGCGAATCACCGCCCTGCGGGTGCTGAAGTTCGTCGCTGTCGGCGGCCTCATCGCGGCGTTTCTCTGGTCGGCCGCGCACGAACTCCGCCAGATCCACTGGAAGGAAGTACGGATCGCGTTCGGCGCGATCGACCGGGACCGGATCGCCTTCGCGGCGGTCTGTCTCGTCCTCAACTACGCGCTGCTCACGTTCTACGACCTGCTCGCGTTCCGCGTGCTCGGCGTGAAGCTCACCTGGGGCGCGGTGGCTCCGCGCGCAGCGGCTGCGTTCGCGTTCTCCAACTTCGTCGGACTCGGGTTCGTGTCGGGCGCCGCGGTGCGGCTTCGCCTCTACCGCGATCTCGTGCCCTCCCCGGCGATGCTGGCGAAGGTGATCGCCCTCAACGGCATCTCTCTCTGGGCCGGGCTCTTCGCAACCGTCGGGGTGGCGATGCTCCTCTGCGAGCAGCCGATGATGATCCCGGGCAAGCTCACCGACCTGCGGAACTTCGCGCCGCTCCTGGTCGGCGCTCCGGCCGCGTGGGTCGTGTTCACCGCGCTCAGCGGATTCCTCCCCGCGAGGATCCGCAACATCCTCCCGCCGCTCAAGCCGCTCCAGATCCTCAGCCTCCTGCTCCTCGCGGCCGCCGACTGGATCACGCTCGCCGCGATCTACCTCGCGCTCCTCGGACCGATCCCGCCCGACACGCTGATCGCCGGCGCGACCGGGTTCTGGCTGTCCTATCTGATCGCCATGCTCTCGGTCATTCCCGCCGGCATCGGCATCTTCGAAGCGGCGATCACCCACTTCCTCGGCGTGATCCGTCCTCCCGAAGAGGTGCTGGCGGCGGCGCTCGCCTACCGCATCCTCTACTACCTCTTCCCTTGGCTGCTCGCGACGCTCAGCATGGGCATCATCGCGGCGGTTCCGCTCGCCGGCCGGCTCACGCCGACGTTCTCGTCGCGCTTGAAGCAGTTCGAGCCGACGATGAACGAGATCCTCACGGAGACGCTCGCCGTGCTCGCGTTCGTGTGCGGCGCGGTGTTGTGGATCTCGGCGGCGCTCCCCGCACTCGGCGCGCGATTGGAGATCGCGGAGTGGGTCTATCCGCTGCCAGGCTATCTCGTCGCGACGAGCCACTTCCTCACGGTCGTCGCCGGCGCCGTGCTCATTCTCGTTTCGTTCGGCTTGCAGCAGCGCCACCGCGAGAGCTGGTTCCTCGTGATCGTCACGCTGCTCGTCGGCGCGCTCTTCACCTTCCTCAAGGGGCTCGACTTCGAGGAGTCGATCTTCCTGCTCGTCGTCGCCGCGCTTTTCTGGTGGGCGCGCGAGCGCTACGACCGCGGCGGACATGCGATCAGTCCGCGTCTCGCGCGCACCGCGTGGGGCGCCGTGATCGCGTGTTGCCTCACCTACGCCGTCATCGGCTGGTGGATCCATCGCGACGTCCGCTACGACCCCGAGCTGTGGACGAGCCTCGCCGTGAACAAGGACCAGGCGCGCTTCCTTCGCTCGCTGATTCCCGTTGCCGGAATGCTCGGCTGGCTCGCGTTCTCGTTCCGGTGGAAGGGCGCGACGCCGCCGGTGCCGCTGCCGATGCAGAGCGACATCGAGATGTCGGAGCGCATCGCGAAGGAGCATGCGCGCAGCACGTTGCCGCTTCTCGCCGGGCTCGGCGACAAGGCGGTGTGGTTCTCGCGCGGGCGCGAAGCGTTCCTGTCGTGGCAGCAGCGCGGCCGCACCTTGATCGCGCTCGGCGAGCCGGTGGGTCCGCCGGCCGCGCAGCAGGAACTCGTGCGCGACTTCCGCCGCTACGCTGACGAGTGGGACCTGATCCCGGCGTTCTATCAGGTGCCGTCACGCGAGAAGGAAAAGGGCTCACTCCCCGACTATCACGCGCTCGGCTTCTCGTTTTTCCAGGTGGGCGACGAAGGCATCGTCGACCTCGCGTCGTTCAAGGACCCGGGTGCGACGGCGCCCGAGCCGGGTCCGGGTTTCACGTTCGAGGTGCTGCCGCCGCTCGGCACGCGCGACGACGAAGCGGCGCGATCGCTGCTCCACGAGATGCGCGTGATCTCCGATTCGTGGCTCGAGCGACGCAAGGTTTCGGAGAAGCGATTCTCCGCGGCCTTCTTCGAGGAGACGTGGATCCGCTCGTTCCCGATTGCGCTCGTGCGACGCGCGGGAACCGAGCGCACCCTCCTCGGGTTCGGCGTGGTGCTCGGCACCGCGAACAAGAAGGAGCTCGGCGCGGATCTCGTGCGCTGGCGCCCCGAAGAGGGCGAGGACGTGCAGGAAGAGCTCTTCGCGGGGCTCATCGCCTGGGGACGCGCGGAGGGATACGCGACGTTCACGCTCGGCTTGAAGCCGCTCGCGGCAACGGGCACGGAGGCTTTCGCGAAACTGGAGAAGGCCGCTCGCGTGCTTTTCCTCTTCGGCGAGCGCTTCTACAACTTCCGGAAGCTGCGCAGCATCGAGGAGCGGTTTACGCCGCGATGGGAGCCGCGCTTCCTCGCGGTGCCCGCCGAGGGGCAGGTCGCCCGCGCGCTGCTCGACGCGGCGCTGCTCATCTCCAAGAAGGCGCCCGACGAGCCCGAGCCCGACGTCGACTGACGCGAAAAGACCGCGCAACGATGCGGCCCTTTTGGACTGGCAAACCGAAATGCCGGGACCAACTCCCCATGGGTCATGGAAATCCGCGCTGTCGATGCCCCCGGCGATGCACAGTGGGACGCCTACGTCCGCTCCCACCCCGATGGAACCCTGTTCCACGAGGCGGCGTGGACGAAATCGGTCATGGAGGCGTACCGGCATCAGCCGCTCCTGCTCGCCGCCTGGCGGGGGTCGAAGATCGTCGGCGTGCTCCCCCTGTTCCTGGTGAAAAGCTGGATCTTCGGCAATCGCTTCGTCTCGTCGGCATTCAGTGTCTACGGAGGGATTCTCGCGGACGATCCGGTCGTCGCGCTGGCGCTGGCGACAGCTGCCCGCGACGCGGCGAAGGACCGCGGCGCGAAGTACGTCGAGCTGCGCAGCCGGCGCATTCTTTTCCCGAACGAACCGGTGAAGGACCTCTACTGGACGTTCCGCATCCCGGTACAGCCGACCGTCGACGCGACGCTCGCCAAGCTCTCGAAGAAAATGCGGCAGGACTTGCGCCGCTCCGAGAACAAGAACTTCCGCTTCGAGGAGAAGGACGTCCCGCTCAAGGCGTTCTACGAGCTCTACCTGAAGACGCTCCAGTGGCACGGAACGCCACCCTTCCCCCTCCGCTGGTTCGAGGCGCTGCAACGCAACCTCGGTGATCGCTGCATCGTGCTCGCGGGTTACGAGCCGGACGGCGGCCAGCGCGTCGGCGCGTCGATGATGTTCCGCGATCGCGACTCGCTGCTCCCCTACTACAGCGGCGTTCCGCGGGAGTTCTACAAGCTGCGCGCGACGGTCGCGATGCACGCGAAGATGCTCCGCATGACGGTCGAGGGCGGCGCGAAGTTCCTGGACCTCGGACGCAGCAAGGCGGGCACAGGCGCGTACGACGCCAAAACGCACTGGGGCGTCGACCCCGAACCGCTCGGCTACCAGTACCTGCTGCCCGAGGGCGCCGCGGTGCCGGATCTCTCGCCGGCGAACCCGAAGTTCCAGCCGCTGATCGCGGTGTGGAAGCGCTTGCCGCTCGCGGCGACGCGCGTGCTCGGCCCGCCGCTCAACGCGTCGCTGGCGTAGTGCGGGCCAGGTAGGCGTCGCGGACGATCTTCACGTCGGCGAGAAACGCCGGCAGCTCCTCGAGCGTGAGGGCCTGCGGTCCGTCGCACATCGCGTTTTTCGGCTCTGGGTGGAAATCCACGAGCACCATGTTCGCGCCGAGGATCACGCCTTCGGCCGTGGCGTGATGGATGTCGGTGAGGCCGTCGGGGTTGATCGTGCGACGCCCAGCGGAGTGCGACGGGTCCACGCAGACCGGCAGGCGCGTCTGGCGCTTCACGACGGGCACGTGCGCGAAGTCGATGAGGTTTCGGTGCGGCTCGCCGAGGTGGCTCTTCACGCCGCGCAGGCAGAACACGATGCTGCGGTTACCCTCGCTCGCGATGTACTCGCACGCGTTGAGCGCCTCTTCGAGCGTGATGCCCATGCCGCGCTTGAAGAGAACCGGGAACTCCTTCTGCTGACCGACGTGTTTCAGGAGCTCGAAGTTCTGCGCGTTGCGCGTGCCGATCTGAAGCATGACGCCCGTCGGGTTCCCCGTCTCCGCGAGCGCCGCGAAGATCTCGTCGACGTGCTTCTCGCGGAGGATCTCCATCGCGACGACCTGGATGCCGTGTTTGCCCGCGCTCTCGAAGACCCACGGGAGGCAGTCCTTCCCGTGGCCCTGGAAATCGTAGGGGCTCGTGCGCGGTTTGTAGGCCCCCATGCGCGCGGTCTTCACGCCGGCCGCGCTGATCGCAGCGAACGTGCGATCGACGTTCTCCTTCGTGTCGACGGCACAGAGGCCGGGGAACACGTGCAGCGTGTCCTGCCCGAAGCGCAAACCCCGATAGTCGAAGCCGACGGCGTCGACCTGTCCGTGTCGGCCGATGAGCCGGTACCTCTCGCTCACGCGGACGACCTTCATCACACCGGCGAGCTCCGAGAACGCCTCGAGAGGAACGACCTTCGTCTCGCCGATGAGGTGCACCTCGGTGAGCAGGTGGTTCTCGCCCTTGTTCGTGATGATCTTCGTCTGCAGGTTCGGGAATCGCCCGGCGACCACCAGAAGGTTCTTCACCTCGGGGCTGTCGGCGGCGACGTCGGGACGGAGGATGATGATCATCGGGCCGGATCGTATGCTTGCCAGGCATGCCGGTCATCACGTTGCTGAAGGGCGACATCACCCACGAGAACGTCGACGCGATCGTGAACGCGGCGAACAGCTCGCTCATGGGCGGTGGCGGCGTAGACGGTGCCATCCACCGGGCCGGCGGCAGGAAGATCCTCGAGGAGTGCAAAGCGATCGTCGCGAAGATCGGGCGGCTGCCGACGGGCGGGGCGGTGATCACGAGCGGCGGCAAAATGGCCGCGAAACACGTGATTCACGCGGTCGGCCCTGTCTTCAAGGGCGGCACGAAGGGCGAGCCCGCGCTTCTCGAGAGCGCGTATCGCGAGAGCCTGGCGCGCGCGCAGGAGAACGGGCTGACGACGGTGTCGTTCCCCTCGATCTCGACGGGCGTCTACGGATACCCGGTCGCGCAGGCCGCGTCGATCGCGCTCGCGACCGTTTGGAAGCACCTCGGAGGCCTCGGCCCGAACGCGGAAGCGCGGTTCGTGCTGTTCGACGTGGGGACGTATCGCGAATACGTGACCGCGGCGATGGTCACGCTCCCGCCGGGAGGCTGGCAGGAAGCCTGAGCCCTTCGACTCGGCGGCAAACGGCGCCGCCTCGCTCAGGGTGAGGGTGGGCTCAGCGGCGTAGCAGCGCGGCGACGTCGTCGGGGATTCGCGTGGGCTTGCTATCCGCGCGCGTCAGACACGCGTGCACGGTCACGCCGGTGCAGAGGAGCTCGCGCTCGCCGTGTGCCGGCTCGGTCTCCGTCGCGGGCTGCACGGCGCGCCACACTTCGTATTCGAACGACACGCGGACGCGACCCATCTCGGCGACGCGCGTGTGCACCTCGATCACGTCGTCGTACTTCGCGCTCGCGAGGTACTTCGCTTCGACCTCGGCGACCGGAAGGATCAGGCCACGCTCCTCGAACTGCCGGTAGGTCATCCCCTTCTCGCGGATGAGCTCGTTGCGGCCCATCTCGAACCAGCGGAGGTAGTTCCCGTAATACGCGACGCCCATCATGTCGGTGTCGCCGTAGATCACGCGCGTCTTCGAAACGACGGCCTTCGCGAGCTCGACTTTCGTCATCCCGCCGCTGCTCGGCCGCTCCTGCTCTGCTTTCGCGTTCGCCATAGGGAGCGATCCTACCTCCGAACCCCTTCACCCTGAGCGAGCGCAGCGAGTCGAAGGGCTGTCCGAGCTCACACAGCCCTTCGACTCGGCGCAAACGGCCGCGCCTCGCTCAGGGTGAAGTGGCAACTACTCCATGGCCCGCAGCACGGCGTCGATCTCCGGCGGCACCGCCATCGGTCCGGGCAGGTGCTTCAAGCCGAAGTCGGGATCCTTGAGGCCGTTGCCCGTGAGCGTCACCACGATCGTCTCGTCGTCGGGGAACCTCTTCTTCGCCGCCATGCGCACGAGACCCGCGACACCCGCCGCCGACGACGGCTCGCAGAAGACGCCCTCGTGCGAGCCGAGATACAGATACGCCTCCGTGATCTCCGCGTCGGTCACCTTGTCGATGACGCCCCCGCTGCGATCCCGCGCCTCCTCGGCCTGCTTCCAGCGCGCGGGATTGCCGATCGCGATCGCGGTCGCGATCGTGTCCGGCTTGTCGACCTTCTTCCCGTCGACGATCGGCGCCGAGCCGGCCGCCTGCCAGCCCGCCATCTTGGGGAGCTTCGTCGCCTTCCCCGCGGACTTGTAGGTCTGATAGCCCTTCCAGTAAGCGGTGATGTTTCCGGCGTTACCGGTGGGGAGGAAGTGCCAGTCGGGCGCGTCGCCGAGCACATCGACGATCTCGAAGGCGCCGGTCATCTGTCCCTCGATGCGATCCTGGTTCAGCGAGTTGACCAGCGTGTGGCCCTTCCGCTCCGCGACCTCGCGCACCACTTCCAGCGCCTGGTCGAAGTTGCCCTGGATCTGGATCACGTGCGCGCCATGGATCATTGCCTGCAGCAGCTTGCCGAGGCCGATCTTCCCCTTGGGGACGACGACGTAGGCCTTCATCCCGCCGCGCGCCGCGTAGGCCGCCGCCGATGCCGACGTGTTTCCCGTGCTCGCGCAGACGACGCCCGTCGAGCCGTTCGCCTTCGCGCGCGAGATCGCGTACGTCATCCCGCGATCCTTGAACGAGCCGGTGGGGTTCGCGCCCTCGATCTTGAGGAACACGCGGCCCCCGACTTTCCGCGAGAGCACCGGCGCCGCAACGAGCGGCGTGGCGCCTTCGAGCAAGGTCACGATCGCATCGCGCTTCTCGAACGGAAGGAACTCCCGGTACTCTTCGAGCAACCCACGCCAGGCTTTCACGATGCTCCGAAATGTTCGACGTGGACGACGACGGTCTTCGCGGCGACATGCTCGCGCGACGCGTCGATCTCCTTCACGGCTGCGCGGATCGCCCGTTCCTCGCATTCGTGCGTGAGCACGAGGATCGGCACCGCCTTGCCGGAACTGCGCTCCTTCTGGACGACGCTCGCGATCGAGATGCCCTGCCCGCCCAACGCACCGGCGATGCGAGCAAGCGCGCCCGGCCGGTCGTACGCGCTGAAGCGCAGGTAGAACGCCGAGCGGAACGAATCCGGATCGGAGAGCGCCGGCGGCTTGCCGGACGTCGGCCCGAACGGGAGCGGCACGCGACCCACCCCGCCCGACACGAGGTCGCGTCCGACTTCGAGCAGATCGCCGACGACGGCGCTCGCGGTCGGTCCAGAGCCGGCGCCGCGTCCGTAGAGCAGCAGCGGCCCGACGGGCTCGCCTTCGATGTAGATCGCGTTGAACGCGCCGGCGACGCCCGCGAGCACGTGTTTCTGCGGAACGAACGTCGGCTGCACTCGCAAGGCGAGTCCCGCCTTCTCGTTCTCTGCGACGCCGAGGCTCTTGATCACGTAGCCGAGCGCGCGGGCGTTCTCGATGTCGATCGGCTCGAGGTCGCTGATGCCTTCCGTCGGGATCTTCGCGGGATCGCACGGCACGCCCCACGCACACGCCGCGAGAACCGCGAGCTTGTGCGCCGCGTCGCCGCCGCCGACATCGAGCGTGGGATCGGCTTCCGCGTAGCCCTTCGCCTGCGCGCCCTTCAGCGCGGCCGCGAACGTCGAGCCGCCGTCGGTCATCTCCGTGAGGATGTAGTTCGACGTGCCGTTGATGATCCCGAAGATCTTGTGAATGCGATTCGCGACGAGCCCCTCGCGGATCGAGCGAATGACGGGGATGCCACCGCCGACGCTGCCCTCGAACTCGATGGTGACGCCCTTCTTCCGCGCCTCGTCGAAGAGCTCTTTCCCGTGGGCGGCGAGCAGCGCTTTGTTCGCGGTGACCACGTGTTTGCCCGAGCGGATGGCCTTGAGCACGTACTCGCGCGTGGGCTTCAGGCCGCCGACGAGCTCGACGATCACGTGGATCGCGGGGTCGTCGAGCACGAGGTCGGGGTCGTCGGTGAGGACGCCCTTCTCGAGCTTCACGTCGCGCGGTTTGTCCTTCTGCTTCACCGCGACGCGCTTCACGACGATCGACACGCCGAGCCGTTCCTGCACCTCGGCCGCGTGTTCCTCGAGCACCCGTAGAACACCCGTGCCCACGGTGCCGCACCCCAGTAGTCCTACGACGATCGGTCCGCGACTCATTGGCGAACGGTTCTAACATGCCCGCATGAGGGGCCACGTGTTGTGCCTGGTCGCGATCGCGACGGCAGGCTGCATCCCGACGCGCAACAACGAGAACGACCCGTCGAACCGGCCGTCGATCGCGATGGAGGTTACCGTCGCGGGCCGCACGTCGGCGCTCGGCGGGCGCAACGAAGCGTGGCGTCTCGACGCCACCACGAGCCGGGCGAAACACGGATCGCTCTCGCTCGAGTGGGCGATCTCGTCCGACGGGCCGAACCTCGCTGCCGACGTCGCCGAGTGGACGACCGTCGGCACAGACGTTGTCGTCGTCTCCACGGCCGGAAACCTCCTGCACGACCGTCTCGTCGCGATCAGCGACTTCTCCGGATACGACGAGCCGGGCACGGGCCTCGCGCGCCGCTGGATCCGTCTCGCGGCGTCCGACGCCTCGGTGAGCACGAGCGAAACGATCCCGATCACGATCGTGAACAATCCTCCCTCCGTGAACATCGGCATCGACTGGCGTGTCGCGCCGGGTGGACAGTGGTGGACGGGCACGGGCGAGCTCGACAACCTCGACGCCCAGCCGTGGGAAGTCGTGATCGACGCGACGGTGAGCGATCCCGAAGGCGACGCGAGCCTCCTTTTCACGCCGGGCTATCAGGGCGCGTGGACGGTCCAGGGACAGCTTTCGGCGGTCCTCGACCTCGACGGAAACGGGCGTGTCGACTCGTCATGGATCGAGAATGGCGGCCGCACACTGCGGTTTCCCGCACCGCTCTTTCCGACACGTGGAGAGGTCTCCCTCGACGTGTGGGACGTGCGGCGCCGCGAGAACGAGCGACTCTCGCACGGCATCGACTCGGCGCGCGTCGACGTGCTCACGTCGCAGTGGATTCTCGATGTCTACGCGGGCGACCTCCAGCGCATCGACGCCGGTTCGTTCAACCGCGACACCGAGAGCTACCGCGTGGTCGCCGGCGACGGCCGCCGCGCCATCATCGCCGTGAGAAGCGGCGGCACGTTTCTGCGTCTCGTGAATCACCGCCTCGAGACCATCGCGGCGCCTCTCGGTCCGCTTCCATTGACCAATCCAGTCACGCGCCCGCGCGAGGCCGTCGCAGACGGCCTCGGCGCGTGGTGGTTCGCCGACTTCGAGGGGAACCTCTCCCACATGCGCGAGAAGGACGGGGCGCTGGTGTTCGATGTCGGCGACACGCAGTGCCCGCCCACGCCACTCGATACGTGCCTCGGCTTTGCCGGAGAATCCGCCGATTTCCGCGCACTGACCGCGTCGGGAACCGGCTCGGTCTGGGTGCTCGGGCGCTCGAGCGATTTCCTGGAGGACCGCATCCTGGAGATCAGCAGCAGCGGCGCCGTCGTCGTCGAGGAAGCCGCCGTCCCCGGAGCGCCACTCGGAAGCGCCGTCGCCCTCGTGCACGATGGCGGCGGCCCGTGGATCCTCTCGCGCACGGCGGACGAAGCTTCATTGCGCCGGCGCAGCGGCGCGGTCATCGAGACACTGCCCGACTCGAGCTCTCCGTCCGTGGTTCCCATCGGGGCCTACTGGGACTCGCGCGCGGACGCGATCGTCGTGCTGACGGGGGATCCGAACGCGGCGAAGTCGCGGCTCTATCGGCGCGAGGCGAACGGCACCTGGACGTTCGGCGTCGTCGCGCGCGGCTACCGCGTCTTCCCCGATCCGAGCGGTGACGCCCTGCTTGGCCGCTCCACCGGCGCGGACGAATCGGGCGGACTCCTTCGCGTCGATTCACGCACGTTCCTCGAGCGCGAGACGCATCTCGGCTTCACGCCCGAAGGGATGGTCGTTTTCGACGGCGGCAGCGTGCTCTTCGGGACGAGCGCCGAAGGGCCGATGGAGTGGGTCGAAGCGGGAGCTCGCCCGGAGCACCCCGTCTTCGCGGACGTCGTGCTTCCTCCCGTGACCGGCGATGTGCACGGGATCGCGCTCGATCCCGTCACCGGACAGATCTGGCTCGCGCGTCCCGACCTCGACGTGGTCCAGCGCTTCGGTCCCGACGGCGAGCTCCTGTCGACGACGCCGCTGCTCGAGGACGCCGTGCGTCTTCACCTCTCGATCGATGCGGTGACGCGGACTGCATGGCTGGCTTCGGGGCCGATCGTCAGCGGATCGGGCCGGCTCCATCGGTTCGCGATCGACGCCGAGGTGTACGAGATGCCGGTCGTCGAGCTCGTCGCGGAGGTCGCGCCTGTCGAGCAGCTCGGAGGGATCGCGGCACTGCCCGGTGGCGCCGGTGTGTGCGTCGGGGGCCATCTCGATTCGACGCGTCGCGCCGGTTTCGTGTGGCGCCCGGCTACGGGCGACATCGAGGTCTCCGCGCCCGACGCCGGAACGATCGTCGCGCCTCATCGCGCGTTCGCGCACCCCCGCGACGGCTCGTGCTGGTTCTTCGACGAAAACACCAGTTCGGCGGCGCCGACCACGGGCGCCGCGCGATTCGCGCAGGGCGGCGCGACCGAATCGCTCGCGTGGCCCGATCCGCAGTTCAACAACGAGTACGCGACCGGGATCGCCGACATCGCTTCGCCGGACCTCGTGCTCGCCATCACGCGGCACGACGGCTTCACGTTCCCCTGGCTCGGCCTCTATTCGCCCGGGAACCCGGCGTACCAGACCAGCGCCACCTTCCCGGCGCTCGACGCCCCGCCGCTCTTCGAGCCGACCGAATTCCGCAAGAGCCTCTCGGGCGATGCGTTCTATCGCCACTACTTCGTCGGCATCGAGGGCGGCGACAGCCCGGTGATCCGTCTCGACTCCAGCGGCCAGGAGGTGGGTCGGTTCACCGGGCCGCGCGAAGTCATTTCGGTCTGCCGCTGAGCCATGACGATCGACGGGATTCCTGCGCGATGCCGGACGCCGTCGTGATCAGGCGGGATGAAAACGTCCTCGCGATTGCCGACGTGAACCAGCTCGTATTGAGCAACCAGTACGCGGACGACGCGGAGTATTACTTGTGTCTCCGGCTTCGCGAGGTCGTCGACGAGAAGCGCTGGCGCGCGACGCCGTGGAACGGATTCATGCCCGGCCATCTGCTCCATGCGTGGGACAAGTTCCACTCGCTGGACTATTTCCGCGTGCACACGAGCGAGGAGTCGATGAGCTACGGTGGGGATTGGCCGGACCTCCAGGCCGTCTTCAACCAGGAGTATCCGCCGGCGGTTCGCCTCATCGCCGTCGGCAAGCCGTCCAACATCGAGCTCCTTCGCGCGATCGAACGCGACGACCTGGCGTCGGTGCGCACGCTTCTCGAACGCGGCGCGAATCCCAACGCCGGCCGCGTGCACGAACCCATCCGGCAAGTCGAAGCCGGACTGAGCCACGGCCGGAGTCGCTTCGCGCTGTGGGATGCGGTCGTGAACGCGTCGCCGACGGTCACGAAGGCTCTCCTCGACGCGGGCGCCGACGTCGACTGGGCGCCGGAGAATGGGATGACTCCGCTGCACGGCGCGATCGCGAATCACCGCTTCGCTCATGTGCCGGTGCTCCTGCAAGGCGGAGCGAATCCTCGTGCCGAGTTTCACGGAAAGAACGCGGTGACGATGGCGGAAGCCCAGGACGCGGACACGGCGCGTCTCCTCCGCGATTGGATGAACCGCGACGAGTGACTCAGGGCGTCAGCTGCGCGAGGCCCACGCCGATCGCGTAGCTGTACACCTCGTTCGGAAAACCGGGTACGCGGCGCGCGAGCGTCGCTTCCGCGCGCGGGCCGAGCGTCGCCATCGCGGCCGGACCGTAGTGCGTCGCGAGCGCAACCGCCGCTTCCTCGAGGCGCACACAGGCGTCGATCGCAAGCCACCACACCGGCGCGCCGACACCCGGCCGCGATTCCTCGAGCCACTGCACGAGCTCTGCGGGGACGGCGTCTTCATCACGCTCCATCTCCGAGCGGCGAGCTTCCCACGTGGTGCGCAGCAGCGTCATCGCCGAGGTCGCGATCACCGGCTGATTCTCGTCGGGCGCGCGCCGCGCGAGACCGCCGAGCACGGTGATCGCGGTCTCGACCGGGACGAGGCCGCGCAGATGGGCGGGGCCACCGCGTTTCTTCGGCGCACGCGAAACGAGCGCCTGCACGTCGCGCTGCAGGTGGGCGCCGCGGCCGTACCGGAGCGGGAAGAGCGGCTCCGACGACTGCGCGAGCACGATCGCGATGAACGCCGCGATCTCGTCGGCGCGACCGGGAGGCATCGGCTGCTCGCGCATCAGCAGATCCACGGCCGAATCCGCTTTTGCGAAACGAAAGCGCATCCACTGGAGCGCGGTCCATTCGTCGGCCTTCAGCAGCGCATGGAGCTGCCCGCAAGCGAGATGCCCCCCGGGAAATTCCGCCTGCTGCCGCCTCGCCATGCGCAGACTCTGATGTCAGCCGGTATCGGTGAGATTCAGGCGGCCGCGCCAGCGATGGCGGACGACCTCCTGGACGATCCGATGTTCGGGCTCACGCAGCTTCGGGTCGGCGTTCACCATCGAGAACGCGTCTTCGCGCGCCATGATCAAAAGATCGAGGTCGCGCAGCGGATCCGCCATGCGGAACGGCGGGAGTCCCGACTGCTTCGTCCCGGTCACGTCGCCCTCCCCGCGGTTGTCGAGATCGGCTTGCGCCACCTCGAAGCCGTCCGTGGTCCGCTCGAGAACGCCCACTCGCTCGCGCGCATCTTCCTGGACGCCCGCGCCGAGCATGAAAAACGCGCGGCTCTTCGCGGCGCCACGTCCGACGCGGCCGCGGAGCTGGTGAAGCTGCGACATGCCGAAGCGCTCGGCGTGCTCGACGACCATCACGGTCGCGTTCGGCACGTCGATGCCCACTTCGACGACGGTCGTCGCGGCGAGGATGTCGACCGCGCCGTTCTTGAAGCGCGTCATCACCCCTTCTTTCTCCTCGCGCGTCATGCGGCCGTGCACGATGCCGACGCGGAACTCGGGGAAGACGTCGCGCTGGAGCCGCTTCTGCCCCTCTGTCACGCCGGCGACGGAGGTGTCGTCCTCGGCGCCCTCGACCGTCGGGTAGACGATGTACGCCTGCCGCCCCGCGGACACATCGGAGCGCACCTGCGCGTAGACCACGCTGCGCTCTTCGTCGCCGCAGACGCGCGTCTCGACGGGTGACCGGCCCGCCGGCATGCGATCGATCACCGACACGTCGAGGTCGCCGAGCTCCGTGAGCGCGAGCGTCCTCGGGATCGGCGTCGCCGTCATGATGAGCACGTGCGGTGCCTGGCCCTTCTGCTTGAGCTGGGCGCGCTGGATCACACCGAATCGATGTTGCTCGTCGATGATGCAAAGCGCGAGGTTCTTGAACTGCACATTCTCCGCAAGGAGCGCGTGCGTTCCGACCACGATGTCCGCGTCGCCGTTCGCGATGCGTTTCGTCGCTTCGTCCTTTGCCGCCTTCGGCATGCCACCGAGGAGCAGCGTCGCGTGCACGCCGATGCGCTCGAGCGTGTTGCGCACGTAGTCGTAGTGCTGCTCGGCGAGGATCTCGGTGGGCGCCATGAACGCCACCTGCATCCGGTTCTCGATGGGCACGAGAGCCGCCATCAACGCGACGATCGTCTTGCCCGAACCGACATCTCCCTGCAGCAGGCGATGCATCGGCCGCTGCATGAGGAGGTCGCGCTTGATCTCCGCGAGCACCCTCTCCTGCGCGTCGGTGAGTGGGAACGGCAGCAGCGCCGCAAGGCGCGCAATCAGCGCGTGCGTGATCTTCAGGCGCGGAGCCCGTTCGCGACCGGCGGCACGGCGCCGAAGCGCCAGGCCCACCTGCAGCGAGAAGAGCTCGTCGTACGCGAGCGAGCGGTGCCAGGGGCTCTTCCCTTCCTGGAACGCGACCGCGTCGTCGCCCGCCTCGGGCTCATGCACGCGCGTGAGCGCCTCGGACGGCGCCATCAATCCGCGCTTCTGACGCGCCCAATACGGCGTCGACGGAGGCACGTCCTTGCCCCAACCCGCGACGACCTCGTTCTGGATTTTCCGGCGGACCTTCTGCGCGAGACCTTCGGTCAGCGGATACACCGGCTGCACGCGCGCGAAGGACTCGGGGCCTGCATCGTTTCCAGGGGCTTCGCCCCCGGCCCCCCGAGCGCCTTCGGCTTCGGGCTGCACTTCATCGATGACCTCGATCTCGGGATGCGTGACTTCGAGCTTGTCGCGATACTTCTCGAACTTGCCGGCGAAGATCACCTTCGCGCCGACGGGAAACCGCTCCTCCATCCCGCGATGCACGTGGAACCACTTCGCGCGGATCCAGCCGGTCTCGTCCTCGACGATGACTTCGAAACCGGGACGCAAACCGAAGCGCACCGACGCGCGCGACTTCACCGTGCCAGTGACCGTCTCGATGCGGCCCGCCTCGAGCTTGCCGATCTTGGTGAGCTTGCCGCGGTCCTGATACGAGCGCGGCACGTCGAAGAGCAGATCCTCGACGGTCTTCATGTTGAGCGACGCGAGCATCTCGCCGATCTTCGGACCAACCCCTTTCACTTCCGACGCGGGCGACGAGAGCCGCGCGAGCGCGGCGCGGACGTCGTCGATGCGCGGCGGTGGAGGCGCCGAGGAACGCGTCGACGGCAGCGGCTCGAGGTCCCGTGCGAGCGAGCCCTCAATGGCGATCACCATGCCTTCGTCGGTGTTCTCCGGAAGCGGTTCGTCGCCGGGACGCACGACCGGGCGCGGGCCGGCGCCTTCGCGCAGTGGAAGCGGCGGGTCGGCGGCGAGAATGCGGATGGGGCCGGCTTCCGGGTGCGGCGCCGGCTCCGACGACGCGCGCGGAGACGGCGACTTCGGCAGGCGCATATTGGGACGGGTGACTTCGCGCTCGTCCGACCTCGGCGGGCGCTGCGGCGCCGACGGACCGGCACTCGCGGATCCGGCGGCTGCGGGCGCACCCGGCTCGCCATCTTGTCCCTTCCGGCGACGACGACCTCCGCGGCGGCGGCGGCGACGACCGCCCTCTCCGGCAGCGCCGGGCTGTCCGCTCGGTGCAACCACGGCGGGAAGAATGCCGGCGCCCGACGCCTCCGCCGGATCGATGTCCGGCATCGGGATCGGGGTGTTCGGCGTGACTTCGTCGTCGTCGTCGTCGTCGTCACCCTCGTCGCCGTCACTGCCGGAATCGGCGCTCGCGAGCCACTTGGGCACGGGTTTCGGAGGCGGCACGACCGAGATCGCGGGACGCTTTTGGGTCGGCTGCGGCTCGACGACTGCGGGCAGCTCGCCTTCGCCGTGCAGCTTGGGCTTCGGCGGTTCGAAGACCGCAGGCAGCTCGCCTTCGCCATGGAGCTTTTCCTTCGGCTTCGACTTCGCAACACCGGCCATTTTCTCGAGCGCGGTGACCAGCTCGAGCGCAGAGCCGATCTTGCGGCGGCGCTCGGCGAGGTCGGACTCGTCCCAGGTCAGGAACACGATCTTGAGCTCGCGGAGCAGCTCCTTCTTCGCCGGATCGCGTTCGCCGGCAAGGCCCTCCTCGACCAGACCCTTGATGGTCTTGTCGAGGTGCTCTTCGTTGCTCGCGTGCTCGAGAGGGTGTCTCACCTTCTCCAGCAGCTCGGGGGTCAGCGCCATGTCATTCCTCGTATTTGATGTCGAGAATTTCGAATTCACGCAGCCCTTTGGGCGCCTGAACCTCGACGATGTCTTTTCGCTTCTTGCCGACGAAGGCGCGCGCGATCGGGCTGTTGAACGAGATCCTCCGCGCTTTCACGTCCGCTTCGTCTTCGCCGACGATCCGGTACGTCACCTTCTCGTCGGTCTCCAGGTCCACGGCGAACACGGTCGCGCCGAAGGTGACCTTGTCACCGCCGAGCTTCCTGCCGTCGATCACTTCCGCGCGCGCCAGTTTGTCGTCGATGTCGCGGATACGCGCCTCGATGAACCCCTGCTTCTCGCGTGCTGCGTGGTACTCGGCGTTCTCCTTGAGGTCGCCGAGTGCCGCCGCGCGCCCGATCTCACCGGAGATCTTGGGGCGCTCGACGGTCTTCAGTCGCTTCAGCTCTTCCTGCAGGGCGGCATAGCCCTGCGGCGTCATGGGAGATTTGTCGGATGACATCTGATTTTCGCGGTCACCGCTCGATGGCGGCGGACTCGCGCTCCATCTTCGTGGAACCGTTCGTGCCGGTTCCGTTGGTCGGCTGTCGCAGCGCGGCGTGGTACTCCTGCAGCGATTTGGGCGCCATCGGCCCGGCACGCAGCGCCTCGATCGCGCGGACAGCCGCTTTCGTGGCCGCGACAGTCGTGTAGTAGGGAACGAAGTGCTGCACCGTCGCGCGACGAAGCTTCGAGCTGTCGCTCGCGGCCTTGGCGCCCTTCGGCGTGTTGATCACGAGCGCGATCTTTCCGTCGATGATGAAGTCGACGATGTGCGGGCGCCCTTCGGAAAACTTCGCCGCCGGTCCGGCAGCAACGCCGCGGTCGTTGAGGAACCGCCGCGTTCCCTCCGTAGCGACGATCACGAAGCCGAGCTCGACCAGCTTCTTGGCGAGCGGCAGCATCGCGGCCTTGTCGCGGTCGCGCACGGAGACGAACACCGTGCCGCCCGTCGGAAGAACCATGTTGTTCCCGAACTGGCTCTTGGCGAACGCACGGCCGAAGTCGTCGTCGATGCCCATGACTTCGCCGGTCGACTTCATCTCCGGGCCGAGGACCGGATCGACGCCGGTGAACTTCATGAAGGGGAAAACCGCTTCCTTCACCGACATGTGTTTCGGGAAGAGCGCGGGATGGCTCGGCGTGATCCCGAGCTCCGCGAGCGTCATCCCCGCCATGACCTGCGCGCCGATCTTCGCGACCTGGAGACCCGTCGCCTTGCAGACGAACGGCACCGTGCGCGATGCCCGCGGGTTCACCTCGAGAACGAAGACCTCGGCGGAGTCCGGCGTCGTGCCCGACTTCACGGCGAACTGCACGTTCATCAGGCCGACGACCTTGAGCGCCTTGCCGAGCAGCACGGACTGGCGGCGGATCTCTTCGACGACCGCCGGATCGAGCGAATACGGCGGAAGCGCGGACGCCGAGTCGCCCGAGTGGACGCCCGCTTCCTGGATTTGCTCCATGATGCCGGCGACAACGACGTCCTTGCCGTCGGCGATCGCGTCGACGTCGACTTCGATCGCGTCCTCGAGGAACCGGTCCACGAGGATCGGCTTGTCGTTCGACACTTCCATCGCCGACTCGACGTGGCTCGAGAGCTGCGTCGGATCGAAGACCACCTTCATCGCCCGGCCACCGAGTACGTAGCTCGGCCGCACGAGCACCGGGTAGCCGATGCGGGCGGCGACCTGCAGCGCTTCGTCGAGGCTGCGGGCCGTTCCCGACGGCGGCTGCTTCAAGCCGATCTCGTCGAGGAGCGCCTTGAAGCGCTCGCGATCTTCCGCGAGGTCGATCGCGTCGGGCGACGTGCCGAGGATCGGCACGCCGGCCTCGGCGAGTCCGCGCGCGAGCTTGAGCGGCGTCTGCCCGCCGAACTGCACGATCACGCCGAAGGGCTTCTCCTGGCGCACGATCGCGAGCACGTCTTCGAGCGTGAGCGGCTCGAAGTAGAGACGGTCCGATGTGAGCCAGTCGGTCGAGACCGTCTCGGGATTGCAGTTCACCATCACGGTCTCGAAACCAGCGGCGCGCAGCGCGAAGCTCGCGTGGA
>Ga0163152_10003524_pt1 | contig 20246 bp, 16 predicted proteins | sample OliLakLV19MP8IB2_FD_148635 | JGI IMG/M metagenome (GOLD analysis project Ga0163152, IMG submission 148635) | Freshwater microbial mat bacterial communities from Lake Vanda, McMurdo Dry Valleys, Antarctica - Oligotrophic Lake LV.19.MP8.IB-2 | ecosystem: Environmental > Aquatic > Freshwater >...
TTGCATGAGAAACTTGCGGAAAAAATCGTGGAGACGGGAGGATTGCTCATGAGTGAATTCCCGCTCGATTGGCAGCCGGGGAATTATACGTTTCCGGCGCGTAATCGTATTATTGCCGGAGTGTCGCTTGCGACCGTCGTGCTGGAGGCGCCCGCCGAAAGCGGCGCGCTTATTACCGCGGACTTCGCGCTGGAAGAAGGTCGAGAGGTTTTCGCGGTGCCCGGACAGATTTTTGATCCGAACTTCGCCGGATGTCATGCGCTGATTGCGAAGAATAAGGCGAAGTTGATCACGGGTGCGACAGACGTGCTGCGCGAGCTTGGCATTGTGGAGCCGGCAGCGGGTGGATCGGCTTATGAACCGCGAAGCGAGGATGAAGCTCTACTTGTAACGGTCCTCACCACCATGCCGCAAGCGATGGATGCGTTGGTGGAAAAAGCCGGTCTCGACATCGGGAGGGCCAGTGCGGCTTTGACGATGATGGAACTGATGGGTGGTGCGAAAAACGTAGGGGGAGGCCAATGGGTCAAAGCATAATGTGCCGAGACGGTAAGTTTGTCCTGGGCAGTCCGTCATCCTCCAGAGAGTGGTTCCTTCCACTCATCTTCTTTGCATGGCGCGGATATGTGCTAGAGTCCGCCTCCTCTGCCTATGGCCAAGCACCTCCACCATCTTCTGTCAGATCTCGGAAACGTTCTATACGCCCGGTGGAAGCCGTTTGTTGCCGCTATCTTTGTGGGAGGATTCCTGCTCTTTGCAGCGCGCGCGGGGTATGTGTGGCGATTGCAGCACTATCAAGTCCAATACATTGATGGAGCGGGTATCAATGCCGAAAGATCGCGCATCGCCGACTTGCAGCTACGGCGCCAAGCAGGGGATCCCAAAGCCGTGGCAGAATTGCAGCAGATCAGTGAAAATATGACGAAACGATTACAGTCGCTACGCAGCCGCGCGACTTCGTCGGTTTCGCTGTACCGGTCCCGGACATTTTTCTCCGAAATGGGCATCACGATTGCTGTCTATGCCCTTGTGGTCACAGTGCTGATGGGCGCAAGTTTTCTCTTTTTCTTTGTACTGGCTCTGGAGGGAGGGGAGATGCGGGCTTTGCTTCGTCGCATGTGCGCACTTGCGCTGCCCATGACGCGTCTCTTCCTGTGGTTATTTTTCTCATCCTTTCTCTGGGTGCCGTTCCTCGCCTATCTAACAGTTCGGTTGGCGCCCACCCCGATCACGGAAAAACTCGGATACATCCAGGCTATTGGCATCCTTTTGGGATATTTCTGCGCCATTCTTCTCTGTCCTCGCTATGCTTTATCGCCGTTGTTCCTCGTACGCGACGGCAAGAGCGTGACGGAGAGCGCACATGAAAGTTATGCTCGCACCTCTGGATACTGGGGAAAAATTCTGAGTAACTTATTGGTCACGTTGCTACTGTCCCTTGTTCTTTCCTGGTTCATCGTCCGGTTCTTTCGGATGATAATCCCGTCCGGCAATCCATTGCCGCTTGCATTGGTTCGAGCGTTGGCATTGGAAGTGGCTATCGCATTGTGGGCGAGTTTCTATGTACATCTCTCCAAAGAAGTAGAAGCACATCCCATCGCGCAGCCGATGGAAGAACCGTTCGAAGGAGTGGTGAGCGGAGAGTTGGGAGTACGTGGTTAGGAATGTTTGGGATTCGGGATTCGGGATTCGGAGTTCGGGGCGCGGGATTCGGGAATCGGGATTCGGAGTTCGGGGCGCGGGATTCGGGAATCGGGATTCGGAGTTCGGGCTGATGTGATTCCATGCTTTAGTTCATCATCCTTTTTGGTGCGATCAGGATCATCAAAAAAACCCGAATCCCGAACTCCGAATCCCGAGTCCCTAACCCTTCTTCCCCAATCCCTCCAAAGCCTTCAGCGCTTCGATCGGCACCATCCAGACCGTGGTGTTGGATTGATCGGAGCTAAGATCGTTGATGCTTTGCAGTGTGCGCAGATGCAGGGCGCCCGGAACGGAGGCAAGGGTCTCGGCTGCCTTGGCCATGTTCGCGGCTGCCGCGACTTCGCCTTCGGAATTGATGATGACGGCCTGCTTCTCGCGTTCGGCCTCGGCGACTTTCGCGATGGTGCGCTTGAGACTTTCCGGGAGCACGATGTCTTTCAGTTCCATGCTGAGCACATCGATGCCCCAGCCTTCGGATGTGTGCTCGACTTGTTCCATGATGCGCTCGCTGATCGCTTTTTTGCTGGAGAGCAGCTCATTGAGCGTCACTTCTCCCACTGTGTTGCGCATCGTCGTCTGTGCGAGCTGTGTGACTGCGAAGAAAAAATCTTCCACGTCCAGCACGGATTTCTCGGGATTCGTGATACGGAAGTACAATACGGCGTTGATATGAATCGGAATATTATCTTTGGTGATGGTTTCTTGATCGGGAATATCGGCGGTCTTCACGCGGATATCGACTTTCATGATGCGCTGAAAAATCGGAATGAGGACGTGCCAGCCCGGTTCCCACGTTTTGGAATATTTTCCCATCGTCAGGACGATGGCGCGTTCATACTGATTCACCTGGCGAATGCAGGACACAATAATCACGACAGCCGCTGCGATGACAATGAGGAGGGGAGACATAGGAGATTGATCATACTCTCTTTTCCGCCGCAACGATAATTGCGGCAAAAGCGTCCGGTTTGAGCGATGCGCCGCCCACAAGTGCTCCGTCGATATCCGGTTTTGCGAAGAGATCTCCGGCATTCTCCGCAGTCACGGATCCGCCGTAGATGATCACTGTCTCCGCTTGTCCGTCTGCGGGAAGCAGTGAACGAATGAACGCGTGCATTTCCTGGGCCTGTGCGGGCGTCGCGTTCTTTCCCGTCCCGATCGCCCAGATCGGTTCGTAGGCGATGATTACGCCCTTGGGGAGGCCCGCTAATTGGCGCTTTACCGCGTCCTTCTGTTCACCATGTGCGCGTTGTTCGGCCGTTTCGCCTACACAGACAATCGGCAGGAGATTGGCAGCAAGAGCCGCTTTTGCCTGCACGATCACCTCTTGATCGGTCTCGTGCTGCTCGCGCCTGCGCTCAGAGTGGCCGCAGAGCACATGGGTACATCCTGCTTTGGCCAGCATCGCCATACTCACGCTCCCCGTATGCGCGCCGCTTTGTTCGGGGTGACCGCACTGTCCGCCCGTGATGAGTTCGGCGTTCAGACATTCTTTAATCCACAGAAATGGCGGAAAGACGACAATATCCATTTCCTCGTGCCGAACGTACGGCGAGCCCGGATCTTTCCAATCGGACGGCGGGGGATTCATTTTCCAGTTGGCGGCGACCAGGGGGCGGCGTTTCTGCATATGTCGGCAGCATAGAGAAAATGTGGGCGGCTTCCAATCCATCTCTCTCCTCGCTACGATCTTGCCATGCACGTCACCCGCGCCGTTCTTGCCTGCGATCATGCCGGCTTCACGCTCAAAGAGACTCTGAAGGAGTATCTGACAGGAAAAGGCATCGATGTGATTGATCTGGGCACTTTTTCTGAAGAGCCTGTGGATTATCCGCCCATCATCCGCCGCGCGTGCGCCGCTGTTTTGGAGCAGGGCATTCCCGGTATTGTGATCGGCGGCAGCGGGAACGGAGAGGCGATGGCTGCGAACAAAGTGCGAGGCATTCGCGCGGCGCTTTGTTATTCTCCGGAAACCGCGCGTCTCGCGCGAGAACACAACGATGCGAATGTCATCAGTCTCGGAGGCCGTCTCATCGCGCCGAAACTTGCCAAGGAGCTGGTGGATATTTTCCTCGCGACGGACTTCGAAGGCGGCCGCCACATTCCGCGGATCAACGATCTGGAGAATGCGTAACTATCAAATGATCTCATCATGAAGGACGCCGTTTTTTTCCGCGGACTTCCTCGCTTCGGCATCCGTCATAGAAATATCATTTGCTTGCGAGCGGTTGGTGACCACGATGCGTAGACGCTTGGAAACGATGTCGAATTTCTTCGCAATTTCTAAGCACACACCGCTGCATTCCTTGATATCCCACTCCGCAGGACCGGGCAGATTCAATTGTGCGGGAGAAGGAAGCGTGAGAGTCAATGTTCCATCGGTCAACAGCGCATCAAGTTGATTACGAATGACGGAGGACTGCGTTGACACCAGCTTCTTCAAACACTCCTCGCGTCGGTTCCGCATGATCAATTCTTCCGCCTGCAATATCCTGGTCTTATCCATGGTAGCTCGCGAGTGTACCTTGCTGGATGCAAGAGGGAAGATATTCGGCAATAGTGTCTTAGAAATGGCTTAAGGATGATAAAAAACTTGGTTATTGGTCATTGTGTCATTGGTCATTTACAATCCTCCCATGTCTCCGATTCTCATCACTCCTTCCATCCTCTCCGCCGATCTTGCGCATTTGCAAGACGAGGTCGATTCCATTGCTTCGCACGCCGATTGGATTCAGGTCGATGTGATGGACGGGCACTTTGTTCCGAACCTCACATTTGGCGCGCCCGTTGTGAAATGTTTGAAAACGGATCTGCCCTTAGATATCCACTTGATGGTGGCGAATCCCGAACATCGTGTGCAGGAATTTCTTGCCATCGGTGCGAAGCACATCACGTTCCACGCCGAAGCATTGCAGGGGACAATGGAGCGTCATCTTCTCATTGATGCCATTCACGCGGGCGGCGCGACCGCGGGCATTGCGTTGAATCCGGAAACTCCGGTTTCTGAAATTGAAGATGTGATTGATACATTGGATCTCGTACTCGTCATGTCCGTGAATCCCGGATTCAGCAAACAAAAATTTATTGCATCGGTTCTGGATAAAGTAAAAGATCTCCATGATCGATTTCCAAAATTGATGATTCAGATGGATGGCGGCATCGATGCCGAAACTGCAAAGCGTTGCCGCGATGCGGGTGCAAACAATCTTGTCTCCGCCAGCTTTATCTTTGGTGCAAAAGATAGGACAAAGGCGATTCATGCGTTACGCGGATTATGAGACTGCGTCTCATTTTTCTCATAGGATGCTTATTTCTTTCTGCGTGTTCAAAGCCCACGACATCGCAATCGTCTTCTGTGATACTCACTGCTCCAGCGGGTAATCAAATTTCTGTGCAGGTAGAATTGGCGGTGACGCCGCAGGAACAGGAAAAAGGTCTGATGTTCCGTCAAAATTTGGAGCCGGGCAAAGGCATGCTCTTCATCTTCGATCGCCCAAAAATCCTCGGTTTTTGGATGAAAAACACGCTTATCCCGCTCGACATTCTCTATTTCGACACGAAAGGAGATTTTGTGTCGTTCCGGGAAATGGAACCGTGCACCGCAGATCCGTGCTCCACTTACTCCTCATTCGCAGAAGCCCTCTACGCGCTTGAAGTCCCAAAGGGTTTTGCAAATGAGCACAAGGTGGGGATTGGGTGGAAGATGACAGTTCCAAGTAACCAATTAACCAAATAACTCGCTACGGACTGGCTGGGACGATCGCTCGGTCAGTAGGATCGCCCAAAGTCGTTAATTGGTTAGATCCTTGGAACGGAATTCCTCTTCTATTTCCCCAAATACCCGCGTAAATTTTTCTCGATCCTTCCCGGCACATCCGGATCCGTCGGAATCTCAAAATTTCCCCCCGTCATCCGCTCGTAAAGATCGATGTATTTTCCCGCAAGCATGATACGAACATCGTCAGTGATGTCCGGTTTTGGTTTCCCATATTCAAAGCCTTGTTCGCGCAGCCACAGGCGGAAGAATTCTTTATCCAAACTTTCCGGTTCCTGTCCCGCTGCAAAACGCTCTTGGTAGGTTTGTGCGACCCAATAACGTGAGGAATCGGGCGTATGCACCTCGTCGGCGATGGTCAGTGTTCCGTTGGTGTCATATCCCATTTCATACTTGGTATCGACCAAGATCAATCCCCGTCCAGCCGCAATCTCCTGGCCGCGCTTGAAAAGAGCAAACGCTTTCTCCGAGATCTCTTCCCATTGCTCAGCCGTTGCAAGTCCGCGTTCCATGATGCCCTTTGGATCAATCAATTCATCGTCATCCGATTTGGTGGTGGGAGTGATGATCGGAGCATCGAAGATTTGATTTTTTACCATTCCTTCCGGCAGGCGATTGCCGCAAAAATCCCGCATGCCGTCACGGTAATTCATCCATGCAGATGTTTTGCTGGAGCCCGTCATATATCCCCGTACAACGATTTCCACTTTCAACATTTCCAGATTCTTCACCGCCATCACGTTTGGATCCGGCATGGAGATGACATGTGTGGGCATGATGTCTTTGATCTGCTCAAACCACCATGCACTGACCTGCGTGAGTGCCTGACCCTTCAGAGGAATGGTGCACCAAGAAATATCGAATGCTGACTGACGGTCTGTAGCGATCAAAATACGTTCCTGCTCATTCGGCATATACACATCGCGTACCTTGCCTTCGTATTTTTCACCCAGAAAAGTAAAAGCGGTGGTGGAAAGAGTGGTATCCAGGAAGGGTTGCAGGCGAGAAGAATCGATTGGCATGAGGGGAGGTGAGGAGGATGAAACAACAATAAATGACCAATGACCATCCGTCTACATTCCTGCAGGAACGACGCCGAGATGATCTCTGAAACATCGGAAAACCCATCATTCATCCAATCCTTGCATCTGCGCCCGAATCTTCCTAGCATGCGTCCATGGATTTCTCCGTTCTTGTCGCGCAAGGCCACAAAGGTCGTATCAAAGTGGCTGCTGTGATGACCATTATTCTGTTTGTGACGCTGGTCGTCTTGCTGGATCTTCGCAAGCGCCAGAGCGATCACAATACGGCGCAGCTGGGGGCAAACGGACAACAGACTGAGCAAGAGCGCAAAAACGCCGAGAAGGCGCAGGATGTCATCCGCTCTGTGCGAAAATTGTTCGCCATTCCCGCCGATCTGTCGCCCAGTGTTGCGGCAGTCGTGAATGCCGAGGAATTGCGGAAGAATAACATTTTCTATCAAAAAGCCGAGAACGGGCACTTTATTGTTGCCACCACGGATCGCGCGATCCTCTTTGATCCTGCGAAAAATATTATCATTGATGTGATGCCGATCGCGCAGACGGCAGTTTCGTCTTCATCTGCGTCTTCATCCAAACAAGCTACGCGGTAAAGAGCGCGAAGAGGAAAACGGTGCTTGCGAAAGCCAGCGCGAGAAGCAAGCTGCTCGCGAGACTTCGCCATGGTTCTGACAGCGAACGAGCACCGCGTACTGCGAACGCCGCAAGAGGAATCATCAAGATAATCGAATAGCGAAAATCTTGAATAGAACTATAGGGCGATAAAATCCGATAGGCACTATGCGCGACAAGTGAGCCGCAGGTAAGAAGGAGCAAAGGCACCGCATCGTTACATCGCCTGACAGTCCATATAGCTCCAATTACGATCAATATCAGCGAAACCATGCCCAGCAGCAGAAGACTCTGCGCGATGGGCCGGAGATGCGTGGCAAACATGAACTCGCCGAAGAATGCGGACTTATAGAAAAATTCCGGGAAGTATTGGCGCCGCTCCGCATCATCGCGCGAGTGATTGAAGGGATGACTGATCACGCCGACAGGATTGAAAACCGTGAGAGCTGTTGCTGTGTTCGGTACGAGCAGCGTGGAATCAAGGCTGGTGATGTTCCCAACGATAAATGTTTTTCCATTGCGTTCATCCATAAATCGCGGTCCGAAGAACCAGCCGGTCATGAGGAGAAGCAGCAACACGCATGAAGAAAAAATACCGATTTTTTGTTTTCGCGATGTTCCCGGCCGCAGCGCTATGCAGGCAAGAATCACTCCCGCCAGCACGAGCGCATTCGTTTTGGTAAGCAACGCCAACGCGGCAAAACACATGGCAATCAGCGCTTCGCGTTTGTGGCCGTTCTTCCAGAAGCGCAAGAGGAATCCTGTGGAGAGAAAAGAAAATAGAATCAGCAAAAGATCGTTATTAATGCGTGAGGCAAAAAACACGAATCCAGGAAAAACCGCCATGAGCAGCAAGAAGAGCGCACGGTCCATCCGCTCCTTTGATTCTTCAAAGAGAATTCCCGAAAGCCAGACGCACACACCAAGGCTGCCAACAGAAAGCACGAGGGAAAATATTTGCAGATTTTCCGTGAACACCGTGTGTGCGACGCCGAAGACAGTTTCCGTTATGGTCACCCAGAGTGCCGCGCAAAAATAATAAAGTGGCGGATGATAAAATTGCCAGCCTCCGTGCGGAGGAGGAAGAGCGAGGTTTGTGAGTAAGTACTGAATGTAATCCACATGTCCGTCCGAATCATAGGAGCGTAACCAATGCGGCGTCATCAACATATAATTAAATCTCACAAAGGCTCCCAGGCAGAGCACCCCCCAGAGGATGCTGTCGCTCCGCAGTCGTTTCCACAGTGCCGTGATGGCAAGAAACGGAATCAAAAGCGCAATCGAGAGCGCTGCAAGAAAAATTAGGTACGTCGGATCTGTATGGGCGACGCGGATGTTGACGCTTCCGGGACCATTCGTGTTGTTACCGCGCGCGAACATTGTATTGACGCCCGCATGGAGATGCGACGACAAGTCAACCGTATCGCCTGTTTCAAAATTGCAGAACGGTACGCCGTTTACCTGTCGCCCATTTACAATGAGTTCATTGATACAGTCATCACCAAACACTTGGAAGAGATGCGGATATCTCCTGGGAAGCCGCATGGTAATCCATACACTAAACGCGTCGTCGGTATTTGGTTCAAATTTCAGCGGAAGAGTTCCTTCGCGTTGGCTGAGCCGCTTTGTTTCATAGCTGACGCGTACGTTTTCGGGAAGTATTCCCCGCTGCAAAAGCATCACGCCAAATGCCCATGTCATGGTCAGTATAAGCAGAAGCCCCCACCGGACAGTGAAATCTTTGCGCATCCGGAATACCGTACGCAAATTTTGCTTTTGCTTCAATGCATCCTTCCGTCAAATGACATTGCACATGTAAGAGTTAGCCATGACAACCGTCTCCTGAACTGTACAATGCAGCCAATGAGATTTTCCCTTGTTCTTCCGTGCTATAACGAAGAAGGCAATGTTGAGCACACAGTCCGCGAAGCCGCCGGATGGTTTGCGCGCGCGCACTTGGAAGGAGAGATCATTGCGGTGGATGATGGCTCCTCGGATCGAACTTCGGAGAAATTGGAGGCACTCTCTCGCGATTATCCAAAACTTTTACGCATCGTTCGTCACGAAAAAAACAGAGGATATGGCGCCGCAGTACGAAGCGGCTGCGATGCCGCGCGCGAAGAAGTGATCGGCTTCATGGACAGTGACGGCCAATTCCGTCCGGACGATTTGGCGCTGCTCCTCGCTCATATCGATGCGTATCCCTTTGTCACAGGTCGCCGCCGAAAGCGCGCTGATCCGCCGATCCGGGTGATCTTTGGAAAATTACTCGGCATTCTTGTGTGGGTCTCATTCGGATTGTGGCTACGCGATGTGAACTGCGGACTCAAAGTATTCCGCAGATCCATCTGGTCTTCCATTCGTCCGGTGAGCGGCCTCGAAAAATTCTTCAACACTGAAATGTTTCTCAATCTTAAAAATCATGGCATCCCGTGGTGCCAAATTGATGTGCCGCATTACCCGCGCAAACTCGGCAATCCCACCGGTGGAACGATGGGCATGGTTGTGCGGATGTTCAAAGAATTATATGCACTCAAGCGGTCGCGGATGAATCCAGCACTTTCCCTGAAAGAAGTGGTGGCAGAGAGATGAACCATAACGATCAACGATCAACGATCAACGATCAACGATCAACGATCAACGATCAACGATCAACAAATCTTTACTTACACGAAATCACCAATCCGCTCGTCTTCTTGCAATTGATGCACGTCAGTTCCCACAGCGGAACTATCGCGCGGCGCTTGAATTGGGCGTCGGTGAGCGGCTCGTAATAACTCAGCGGTCGGTAGAATTGGAAGGCGGCGAAGATCAGTCCGCCAAGAATCATGAGGCCCGTCGTGCGACGGGAATCCGTGAGCTCTTTGTTGCCGATTGTGCGGAGTTCTGTCACCACCAGTGCGGCGAGGATGAAGGTAAGAATGAGCGGGATAAAGTAGTGATACAGATACAGCACGCGCTCGATACGACTGATGGCGATGAGATAGGAGATGTACATGCCCGTGAAAACAAGAAGCAGATATCGATTACGCAATTTTTCCTTGCCCGGGAAAAATACGGATGACAACAGAAGGCTCACAGCCAAAAGGACAGCAAGCACTCCCGTAAACCACACGACGGGATTCGATTGCAGATAGAGATAGCGATACGATTTGCTGTCAGGCGTCTCCCAGCGGTAATTAATCGCGCGAGCACCGAACGGCCAGAAGTACCATGGACTGCCGTTCTCATCCGCTTTGCAGAGATCCAAGCGTGGTGCTCCTTTGTTGTAATGTCCGACGAATTTCAGCGAATCACGAATCATAATCGGAAAGGCGAGCAGCGAATTATTCCGATGCGTGGCGAGCAGTTGCTTGTACTGCGGCGATGCTTGGTAGTACCCGGCATCAGGGAGCTTAGGATTGATCTTGTCGCCGAGCGAAAAGTGCATCTGCCAAACCGCTGTAAACGGCACAATGAAGCCGATGACGAAGAGCGGCACAAAATAAGAGAGCTTGTTTTGCATTTCTTTATACGACGATCTGCGAGCCGGAAGAAATGTATACAGAAGGGCCGGGACAAGCAGAATGAAAATAAGCCCCAGCACTTTCGTCGTTACGATGAGGCCAAATGACATCCCGAAGAAAAGAGAGAGCCAGGGAAGCATTTTCCGATTGTTCTGTTCTTGGTAGAGCAGGAAAAAAAGCAGGATCATCAAGGCACAGAAGAACGTCAGTGGACCTTCCAGCATCGCCCCTCGGGTATGCACAATAAGCGCGTTATCGAAGATATAGAGAAAACTCATCAGCGACGCCATGAGTCCGTCCTTGAAAATCAGTAAAAAAATGAGAAAGAAAAGGACGGCTGCCCACCAGGAAAGCAGTGCAGAAAAGAAGCGGTAGCCGAGGTAGGAGAATCCGGCAGGAAAGTCCGTGCCGTAATCGGTATTCACGAATTGATCCGATCGCGCATTGGGATGCCACATTTTTTCCCCAAGGGCGATCAATAATTTCCCCAGCGGCGGATGTTGCTCCATGAAATAAATCCCGTGCAGATATTTCTGCGCACTCGCGATGTGATAGTTCTCATCCCAGTAGACATTGGGCGGAGACCAGTATCGATGGAAATAGGTCAGATACGAGAGAAGGAGGACAAAGCAAAGAAAGAGAAGATTTTGCTTCGTCGCGAGTGCCTTGAGTGCGGGGGACAACATGCGTTCGATTGTAGCGCAAAGTGTGTGGGCGGCCAGTAGACGAAGAGAGGGTGAGTTTAGAGCTGAGCGTTCAGCGTCGGGATTTACCCGGCGAACTCATAAGGAACAATCAATAACCACCATTTGTGGCGCTTTTGGTTCTGTTTTCAGTACATCCTCAATCCATAATTCACCATCATAAAAATCGCGGTCAGCCCCAGTGTGCAATGATCGGTGAGTGCTGTGCGGTTTGCGAATGCCGGACGCAATTGCGTACGCGTGGTTGCTTGCGCAATGAGATACGCGATTCCCAATGATACAGGCGCTATGTATATGCCCTTGGTGGTACCCCAACCTGCAAAAGGGTGACTATAAATATAGTGTAAAAATCCGGCGAAATAAACGAAGGAGAAGATCAAAAGCACGCCACCGAATCTTTCCCACATATTTCCTCTATGAGCGCGTCGGAGATACATCAGTAGTCCGGCCATCACCAGAATCGCGGCTGCTTTTAATTCCAGAGAGCCGATTTTTTTTGTCGTTGCATTCATGGGACCCAGGAATTCTTCCTTCATCCAAAAGTCGCGCCAGGTATCGCTGAGGCGTGGTGTTACGTAATCGCGCTTGGTGATTCCTTCCGAAGCGTGGACCGCTGCGGGGCGGACAAGATCCAGGATGAATTTTTTCGGATCTTCGTCGCGCTTCCTGCGGGCTTCTTGCTGTGACGTGGTCATCAGCCAATCCTGATTATTCGGGAAGAATGTGCCCTCCGGAATATAATATCGCGTAAGATAGTAGGGGAATACGATGGCGACGGCGATCAGCGCCAGTCCTCCGGATCCGATCAAATGCGGAAACCATTTGCGGTCTGAGGTGCGAAGCAGAGCAACCGTGAAAGGAATAGAGAGCAGGAGAATGCCGCTGAATTTGACCATCAATCCCAGGCTCAGCGCCGCAAGAATGGCGAGGCAATCGACCCAGGTATCAGCCTTTCGGTCTTCTGACCAGAAAACGCGGATGGAATAAAAGAGCACGATGCTGGAGAGACAGAGCATGAGTCCGTCCAAATTTACGCTGTGCAGCAAGAAAATCTGCATCGGCAGGGAACAAGCGGTATAGAGGAAAATAAGTGCGGCGGGCGTGTAGAGCAGGCCCAAATATTTCAGAGTTTTCCGTAGGAAGAAAAATGTTCCCACTGATGCGATCAGCGCTAAAATCTGCACACTCATCACATCAGTGAATCCCAGGAGATGTATGGATCGCGCGAATAAAAATGCGAGCGGAGGATGGTAGGAATAAAAACTCGCACGCAGCGCAACATCGGTATCGGTCCAATTGATCAAATGCAGCATTTCTAAATGTGCTCCCGCGTCGAAACCCGCGGTGAGCCCGTACTCTTTCCAAAAGACCCAGCCCTTAAGAGACAGAAGCAGCCAGCACAAAAATAATTCCCATCGGCGCATTGCTTTTGATATGACGGTTGAACGCGCACTTTCTTGCTGTGCCGAGACGGTGTGTATGTATGTGTGCATGTGTGCGTTGTTTCTTTGTTTTATTCTACCTTAATGTTGCCTGTTTCCCTAGGATCCTATGCATATTAGGCAATGAAGCTTAATAACTTGCAAGAGTTGGCGCACTATTTTTGTACATATTAGTATTCATTTTTGCCATCTAACATCTAAAAAAATCTCTGCAAGGATGGCCCCGAAGAAGAGGAGAGATTGTCTGATAGACTTGCCCGCGAAATGGATTTGCCACGTTTTGGAAAGCAGCTGGCCTTCCCGGTATTTCTTTTTGTCGTGCTCGGCGCTGCAACGGCGCAGATGTGGTTTCCGTATATGGAAAAATTGTTACTTGTCGGTCAAAATGCGCCAGCTTCGCCCCGCGCGAATTATTGCTGCGATCCTTCCAGTCTCACAAACGGCTCCAATGGCTGTTGGGTTACCGGTGGCGGTTGCCCGCAGGGACAAAGGGGTTTCATTTATTCGATAGAGTGTGAAAAATTCTGTCAGCAGACGTACACGTCCACGGTCTGTGGCGATGGCTCGCGCGAGGAGGGCGAGATGTGCGATGACGGGAATATGACGGACCGCGACGGTTGTTCTTCTTTCTGCAACATTGAAGGAGGATGGCAATGCACGACGGGAGGCGGAGCATCTTCCAGTACCTGCGCCAACGGCGCCTGTTGATGTATTTTCTTATGCAGCGCTCTCGTCTCTTTATCGGCTCCTTGCTCCTCGCGTCATTGGCGTTAAGCACTGCTGCAATTACTATTTTACCAGCCGGCATTTTTCGCGCGCAGACGGGGGGAGGGACTATTTGCCCCTCCGATAGCTTTGCAAGTGTTCGAGCATATGGAATGCAAAGAGCTACAGCCCTCGCCGCCGGACCCGACGGCAATCTTTGGTTCACCGACGAATACACCGATGAGATCTACAGGATAGGAGGCGCGATCACGAACTTCTCCCTTCTTCCTCCAAAGCAAGGTAGATCTCTCTTGAGCATCACCGCCGGACCCGACGGCAATCTTTGGTTCACCGAAGCTGCTGCCAACAAGATCGGCAAAATCACGCCGACCGGTGAAATTACAGAGTTTGCCCTTCCCACAGCCAATAGTTCTCCTCTGATCATCACTGCTGGTCCCGATGGCAATGTTTGGTTTACAGAACATTCTGGTAACAAAATCGGTAGAATCACTCCTACCGGTACGATTACAGAGTTTCCCATCCCAACACCGAGCAGCTTCCCTCAAGGCATCGTCACCGGACCCGATGGCAATCTTTGGTTCACGGAACGAAATAGCAGCAAGATCGGAAAAATCACGCCGACCGGTACGATTACCGAGTTCCCCATCACGGGCGGTAACTTCCCTCTTCGCATTGCTACTGGACCCGATGGCAATCTTTGGTTCACTGAAGGTGCTGCCAACAAGATCGGAAGAATCACGCCGACCGGTACGATTACCGAGTTTCCGGTTCCCACCGGGAATAGCCATCCTATGGGCATCACTGCCGGTCCCGATGGCAATCTTTGGTTCACGGAATATCTTGGTGGCAAAATCGGCAAAATCACGCCGACGGGAACGATTACGGAGTTTCCTATTCCCGCAGCCAATAGTTATCCTATAGAGATCACAACTGGTTCCGATGGCAATCTTTGGTTCACGACTGGTGATTTTATTGTTCGATTCACTGATTGTACATCGGCGCGAAGCACTTCCGGCACGGACTCCAGCTTGGACGCTTTGTCTGCTCTCACTTCTCCCGAGGCCGGCAGTTTTTTATCGCCCGAAACAAGTTCTAACACCCCGCAGTGTCCGTCTTCCTATAATTGCAGTGTTACCTACGATCCATCCGGACAACGTTATGAGCTCGCCGTTGAATGTGGAAACAGCCCGCAGGGAATAGCTGCCGGAACATATACCGAATATGCGAATGAGACCTGCGGACGCGCGGATGATCCCAACCCCGGCAAGTGCTATCGGTGTGTGACCCCGAATGACGGTGAGGGCAGCGATGGAAAAAAAAGCGATCCAGGTGTGTACAATCCTGATAGTTGTATGCCGATTTGCGGAGACGGCATCAGGATTGGCAATGAAGAATGTGATGATCGCAATATGCAAAACGGGGATGGTTGTTCGGCGACATGTAAAAAGGAAACCGCGAGAAACAGCAGAAAGACAAGTTTCAGTAGCATTTTCAGTTCTCAGAACTTCAGCAATTTTATCGGTTCCAGTAGTTCAAAAATTTTCAGCGAATCCAGCACGCAAAATTCGATTGGTTTGGAAGGTACTTCCAGTGCAGGCAACGTAAGCATTTCTTTTCAGGGGAGCCATTTAAGTAGCTCGAAAGTTTCTCCCTCTCAGAGCTCTAGCACTTCAATCAGTTCTCTCCGACAGTCGGTCGGTTTCAGCAGTCCGCACATCTCCAAAAGTTCCAGCAGCTCCAGTAGGCCAAATATTTTGGTCCTCCATGAATCCGCCAGCTCGAAGACTTTGCCAATTTCAAGTGCATCAACTATTCCGATAGTTTCGAGCAGTTCCCGGAGTTCCTATCGATCAGCAAGTTCCACGAGCATGGATGGGTCCAGAACTTCTTCCAGCGTGAGCTCCTTTTCTTGCAAGCACACATCGCAGTGTCCGCTGAGACATGTATGCGTACATGGCGCTTGTGTCACGGCGGATCAGACCACCTCCCATCTTGCTCCGCCGCTCTGCGGCAATCGTACGACGGACGTGGGAGAGGAATGTGATGATGGCAACAGCCGCGACGGTGATGGCTGTAACCGTTCTTGCAAGAAGGACAACCACGCCGCTGCTTCTATGTCGGGAGGGAGTAGCTCCGGAGAACTCACCAATCATCCGCCCGTCGGCAACACCGGACCGGAAGTTCTCGTGTTCATGGCAGCGGGAGCTGCGTCGGGAATTGCGTGGATGCGGAGGAGGAAGAGGAGTTGATGCGCGGGATTCGGGATTCGGGAGAACTGTTGCTGGTTGCTGGTTGGCTAGTTGCTGGTTCAGTCATTTTTCTAGACTGCTACTCCTCTAAAATACTGAACCAGCAACCAGGAACTAGCCAACCAGCAACCAATCAGCCAACCAGCAACCAGCAACAAATAAAAGATTCGGGATTTGTAAATTTTACTAGCCAATACTATTATCGGACATTTAAAAAAATTGTGACAAGGATGGCTCGGGAGAAAGCATGAGATTTTCTGATACACTCGCCCGCGAAATGGATGTGCCCCGAATTGGAAAGCGTTTGGCCATTGTGTTGTTTCCTTTTGTCATATTGGGAGTATTGACGGCGCAGGCGTGGGTGCCGATCATGGAAAAATTGTTGCTGCAGGGAGAATCTTCAAGCGTAGAAAATGTAACGTACTGTTGTTACGCGGGGACCCTTTGTCCCGAAGAAGATTTGGATTGTTATTATGATTCAGCGCACCAAGGCGCATGCAGAAAATGCGATCAAAATTCATCAGAGTTGGGGAGCGGCTATTGCTGTCAACCTGGCGTCAGTTGTAACCAAGCAGGAGATGCGAATGCCTGTGAAACAAGCGGCGGTCTTTTTTATAATGAAACAGATTGGGGTTCCTGCCAGGAATGTGCGTCCGAGACCGAGCCCGAATGCACCGCTGATGACGAGTGTGGCGAATGTGAATACTGTGATCCCGATCCTGAGTTTGGAGGAACGTGTCAGCCATTCAGTAATAGGGGGCAGGATTGCCCCTCAGAGTGCGTTCCCAGTACCAATAGCTGCACCAGCAAGCTTGATTGCTGCGGACAAGCCTGCATACAAATCATGCAATGCCGGACGAATCCAGATGATCCCATTGATTGCAGCGCTATGGATGATGAATGTGTCGATGATCTCAGTTGCTGTGGCGCACTCACCTGTCAGACCGATGCAGATGGTTTCAAAAGTTGCCAACCCCCCGATGGAATTTCTTGCCTAGGGGATGGTGAAAGCTGTGATTTGAATCCTTCAGGCTGCTGTAGTGATAACTGTCAGGCAGTGCAGAGTTATTGCAAAAAAGATGGGGATGGTGGGGATCCGGGGAATCCTCCGCCAAACTCAAGTTCTTACAGGGTTCTTGAGCCTTTGAGTAGTTCTTCATCAAGGAAGGGCAATTCCAGTTCCTTATTCGTTCTCGATCCTTTGAGTAGTTCCAGCTCCTCCAACAAATCCGGTTCCTCCTCCAGCAGATCAAGCTCTTTCTCCAGTTCTTCCAGGAGATCAAGTTCCTCCTCTAGGTTAGGTTCTTCCAGTTCATCCACTTCTCGATCGAGTACGTCTTCTTCATCCAAATCAGGTTCCTCCAGCTCTTCTTTCTCCAAAGCAAGTTCGTCCTTGTCTTCTTCATCCAAGCCAAAGTCCTCCAGCTCTTCTTTCTCCAAAGCAAGTTCGTCCTTGTCTTCTTCATCCAAGCCAAAGTCCTCTAGCTCTTCTTTCTCCAAAGCAAGTTCGTCTTCGTTTTCTTCATTCTCATCAAAGTCCTCCAGTTCGTCCTCGGCCTGTCTGAACGCTCTCGTCAGCCGGCTCGTTACCGATCGATTCGCTTTGGCCTGTAACCAGCCCGATGGCGGTCAGCTCTGCCAGCAGGACTACAGCGCATCCTTCACTCTTACGGAGAAATCCTTTATCTCAGCCAGCTTCAAAGCGGCGGAGGCAAGCGATGGCATTTCTTTCAATGGAGTCCCTGCCGGCCATTGCTCCGCGGTCCGTCTACACGTCACCCTCGATGGCAAGAATATCGGCATCACGTCTTTCCTCGGATGGAATGATGGTCACAGCATTGATCCCGAGGGCCGCTCACTCTTGGCACAACTCTTAAGTAATCGAGAACTCCCTGCGGGGACCCACACGATCGCGCTCAAGGCGGAAGGCACGCCGGGCGGTTGCAACACCGGCAACCTGGTGAGATGGGGTGGGACACTGAAGATCGATGCGTCCGTGTGTCCATCGTCTTCCTCTTCATCCAAGTCAGGTTTTCCCTCCAGCGCCTCCTCCAGATCAGGTTTTTCCAGTTCATCCACTTCTCGATCGAGTACGTCCTCTTCATCCAAGTCAGGTTCCTCCAATTCTTCTTCCTCCCAATCAAGCTCATCGTCTTCTGCGGGAAATGCATGCTTGGGAATCGAATGTATGCTCGGCGGAAATCAAGCATGCGCTCCGCAGCAATGTATCTTGGATGACAGCACCTTAAACTGTTTCGTGTGTCGGGGATCCTCCAGCTCTATCAGTTCTAGAAGTTCCAATGGCTTCAGTAGTTCTCAGAGTTCCCGAAGTTCTATTGGCACCAGTAGTTCCCAAAGCTCAAAAGGATTGAGCAGCTCTCAGGGTTTCCATAGTTCCAGCAGCTTCCAAGGCTCAAGCGGATCTAGCAACTCTCAGAGCTCCAATCGTTCAACTGGTTCCAGTGCGAGCGGATTCAAAGGAGCCTTCACCAATTCCATTTCTTGCATCAGCACTCTGCAGTGTCCCTCCGGGCACGCGTGTATCAGTGGTATCTGCCTCCGACCGGATCAGACAATCGCCGGTCTGATTCCGCCCTTTTGCGGCAACCGCCTGATGAATCCGGGAGAAGAATGTGATGACGGCAACAACCGCGATTACGATGGCTGTTCCGCCAGCTGCTTCCTGGAAAACGGCACTTGCGGAGACGGAGTTGTGCAGAAATTACTCGGCGAGCAGTGCGAGCCACTCACGCATGATCGCAGTTTGCCGTATCGCTGCGGTCCGGACTGCCGCCATTATTCGGACTTCTGCGGCAACGGTAGCATCGATGCAGGGGAAGAATGTGATGATGGGACCCGCAACGATGACCGCCTCGCGGATCACTGTCGTGTGAACTGTTCAAAACCGCGCTGCGGAGACAGTATCCTCGATTCCGCCGAGCAATGTGATGATGGCAATCGTCGCGACGGAGATGGCTGCGATCGCTATTGCGGAAACATCAATAACGCTGCTGGCTCGGCGCCAGGTTTTACCAACGATGTCTTCCCGGGCGATATCACGACACGCCCACCCGCTGGTAAAACCGGACCGGAAGTTCTGGTATTTATGGCTGCGGGAGCGGCTTCGGGGATTGCGTGGATGCGGAGGAAGAAGAGGAGTTGAGGCGCGGGATTCGGGAATCGGGATTCGGAGTTCGGGACTCGCGAGAATTGTTGCTGGTTGGCTAGTTCCTGGTTGCTGGTTCAGTATTTTAGAGGAGTAGCAGTCTAGAAAAATGACTGAACCAGCAACTAGCCAACAAGCAACAAGCAACCAGCCACCAGCAACCAGCAACAAAATAAGAGGATCCAGATTTGTAAACTTTAATGTTCGATATTATCGTCGGACATTTAAAAAAATTGTGGCAAGGAGGGCTCGGGAGAAAGCACGAGATTTTCTGATACACTCGCTCGCGAAATGGATTTGCCACGCATTGGAAAACGACTGGCCATCCCCGTGTTTCTTTTTATTGTTTTAGGAGTGGTAACTCTGCAGGCCTGGGTTCCCATACTGCAAAAGCTGCTGTTGCAGGGGAATACTTCCAGCGGAGAACCCGCGACGTTTTGTTGCGCGATCGATGGTATTTGCGCTCCGGAGGATTTTACCTGTTATTACGAAAACGGTGCCGCCTGTAAGCAATGCGATCAAGATTCATCAGCGGTAGGGGGCGGCTATTGCTGTCAGCCAGGTGTCAGTTGTGACCAAGCAGGAGATGAGAGTACCTGTGCGGCAGGCAGTCTTTTTTATAGTGAAACAGATTGGGGTTCCTGCCAGGAATGTGCGAGCACTTCATCGGAACCTATTGCTGGGTATTGCTGTCAGGAAGGTGTCAGTTGTGGAGAAGAATATTCGGACACCTGCGCTGCAAGTGGCGGTTTTCACTATCCTTCTACAGGGCAAGAGCCAGACACTGCCTATGCTCAATGCTTAGAGTGTGCAGGAAGTTCTTCCACTTGCACCACCGACTATGAATGTGGCGACTGTGAATACTGTGATCCTGATCCGGAATACGGCGGAACATGTGAACCATTGAGTAATATTGGACAAGAATGTCCTACGGCATGCGTTCCTAGTACGAGCGGCTGCCAAAACAGTGCCGATTGCTGTGGAGGAACCTGTATTCAAATCGGGCAGTGCCAGCAGAACCCGGATGATTCGATTGATTGCCACGAATTGGGAGACAATTGTGTCGATGACCTTTCTTGCTGTGGCGCACTTACTTGTCAAACCGATGTGGATGGTTCCGATTTTTGTCTGCCTCCAGATGGAAATTCTTGTATAGAATTAGGCGGAAGTTGCGATCTGCAAAATCCAAATTGCTGCAGCGACAATTGCGCGGTTGCGCAGAGCTATTGTCAAAGAAATGGAGGTGACGGCAACCAGGGCGGCGGTATTCAGCAGGTTGGTACTTTTGGTACAAACGCGCAATTTGGGGGAAATCAGGGTAC
>Ga0163152_10003528_pt1 | contig 20236 bp, 20 predicted proteins | sample OliLakLV19MP8IB2_FD_148635 | JGI IMG/M metagenome (GOLD analysis project Ga0163152, IMG submission 148635) | Freshwater microbial mat bacterial communities from Lake Vanda, McMurdo Dry Valleys, Antarctica - Oligotrophic Lake LV.19.MP8.IB-2 | ecosystem: Environmental > Aquatic > Freshwater >...
CTCCCCACGGATCCCGTGTTGACGGAGCCGGGCGTTCCCCGGGTGGATGGCGTCTTGCCGACACGGGCGTCGCCGGCCATGACGGTGCGCATCGCGGGCTCGGGCTTCGGCACCGACCTCTCCGAGGTCTTCGTCTCGTTCGGTGGCCTCGCCACCGTGCCGGTGTCCGTCTCGGAGAACGAGATTCGCGTTCACCCGGTCGCCGGAGGCGTGACGGCGGCCGACGGGAGCACCGAGGTCGTGGTGTCGGTCCGCGGTTCCGCGTCGAACGCGGGGACGCTCCTCATCGGAGCCGCCGGCGACATCGACCGGATCGAAACCGCGCCGCCGGAAACCGTGGGTGATGTGTTGGTGCTTCCGGACGGAAGCACCGTCGTCACGGACCCGATCGGCGCACGCCTCCATCGCATCGCCGCCGACGGCGTGGTGCGCACGGTTGCCGATCCCCTCGGCTTGCTGCAGACCCCCGGCGCCGCCGTGATCGCGCCCGACGGCGCCGTCCTCGTGTTCGACGCCGCGGCGGCCGCGATCTGGCGCTACGAGGCAGAGAGCGGAGCGCTGACCCCGTGGCGCGAGGAGACTCCCGGGTGGACGGATGGGGCATGGCTGGGAGGTCGGCTCTTCGGCATCGCCGGCAACGCGACCTCCCTCGACCGGATCGAGCCGAACGGCGTGGTGTCGGCGACGCTCTCGCTGGGGGCGTGCGATGGCGCGACGTCCATCACCGCTCTCGACGGCACCCTCTACGTGGCGGCTGGCGCGCGCCTCTGCTCGGTGGACGGAATGACCGGCTTCGAGTCCGCGATCACGCTCTCCGGCGAAACGACCTGGCTCATCGAGTCGATCCAGGCTGCGGACGGCGCTCTGCTCGCAACGGGCTTCTTCACGCCAGGGCCTGCCGTGGCGCGCATCGAGACCGATGGAAGCGTTGCGCTCGTCGCGACTCCGCCCGGATATCCGAAAGCGACGGCGCTCTCGCCGCTGGGAGTGGTGGTGGGTTTCGTCGACGGAAACGTGATGTCGGGAAACCGCCTGATCGCCACTCGAGTTCGCGACCTCGGCGATTTTCGCGAGGCGGACGGACGCTACCTGGTGACGGGAGGCTCGGCCGTTCCGTTCCTCGCCGAGCTCTGGTCGGACGGCGCCTACCGGGTGCTCGTCACCGGAGAGGTTCCCTCGATGTGGACGCACGTCGAGCCCGATGGCGACGGGTTCCTCATCGCCGTCTACGACTGGGGCCAGGTGCTGCGCGCGACCGCCGACGGGACGCTGTCCGTCGTCATCGACCACGCGTCGTTCGGTCCCGTGCCGTCGTTCGTGCGGATGGCGACGGGTGAGTTTCTCCTCACCTCCTACGGTCCCTTCATCGCCCGCTACACGGCGGAGGGAACGCTCCTGGAGTCCGCCTACGTTCACGCGGCCGGCGCCGCCGCGTTCGGCCTCGTCCTGGTGGACAACACGGTCTACGCGGCGGCGGGGGATCGCCTCCTCGAAGCGAACGCGCTCGAAGGGGGCACGGCAACCTCGAGGACGTCGTCGGTGAATGGACTCCTCGGAATTGCCGCGAACGGCGCCGGGCAGATCTACGTCGCCGACGGCAACGACACCGGTGACGTGTTTCGCGTCGAAGGCACCCAGCTGGTGAAGGTCGGCCACGCCGGAGTGGCGATGTCCCTCGCCATCGCGACCGACGGAGCGATCCTCGTGGCGGACCTCACGGACCTGCCTTACCGGATGCTCCCGTAGGACGCGTCGCGCGCGACGCGGTGTCCCACCGAGTCACCAGGTGGCTGGCGCGGCGCCGACCGCGAACCCCGCGTCTCTGCTCGGGTGGGCGGGTGGCGTGTCCCGTGCACCGCGGCTCCGCGGCATGAAGACCGCTCTCTCGATCGCCCTCCTGTTCGTCGCTGCTGCGGGCGTGGCCGCCTGTGTGCCCCCCGACGACGGAGACAGCGTGATCTCGGTGCACGAGCTCGAGCCGAACGACACGAGTGCGACCGCGACCTCGATGGGCGCGGGCGGCTTCTACACGTTCTTCGGTCTCTGCGATGAGGGCGAGGCGGCGGACTGGTTCCGCGTGACGGCGAAGGAAGGCCGCGTGCGCGGCGAGCTCTACGCGACGACGCACGTCCCCGGCGTTTCGGACTTCGCGCCGTCGCAGGTGCGTGTGTCCCTGCTCGGCGCCTCGATGCAGAAACTCGACGAAGCCGTCATCGAGAACGAAGCGACACAGAGCTTCTCCGCGGACGTGAGCGCCGGCCCGGTCTTCGTCGAAGTTGCCTGCCCCGGCGACGTGATGTGGTTCCAGGGCACGCTGCACGTCCCCTGATCACGCGCGACGGCGCGCGAGCAGGGGAGCGAGAGCGGCCCCCGCGACGATGAGCGCCATCCCGATCCATGTCGGCGTCGTCAGCGGCTTCCCCAGTGCCCATCCCACACAGAGCGTCGAGAGCAGCGGATCCAGATAGGAGAGCGCGCCGATGGTCGATGCGCGGCCGCGCATCATCGCACGCTCCCAGCAGACGAACGCGAGCGCCATCGGTCCGACGCCCACCCATGCGGCGGCGACGAGCGCCCGCTGCGGTGGAACGACGAGGCCGTCCGCCGCGAACGCCCACACGATCGCGGCGCCGAGCGACCACACGGTGAAGAGCGCCATGCGGTTCTCGCCGGCCGGGCCGATCCGTTTCAGGAAGAGCGAGAACGTGGACCACGCGAACGCCGCGAGCAGCGCGAGCAGATAGCCGAACGCATCGGCGGCCGCGAGATCCGGACGCTTCCCTTGCGTCACGACGATGGCGGCGCCCGCGAAGCCGACCACGCTGCCGACGAGAACCAGCGGCGACACGCGCTCGCGCGCGATGAGCGGCGAGAGCAGCACGATCAAAAGCGGCCAGAGATAGTTGAGGAGGTTCGCTTCGACGATGGGCGCGAGCTCGAGCGCGGCGAAGAGCAGGGCGTGGTACCCGAAGATCCCGAGCAACCCGAGCGCCACGACGTGCGGCGGCGCCGCGAAAATCTGCGCCAGCGTCCGGCGCCGGAACGCGACTTCCCAGAGGAGGAGCGTGGGCGCCGCGAAAATCAGGCACCACAGCACCAGCGTCGATGCACGCACGCCCGTGAGCGCGTCACCGACGGCGGCCGCCAGCGTCCCCCACAACACGATCGCGGCGAGCGCCCAACCAATGGCGCCGCCGCGTTTTCCGTCGTTGCCCTGCACGCGTTTGGATCATGCATGATTCCCCTTCATGGCCGACGAGTACATCCACGGTCGCGATCCGAAGGAGGCGAGCCGCCTCGAGACGCAGGCCGCGTTCATCGGTCCGGTGCTCATCGACCGCGTCGACGTGCCGAGCGACCCCGAGCGCGTGCTCGACCTGGGGTGCGGCGTCGGCGCCATGACGCGGCTTCTCATCGAGCGCGGCGCGGTGCACCCGATCGGCGTCGACCGCGCGCTGACGCAGATCGAGTCGGCGAAACGCCTGACGCAGAAGGGCGCGGCGGCGTGGCTCGTCGGTGACGGCACACAGCTTCCGTTCGCGGACGCGACGTTCGATCTCGTCTACACCTCCTGGCTGCTCGAACACGTGCCGTCGCCGCCGGCGGTGCTCGCCGAAGCGCATCGCGTGCTGCGTCCGGGCGGCCTCGTGTGGGCGGGCGAGGTCGAGAACTCGAGCATGCTCGTTTGGCCCGAATCACCCGCGTTCCGCGCGACGTGGGATGCGTTCAATCGCGCCCAGCAGGATCTCCGCGGCGATCCGTTCATCGGCCGCAAGCTCTTTGGCTATCTGCGAGGTGCGGGCTTCGAGACGGTCGACGTGTGGCCGCACACTTTTCACGCGAACGCCGGACATCCGGAGACGTTCGACGCGGTCGTGCGCGAGTTCGTGGAGATCCTCCACAGCGGGCGCGAGAACGTCGTCGTCTCGAAGAAGCTCGTCGACGCGGCGACGTACGACGAAGCGGTCGCGTTTCTCGCGAGCCTTCCGAAGCGGGAAGGCGGCACGTTCACGTACACCTTCATGCGCGGCTGGGGAATGAAGGCGGGATAGGTGGCTGCGCTGCCCGCGATGGACGTCGTCCGGCTCGGTCGCGTCGAATACGAGGACGGCCTCGCGATGCAGGCGGCGTTCGAGCTAAGCGTCGCCGCGGGGACGACTCGCGACACGCTCCTGTTGCTCGAGCACGATTCCGTGATCACGAAGGGCCGCGCCGCGAAGGACGCGCACATTCTCTTCACGCCCGACGCGCTCGCGGCTCGCGGCGTCACCGTGCACGAGACGGGGCGCGGCGGCGACGTGACGTGGCACGGTCCCGGGCAGCTCGTCGGGTATCCGATCGTGAATCTCGCGCGCGCGTCCGCGACGAAGGACGTGCGCAAGTTCGTCCGCGCGCTCGAGGAGATCGTGCTGCGCACGTGCGCGGACGACGGGATCAGCGGTGATCGCGATCCGGAGAACGCCGGCGTGTGGGTGAACCGCACCGACAAGATCGGCGCGATCGGCGTGCGCGTCGCGAAGTGGGTGACGACGCACGGCTTCGCGCTCAACGTGTCGCCGGATCTCTCGCAGTTCGACCTCATTCTTCCGTGTGGGATTCCGGGACGAGGGGTGACGTCGCTCGAGAAGCTCGGCTCGCGCGCTTCGTTCGACGACGTCGAGACGCGCATCGCGAAACACGCTGCCGCCGTCTTCGGACGCGAGGTCGTCGAGCGCGAGGTCGACCAGACGACGATCGCCGTCGCGATTCGCCGCGGCGATCGCTTCCTCGTGCTGCGGCGCGTCCCCGCGCGCGGCGGCTTTCGCCAAATCGTCACCGGGCGCATGGAGTCCGGCGAGACCCCGCTCGCGTCCGCCGCGCGCGAGCTCCGAGAAGAGACCGGCCTCGAGGTACGCGTCCGTCCTCTGGGCTACGAGCACGCGTTCGCGCTCGCGGGCTCCCCCACGCGGCTTGGGCGCGAGATCGTGTTCCTCGCGGACGTGCCCGCGGGGACCGACGCTCGTCTTTCCGACGAGCACGACGAGATGAGCTGGCTCCCGCTCGCCGAGGCGAAGGCGGCCGTGACGCATGCCGGCCACCGGCGAGCGCTGGGACTCGCGGCCGCGGCCGCCTTCAAGTAGGATCGGCGCCCTCGACCATGGTCAAAGTCTGTCCCGGCTGCCGCGCCACCTGCATGGGGGGACGGCTGTGCAATCACTGTGGCGAAGTCCTCACCGACGTCGGTGATCGCTCGAAGAAGCAGGACGTCGAGGGCCTCGGCATCGCGATCCGCGCGCTCTACGCGGCCCGTGCCGCGATGGTGCTCTCGTGCGCCGGCTTCGTGTTCGGCGCCGCGTTCTCGCTCCTCTTCGTGCGCGAGGCGTTCGCCGCCGATCGGTCGACCGCCGGTCGCGCGATGTGGTGGGTGCTCGCTGCCGCCGTGCTTGCGGGCTCGTGGTGGGGGATGACGCGCCTCGGGAAGCTCCACTACGACCGCACCCTCGCCGCGAACAAGCGCGGGACAGGCCTCACGGGCGCGGAGAACGACTTCTTCCCCGACGGCGAATACGACCATTCGACCTGACCTCCGGCGCAGCGCTGGAGGCGGATTTCCTGGAGGATTTTGCTTCCACCGGCTGGCGCGGTGCCTGCAAAATGGATCCCCGGCCCGCCCACTCCTTTTTGGGGCAGCCCCTCAGGAGAAGAGCCCAACCATGCGGATTCACAGGATTCTCGTGCTCGCAGCGCTGGCCGTAGGCTCGGCCGCCGTGGGTTGCGGACCCAACGAAGTGGACATGGGTGCGGGGGGAAGCACCCCCACGCCGACCGCCACCGGCACACCCACGCCGACCCCCTCGCCGAGCGCCACGCCCAATCCCGCCATGTTTGCGGCCGTCCAGTCGTTCATGGAGGACCCGGCGAAGGCGAACTGCGGATCGAGCGCCCTGTGTCACGCGGCTCCCGGAAACGGCGGCCTGATCTTCGTGACCACGCCCGCGGGCGCCGTGCCCGCCGGATCCATCGCGACGAACCGCGATCAGCTGTCGTGCCTGCCGAACATCGACGACTACACGCCTTCCGGTCTCATCATCCAGACCTTCTGCAACGCGGCGGGCACCGCTCAGGCAGCCCCTCAGCACGCCGGCCGCACGAACCTCGTGAACGCCGACTGCGCCGCGATCTTCGCCTGGCTCCAGACCGGCACCGGCACCCCCACCGCTTGCCCCTGAAGCCGGGTACCTGAAGCCGGGTACCGGTTCTGACTTACTGACGTACCGCGCGAAACGTCAGTAAGTCAGAACCGGTACCAGGCTTTCGGTATCCTCGGTGGCGATGGGGACTCCGAGGCTGGCTGCTGCGATCGTGTTGTTTCGCAGGTCCGCGTCGGGGCCGCAGGTGTTTTGGGTGCGGCGCAGCGAGGCGGTGCCGTTCATGGGCGGATTCCACGCGTTTGCCGGCGGCGCCGTCGACAAGACCGATGGCGATGTGCGCATCGCGGGCGGACCTGCGGACGAGCCGCGATCCGCACTCGTCGCGGCGGTGCGCGAGTGCTTCGAGGAAACCGGCGTGCTCTTCGCGCGCGGGAAGTCGTCGCTGACCGCGGACGCCCGCACGGAGTGGCGGCGAAAGCTCTGCCTCCGCAGCAAGGATCCCGCGAAGGCGAGCTTCGAGGCGTTTCTCGGAGCAACCGGCGTCGAGCCCGACGCGACCGGCTTCCGTCCGATCGGTCACTGGATCACGCCGCCGTTCTCGCCGATCCGCTTCGACAGCCGCTACTACCTCGCGGAGATTCCAGAGGGCGAAAGCGCAACCGTCGTCCCCGGCGAGCTCTCGTCGGGCGCGTGGACGACACCGGGCGATGCGATCGCGTCCTGGAAGAGTGGCGAGGCGCTCGTCGCGCCGCCTGTGCTCCACGTGCTGCAGGCGATTGCGGACGTCGTGGATCCGGATGGATGGCCTGCGGCCGCGACCGGCGCGCCCGAAGCCGCGGGCGCCGAAGTCCGCCGCATCGAGATGCGCTCGGGTGTCGTGCTCGTGCCGCTGCGGACGCCGACGCTTCCGCCGGCGACGCACACCAACTGCTACATCGTCGGCGGGGCGCGGCCGATCGTCGTGGATCCGGGCGCATCCGACGAAGGCGAGCAGCGAGCGCTGGGCAGCGTGCTCGCGTCGCTCTCGCTCGAAGGGCGCAAGCCCTCGCGCATCGCGATCACCCACCATCACCACGACCACACCGGCGGCGTTGCGGCGCTCAAACATGCGCTCGGCGTTCCCGTCGTCGCGCATGCGGACGCCAAGGCGTCGCTCCTGGAGCAGGGCGTGCCGGTCGACGAGGTCGTCGCCGACGGCGCCGCGTTCGAGACGGGAGGCGGCACGCGCGTCATTGCGCTGCACACGCCGGGGCACTCGCGCGGGCACCTCGCGTTCGTGCACGAGCCCTCGCAGTCGCTGCTCTCGGGCGACCTGATTCTCGGGATGGGCACGACGGTCGTCGATCCCCCGGACGGCGACATGGCGGACTACATGGCGTCGCTTGCGCGACTCGCGGGGATGCCGCTGCGTGCGCTCTTCCCGGGGCACGGACCGGTTCTTGCGAGCACGCCCGCGAAGATCCGCGAGTACCAGGCGCATCGCGACGAGCGCGAGAAGCAGGTGCTCGACGCGCTTGCAAAAGGTGCGGACACGGCGGAAGCCATCGTGCGCGTCGTGTACGCCGACGTACCGGTCGAACTGCATCCGTTCGCCGCACGCAGCGTGACCGCGCATCTCGAGTGGCTCGAACGTCGCGCAGTGGTAAAGCGGACCGGAACCCGCTGGACCGCGGCCTGACCGCGGCGCTACCGTCCCCCTGGAGGAACCACCATGGCGTACGTCGTTTGCGAACCGTGCATCGGCACCAAGGACAAGGCGTGTGTGGGCGTCTGTCCCGTCGACTGCTTCTACGAAGACGACCAGATGCTCTACATCCACCCGGACGAGTGCACCGACTGTGGCGCTTGCGAGCCGGAGTGCCCGGTCGAGGCGATCTTCATGGAGGACGACGTTCCGGACAAATGGAAGAGCTACACCAAGAAGAACGCCGATTTCTTCGTCGGGAAAAGCGGGCTCATCCCCGTGAAGCCAAAGGACGAATGACCTCGGAGCCGTTCGTTGCACGAAGGCGCCCCGGCAGGGGGCGCCTTCGTGCTTTATGCTGTAGGTGATGGGCACACGGACCGAGTCGGACTCGCTCGGACCTCTGGAGATCCCGGCGGAAGCGTACTGGGGCGTGCAGACGGCCCGGGCCGTCGCGAACTTCCCGATCAGCGGGCTCCGGCTTCCGCCCGCGATGGTTCGCGCATATGCCCGCATCAAACGCGCGTCCGCCGAAGTGAATGGCGAGCTCGGCGTTCTCGCAGCGCCGATCGCGAAGGCGATCGCGAGCGCGGCTGCCGAGATCGAGGACGGAAAGCTCGCCGACCAGTTCGTCGTCGACGTGTATCAGGCGGGCGCGGGCACGTCGTTCCACATGAACGTGAACGAGGTGATCGCGAATCGCGCGCTGGAGATCCTCGGAAAGGCGCGCGGCGATCGCGCGTCGATCTCGCCGAACGATCACGTGAACGCGGCGCAATCGACGAACGACACCTTTCCGGCAGCGATGCGGCTCGCGTGCCTGGACCTGCTTCCGGCGCTCACGAGCGCACTCGACGGGCTCGCGAGCTCGCTGCGTGCGCAGCAGGCGGGCGTGGGGGATGCGATCAAGAGCGGCCGCACGCATCTCCAGGACGCGGTGCCAATGCGCATCGCGCAGGAGATCGGCGGCTGGGCATCCGTCGTCGAATCGCAGCGAGCGCGGCTCGTCGCGGCGGCGGCGCCGCTGCACGCGCTGCCGCTCGGAGGAACGGCGATCGGAACTGGCATGAACGCGGACCCGCGGTTCGCGACGGAGGTCTGCGCGCGTCTCGCGAAGATCACGGGCGTGCCGCTCACGGCCGCGCCCGATCGTTTCGCGCTCATCGCGTCGATGGGGGATTTCGTCCACCTGTCGTCGGCGCTCCGCGGCGTCGCGATCGAAGTGGGAAAGATCGCGAGCGACCTGCGCCTTCTCGCATCGGGACCGTTCACCGGTCTCGCCGAGGTCGAGATGCCGGCGGTGCAGCCGGGCAGCTCCATCATGCCGGGCAAAGTGAACCCATCGATCGCGGAGATGGTGAACCAGGTGTGCCACCAGGTGCTCGGCCTCGACGCCGCGGTCGTGGCGTGCGCATCCGGCGGCCAGCTCGAGCTCAACGTGATGATGCCCGTTGCCGCTTGGGACCTCACGCACGCGCTCGCGATCCTGGCGGCCGCAACACATGTGTTCGCGGAGAAGTGCGTGAGCGGGTTGCGCTGGGATCTCGAACGCGCCCGGGAATACGCCGAGGCATCGGCGGGGATGGCGACGCTCCTCAACCCGCACATCGGCTATCTCGCCGCAGCGGAAGTCGCGAAGCAAGCGAAGGCCGAAGGGAAGAGCGTCGTGGAGATCGTCCGGCAACGGAAGCTGATCACGGAAGAGAAGCTCCGCGAGATCCTCGACCCCCGAAAGCTGACGGAGCCCGGACGATGAGAAAGCTCGCTCTGCTCGCATTTGCTGTCGCCTCGATGCTGTCGTGCGCGCCGCGCGTTCGCGTGGATGCGGCCGGCATCCGTCCCATCGAGGTAATCGCCCCCGTGACGTTCATCGCGAACCGCGTGGTTCGCCCTCCCGTTCGCAACGGCGAGTCCGCGCCGCCCCTCCCGATGGATCCGTCGCTCACGACCGCGACGAGCATCTTCCGCTCGGGAGTCCCGGCGTTCTTCGACGCGATGAAGGAGGCAGATCGCTTCGAGATCGTGCCCGAGGGCACGGTCCTCGCGGCGGAGGCGTATGCCGCATTCCCCAAGCTGAGCGGCGTCAATGCCGGAACCGCATCGCTCGCCGAGGGCTGGCGCCTGGTGACGCCGGAGGACGGCAAGAAGATCGCCGCGCTGCTGGACGAGCTCGGCGCGGATGCGGCGCTCCTGACCTACTGGCGCTTCACGCTCGACCCACACACGCAGGGGATCGGCGTCGATACGGCATTCCCGCGCATCTACATGCGCGCGTGGCTGATCGATCGCACGGGCAAGGTCATCGCCGAGGACGAGTTCGACGTGCGCGCCGACAACATGATCGCGATCTACGGACAGCGCTACGACGCGCGCGTGCTCGCGGGGCTGTACAGCGATCCGATCGAGACGTGTGCGGTGCGGCTCGTCGCGGATCTCTCGAACGCGCGCACCGATGCCCGCGCGGAGAAGAAGGACGGCGCGCTCGCGCCGGTCGAGCCGGTCGTCGAGCCGCCGAAGGACCACGGCGGCTGACGCGGCGCGGACGTGCTAGAAGCATCACGTGCCTCAGATCCGCGATCCGATTCACGGCTCCATCGAGGTGAGCGTCGACGAGGTCGCGCTCATCGACGCGCCGTTCTATCAGCGGCTCCGGAACGTGAAGCAGCTCGGCTTCACGGATCTGGCGTTTCCCGGAGGCACGCACACGCGGTACGCGCACGGGATCGGCGCGATGCACGTGGCCTCGCGGGTCTTCGACTCGCTCGCGAAGGGACGCGAGTTGTCCGAGCCGGATCGCAAGCGGTTCCGCCAGGCGCTTCGCATCGCCGTGCTCTTTCACGACGTCGGGCACGCGCCGCTCTCGCACACCAGCGAGACGATCATGCCCGCGCGCAAGCACCTCGACCTTCCCGCGTGGACGACCGCGCCGCAGGACGTCGACCGGCGAGCGAACCACGAGGACTACACGCTCAAGATCCTGCTCGACTCGGAGATCGCGCAGTCGATCGAGCGCGCCTTCGGAAACGAGGGCATCACGCCGGCGGGCGTCGCGGGCCTCGTGCTCGGCCGCGCGAAGCCGGGATTGGAAGAGGAGTTCGTCGCGCAGGGGCTCGACTGGGGCCCCCTGCTCCGGCAGATCGTTTCGAGCGAGCTCGACGCGGATCGCATGGACTATCTGCAGCGCGACTCGTTCTACACGGGCGTGAACTACGGCCAGTTCGATCTCGACTGGCTCGCCGGGAATTTGTCGGTCGCCGAAATGCGGACCGATGGCCGGAACCGCGCGCATCTCGCTCTCGGCAAGCGGGCGATTTTCGCGTTCGAGGATTTTCTCCTCTCGCGTTTTCACATGTTTCTGTCGGTCTACTACCACTACACGCCGATCTGCTTCGACGCGATGCTGCAACGCTTTTTCAAGGAAGCCGTCGGCGAATACGTGATCCCGTCGGACATCGGCGAATACCTCGAACACGACGACGTGACGCTCACCGCGCGGCTGCGCGAGTCGAAGAATCGCTGGGCGCTCGCGGTCGTGCGGCGCCGTCCGTGGAAGCTCGTCGCCGAGGAGAACGAGTTCGATCAAGGTTACGACCTCGACGCGCTGCAGAAGGAGCTCGCGGCGGCGGGCGTCGAGAGCTTTTCCGCGGAATCCAAGGGCGTGCTGTCGAAGTATTTCCGCAGCGCGGAATCGCAGGGGCAGGTGGGGCGGGGCGAGGCCCCTGGAAACCATGCAGCGCCCCCGCTTTTCGTCCACGACCCCGGCTCCGATCGCTTCACCCCGGTCGAGAAGTACACGCCGCTCTACGAGCGCTACTCGAAAGCAGTCCGCATCCGCCGAATCTACGCCGACCCCGATCGCCAGGATGATGCGCGCCGGATCGCGAAGAAGCTCTCGGGTTCCCGGGTCGACTGATGTTCTTCTGGACGCCGTGGGCGCCGCTGACGCGCGAGCAGGTCGCGAGCCTTGCCGACCTGCCCGGTCTCTACGAGGTGAAGGTCGACGGCCGGAATCCCGTCGCCTACCCGTCGGGAAAGTCGGCGATGGTCTTCTATGGGATCACGGACGATCGGAAGAGCCTCCGGACGGCCCTGGAGGAGGACTGGTTCTCCCCGGGAAAGGACGCAATTCGCGCGCAGTGGTCGGACGGATACGGGGCGCTGGTCTTCCGATGGGCCGCGACGCACGATCCGCGTCCCGAGCACGAGCGGCGAATGCGTTCTTTCATCGAGCGATTTGGCCGGTATCCTTGGGGAAATCCGGACTGAAGCTCTTGCACGTTTGACACGCCCGGTTTCATGAGCAGACGACCGCAGGTCCCGATGAGCGCCATGCCTCAGTCGACGAACGATGGATGCCAGTTTCTGATCTTCCGATGGGGCTCGGATCGCGGCGCAATCGTTGCGCAGGTCGCCCAGGAGATGCGGTTTCCGGCAGCCGTCGTCGAGCCGATCCTCGATCGCATCTTCGAGTTCCTCGCCACCGGCGAGGTCGAGCCGATTCGGCGCGCGGTTCAGAAGCTCTTCCATGCCGAGCGCGAGCGCAGCCGTGTCGGCGGCGTCGAAATGGCTATGGACGGGACCGCGCCGTTCAACCTGCACCTCGCGATCACGCATGCGCTTCGAGCGGGCCTCGAGACCCTTCCCGCGCCGACGGCGGTCGACGCGCTCGTGGTTCTCGGCCAGGCGCTTCACGTGTGTGTCGAGCTCTACTCCGAGACGGCGAAAGTCGCCGTCCAGAACACCGCGGAGCGCCGGGCAGCGGAGCTCGAGCGCGCCCTCGCGAGCCTTTCCGCGGCGCAGGAGACGCTGCTCCAACAAGCGCGATTGAAGGCGATGGGATCGCTCGCCGATGGTGTCGCCCACGACGTCAACAACGCGCTCAACGCGGTGCTGCTGCGCACGATGCTCCTCACGCGACTGGCGGATCCGAAGGCGAAGGCGCATCTCGAGAGCATCGAGACCGTGGTGCGCTCGGCGGCGGCGACGGTTCAGCGGCTCCAGGAATTTTCGCGGCGCCGCGAAGCGCGCTCACGTGCGGCGTGCGATGCCCCGACGGTGGTGCGCGAAGCGGTGGCGCTGACGCGCCAGCAGTGGACGCACCGCGCGCAGCTCGAGGGCGACTTCATCGAGGTGCGCGTGGAGGGCGAAGGCACGCCCCCGATTCAGGCCGATGCGGGGGAGCTGCGAGCGATTCTCGTCGACCTCGTGCTCAACGCGACGGAAGCGATCAAGGGCAACGGACTCATCGAGATCTTCATCCGCCCCAAGGGCGATATGGTGGAGATCGATGTCGCCGACAATGGTCCGGGCATCCCTCCGGAGCACATCGGCCGCATCTTCGAGCCCTTCTTCACGACGCGCGGACCGCGTTCTTCCGGGCTCGGGCTCGCGATGGCGTGGGGCGTGATGGATCGCCTGGGCGGCGAGATTCGTGCCGTGAATCGTCCGGGCGGTGGCGCGTCGTTCACGCTCGCGATTCCGTGTGCGGAGCGGTCGATCGCGCAGGGCAAAGCGAAGACCGGCGCGGGACCTCGCGGAATTCTTCTCGTCGACGACGACATCGAGAGCTGCGAGACGCTGCAGCAGATTCTCGTACTGCGCGGACACCACGTGGACATCGCCGGAAACGGCAAGGAAGCGCTCGCGATCTACCGGATGGATCTCCACGACGTCGTGCTGTGCGATGTGAGCATGCCGGTCATGAACGGGCTTCAGCTCGCTCGCGCGGTCCGTGAGCGAAACCCGAAGGCGAAAATTGCGCTGCTCACGGGCTGGAACGCGGACGTCGCAACCGACGAGCGGCAGTTCGTGGACGACGTTTTCCAGAAGCCGGTGGACGTCGACGTGATCGCGAAGTTCCTTTCGACGGTCGAGCTTCCCGTCGCGGGCTAGACGGCGCGCTTGCGCTGATCAGCGCATGTTTTTCGCGGCGGCAGGCTCGCTTCGCTCGGTTGCCGCCGCTTGCGCTGATCAGCGCATGTTTCTCGCGGCGGCAGGCTCGCTTCGCTCGGTTGCCGCCGCTTGCGCTGATCTCGAGCACGCGTCGCATCGCGGCGCCCATTCCGTAGGCGGCGAGATTCTCCCTCGCGACCCACAGGCCGGCGGCATCCCGCACCTCGCCGCTGGCTTCGCACGCGAACGCGTCGAGCGTCAGGTCGAAGTGGCTGAACGCATGCTCGACGCTCGCTGCGCGCCTTCCGACCGACACCGCGAGTCCGAGTGCGTCCGCGATCGCCTCGGGGAGCGTCGCGCCGCCGCGCCCGCGCTTTGGCGCCGACGGAAGCTCCCACAGGCCACCGAGCAAGCCTTCGTCGGGCCGCCGCACGAGGAGCACGCGGTCGCCGCGGGCGATCACCGCGCAGTCGACCCGGCGATGCGGCCGCTTCGCCTTTGGCGGCGTCGCAGGGATCTCTTCCGCGCGGCCCTGCTCACGCGCGGAACAGGCCCGCGAGATCGGGCATTCGCCGCAGCGCGGAGACCGCGGCGTGCAGACGGTCGCGCCGAGCTCCATGAGCGCCTGATTGAAGTCTCCGGGACGCTTGGCGGGAACGAGCGCGCGAGCGAGGTCCCAGCACGCGTTCTTGAGACGGCTCTCCTTTGGATTCCCCGCGAGAGCACGCACGCGCGCGAGAACACGGATCACGTTGCCGTCGACGAGCGCCTCGCGGCGTCCGAACGCAATCGAGAGGACCGCTCCCGCCGTGTAGTCGCCGATGCCGGGAAGAGCGCGCACCGCGTTGGCGTCGTCGGGGAAGCGGCCGGCGTGCTCGTCGCGGATCCGCTGTGCGGCGCGGTGCAGGTTGCGGGCGCGCGCGTAGTAGCCGAGCCCCGACCACAGCGCGAGCACGTCGTCGAGGCGCGCGTTCGCGAGCGCGTTCACTGTCGGGAAGCGCGCGAGGAAGCGCTCGTAGTAGCCGATGACCGTGTCGACGCGCGTCTGCTGCAGCATGATCTCGCTGATCCAGACGCGGTACGGATCGATGGGCGTGCGGCGCCACGGTAGATCGCGCTTGCGCTCGTCGTACCAGGCGAGCAACCGAGAGGCGTCGACGCTCACGCGACCACCGTTGCCGGCGCGTTCTGCAGGCGCGTCTGCAGCCGCGTGAAGCGGGCGCGGCCGGAGTCGTTGCGCACGGCCATGCTGATCGCCTTCTTGCTGCCGACCAGGACGACCAACTTTTTCCCGCGCGTGACCGCGGTGTAGAGCAGGTTTCGCTGCAGCATCATGAAGTGCTGGGTGAGCACCGGAACGACGACCGCCGGGTATTCGGATCCCTGCGAGCGATGGATCGACGAGGCGTATGCGAGGCGCAGCTCGTCCGCATCCGAGGCTTCGTAGATCACGGGGCGCCCATCGATCTCGACCTCGAGGCGGCTTTCCTCCTCGTCGAACGAGATCACGCGCCCGAGGTCGCCGTTGTAGACGTCGCGGTCGTAGTCGTTGCGGATCTGCAGAACGCGATCGCCGATGCGGAAACGGCGCGGGCCCGCCTGGAACTCCTGCCCGTTCGGATTCAAGCGGCTCTGCAGGACGGCGTTGAGGTTCGTCGTGCCGGCGACGCCGCGGTTCATCGGTGCGAGCACTTGCACGTCGCGCAACGGATCGAGCGACCACTTCTTCGCGATGCGGTCCGCGACGAGGTCGGCGATCGTGCTGACCGCGTCCTCGGGGTCGTCGCGCGTGATCACGAAGAAGTCTCCCGCGTCGTGCGGCATCTCGCCCGCGTTGATGCTGTGCGCCGCGTCGACGATGCCCGAGTGTTCGGCCTGCCGGAAGATGCGATCGAGGCGCACGGTCGGCACGCGTCCCGACGAGATCACGTCGCGCAACACGTTGCCGGGGCCGACGCTGGGGAGCTGGTCCGCGTCACCGACGAGCACGAGGCGAGCGCCGTCCGGAACCGCATCCAGGATCGCGCGGAAGAGCGGGAGATCGACCATCGATGTCTCGTCGACGACGAGCACGTCGGTCTCGAGCGGGTTCGAGGCATTTCGCTTGAAGCCTCCCGCGCGCGGATCGATCTCGAGAAGCCGGTGGATGGTTTTCGCCTCGAGGCCGGTGGCTTCCGCGAGCCGCTTCGCGGCGCGTCCCGTCGGCGCGCCGAGCAGGATGCGCTCCCGCCGCGCCATCACCACGCGGCAGATCGCGTCGACGACGGTCGTCTTGCCGGTGCCGGGGCCGCCGGTGATCACGGTGACCTTGCCGCCGGCCGCGCGCGTGATCGCGTCGCGCTGAGCGTCGGCGAAACGCCGGCCCGTCTTTTCCTCGGCGAACGCGAGCGCCTTCGCGGCGTCGAGTTCGCGGCGCCCGCGTGGCGGCGTTTCGATGAGCACCGAGAGCCGCTTCGCCGATGCGGTCTCCGCTGCCGCGAGCTCCGGCGTCCAGAGAGCGCCCTCCTCGTCGACGGCGCGGCCTTCGCCGACGAGGCGCTTCGCCGCTTCGGCGACGGCCTTCTCGCCGCCGTGTTCGCCGAGCAGCTCGCCCGCGCGGCGCACCGCCTCTTCCATCGGAAGGAAACAGTGCCCTTCGCCGGCCGCGTCGCTCAGACAGAACAACACGCCGGCCTCTACGCGCTTCGGCGAGTCTTCGGCGATGCCCACGCGTCGCGCGATCGCATCCGCCATCTTGAAGCCGATGCCCCACACCTCGTCGGCGAGCCGGTACGGATTTTCCTGCACGACTCGCGCGGCGCCCGCGCCGAAGCGCTTGTAGATGCGCGTCGCATACGCCGGTGAAATGCCGTGCCCCTGAAGCCAGACCATCACCGAACGGATCTCGCGCTGCTCGACCCACGCCGCCTTGATCGACGCGACGCGCTTCGGACCGATGCCTTCGACGTCGGCGAGTCGATCGGGGTGGTGCTCGATCACTTCGAGAGCCTTGTCGCCGAACGTCGCGACGATGCGCTTCGCCATCTCTTTGCCGATGTTCTTCACCATCCCGCTGGCGAGGTAGCGGCGGATCCCCTCGATGGTCGCGGGGAGCACGGCCTGGTAGCTCTCCACTTCGAGCTGCTCGCCGAACTTGGGATCGGTCTTCCAGCGGCCCTTCACCTCGATCGTCTCGCCGGGACGGAGGCCGGGCATGCGGCCCACGACGGTGACGGGTTCGCGGTGGCCTTCGCGCTTCACCTTCGCGACGGTGAAGCCCGACTCCGCCGTGAACACCACGCGGTCGATCTGCCCCTGAAACTGCTCCGTCGCGCCCGGCTGCATCGTCGCGTCCGACTCTAGCAGAGGGGTCCGACGCTCTCGCGGCGGCGGGTTGCGGGCGTCCCGCTGCCTACTCCCGTCGCTGACACGGTGTAGACTCCGCGCTCTTCGTGATCTTCGAGAGCGAGATGGGGCAGTTCACGATCGAGCTGCCCGACGGGTGGACGCATCGCGTGGTCGAGGACGACGCCGGCGGCCACGCCGTCGAGTTCGACCCTGCTGGCGCGCAGTTCCTTGTGATGATTCGCCGCTTCCGCACGGAGTTGCGTCTCGAGACGGAGGAGGAGTTCGAGCACGTCCTCGAAGGGACGCTCATGGGCCTCGACGAAGTGCTGCGTCCGATGAAGGTGCTGGAGCGCAAGGTCGAGAAGATCGGGAAGAGCTCCTATCGTGCCGACCTCGTACTTCGCGGCAAGCCGGGCGGTGTCGACGTGATGCAGCGGCGCCGCCTGATCCAGCCGGGCAAGGTACCGCCGGCGTCGCTCTTCCTGCTGACGGCGCTGTGTCAGGCGGAGAGCTTCCTCGTGCACCGGCGTGTCTTCGAGACGGTGTTCGACGCGTTTACGAGCACGGGCCGAACGGCGTGAACGACGACGCGCGCGCAGCCTGGATCTTCGCCGCGCTCATCGTCACGGTGCTCGCGATCCTCGGCGTCGTCATCCAGTCGTTCTTCCTGCACTCCGCGCTCGCCCGCGGAAAAGTGCATGCGCCCGAGCTGGCGGGGATTCGCCTGCTCGCGCTGTGGGTGCCCACGACGGTCGTGTGGCTCGCCGCCGGAATCGGCACCGGCCTCCTCGACCCGACCGAGCGGTGCGCGCCTGGTGACTGGGCGATGTTGTGGCTCGCTTTGCTTTACCCGCTGACGCTGTGGCCCGCGATGTTCCTCGCGCGCCGCGCGGGCGTGCAGCTCTCGCTGGGTTACTTCGCGGCGCATGTGCTCTCGCCACTGACGCTCTTCGTCATGGGCGGGCTGCCCTGCGTGCTGTGACGCGACCGAATCAAGTGATCGAGGTACCGCCCTTCGACTCGCTTCGCTCGCTCAGGGTGAAGATCGGCTTCGCGATTTGCCCGCGAGGAGATCGCTGACGACGTCGTGAAACCGGCTCGCGCGCAGCGTTCCGATGTTGCGATGAGCGAGCTCGCCGTCAAGCCCGAAGAGCAGCGTCGTCGGCAGTACCGCCGGCCATCCGGAGTCGATCGCCTCGGCGAATGCGTCCGGATCTTCCGCAACGGCGATCGACATCGGAAACGTCGTCTTCTGCTGCGCGATGAACTTGCGCACCGACCCGTCGCGCTCGAGCACGGCGGCGTCAAACCCGGACTTCTTGATCGTCGAGAGCGACGGCTCGTCGACGGAGACGCCGAGAAAATCGAGACCCTTCTCGTCGCGGATCCAGCCGCGCCATTCCTGCTCGATGAGCGGGAATTCGTCGATACATGGCCCGCACCACGTCGCCCAGAAGTGGAACGCGGTCAGCCGTCCCGCTTCGCCGTTCTTCTTCGCGCGAGCGAGCAGCGCCTCCGCCGTGAAACGGGGCAGCTCCGCGGGCGGCGCTCCCTTGCACGCACCGGCGGCGCCGAGAGCGAGAGATCCGGCAACGAACGAGCGCCGCTTCACGCCGCGCAGGTCTCTTCGCAGTCGAGATCTTCGCGATAGCCGCGCGGCGGCGCCGCCTCGTGCGCACGCTCGAAGACCTTGGAGAGACCGGCGAGCGCGTCCTCCACCGTCACGATGTCGTTCAGCGAGCGCCGGAAGTCCGTCGCGCCGGGAATTCCGTTCGTGTAAGCAACGAGCATTCCGCGCAGCCTCGCGACGGCGTGCGTCTCCATCGTCCAGCCCTTGTTGCGCTTCGTGCCCTTTGGCTTCCAGTCCTTGTTCAGGTCGAGCGCGAGGTCGAGATGACGGCGGACGATCGCCAGGCGCTCGGCGCCCGTCGGGATCCACGCCTTCTTCCCTGCTTCGAGCTCCTTCACCTGCCGGAAGATCCACGGCTGCGAGAGCGCTGCGCGTCCGATCATCACCGCGTCGCAGCCGGTCTGCTTGCGCATCGCGAGCGCGTCGGCCGCGTTGAGCACGCCACCGTTGCCCATCACGGGAATCTTCACGGCGTTCTTGAGATCGCCGATGAGCTCCCACATCGGATCGCCCGAGTGAGCCTGCGTGCGCACGCGTGCGTGCAGCGTCACCGCGCTGCCGCCGCCCGCTTCGATCGCCCGCGCGACCTCCAGGCAGTTGATCGAGTCCGCGTGGAATCCGGCGCGGATCTTCGCGGTCACGGGAACCGGAACCGCCGCGACGACCGCGCGCACGATCGTCTCGACGCGTTTCGGATCCTTGAGGAGCGCCGCGCCACCTCCGCGCCGGACGACCTTCGGCACCCAGCAGCCCATGTTGAGATCGAGGATGTCGCAGCGCGTCTTCTCGTACGCGATTGCGGCCGCCTCCGCGATGATGCCCGGCTCGCTGCCGTAGAGCTGCACGCCGAGAGGGCGCTCGCCGGGCTCGGTGCGGAGCAGCTTGAAGCTGCCGTCGCCGCCGCGAACGATGCCGTCGGCCGACACGAACTCCGTGTAGGCGAGGCCGCAGCCCATTTCGCGGACGAGCTTGCGGAACGCGAGGTCCGACACGCCGGCCATGGGGGCCAGTACGGCGGAAGCGTCGATCTCGAGCTCGCGGATGCGCATGTCAGTACCTCGGCATGGAGCGATCGATCGCGAGCGACCAGTGGTCGAGCCCACCGGCCAGGCTCTTCGCGTTCGCGAAGCCGTTCGAGCGGAGGAAAAACGCGGCGTCGAGCGAGCGCACGCCGTGATGACAAATGAGGACGATCTCGTCGGACGGATCGAGCTCGTCGACGCTGCTGGCGAGCCTGTCGAGAGGCAGGAGCACCGAGCCGGGGAGGCGGCAGACCTCGAACTCGTACTCCTGGCGCACGTCGACGAGCACGGGCGAGGTGCCTGCATCGAGGCGTGCTTTCAGCTCTTCCGGCCTGATTTCCAACTCGGAACGGTCCATTGCGACCGCCCAATCTAGCAAACGGAGGGCTCCCCGCGCAACTCGCTGGCCACACAAGTGAAATTCCGGACAAACAATCGCTGAAGGAATGCCCCCGAGCGGGCACCCTAGAAGACAGCCGTGACCCCGCGTTCCCTCCTGCTCCTGATCGCTTTCACCGCCAGTACGACCTGTGCGCCGCCGGCGGACACG
>Ga0163152_10003530_pt1 | contig 20233 bp, 13 predicted proteins | sample OliLakLV19MP8IB2_FD_148635 | JGI IMG/M metagenome (GOLD analysis project Ga0163152, IMG submission 148635) | Freshwater microbial mat bacterial communities from Lake Vanda, McMurdo Dry Valleys, Antarctica - Oligotrophic Lake LV.19.MP8.IB-2 | ecosystem: Environmental > Aquatic > Freshwater >...
AGATTGAAAATCTTCTTTTGGGCTAAAGCCCGGGATATTACGCATCAATTATCCACGGGTTAGAACCCGTGGCGATTGAAAATCTTCTTTTGGGCTAAAGCCCGGGATATTACGCATCAATTATCTACGGGTTAAAATCCGCGGCGATTGAAAATCTTCTTTTGGGCTAAAGCCCGGGATATTACGCATCAATTATCTAAGGGTTAAAACCCGTGGCGATTGAAAATTTTCATTTGGGCTAAAGCCCGGGATATTACGCATCAATTATCTAAGGGTTAAAACCCGTGGCGATTGAAAATCTTCATTTGGGCTAAAGCCCGGGATATTACGCATCAATTATCCACGGGTTAAAACCTGCGGCTATTGAAAATCTTCAATTGGGCTAAAGCCCGGGATATTACGCATCAATTATCCACGGGTTAAAACCTGCGGCTATTGATATAAAAATTAACATCTTTGGGATTACAATATTTTCCACGAAAAACACAATCGTTTATTCGCAGCTATTATATTTTGTGAATTAAAAAAAGAAAATTAGTTCAAAATAACCCTCTTGAGATGAAGTTCCCGACTCAATTCGCCGCTAAACTTTTTTGCACCGAAAATATTTAGATGCACGGTATCTTTCCAGAGATCGTCGCTATAATTATCTGTATTAAAATATATAAATATTACATTTTCAAATTGAGCATCCAGTTTATTAAAGTAGTTTAACATTTCCTCAAAATTATGCACTGTTTTTTTTGCGCTTTTATGATAAGGGCTTACAACAAATACAAATTTTCTTTCCGGATTTGTTTCTATTATTCGCAACAATTTTTCCTGAGCCGCTGAATCAATATCAAAATGTAAATTTTTTGCTTCACGTGCCGAAATTCTTTTTTCAAGTGATGCGGTGGAGGATTTCTTTGTGTCAAAAACACCTCCTTTGATATACAGGGTATTCTCAGTTTTGCTTCTTGAACTCACCACAGGTCTTAGGTAATCAGTATAAAAGCCATAATACCGCAAACCCGGAATTTGCTGGTAATTATTTAGACGACCATTCGTTGCTAAAAAATCTTTAATTGTATCATTCTTGTTTATAAAGGGAAGATAGGTAGTTATGTTAATATTTTCATAGGCATCGTGTTTAAAAAAATCGTGGTGAATATCAATTAAGATGGGCGTTGTTTTATTTTTTTTCAGTTCCGGTTTTAAGAGTAATTGAATTACCTCAAAACTTGCATTAGGCATACCATAATTATAAAAATCAGCGCCCAATGAATCGCAATAATATCCTTTTTCAGCGCGGGAGCTCCCGAAAATGGGAGTTTCCTCGTTGTGCGATTCGTAAAATAAACGTTGAATTTTATTTGATGGGCTATTGGATAAACCGGAGGTGCAATTTTTTGTAAAAAACAAATCTGCACATATAGAAGTAAGTGCTAAAAAAATGCAGGTGATGAAAATAAATTTTATTATACCATATCTATTCACGGTTTAAATTTAATACAATTAAATCAGGTAAATCGAATTTTTAAAAAGAATTTTATCCGCAAATTCACTAAGTGATTATTCGTAATCTATCGTCACCTTCAATGTATACCAAACCTTCACTTTTACGCCATTTTGCACACCGGGAAGCCAGTTTGGCATAGTTGAAATTACACGCAATACCTCCTGGTCAAATTGAGCGCTAACCGGTTTAATAATTTGGGCATTTGAAACAGCTCCATTTTCATTTACTATAAATTTTACAAATACATTTCCCTCTTTGCAATTTTTATCTCCTTCGCAATTAGTATTTAAATTATTGAAAATAAAGGTATTCAATGAATCAGTTCCACCCGGAAAAGTTGGCATTTGCTCCGCGAACATTAACACGTTTGCCTCAGTATCTGAAGTGGCAGGAGCCTTGTCGACACCAGTATTAAAATCGTCAACATCTGATTTTGCAGCATTATTTTTTATCTTCTTCTCTTTTTTCGGCGCTGTTTTATCTGAATAACCAATACCTTTTTCATCCTTGGTAATTGTTTCTGACGCAATAGAACCTGCTGATTCTACCCTTTCAAATTCAGCTGCATCCTGACCGTCAGTATTTTTTGATAACTGTGTAATGTTTTCATCCATCATTACCGGTGGAGTAACAATCATTTCGGTGGTAATGGTTACCTCCGATTTTGCATTCTCTGTATAATCAAATGAATACGTTGATTCGGCATTTTTTTCAGGTTTTGTCAATGCTTCTTTTGATCGGTTTAAATAAAGTGATTCTTCCTTTAATTCATCCATGGAAATGGAATCATTTGCAGCACTTCCGCCACCCATGTCGGAACTGTCGTCGTGGGCAATGGAATTATAGTTTTTATCCTTACTAATAATTGTAGGTTCTATTGCAATTTCAATAGTTTCATTTTGTTTATTATTTAAATTATCAATAATCATCCATGACATTCCCAAAATTAAAATGATACTTGCCGCAGCGGCATATTTGCGAAGATTTGCAGAGAAGATATTTGTTTTTTGAGCCCCGGTTGCAGAATCAACTTTTGCAAAAATAGCAGATAATGTATTTTCTATTGTATTCAGATCGGCGCCTTTTAACCCTTCCACTGCATCTTGTAAAAATGGATCCTGCGCCATTAATTTTTCGATATGCTGTTTCTCCGTATCGCTTAATTGATTGCGCAGATATGCAAACAATTTTTCTTTGTTTATAAAACCACCTTGTTCAATATGTAATTTATGTTCAGACATCTCTTTTTTCTAAATAAATTTTCAGGTTTCGTTTTCCATTTTGGATATAACTTTTTACCTGATTTAATTCAAAACCGGTAATTTCAGCAACTTCCACATAACTTTTGTTTTGCAGGTAAAATAGTTCAACACAAATTTTTTGTTCCGAATTCAGTTTAGTTATCCCCTCTTCCAACTGCTGCAATTTTATTTCCTTCAAATCTACATCATCATGATGCCCTGTAAGGTCTTTTTCCACAGATTTTTCGTCGTCCTCTTCGCTGGAATTGATATTTATTTCTACCGTTTCTTTACCTTTTTGTTTGCGGAGTTGCATCAAACACTGGTTTTTTGCTACCATATACAACCAGGATTTGAAATGTTCTACCTCGTGTTTTTTAAGGTCGGACAGGAGTTTTTCGAATACGATCATGGTCATATCCTGCGCCTCATCTGCATTTTTCAGATACTTCAAACAAACCCCCAAAACTAAGTGGGCATAGCGTTTGAACAATTCACCAACATAGTTATTGTCGCCCGTGCGTTTATATTCGGCGATAAGAACAATATCGTCGAGCGTGTTTACATTTTTTGATCTTGAAAAAAATAATTGCAGCACAGGTGGATTCAGTAATTATATGTATAACGCAAATCACTTCAAAAGTATCTAATTATTATCAGGATTAGAAGCATCATAGGGTTGTTAGATGGCTGCTTCTGCGCATTTTTATTCATCAGGATCTGCAAATGGGGCTTCGTTTATGTTTTCTGAAGTTCCGTCGGTTTTATGTGGTGCATGAGGATGCCACCCGAAGGTAAGCATCAAAACAGTAAATCCGATTACATATCCAACTATAACATGCCATCCTCCCTTCACCCAATTAGAGACAGATTTAGCTTCCGGATACATAGTAGAAATTGCCACACCGGCAGAAGAACCAAACCAGATCATACTTCCTCCAAAACCTACTGCATAAGCCAGCACACCCCAGTCGTAACCCATTTGATCGAGAGCGAGTTTGGTGAGGGGAATATTATCAAAAACCGCTGATATAAACCCTAACGAAAAAGCAGTTTGCCAGGTAGCATCAGGTAATTGGTCAACCGGCATCATGGAAGCGCACAACACCAACGAAAGCAAAAACAAGGATCCGGGAAGAGCCTTTAGAATTTCCCCCCAATTAATTTTAATGAAAAACGACCCAATTAAAATTGCAGCCCAAACACCGGCAGAGGGGAACTCCAACACAAAATTAGCAATTATTGCTCCGGTCAATATAAGTATACATACAAAAAGGTTCTTATAATTTACTTTCGGTGCTTCATAAGCACCCTTTAAAATGGGATGATATTTATGTTGTTGAAAGGAGGCAAATACGCCAAAAAACAATAATGCCGGTATTGCTGCAGCGTATGCATGTAATACATTAAAGGGACTAACTCCGTCAATCCACATCATTGTAGTAGTAGTATCCCCTAAAACAGAACCACTGCCTCCGGCATTGCTGGCTGCTACAATTGCAGCAAGATAACCGATATGTACTTTTCTGCTGAATACAGTAAACGCAATACTTCCACCAATTAATGCAGCTGCAATATTGTCGAGGAAGGCAGATAAAACAAAAATAAAAATGAGCAAGAAAAAAGGACCCTTCCAGTCGTCGGGCAATATTTTGGGCAATAATTTTGGAACCTTTGACTCTTCAAACAGGTTGGCAAGTATCGCAAAACCGAGCAATAAACCAAATAAATTCAACAAAATGGAAGATTCCTCCATTAAATGATGCGGCAGATCAAAATTCAGAAACCCCAATTTTAAGATCAGGATGGAAGATAATCCAACAAGTGCAACCCGCAAGGTGTATTTATGAAATATAGCAACACCAATCAGTGTTAGTCCGAATAAAATGAATTCAAGTGGAATACCGGAAAAGGTAATTGGATCTGCAGCGCCTGAAGCAAAGGCTAATACAGGTGCAAACAGCGTAATTATTGTAAATATAAATTTTCTGATCATAGGGCCTTTCATTTGATTCGACAAAAGTAAACATTAATGCCCCTTCTCGAAATCAACTTGTGGAAATGTATTACCCATCCTGTGTTCGTATGTATTATTTTTGTGCAGTTGCAATAATAGATGTCGGATACACTACAAACATTTTTAGAAAAAGCGGAGCTTAAAGCGTTCGATGCAGAGCATAAAAGAAAATTGCTCTTTAATATTGGTAAGTACAATGCAACAGTAGTACAGGGGAAAAAACAATACTCCGATCTTGAATATGTTCGCAAAAAGGCGAAAAATATCAAGTGGAAGGTGATGGAAAATCTCGATAAATACCTGATCGAATTTGAAACAAATTTTACGGCAAATGGTGGTAAGGTAATTTGGGCGAATGACGAAAAGGAAGCCCAGCAGGAGATTTTAAAGATCATGCAGAAAAAGGGAGCCCGCACTGCAGTGAAGGCCAAAAGCATGGCTACGGAAGAGATTCATCTCAACGAATTTTTGGAACATCACGGCATAGAAAGTATTGAAACGGATCTTGGAGAATATATTCAGCAACTGGATGGCGAAGCTCCTTATCATATTGTTACTCCGGCTATGCATAAAAGCAAAGATGATGTGGCCAAATTATTTCACGAAAAATTAGGAACTCGTCTTGATCTTACCGCAGAGGAGTTAACATTAGTTGCAAGAGTTAATTTACGTCAAAAATATGTAACTGCAGATGTTGGTTTCAGCGGAGCAAATTTTATTTTACCGGATATTGGTGGAATTGCAATAACAGAAAATGAAGGCAATGGAAGATTAAGTACAAGTTTTCCAAAAACACATATCGTTGTTGTGGGCATCGAAAAAATGATAACGAGCGTAAACGAGCTGAGTTTATTCTGGCCATTATTATCCACCTATGGAACGGGTCAAAAAGTAACGGTATATAATACCATTTTTACCGGGCCAAAAAAAGAAATTGAAGTAGATGGCCCTGAAGAAATGTATGTTATACTTTTGGATAACGGACGTTCAACTTTACTCGCCGAGGAAAAACAACGCGAAGCATTATATTGTATCAGATGCGGATCTTGTTTAAATGCCTGTCCTGTTTATAAAAACATTGGTGGTCATGCATACGGAACTACCTATTCCGGTCCAATTGGTTCTATCATCTCTCCGCATTTTAAAGGAATGGAAGAATTTAAACATTTGAGTAATGCAAGTTCTTTATGCGGAAATTGTACGGAAGTTTGTCCTATTAACATTGAATTACACAGTCTTTTATTATATAATCGCCACGAAGCAGTTGAAAAAGGATACAGTACTTTTGCCGAAAGAATGAGTTGGAGAATTTGGAGAAGATCAATGATGAGTCGCAAAAGAATGGAAAAACCAAGTCCCGGAATTAAGAACATGGTTTTAAATATGTTGTTTAAAAATTCTTGGGGCAAAAGAAGAGAAATGTTTAAAATAGCACCAAAATCCTTCCATAAAATGTGGATGGAGAAACATCCTCCCACGGATTGATATTCCTTTTCAGGCAATAAATAATTTTATAAGTTCGTTTTGAGTGGAAACAGCCACGTATGCGTACTTTCCTTTTTTACTCCCTCTTACTTATTTCATTAACTCTTTCTGCGCAATCACAACCAATGTCTATTTCTTTGTTTTTTGAAAAGGCAGATTATGCATTATCACCTGCCCAACAATTACAATTACAAGAATTTAAGGAGTTAACAGTTGATTCCGGTTATAATGCAATATTTTTAAAAGGATATGCCGATATTGATGGCAGTGATGAATCTAATCTTGAATTATCACAATATCGCGTTACTGTAGTTCAACAATATTTAACTAATGGTAAATATTTAATGGAATCAAGATTTTATGGTGAAAAGGAAGCGATCAATAAAAATAAAAATGAAGAACAAAAATCGTTGAACAGACGCGTTGATGTTATTTTCTGGACAAATTATAAACTCTCCCAGAAAAAAAAGAAATCGCAGATATATACATTTGCCCCAAATAAAACAATTGAATTTACTGCTGCAGAAGGAACTATAATTAAAATTCCGGGTAATTCATTAGTGTACATGGAGAACGGTGCTGTGCCAATGGGCGACATACAAATTGAGATCACAGAGTTTTATTCTATGATGGATATCATCGACAATAAATTATCTACAACATTTAATGGTCAACTTATTATTTCTGATGGAATGATAAATATAGAAGCGACAAGAAATAATAAACAACTGCGATTAAAAGGCGGAACAACAATGGAAGTAGGTTTTGCAGAGCGTGAAGATAATGATGGTTTCGGATTGTTTTATGGAAATGAAAACGGCAGTGGAGATGTAACTAATTGGACACCCGCAGTAAATCCAAATATGATTGACAAGGAATGGACCATACATGGTTCAAAATTGTTTTTAACAGACACTACTGAAAAATGGAGAAGTAAATTTGATTATAATAATTTCGGACAGCGCATTAAAGTAACAGAACACTGGGAAGAAACAAAAGGTAAATGGATGGATACTTTAATGATAGATAAAACAATAAATACCAATAAAATAATTTTGCAGGCAACACAATTAGGTTGGATAAATTGTGATCAGATATATTTTAAAGAAAATAAACCAACAATTAACCTTATTGTAGAAACAGGTTATGTTACCGGATCAGAAATTGTAATGATATTTAATGATAAAAAAGCAATGATGACTCCAACTGTAGATGCGAGGGGAAATGTAGTATTTTCGAATGTGCCTACAGGAGAAAAAGTTACAATAACAGGAGTTGGTTCCGGGGAAGGAAAACTGTATTTCACCAAAAAAGAGCTAGTTACCTCTGCAGAAAATGTAACGCTAAACTTTGAAGAAACTACTATAAAAAATATTCAGGAGCAACTTTCCGGGTACAATTAAAGTCTATTTTTAAGGTGCTAATTTGTGAAACGGACAAAAATTCGTCTGAAAATTTAATACCCGTTTGGCGCCTAAATGCTTTATTTATAATGGTTACCGATGTTTTTAGCAGCTTGTGTCTTTATTAGCCCACAAATTTATGTGTACATACATTGGAAACAGGTTTAATCTGTAGTTGCTGGGCTTTGGAAATCGCCACAACTTTGATTCAACAAGAAGAAAATATTATGTTGAACCCGGAATATATTAAAAAGTTAATACCTGGAATTATCACCAGAACTGCACTCTCTTATCCGTTCGATTATATCGAATCTATTTCATTTTTATCCTGCAATAAAATAATTGCTTCTTGTTTTTGGAGAATTCCAAAAGATGAAAAGGTGGTGATGCACCAATTAATGATCGGGAACAATAATTTCCCGGGATGTTTTATTTATAATGCAGATGCTTCCATGGAAAGCTCTAATGTTGAAATTGTTGGCAGAGATACGGAAGGCAGAAACTTTATTGTATCGCTTCCGCTCACACATTTTTTGAAACTCCGCCGTGCTTCCTAAAAACAAAATCAGTTTAAGAACCACAAATTAAAGTATTTGAAATCTCCTATAAAATGGTTTATCGGCAAATAATTTAAAAGGTAATTAATGGAACTTAACATATTGTTGGTTGAGGTATAGTGTCGCTTAACCCTGCTTTTTCTATCCTAAACAATAGAGCCTTTTTCTTGTTAATACGGCAGGTTTAGTTCAACAAGAAATATATGTTTACATATCTTAATAAAATTCCAATTTTTCGATATGCAACAATTTTTGTCGGACTTAATCCAAATCAAAACATCAAAATAGTCGTATATACACTAAATTATGATACTATGCTGACAATAATTGGCTTTTACGATACACGAGGGACAATGATAGCCCTTCAATTTTGTATTTGAATAGTTATTTGGTGGGCAGCATTTTTACAATTAATACAACGTTTATGTTCCACATTAAAAATATCGATCACGCCATTGCCGGAATAGTAACAGGAATTGCTTTGACATTTCCTGTTGCCTATATTCGATCCATTTCCTTTTTTAAAGGGCAGAAAATGGTTGCTCTTTGCAGTTGGATTGTTGATCCGCATAAACCGGTATTTCAATATTTTGAAAATGCCCTTTTTTCCGGAACTTTGGACAATCAGGAATTACAGACAATTTTGGTGACAGCGGTGGATATGGAGGGAAACGAGGTAAATCTTACCTCCCCAGTAGCAGCAGTGCAATATTCCCAGTTATAACTTTTTTCATACTTGTTTAGTGCAGAGTTGCTTGAGGAGCGCAACTCTTTTTGTTAAAAGCCCAAATGATTATTTAGATTGTTTGTAGCCAGCCACAAAATTGCCATTCCTGTAATATTTCCGGGATCTTCATTTTAGCGATATAAAACCCTGTAACTTTGCACCATGGATATGGTTAATAGCGGTTTTAATCGCACGCTGCAATATGACAGAAAATATCTCAGCAATGAGCAATTAATCGACCTTTATAAACGGCTTCTTAAACCAAGAATAATAGAGGAAAAAATGCTCAATCTTCTGCGTCAGGGAAAGGTGACTAAATGGTTCAGCGGAATTGGTCAGGAAGCAATTGCGTGCTCCGTTCCTTTTGTTTTGGATAAGGAGGAATACATTTTACCCATGCACCGCAACCTTGGTGTATTTACAGGCCGTGATATTCCCTTTCTGAAATTATTTAATCAGTGGCAGGGTAAAAAAAGCGGATTTTCCAAAGGCCGTGAACGCAGTTTTCACTTTGGAACAAATGAATTTCATATTGTGGGGATGATATCGCATCTCGGTCCGCAATTAGCAGTTGCCGATGGAATTGCTTTAGCGTGTAAACTAAAAAACGAAAATAAAGTAACGGTAGTTTTTACCGGTGAAGGCGCAACCAGTGAAGGTGATTTTCACGAAGCATTAAATGTTGCTGCCGTTTGGGGATTAGCCGTAATATTTATTGTTGAAAATAATGGTTATGGATTATCCACTCCAATAAATGAACAATTCAAATGCGAAAAAATTGCCGACAAAGGAATTGGCTATGGAATGAAAGCATTAACCGTTGATGGAAATAATATTCTGGAAATGGTAAATACATTAAATGAATGCAGAAATTATTGTATCCAGGAACAAAAACCTGTACTACTGGAATGTATGACCTTCCGCATGCGCGGACATGAAGAGGCGAGTGGCGTTAAATATGTTCCATCAGAATATTTTGAAGAGTGGGGGAAAAAAGATCCTGTTACCAATTATGAAATTTGGTTGCGCGAACAAGGAATTCTAACCGAGGAATTAAATATTATTTTTCGCCAGGAAATAAAAAAAGAAATAGAAGACGCACTTGCAATTGCATTTAACGAACCGGATATTATTCCTAATACAGAGGAAGAGATAAATGATGTATATGCACCCTATCAACAAAATATTATTTCGGGGGATGTAAATAAAAAGTCGAATAAAAAATTTATTAATGCAATTAGCGATGGCTTACAATTGGCGTTAAGAAAATATCCTGAATTAATTATAATGGGTCAGGATATTGCAGAATACGGAGGAGCATTTAAAGTTACGGAAGGATTTGTACAGGAATTTGGTAAAGAAAGAATTAGAAATACACCCATTTGTGAAAGTGCAATTTTAGGGGCGGGATGTGGATTAAGTATTAAAAAAATGAAATCGGTAATTGAAATGCAATTCGCCGATTTTGTAACCAGTGGTTTTAATCCCATCATCAATAACATGGCGAAAATGTATTATCGCTGGGGACAAAATGTTGACTGTGTTGTTCGTATGCCAACCGGTGCCGGCGTTGGTGCAGGGCCTTTTCACAGTCAGAGCAACGAGGCCTGGTTTTTTCACACTCCCGGATTAAAGGTAGTGTATCCAAGTTCCGTTTACGATGCAAAGGGATTGTTATTAGCTTCCATCGACGACCCGAATCCCATCATGTTTTTTGAACATAAAGTATTATACAGAAGTTTAACCGACGATATTCCCGATGATTATTATACCATAGAAATTGGAAAAGCGAATCTTGTAAAAGCAGGCAACGATATTTCCATAATTACGTATGGCATGGGAGTGTTATGGGCAAAAAATTATTGCGAAAAAAATAATATTGACGCCGATATTTTAGATCTGCGCACTTTATTACCACTCGACTACGATGCAATAAACACTACCGTCAAAAAAACGGGCAAAGTGTTAATTTTACACGAAGATACCCTGATCGGTGGTGTAGGTGCCGAAATTGCGGCATATATATCCGAACATTTATTTAATAATTTAGATGCTCCGGTAAAACGCTGCGCGAGTTTGGATACACCAATTCCTTTTAATTTAGAATTGGAAAGCAATTTTTTGGCGAATAAGAGGTTTGAGAAATTGATGAGGGAGTTGATGGAGTGGTGATGAAGGTTTTTTAAAGAGTTGGTTTATTTGTTGATGGTGGTGGAGAAAAAACAAATATTTTTTTTGGGGTGAGGTTAGGAGAATATAATACCGTTTTGCGGGTTTAAGAAGTTGGGGATTTCGGAGCACAAAACTGTCAAGCCACCACAAATGTTGATGCGAGGTAGAATGTTCATTTAACCACTGAACCCCCAATTTCTTAAACCCGCTGTTACCAGCTGCGTTGGCATTTTCTTATAGGTTATATTTCAACATTAGTTTATTACAAAATTCAACTTCTTTGTCATTGAATAGTTTTTGGTATTTGGGTCTTGATGCTAAAAATTCTAATGAAAGGTCAACTCTATGCGGAATTGGTTCTTCGAGTTTTCTAAAGCCAGATTTCATTTCATTTGAAGCCATTTCATCATGAAGTATTCTTTTGATAAATTCAACTCCACCTCCGTCAAGTTTCATTCGTTCCAAGAGAAATGGACTGATTGGGATTCCGATACGTTTAGCTTCATCAAAAGATTTTCTTACATCATCTTCAAGGTCTTGCCTTAATTTGATTTCTTCCTCGTCTAATTGTGCAAGGGCTATTGATGCATTCCAACCTTTTTCTTTAAACTGATTCAATCCAGCTAATTCATTTATTGATACACTCGCCTTCTCACAAAAGAATTTGTGTTTTACCTCGAATGATTTCAGCAGTTTGCTGTCTTCTTGATTGCTGTTGTCAATTGTAAATACCACAACATTTTCATCACTACTTTGAGCATTGTAAGTCCAATTGTAAGAGCCATTGATAATAACATTGCTGTCAATGATGCAAAACTTATGATGCAGAAATTTTGGAGTTGCCACATAAAGTTGTCCGCCAAATCTTAGGAAGTCCTTAAACTTTGAAATGCTTTTGAAATTTTCTTTTGATTCACTTATTACAACTTGAACATTCAAATCTTTCTCTGCTTGTTGTGAAAGAACTCTGATTATATCTTCGTCAATTAGCCATGCAACAGCAACCTTTATTTCTTTATTGGCCTTTTTTAAGTTACCAATAATTTCATTTTTAATGTCTTTAAAAAATACTGTGGCTTGCATATTTTAATCAGTTATTGATAAATACTTCTTTCCTCTTCTGCTCTAGCCGTATCAGTATCTGCTTTAGAATTCATTGCTTCAATTATTGCAACATATTCATCTGGCAAATTGAATTCTCTTGCACCTTTTAAACAATGTTCTTTATACCAATCGTAAGGAACTAAACTGTCGTTAATAAATTTCTTATCCGTTGCTACATATGCAATGCAATCATTTACTGCATCAAGTTTTATTTCTTCATAGCCTTTACCAAGTCCTTCCCATTCTTCCAAAGTTTTTCTTTGGCTTTCTTCGATTTCAAAAATAACTCCCCAAACAAAATCGGTTTTTGATGCAGTCATATTTCCTTTACCTGAACCATCTTTCTTGCTTATTTTATTGAATGAAAATTTATAGCCATCAACTTTTACAACTTCTTTGAATGTTGCAGTCGAACATCTTCCTATGATTCTTTTACTGCTCATGTTTGAGCCGTAACAAAAAACTTTGAAGGTTTTTGGGGCTGGTGTCAAAATTTGAGCAACTATTTTATCAATGTAACCGCCAATACCTGCTTTGTTTCCGTCAATTGGGATTGCATAAACATGGTGGGTTGCTGCATAATCGTCTAAAGGAATTGCATTCATCAAATCATCTTCTCTGTTCCATTTTTCTAAACCTGCTTCTTCTAATCCGTCTGGAGGTGGTTGTAGAATGAATGAGTTCAAAACAAAATTGGGGTTGCTAATTTCCGCTTCTAAGCCTTTTATGGTCTTATAAAGATTAATCTTCGGACTGTCCCAGCCGTTCTGCTCATTACGCAAACCATGTGGGTCAATAAAAGTCAAAAACTGTTGTCCAGTAGTCTTGTGTTTAATCCATAGCATGAAGTCAGGATAAAAACCACCTGAAGTAAAATAAAACCCAAAGCCATGTCCGCGGCTCATGTTACGCAATAGAAAAAAATCATGGTCGGGAAATCTGCTTGCTTGCGATGCAATAAAATTTCTAAGGTCTGCAACAAAAGTGAACTCACCTTGATTTAGGCCTGGCGGTTTAATCGTTTCGACAAGATTCGTACCGCCTGCTGAAAGCGTTTGGTGGCTATCGTCTTTTAAAAGTGGCTGGTAGATGTGAGCATTCAACCATTCTTCTAATACAAAAGTGTTTCCTTTTAATTTATTGGGATAGTCAGCTGTTGTATCACTTAATTGTGTTAGTGAATTTAGAATTGTATTTATTCCTGCCAACTCATTACCGTTTATGTCAGTTGTAATAATTTCAAATTGCCATTGTGCATTTTTGATGTTAGCATTATCCTCTGTTAAAACTTTTGTTGTCAAATTATTTCCATCATAGTTCCGAAGTAAGCGTTTGTAATATAACTCAACATACTGACGCAAGATTTGATAAGCCAATTTGTTTAGTTTTTCAATGTCACTTAATTTTTTGACTACAAATTTTGAATCGGAAATCACACTGTATTTTATTTTCTTAAAAAGGTCTTTCAGTCCTATACGGGCAATTAAAAGATTTGGAATTCTCGGACTTGCCATTCGCTTTTTATACAAGAGCAATTCGGTATAGACCCAATCCCAATCTACCAAATTCAATAGCTCATCTGACAACTTGTATTTCACTGTTTTCACTAGCTGACTTACATCTTGCTTACCTGCAATGGAAACAAACTTTTTTGTCGAAATATCTAAGTTGATTTTTATTGATGGTTCTGGTATTAGTTTTATTACTTCGGTGTCTTCAAATTTTTCTACGCTGCCGTCTTTTTCTAAAGTAAAAAGTTGGAGTTGATTTAAATCGTGAGTTAGATTAATGTCAAAAGTGAATGTCTTTTTTAAAGTCTTTATTCCTTCTCTTTCAAGGTCTTCTTTAAACTGCCGCATATAGTCGGCACGAAGTCCGAAAATGTTCAAGCACTCAACTATATTTATGAATTCAGGAGCTCCGAGCAAACTCTTACTTCTCTTAAGCGAACCTTCTTTTCCTCTTAGCCTAACTCCTCTGCCGAATAATTGAATGATTTGTGAACCTTTCGACTTTCCGAAATTGATTAAGCCTATTGATGAAACACGATAGTTATTCCAGCCTTCTATAAACTTTTTAGCTCCAATTAAAATGTTAATAGGGTTGCTTAGCTTATCGCTTAACGATTTGAAAAGTGAAATGCTTTGAACATCTCGTTTGAATTCATACCCATTAGGGTTATCGTCTGACTTTTCAATTTTTGTTTTAAAAGAAGATGTATCTCCAATGTATAATAGAGCAAAGAAGTGGTCACTTCCTTTTATCTTTAAGGCAATTTCTCCTTCTGCTTTTGGCAGTGTGTGTAATTCTAATTCTCCGCCTGTTCTATTGTTGAACACTGTTTTTAAACAGAACTCATAAATGTCTTCGGGCTTTGCCAATTCTCCAAATAGATATTCCAGCTTTCCAAAATAGTCATCTTTGAAAATTGCTTCGTCTGTTCGCTGCATTAAAACTTTAATCCAATTCTGATATTTTGCTCTTTCATTTAAAAAGTCATTCAGAAAATCAAGCACAATCTTCACATCCGAAATCACATCCTTATTTTCGTTTTGCTGTGCCTGACTTAAGTTTCCGCTTTTGGGTTTTGGCTCTACTGAACTCCCAACAAAAATCAATAATGGATTTTCTATTTCAAAAGGCTGTAACTCGTCATGATGTTTTGTAAAGTATATTTTCTGTTGAGCAAAAAGCAACAAATTTTGTAACAAATATTGCCGTTTACTTTGTTCATTGCTATCTAAAATTTCTGAATCCTTTAAGTTGTGAATCCAATAATCTTTTCCGTAACCGTCTTCATAAAAATGGCCGTAGCTGTAATCAAATACTATTGCTTTAGCGTATTCAGTTAGCAAACCTTCATCGCTTAATTGACCGAAAGTTGCACTGTATTCAAATGCAAAACCTTCATTGCTTAATGTGCTTCTTATATCTCTCCATGCACTGTCTTCACTCTTGTTCCCTTTATGCCCTTCATCCACAAAAATTGCGTTATTACGGTCAAACTCTGCAAGTGGAATTGTTACTCCTTGCCCAGTTGAAAACTCACGAATTTTATGTATGTCTATCACTTTCACATTTGCACTTTCCTTGTCTTCCCAATATAGATTTGCAGCAATGCCGCTTGCTTCTAATTCGCTTAAATGTTGCTCACTTAAATCTTCACTTGGCGTAAGCAGAATTAAATTTTTGCAAAGGGTTGCTGATGCTTTTGCGTAATACTGGTATTGCAATATGTTGATGTGTAGAATATATGTTTTACCCGAACCTGTTGCGTTCCAATATGCCAACTTGTTTAGTTCATCTTCAGTGAATAGTGGAAGCTTTTTTATTTCGGGCTTCGGCGATGATGCAATAAATTCATTGAGTTCGTCTTTAAGGTCGTGTTTGTTGCTAAAAAAGCGATGCAGATAATATTCGGTATACAGCAGTGAAAAATATTGATAATATTTCAACCGAATGGCTGTTTGCTTGCCTCGGTTTATTTGTTGTAAGTGTGCAATCAAATTGCTGTCGTATTGTTTTAAATCGTCTGCCGAAAATAGAACCGAAGATGAAAGGTTAAGAAAGAAAATAGAATTGTCAGCAGTATTGCTGTCAAACTCTTTCAAACTGTATTGATGCTGCAACTCTTTGAATTCTTTGAAGCCAAACCTGCTTAACAAGAACTCAAAAAGAGCCAACTGCTTATTTAATTGCGGTGTTACTTTTTTTGCCATGATATTACAATACAGGTTCGTTCATTAAGCGTATAAATTCGGGTTCAATAGGGTGTGCCGAAAAAGCGTTGTCGCCATTGCAGAAAATAAAAGATGTTTTACTTAACCACGCTTGTTTGGTAATAAATTCCCTTTCGTTTTTCAAATCAATTGTTGCTTCATCAAAGTTTCGCCAAATGACTATGTATTGCTGCAATCCTTTTTTCCCAAACACAATGCGGTATTCCAGTCCATTGTTTTCTGCCAATACATAACGCTGCACATCTATTCCTAAAAGAAAATTAAATGTAGTTACCAAATCAATAACCGTGTCTTCCTTGGGTTCGTTTTGTTGCACAATTTTCATTGTGTAGTTAAACGGGTTCGTGAATTTTTCTAAGTTAATTAAACTGTCGCTTCCCTTTATGCCGTGCAATAATTGATAGCGGATATTATCAATGAAACTTAGTTGAGGTGCAGTTGTGTGAATCTCAATATTGTTGAGTGAATCTTCGTATTGTTCAAGTTTGATATATTGAAAAATACCTCCACCATACCAATTTGGGTTTTGCAATTTAGAAATTCCTGTTTGCTCTCCGTTTAAAACATTTATCAAACGCCTTTTTGTTAGTTCATCAAAATACTTTCCCATCTCTATACCTATCCACTTAATCCCTAGTTTATGCGAAACGGAAGGAGTTGTACCACTTCCTGAAAAGAAATCTAAAGTATAGTCGTTTCTATTTGCAGCTATACTCTCTATTATTCGCTTTAAAAGACGTTCAGGTTTTTTGCCATTTTTAAGCTTAACATTTCCCTCGTTGGCAATTCCAGCCCATGAAATATCATTCCAAAAATCTGTAAGTAACTCAGTTGGAGTTTCAACTCCATCTATTGTCCGAACTTTATTTGAATAAAACGAAAGCAATCCTCCTTTATAAGCGTATGAGCTTTCTCCACTTTCCTTTTTGTATTCGTAAACCGCGTCATCATCTTTAGATTTTTTCAATAACGCTTTCAAATCATCAGTTGGTTTTTGAGGATCACGTATACTTACAATTCGATTTTTATTTTTAAGTGCATAAACAGCAATAAGATTATCTCTTATTATTTTCCAATATTCGCCCCACTTATCCTTTGCTTCTTTATTATTAGTAATTCCATTTTCTTTATAAACCGAATCAATGATTGAAAGAAATCCCCATTCTGAACATTTTTTTTCTATATTTTCAATTACCAAGCCGTAGTTTGTATCGTATTCAACTGGAGTAAATGATTTTTTAAATTCAAAATCACTTCTTGATTTAACACTAAATAATATATACTCAGTAACATCAATTGGCCCTGGATTTACTGTTTTGAACCCTGCTGGCGATGCAGCTTTTACAGATATTAGTTGAACAAAATTTTCTGTGCCAAATACTTTTTCTTGTAGCTGTTTCAAATTCGCTACTTCCTTGTAATCAATATGGGCATAAATTCCTGCGTTCTTTGACATTAAATATTTTGACATTTTCAATCTATCTACCATCATACACATCCATGATGAATGCTGCATACTATCCTTGTATAGGAAATCTCCGTCACCAGTATTAAAAGGAGGGTCAATATAAACTGAACGAATCCGACCTTTATATTTTGTTTGAATAAAATTTAATGCTTGCCAATTCTCTGAATTTATTAATAGTCCATCTGTGTTTTTATCTAGGTTATCTATTGCCGAAAGAAGTTTCCACTTTAAGTTTTCAGAAATATTTTTTGTATCAAGCACCAACTTGTTATTGTCAGTCAAATATTTTTTTGCTGTGTCCAAAATTATTTCGTCTTTCTTCTTGCCTTTGGCTTTTACAGTCTCGGCTTCTAATTCGTTACCGGTAATAAATTTCAGGTCTATCCAATCTGTAATTTGCTTTTTGTCCTTATCTGTAAGTATATGTTCAATCACTTCATCATACACACTGGCTGGTATACGGTCAAGTGTCATGCAGTAATTGCTTTCCACTACAAACTTCTTTTTCTCAAACAATCGCTTTTGAAATTCTTCCAACTCGCTTATAAATTCAATTACAACAAGGGCAATATCTCTGATGGCTGATGCTTTTAGCACATTGTTTTTTATTGCTTCCTGAACTTCCTGTTCTTTCCAGTCGGCATCTAAAAACGCAATGCTTAATACATCGCTTTTCAAAAAGTTATCAAGCTCTCTGTGTAAAAACTCTCTTAGGTTTTTATGAATGAAATAATCAAATTTATTTACAGTGGTGTAGCGTTCCAAATGATATTGAAACAAAGGAATGGCTTCTCCTTTGCTGTTTGTTTTTGTTTTGCCAAGCAATAAAAGCAGCTCTGTATCTTTTACTTTTTTAGCAACATCGTTAACCATTGCTGCCAATTTTTGGTTAATTCCTTTGCTGTCAGTTTTTACACTTTGTTTGTCGCCCCATTGTTTTTTTTCTTCAGCTGTTGGAACACTGAAGGTAAACTTAACGAGTAGTTTTCGTTCTTCTTCAATCCATTCAAAAGGGTCTGCAAGTGGCACAAACAATCTACCTTTCTCTTCCTTGTTGTTGTTCATTGCCGTGTCTGCATCCAAAATCCTAAATTCAATTTGTGTGAAAGATTTTGGGTCGGTAGATTGGTTATTGAACAAATAGTTTTTGAAGTTATCGCCTGTCTTAATGTAATATTGGTCGTAGTTTGCCCAATACAATTTTACTTCCTCACCCTCGTAAGGTATCATGTAATTATTTTTTCCTGCTCTCGGTTTGCTTATGAAATCACCGCCTTCATAATATCGTTCAAAGAATCGATAAAGTTCATTGTAAATAGATTTCTCGGTGTCTTCCGAAACACGAAGGTTATCTATTTTATCTTTTGCAGATTTGAATTTATTAAATGGTTCAAGAAACAAAGCTAGTTGTCCGTATTGAGATGCTTTTGCTTCAAGGTCTCCGTCTTGCTGAAAGTTTACTTGGAAATCTTTTTCAAGTTTTGCCTTTGCTTCATCCAGTTCTGCTTTTATATCACCACTTTGGCGGTCAAGTATTTTGGATTTTACACTCTCCACTTTTTCATCTAAATCTTTAGAGATGAAATTTTCCACCTCTTTAGATTTGATATTCATGATTCGGTAAATACCAAAGTCTAGGTCGGTATTATTAAGTTGGAACAACTCTCTTAAAAGGTCTTTTAATTGTTTTTTTGTATCGGTAGTTGCCATATTTAATTACTTCTTGCTTTTAGTTTTTGCTTCTAATTCTTTTTCTGTTGCCTTTAAAATATCCGCTGCAAACTTTTCACCTTGCAATTGAAGAGCAATATTCTCACTCATGTATTTTACGATGAGTTCTTTTTCGTCTTGCTTAAATATTTTTGCGATTACAGGAATCATTTGTCTTGATACAGGTCTTTCGCCTCGTTCCAGTTTACTTAATGTGCTTTGGTCAATGTCCAATGCTGCTGCAAGTTTTCTTAGCGGCATTTCTTCCGCTTCCCTTAATTGCCTTATGTATTCGCCAAATGTTTCTGTTTGCATCTTGAATTATGTTTCTTGACAAGTTTGTCAAAATTACTTTTTTTATTTTAAATGAGTCCCCAAAAACTGAACATTTTATCAACCGTCTGGGTGCGGTGGGTAAATTTTGCTCTTTTGGTTTTGCCGAAGGGTTGGCATTGTGTGTCGGGCAAAACCAAATGTGCTAAATTGTGCGGTTGGCTTTTCTGTCTTTTGTCTGAATGTTTAATATTAGCACCGTGGTCGTTCTAGGGTTGCTTGTAATGGCCGGCGGCTATGCGATGGCGTGCTTTTGCATAGCCGTTTGTTGTGCGAGGTCGCATAGGATCCGGCCATTGTGTGAGATCGCAGCGATCTCGCACAACGTTCCGCGCACAGGCGCAGTTTGGGATTGGCGACCGGGAATCATTCAGCCGACGATAAAGATACAAAGAAACGAAAATAATCATCTTTCTTAGATGCCCAAATTGAGCTTGTGCGCTGTTATGCCAAGTGCTTTTAGTCAATGATAAGGTAGGAGTCAGTTTCTTCTCCTTCGTCAATCATTTTAGCTTCAATGTCGAATAGTTTGTCAACAGTAAAATTAAACTTTGTAATGTTGGTCCAACCTGATTTTATAAATTTCGTGTCTGTAACAATTATTTTGTCAATCCGGTTTAATTTGTTGTCCTTTATAACATTAATTAATTGAACAAGGTCGTCCGATGGATTATTCAGTTTGGTCACATTCCAACAAAAATTTTGTTTTTCGTCATCGTCTAAGTAATAAACAATGCCATAAATTTTGTCCGTGTCGGCATTTGTAATTTCAACT
>Ga0163152_10003532_pt1 | contig 20224 bp, 15 predicted proteins | sample OliLakLV19MP8IB2_FD_148635 | JGI IMG/M metagenome (GOLD analysis project Ga0163152, IMG submission 148635) | Freshwater microbial mat bacterial communities from Lake Vanda, McMurdo Dry Valleys, Antarctica - Oligotrophic Lake LV.19.MP8.IB-2 | ecosystem: Environmental > Aquatic > Freshwater >...
GCACCAGGGCGCCCCACGTCACCACGGTCACGTCCGTGCCTTCACGCTTGAGCGCTGCCTTGCCGAACGGAATCATGTAGTTCGGACCGGTGTATTCACCCTTGTTGTAGGTCTGGCGATACAGGTGTTTGTGTTCGAGGAACAACACCGGGTCGTCACAACGAATCGACGTGCGCAGCAGTCCGGCCGCATCCTGCGCGTTGGACGGATACACAATCCGGATGCCGGGGCAATGCGCGAAGATGCTCTCGCCCGACTGGCTGTGGTACGGCGCACCACCACGCAGGTAGCCGCCGATCGCCGTGCGGACCACCATCGGGCACGAAAAATCGTTGCTCGATCGGTATCGCAGCATCGACATCTCGTCGCGCAACTGCATCATCGCCGGCCAGATGTAGTCGAAGAACTGGATCTCGACGACGGGCTTGATGCCGCGTGTCGCCATGCCGACGGCGCGTCCGATGATGTTGGCCTCGGCCAGCGGCGCATTAAACACGCGCGTACCGCCAAACGCCTTCTGCAGGCCGTGGGTCACCTTGAAGACGCCGCCCTTGCCCTGCACTTCGCTCAGCTTGGCCTCATCGGTTGCGTCCGCCACGTCTTCACCGAATATGACGATGCGCGGGTTGTGCGCCATTTCGTCCTTCATGGTGCGATTGATCGCGGCGACCATCGTGTCGGGTTTGCCCTCGGGCACAGCCGGGCTGTCGAAGTCCGCGCTCGTGGGATCAACGTCCGGTGAGTACACGTACCAGCCGGCCGTCTCCTTGGCCGGTTTTGCCGCCTTCACGGCGGTGTCCGCTGCGGTGTTCACGTCAACATCTACTTCCTTGGCGATGGTGGCGATGTCGGTCTCGGTCGCGAGCCCTTCGGCCTTGAGCCAGGCCACAAACTTCGTGAGCGGGTCACGCGTCGCTTCCTCCGCACGTTCCGACGGCGTCTTGTACAACTTCTCATCGTCAGACAACGAGTGGGAGTACGGGCGGACGACCTTTGCGTGGATCAGCGCAGGGCCCTTGCGGGAGCGGCAGTACTCGAGCGCCTTGGCGGCCGTGCGGTAGCTGTCGAGGAAGTCCGTGCCGTCGCAGCGGAGGACCTCAAGGCCGGGGAATCCTTCCACGAGCTTCGACATGTCACCGCCCGGCGTCTGGACTTGCACGGGCACGGAAATCGCGTAGCCGTTGTCTTCGACCAGGAAGAGTACGGGGAGTTTGCTGACACACGCGGCGTTGAGCGATTCCCAGAACTCGCCTTCACTCACGGTGCCGTCGCCGAGCGAGACGTACACGACCTCGTCCGTCTCGAACTTGCCTTCACGCTCGGGGATGTCAGTGAGCTGTTCGTACAGGCGCCCGGCTTCCGCGCAGCCGATTGCCTGGAGACACTGTGTGCCGGTCGGGCTGGACTGCGAGACCAGGTTGAGCGCCTTGTGGCCCCAGTGGGAGGGCATCTGCCGCCCGCCGCTGTTGGGGTCAGACTCGGCGCCCACACCGCTCAAGAACATCTCAAGCGGGGTCATGCCGATGGCCAGACACAACGCCCGGTCACGGTAATACGGGTAGAACCAGTCGTGACCGGCCTTCATCTGCATGCCGGTGGCGGTCAGAATGGCCTCGTGGCCGGCGCCGCTGATCTGGAAAAAAATCAGGCTCTGATTTTTGAGCTGGATTTCCTTGTCGTCGATCCGCCTCGACGTCAGCATCGTGCGGTAGACCTTCAGAAGGTCGTCTCGGGTGAGTCCCTCGTAGGTGGCTGCGGCGGTGGAGGAGGCGGTCTTGATCACGATTTCCAATTCTATACTGGCAGGGTGGCCCCGTCCGTTGAGTCGTTTCGCTGGGATGAACTGGAGCTGGACCGCGTCACCGAGATGGTGTCGCGCAAGGTCCTGCGCTCACCCGAACACGTGGTGACCCAGGTCTACCTCAAGCGCGGCGCGCTCGTACCCCGCCACACGCATCCGGTCGAACAACTGCTCTATGTCCTGCAGGGCGCGCTGCGCGTCCGGGTCCACGGCACGGACCGCGTGGTGCGCACCGGCGAGGTCCTCGCGGTGCCCGCCGGCGCCCCGCACCAAAGCGAAGCCCTCGATGATGCGTTTGTGTTGACCGTGATCTAGTGCACGCGCCGGATGTAGTCCGGCCGCCGGGGCGGCGGAGGCGAGGCTCTCGGGCGCGGTGTTTTCAGATACAACCAGCCGGCGAGGAGTCCTCCCAGATGCGCCACGTGGGCGATCCCGCTGTTGCCGCCGCTCGATACGGCTTGCGACAGTGAGATGGCGCCGATGATCAAAACAAACACGCGAGCCTTCAGCGGAAAAATGCCCAGCAGGTGCACGGTCCGGTGGGGAAACACGATGCCCCACGCCATCAACAAGCCATACCCCGCGCCGGACGCCCCGATGGTGACGGCCGAGTACGACATCTGCGCCCACGCCATGGGCAGCAACGACACCACAACGGTCGCAACACCCGCCGTGGTGCCGACGATGAGGTAATACTTCGCAAAGGCGACCGTGCCCCACCGGCGTTCGAGATCCACGCCGAACATCCAGACCGTCAACATGTTGATCAGCAGGTGAAAGGGTTCGGTGTGGACGAATTGGTAGGTCGCGATCTGCCAGACGAATCCTCGCGTCAGGACCAACTCGGGGATGAGTCCCACCCAGCTCATCAGGCTCGGCATCACGAGCATCACCACAAACACGGCGATGTTGAGATAGACGATGACCTTGACGGCCGGCGTCAGCGGGCCCGGGCCGAATGTGTAGCCGATGCTCGGCGACGAAGGAATGCGACCCACTACCGTTTCACCCTCGACAGGATTTTGCGCGCGACGTCCATGAACTCCTGCAATCGTAACGCCCACGCGGTGAGGCACAACACGAGGACGCCGACGCCGATGGCGCCGAACACCCGGATGCCGGCGCGTGCCGTGGTCGCCATCCACCCGGCCAGCGAAGTGAACGGCGGGAGCACGTCGTTCAGCCAGCGCTCCATGCCCCATGCGGCCGCGCCCATGGCGAGGGACGCGAGAAGAATCTTGCCGGTGGCGATCGCGATGCGTCGTCCATCGATGCCGTCGATGCGGCGGGAGAGGACGAAGAACAAACACGTCGCGTTGAACAACGCGGCAATCGCCGTGCCCATGGCCAGTCCCTGGAAGCTGTACCAGCGCACGAGCCACAAATTCAGTCCAAGGTTGAGCACGATCGTGGCCACCGAAATCAGCACCGGTGTCCGGGCCTCCTTCATGGCGTAGAAGGTCGGTGACGCGATCTTGACGGCCGAGTATCCAATCAGCCCTGGGGCGTAGGCGAGCAAGGCCATCGCGGTCATCTCGGTGCTCGTCGCATCAAACGCGCCGCGCTGAAAGATGAACTCGACAATGGGACCGGCCAGCACCATCAGCCCCACCGTGGCTGGCACACTCATCATCAACATCATCCGCAGACTGCTCGAGATCGTCTGTCGCACGCGGTCGAACTCGCCCGCATTCACCTGACGTGCGATCTCGGGCAACGCGGCAGTGGCCACGGATACCCCGAAGAGACCAATCGGCAGATACATGAGCCTAAACGCCAGCATCAATGCGGTCACGGCACCCTCACCTTCACCCACCGCCAGCGCGGTGTTGACGATGATGTTGACCTGAGACGCGGCCAGGCCCAGCGTCGCGGGCACCATGAGCAGCAGGATCTCGCGCATGCCCGGATCGGTGAAGCTGACAATCGGGCGGTAGCGAAATCCTTCCCGGTGGAGCAGGGGCACCTGCACCAGGATTTGTCCGAGCCCGCCCACAAGGGTGCCGATCGCAATGGCGTAGATTGGGTCCCAGCCAAAATGCCGGCACACGGGGATGAGCGCGATCGCGCTCAACAACATGCCGACGTTGTAGATGGCCGGCGACAGGGCGGGCACAAAAAAGCGGCGGAGTGAGTTGAGCATGCCGCCCATCGCGACGGCCACGGCGACCAGCGTCAAAAAGGGCAGGACGATCCGCGTCAAGTCAACGGTCAGTGACAGCCGATCTCTGCCGTCAGACCCGGAGAACTCGTCGGGAAGGAGGCTCAGCAACGGCTCAGCGAACACCATCCCCGCGATGACCAGGACGGTGGTCACCACGAGCAAGCCGTTCAGAACAAGATTGCCGAGGCGCCACGCGGCGGCCTGCCCTTCCGTCTTCCAGTAGCGCGTAAAGGTCGGGACAAAGGCCGCGCTCATGGCGCCTTCGGCAAAGAGGTCACGCACCAGCGAGGGCACACGCATCGCGATGTTGAACGCGTCGTGCGCCATGCCGGTCCCAAAGAGGCCGGCCATGACCTGGTCGCGGATGACGCCCAGGATCCGGCTGGTCATGACGGCCACGCCGACCGTGCCGGCGGATTTGGCGAGGCGCTCAGACATGGGGGGGAGAAAAAAGAAGGGGCATCAACCCCTGCGATTGATGCCCCTGCCCGGAGGATGGATGATCGGCACTTGCGTGCCTTTCACCGGGATTAGACTGGGGCCCCACGGAAATAGTTTGGCCGGGTATCCTGCCCACGGAAAATTCAGTTGGCGCCCGACAGGCGTTGCTTGACCGCCTCGGCCAGGGCCCGGCCGTCCACGGTCTGGCCGGCCAGCGCCAGATTCACGGCTTTCATCACTTTGCCCATGTCTTTGGCGGAGGTGGCTCCGGTTTCGGCCATGGCGGCGGTAATCGCCGCCTCGACGGCAGCGGGGTCTGCCGAGGCCGGAAGAAATTTTTCCAGAAACGTCAGTTCGGCCTGTTCCTTGTCAGCCAGGTCGGTGCGGCCACCGGCCCGGAACTGGTCGATGGAATCCCGCCGTTGTTTGACCAGCTGATTGACGACCTGCAGGCCCTCCGCCTCATCGAGAGCGCGGTGTTTTTCGATCTCGCGGTTCATCAGCGCGGCTTTCAGCATGCGGAGCGGACCCAGCGAGGCCTGGTCGCGTTGCCGCATGGCGTCACCGATCTCCTGCGTCACTCGTGCGAGAAGGCTCATCGGGCAAGCATATCAACTACCCCAGGAACGTTGCGGCACGCTGCAGTCCCACCAGGGTCAACCACGCCCCGGCGACGCCTGCGGCCACCCGCCCGAACAGGCCGGTCTGCCACAGGGCCACGGCGCCACAGCCGATGCCCATCGCCACCAGGGGCAATGCCGCCAGGTAGTGTCGGAAGTCCAGCGGTGTGACGATGCCCAAGACAAGGAACCCTGCGAGCACGAATGTGCCGCTGGCGGCGATCACCCACGCCGCGTGTGACGCCGTGCGGGCGCGCCACAGTTCGATCAGCCCGAACCCGCCGAGGAGCAGTCCAGGAACGGCGTAGTACAACTCCAGCAGCCGTGGGACGTCCAGCAGCCGTGTCATGGGTGTCCGGAACCCCGCTGACGCGGCCGCGCGGCCGGTTTCGTCGCCCACTCGGGTCATCGCCATTTGATACACATCGATGAAGTGCCCGTAGTAGAGACCCACAGCCAGCAGCGCGGCGACGGTCACCGTGCCGCCCAACCACCAACCGGCCCTGCGGTCCGTGGTCGGATTCAGGCTCAACCACAGGCTCGCAGCGGCGAGGTGGGTGGTCAGAATCACAAACGTACTGGTGTGCGAGAGCGACGCGGCCAGCGTCAGCAGCAGGACGACCACGACCCTCGCCGCTGACCACCGCCCGTGGGCCGCGACGGCGATCGCCACCATCGCCAACGCCTGCGCGAACAAGTTCGTCAGGTTGCCGACGGCGAGCACGTTGACGCTCAGCGGCAGCAGGTGGTACGCCGTGACCGCACAGACGGCCATGCCGGCGTGTCCCCGCCACTGCCAGAGCCACACGGCCAGCCAGGACGCGGCGATGGCCTCGACCGCCGTGGTGACCATCCGCAGGAGCACCACCTTGTCGGCCGTGGTGTCCGTCATCCAGGAGAACAGTCCCGACAGGACGTAGAGGCCCGGGGCATAGGGAAACTGGTAGTCGCCGGGCGTGATCGAGGTGAAGTAGTAGTTGCCGGCCAGCACGGTCTGCAATCGATGCGCGTGAAACATCGCATCACCGATCGGCATGGCCGGGTGGGTGAGCAGCAACAGCTTGAGGCAGACGGCGGCACTCGTGATCGCGGCGATGGTGGGTGAGCAGGGCACGCGTCGGGTGATCACCCACGTCACGGCGCCACTGCTGATCGCCACGCCGGCAATCGCCAGCGTGGGCCAGTGCACAAAGGGGCCGACGCCCAGGGTGACGATCCAGGCGCCGACCGCGGCACACAGGCCCAGCAGTGGCCCGGCGACCCGCGCCGGAACCGCGACGAGTGCCCAGAAGACTGCAAGGGCCAGCACGGGCAACATCGCGAGCCACATCCGGTCGGAGGGCCACAGGGACACGTCTCCGCGGTCCACCTCGATCCAATCCACGAGGGCGCCCAACTGGCGAGGATCACCGGCTGGAACGTAGGCTGGGGCAATGGTGAACGTCACATGGCTCGGCGTGTTGCCGGCCCTGGCCGGCAACTCGATTCGCCGTTCCACAAAATCCGCTTCGAGTCGCTCGCGTCGTGTGACGACGCCATCCACGGTGATCGTGACCTCGGGTGACGATCCCTCGGGTCGCGCCGCGCGATACCGAATCACCACGGCGGTCGGCACGGCGCGGCTGAGGCCGTCGAGTGCGAGACCAAACGCCGGTCGTGTCCAGGCGTAGGTGAGGCCGTCGGGGGCGCGCTCCGCTCCATAAAACCCGGTCAGGACCTCGCCAGGGGGATCGCCCGCGAAGCTGATCTGCGTCGCCCCGTGTCGAGCAGATGCGGCCGCCACGGCACACACGATCGCGATCGCGGCGACACCGGTGAAGACCGCGAGTCGGACGACAGTCGTCATGGTCGGGGCTGGGTGACGATCGACTCGTAGAGGCGGTCGTACTGTTCACCGATGGCCGGGGACCTGAACAGCCGGGCCAGGGTGGCCTGCGTTTGTGGCTGCGTCCGCCGGCCCGTGGTCAGCGATTCGTCGAGCGCGCGGGTCAGCGTGGGCACGTCCCGTTTGGGCACCACCACCACGTCACCCTCAAACAGCTCCTGCAACTCAAGCCCACCCGGATGGTCGGCAGACACCACAGGGGTGCCCGACGCGAGCGCCTCCACCGCCACCGTGGGCAGCGCCTCCAGGAGCGACGGCAGCGCAAACACATCCGCCGCCGCCGTATACCTGGCCACGTCGTCATTGGCCACCAGGCCCGCAAAGGTGACGCGATCTGTGATGCCGAGGGTCTTCGCCTGGGCTTCGAGGGACTCCCGCAGGCCGCCGGTCCCGCAGATCACCAGCCGGACGTCCTGACGCCTCTGGGTCAATGCCGCGAAGGCGTCCAGCAAGTACTTCTGTCCGGCCAGCACATGCAGTCGTTTCACGTTGACGATGAGGTGGGATTCGACGATGCCGAGATCATGTTTGATGGCGGCCCGGGTGGCCTCATCGGCCGGGGCAAACACCTCCGACACGGCCGGATACACCACCGAGAGTGCGGGACGATCCAGCCCGAGCTCCCTCGCGCGTTCCATCAGCTTGCGGCTGTAGAAGGTGACGGCCGTGGCACGCATGTAGGCGCGGCGGAAGAAATCGATCGGCCAGCGTGGCTTGTAGTGCCAGATTTCCGTGCCATACAACGTCAACAGGTACGGGATCTGCTGCTGCCGCGCCCACGACGCGGCCGCCTCGATGAGCAGGCCGTTGCTGTGCAGATGGAGCAGGTCGGCGCCGGACGCCGCCTGATCGAGCACGCGTCCGAATTGCCGCGACAGCACCAGTGCGTCCAGCCGCAGGGCGCCCATCACGCCTTCACGTGTGCGCCGCGGCACCCACGTCACCGGGCCCGCATCCGGCGGGGTAGGCGCGCCACCCTGCGCCGGTGGGTGCGCCACATACAGCACCGCGTGTCCACGTTCGGCGGACCACGTTCCCGCCTGGGCAGGCAGGATCGCGTTGGCGGCCTGATCGGGCGGCAGGTGGGGTGAGATGTGGACAATTCTCACGAGACGCCTCCTGTGGACCAGCGCGCGTGGAACTCCTTGAACGTCAACCCGTTCGCGCCGAGGTCCTTCGTCGCGAAGGTGAGGAACGTGCCGAGCCGATCGTAGAACGCGTTCAGCTCACCCGGCGTCTTGTTGTACGGACTGCCGCCGACGATCACTTCCGAGGAGTGAAACAGGAGGTTGAGAATCGGCGCGCCGCGTTGCACCAGACGTCGGCCCAGCGCACACATGTCGGCGGCGGAGGTGTACGACGGCCGGAGCCAGTCGACACGCGCGATCCCCGACAGGCGCAGCGCCCGCTTGACCGTGTAGTTGAACGGCGCACGCGCATACGCCTGCGCCACCCACGCGGGCACACGGCGATTGAGCGCCGCCGAGATCGGCAACTCCAACACGTCGCTCGTGCCGGGCCGTGTGGCGTCGTCGTACGCGAGGTAATACGGCGTGAGCGGCGCCTCGACAAAGTCGGGTCCGCCTTTGTGCGCTTCGTAGAACAGCGGCGCCACGGACGAGTCGACCAGATACCCCTGCTGCTCCAGCGACGACACGTGGGACGCATCAAATCCGAAGCGGCCCGACCGGTACGACACCGGCCGTTCACCCACCGCCGCCGTGATCGCCGTCGTCAGAGCCGCGAGCTGCGCGTCGAACTGATCCAACGGCAGTTGCAGGGCGTACGGATGCCTCCCGACGTCGTCATCCGTGCATGGTGGTGTTTCCCATGCGTGATGATGTGCGCCGATTTCGCATGTGCCGTCGGCGAGCAGCCCGCTGAGCACGTCAGCGGAGCGTGTGTCGGTCGCCACGGGGTGTGTGATGACGTAGGTCGGGCGCACGCCGTGACGCGCAAAAAACTCGTGCAGTGTGCGGAGTGCGTAGATGTTGTCGAAGCGTTGGTGCAGGCGTGCCTGCAGGTTCCACTGGTTGTCGCCCTCGGTGTCGATCGCGACCAGCAGCGCCGGACGGGTCGTGGTCATCGATCCTGATCCGAGTCACCGAGAGTGACGTGCCAGGTGTCGGTCTGTTCGTAAAACGCCGAGGGCACATCGATCGCATTCACCTTTGCGACAAACTCCATCGTGGACTTCACGGCGAAGTAGCCCGACTGCCGGATCAGTTTGCGATAACCCGCATGCATCGCGAAGGCGCGGATCTTGTCCGAGTCTGCCGCCCGGGCTTCGCGGTCCACCCACCGCAGCAGGGTCAACATGCCGGAGTGATCGTCGGGCGCGGTCAACCAATCGACGACGATCGTCACGCGGCCGCGGGTTTCCTGCACATGGCGGTACACGACGTAGCCGGCGGCCTCACCGTCGCGCTCAAGCACCGCGATTGTGTAGCGGACGTGCGGCGCGTGGACGTATTTCCAGTTGAGATACGCCGCGTCGCGCCTGACGACGAAGGCAAATCGGGACGAGACCCGTGCCCACAGCGCATCAAACCGCTCGTCGAACTGACGAATGACTCGGACCTCGCCCTCAAGCGGCCGGGTCCGCGCGACCAGACGCACCAAGGGGAGCGTGATGGCGGACAGAAGGCGGTTGGCCCCGACCGACCAGCCGGGACGCCGTAGCGCACGTCGGGTGAGCGGCTTCACAAAACACGGAACGGGACCCACATCGGGCCAGCGCAGTTTGCCAAAAAGCCGGTAGGACGAATCCGACAGGCCAAGGCCCAGCGACGCGCCGACGTTGCGGTCCCACGTGCGGAACAACACTTCGCCCAGGCCCTGGCGCTGACGCTCCGGGGCGACCATCACGTCCATGCCCCACGCCGCGTCGATTTCCCGTCCTTGCACCAGAAGTTTCACCGGCATCGTCGCGTATTGGCCCACGATGGTCTGCCCTTCACGGGCGAGCCAGATCAGCGGACCGTCGGACGGCATGTGGGGATTACGTTTGTACTGCCAGTCCCACCGCAGGCGATTGGCCTCGGCCGAGTCGACGCCGAACACACGCCGGTACAACGCCTCCACGTGGCGTTTGTCGTCTGCGCGATATCGATCTACGTCTGCCATCGTCAGCCTGCCGGTTCCAACACGTATTCCATATTACTGATGAAGATGTCGCGTGTGGTTTCGCTCTCGCGCACCCATTGTCCCAGCGCACCCGGCATGTTGCGGACGGTGGAGGTGGAGTGCAGTTCTTCGCGCACGATCTTCAGTCCGGCATCGGCGATCTGCTGACGCAGGCGCGTCACGGTGACCAGTTCCAGCAGGTCGTCGTGTTTCCAGATGCCGTTGCGGGCGTCGCGGATGAACGAGTTTTCGTGCGCCGGTTCCTTGAGGGTCCATGGCGCGTACCGCGCGAGCAGGCGGAAGGTGCGGAACGCGATCCAGCGCCCGGTGATCAGGTGCAGGGGAATCTGAATCTTGAGGCGGGGCAGGTGGGCCCCGGCAAACGAGAGATAGGGCGCGGTCGAGAGCAGGAACCGCGCGCCTGGGGCCATCACCCGTCGGCACTCCCGCAGATACAACGGCGCATCGAGGACGTGTTCGATCACGGCGTGTGACAGCACGAGGTCAAAGGACTTCCCGGCAAACGGCAGATACATGCCGTCGGCCTGGAGGAAGTGCAGGTGGGGGAGGTGGCGCTCGGCGGCGAGCGTTACGCCGGCATCGCCGAACCGGTTGACGGGATCGATGCCCACCACAAATGACGCGTGCTCGGCGAGCGAGAGCGGCATGCCGCCGCCGCCGCACCCGGCGTCCAGGACGCGACCGTGCACGGGCACGCCGGCGCGGTCGAGGAAGGCGAGGACTTTGGCGGACCGGTAGTACTCGAACAGGGCGTAGTCGTACTCCGATCGGAACCGGCGGTCTGCGTGCGACTTGATCAGGGCGTCATTTATCTCGCGCACGTGGCTCGGGTCCGTCGGGAAACTTCATGATGAGCGCCGCGCGGTCGGGGCCAGGGGTTTCCTGGACGTCAAACTCCGTGACCACACGTCGCTGGGGATACTGCCGGAGCACGTCAAGGATGACTTCACCCTCGTACCCGGACTCCGGCAACGTATAGGTGAGTATATAGCGGGCATCGTCTCTCACGAGACGGTCCGCGTAGTTGCCAAACCCCTGCCCGACAAAGATCGGCGCGATCTGGTTTTCCAGCGACAGCCCGTTGGCAAGTTTGCCGTGAACCAGGGTGCCCGGTGGCAGCAGGGTGCCAATCAGCCGCGAGGCCTCGTAGTTGAGGAAGGTGCGCGACCGCGCCCACTGGGCATACAGAGTGAGGTCGGTACCGACGGTGACCACCACCATCACGATCGCGGCCGCCGCCGGCAATCGCCAGCGGCCCAGCCACGCGCTCACGCGCACCCGGGACCACCAGATCGCCGCGCCGACGACGAGCGCCAGTGCCGCCGACACCCGCACCGTCAGCCGGTAGTTATTCGCCTCAATGTCTGTGAGCCACACGAGGCGAAGCAGGCTTCCGGCCACCAGATAGGTCAACGGAATCGCCACCACGGCCACGAGCACGCCGGCTCCGTTCCACGTGGTCGTCGCGTCGCGCCGGTGCATCGCCGAGGCGGCCAGCGCGATGACGGCCGGCACAAACATCACATACCGGCGTTCGTTGCCGGAGTCGTGCACGACCAGTTCGAGCAGTCCCAGCAGCAACCAGAGGACCGCCAGTCGCGTGGCCGGACGTGTGGTGGTCCAGTGTGAAATGGCGGCGAGCACACCCACCGCCGCCGCGGCCAGCAGCGGCCACATGCGGGTGAAGGCGCCATGCCTCAGCAGGTAGGAGATTCGATTCTGGAAATCCTCGAGACCGTACGTGGGCTTGCGCGTGACCGTCATCTCCCAGTTGTAGAACTGGAACTCCGTCCAGTACGGAATCACCAGCATCGCAAGCGCCACGGCGGTGGCGGCGCACAAACCCACGAAGATGGGGAGATGAGGAGAGGGGGAAATGGGGAGATGGTCTTCGGAGCCGCCGGGCTTGAGCCCGGCGGGGTGACGCGCGAACCACCACGACGTGGCGGCCTCGAGTACCAAGGCGGCGATGAAAAACGCAGCGGCGGCTTTCGTGAAGAACGCGGCGACCGCGGCGGCACCAGCGAGCACACCCCAACGCCAGACACTGGAGCGTTCCTGCGTCGTCGTCGCCAACGCATACGCCGCCCAACTCACGACGATACACGCCGTCATGGTGCTTTCCATGAGCGCGGCCCGATTCCACATCACAAACGTGTAGCTCGTGGCCAGCAGCAGGCCGCCCAACAGCGCCGCTCGACGTCCGCTGATGGCCCAGAGGCCCGCCATCAGCGCAATGATCGCCAGCAGACCAGACGCGGCAGGCACGATGCGCGCCTGCCATGTGCCCACACCAAACGCCGCAAAGGACAGGTATTCGAGGCCGGTAAACACCGGGGCGATGAAGATGGGGTTCCAGGCGTCCGTCCGCCATGCGCCGACCAGCGCCTGATTGCGCGCGTTGTGTGTCCACGCACCCTCGTCGTGCCAGACGATGCCGACCTCGCCGACCGTCGGCGGATCGGCGGTGAGCCAGGCCCCCCGCAGGCCGATGGCCACCAGCACGATGAACAGCGTCAGGCCCCAGCCGACACTGGACGCACGCCACAGGCGTGATGTGGACATCATCGCCGCCTCCAAATCTCAAAACGGTCGAGGTCAGGTGCACGCACGTATTGGGTCGTCAGCCACGACTCAAGGATCGGCGTGGCGTGAAAAAACTCCGAGGAGTGTCCGCGGTCCGGGCCCCAGTGGTCGTGCTGCAGCGCGACCACGGCCGGTGCGTGTTGCTGGAGATCGGCGAGCAGTCCCGCAGAGCCATACCCCGGCCGATCGGAGGCAAACTCCAGGAGGATTGGCTGACTCCAGTGGAAGCGCGAGGCACTGCGACGCTTCGCGAGGGCCGGCACGCCGGGTGCCCACCCGAAGACATAAATGGAATCCTGGGGCGTGGTCGTGGCCCGTATCAGCGCAGTCAGTTGCGCGATGGCCCCAGCCACATACTTGTCCTGCGGGCGCCCGCCGAAATGCGACAGATACTCCGTGCGGTCAACGCGACCGGTCAGCGCCTGCCAATCTGTGTGCAGACTCCCGGCAAGGCCATCAAATCCCGAGACACGATGTGCGCCAGACACCACGAGTGCGGCCGCCAGCATGGCGATGCCCAGATGTCGGCGCCGAAGCCACACGAACGCCGGGACAAGACCGACACCGGCCGCGAGCGCAAGCGCCGGGCCTGCCTGGACGAAATATTGCGGAAGGTCACGCGCGCCGTTGATCAGGATCGACAGCCACACGGCAACCAGCCAGACCAACGGCACGGCGATGGGCCACCGGCGCGGATCCACGTCCCCGCGCCAGCCGATCCACACCCCGACAAGGGCGCCCATGCCACCGACAAACCACAATGCGTCGTTGGCGGCTCGCGCGAGGGGAAACGACGCGGCGTACCGCATCACGCCGGTGATCCCGTCGTAGGTATCGCCCGAGTAGGCCGCGTTGTACGCAATGGTCGCCAGGTAGAGGTCAGTGAGCGCGCCCGCCGCCCACAGGAGCGCCAGAGGCACCACCACCATGGCCGCACCGGCGACGCCGATGACCTTGCAGTCGCGCCAGAATGATCGACCGTGCTGCGCGCCGTCGCGCGGCCACAGCGCCAGGGCGGCCATGACCGGCAGGGCGTAGGTCGCGGCATTGGGCTTCAGCCAGAACGCAACACCAAGCAGGACGCCGGTGCCGATCAGGTGTCGCGTGGCGCGTGTCCGAACCGCCAAGAGCGCGAGCGCCGCGGTGACGGCCAACGCCACGAACGTCTCCGTTTGTGCACGCACAAAAACGCCGCCCAGGCGCTGGGTCAGTGCCGGATTGCCAAACAGCAGAAACGCGCCGGCCGCCGCAACCCCCGAGCCCTCCGTGAAGCGCTGGCGGCCAATCACGATCAGAAGACCGGCGATCAGTGCCGCGACCACGAGGTCGGCGATTGCCACAACAGACTCGTGCGGCCAGATCGACCATAACGCCGCATACACGACGTGGATCCCCGGAGGCTTCTGGTCCCACGCGCCGGCGTAGGGGACGTCGCCGGCGAGCAACCGGACGCCCGCGTAGGCATACAGCCCCTGGTCGCTCGCCATCGGTTGCGCAACGGCAGGCAGCCGCAACAGCCAGAGACTGACGAGACACACGAGCCAGATCCAGCGAGTGCGAGACACCGGTTGAATTATAGTGCTGTGGTGTCGTCCCCTCCGCTGCCCGACCTGTCGATGGTCGTGCCGACCTACAACGAACGTGATCGACTCGCCGAGCTGGTGACAGCCGTCTTTGGCGCCGCCGACGCGCACGGGCTGGCACTTGAGTTGGTCGTGGTGGACGACAATTCGCCTGACGGCACGGGCCGGCTCGCCGACGAGTTGGCGACACGCCACCGCATGCAGGTGGTGCATCGTGCCGGCAAGCTTGGTCTGGGCACGGCCGTGGTCGAGGGATTCCGGGTCGCCACTGCCGACGTGGTCGGCGTCATGGATGCTGATTTCAGTCACCCCCCGTCACTGGTGCCCGTGCTGTATACGGCGTTCCGGGCCACCGACGCAGATGTCGTCGTGGCCAGCCGCTACATTCCCGGTGGGGCCACGCCTGACTGGCCCTTCAAGAGGCGTCTTCTCTCGCGCACCGCGTGTCTGCTGGCCCGGGGCCTGTCCCCGATTCGTGATGCCGCGTCGGGGTTTTTCCTGATCAAACGTGAGGTGGCGCGCGCGACGACCATCAAGGCGGGCGGATTCAAGATCTGCCTCGAGCTCATTGTGCGCAGCGGTGTCCGTCGCCTGGTGGAGTTGCCGTATCGGTTTGACGACCGCGAATTGGGTGAGAGCAAGATGAGCATGCGTGAGGCCGCCGGGTACCTCGTCCAGCTCCGCGACCTCTACCTCGGGCGCCTGGGTGGCGAACGACGCGGGCGGCATCACTATCGGCGCCTGTCCCTTGCGGATGTGGCGGCGTTGCAGCGTCGATGAGACGGATCGGTCTCCTCGTGGTCATTCTGGCGGCGCAGTTTGCTGCCCTCGAGGCGGGATTGCGTTGGTACGGCGGGTCGGAAGCGTCGCCGGCGTTTCAACAACTGTTCATGCAGGATCCGCGCGTGGGCCACCGCCTGCGCCCTGGAGCCGCCGCGCGGTATACCACCGCGGAATTCAGCACCGACATCTCGATCAACGCGCAGGGCGTGCGCGACGATGCGCCCATCGGGCCCAAGGCCGTCGGTGAACGCCGCGTGGTGATTCTGGGCGATTCCCTGGTGTTGTCCGTGCAGGTGGATCTGGCGCAGACGTTTGCGAAACAGCTCGAGCGTGGTCTCAACGCCGGCGATGGCGCCACCACGTGGCGGGTGATCAACGCGGGGGTCCAGGGCTACGGCCCCGTGGACGAGTGGCTGTTTTATCAACACGTCGTTGACGGGCTGGAGCCCGATCTGGTGCTGACGATGGTGTTTGTCGGCAATGACGCCGTGGAGGCGTACGACAAACAAACGTGGATTGACACCGACGGTCCCCCGGCCGCCGCGACCGCCGACGCCGCGGCCAGCCTGGCGCGCCGTGTGACCCGATCGAGCATGGTGTTGCAGAACGTGCGCCTGCGTTGGGATCTGCTGAAGTCCGCCGTTGAAGGTCCCGGCGCCGAGCGCCCGTTGACGTCGTATCTGGCGTCACCCCCGCCCGACGTGATCAACGGCCTGGCGGTGAGCCGCCGCGCCTTCGGTCTCATTGCCGAGCGTGCCGCCGCCCGTGGGGCCCGCACCGGGCTGGTGCTGATGCCCGCGCGCTTTCAGACAGACGATGCGGACTATGAACGGCTGCGTGCGATTGTCGCCGCCGGGGGCGATACGTTGGTGCGTGACGCGGCGACCGAACGCTTTCGCGACGCGCTCACACCGCTCGCCTTGCCGATGCTCGATCTGTTGCCGATCCTCCGGAAGCAACCCGATCGGCATGCACTCTTCTTTCAGGAAAACGTCCACCTCACCCCGCGTGGTCACACCGTGGTGGGAGAGGCGCTTGTGGCCTTTGTGCGATCCCTGACCCCGCCGGGCGACTGATGGTCTTTACGTCGCTGCACTTCGTCGCGTTTTTTGTCGTGGTGTACGCGCTGTATCGTGCCGTGCCCCATCGCGCGCAGAACTGGCTGCTCGTCGTGGCCAGCTATTACTTCTATGCCGCCTGGGACTGGCGGTTCCTGTCGCTGCTCATCGGCTCGACGGTGGTGGACTACGCGGTGGCGCAGGCGATTGAACGCGCCGACGATCCCGTGCGCCGGAAGCGCCTGTTGTGGCTGAGCCTCGCGTTCAACTTCGGGATATTGGGCTTCTTCAAGTATTTCAACTTTTTTGCCGACGGTCTGGCGGCGATGTTCGCCACGATCGGGTGGCGGCTCGATCCCGTGACCGTCAACGTGATTCTGCCGATCGGGATTTCGTTCTACACGTTCATGACCGTCAGCTACGTGATCGACGTGTATCGCCGCGAGATTCCGGCCTCGCGGTCGCTGCTCGACTTTGCGGTGTTTGTCGCGTACTTCCCGCACCTGGTCGCGGGGCCCATTCTGCGCGCGTCCTTGTTGTTGCCGCAGATCGCCACAGTCCGTCGCATCAGCCGCACGCAAATCACCGAGGGGCTCTGGCTGATGGCCTGGGGCGTCTTCCAGAAAATGTTCGTGGCTGACAATCTCGCCGCGCTGGTGGACGCGGTGTTTGGCGGCGGCGCGTCTCCGCGCGGCGGCGACGTGCTGGTGGCGACCTGGGCGTTTGCGTTTCAAATCTACGGCGACTTCGCGGGGTACTCGAACATGGCGCGCGGCATGTCGAAGCTCATGGGCATTGAGCTCAACGTCAATTTCCGTTTTCCGTATTTTGTGACGTCGCCGCAGGCGTTCTGGCGCCACTGGCACATCAGCCTCTCCACCTGGTTGCGCGACTACCTCTATATTCCGCTGGGCGGCAATCGCGGCACGTCATTCGAGACCAAGCGGAACTTGTTTCTCACGATGGTGCTTGGCGGCTTGTGGCACGGCGCCGCGTGGACCTTTGTGTTGTGGGGTGTCTATCAGGGGCTGGTCCTTGGCGTCGCGCGCGGCATCGCCGACCTGCGCATTCCGCTGCGCCACACGTGGCAGAAGGTGGCGCTCGGTGTCCTGATGTTTCACGTCACGTGTTACGGCTGGCTCATCTTTCGTGCGCAATCCGCCTCACAAGTGGTGGACTTCACCGGCCGCCTCGCGACCGACCTGGCCATGACCGCGACGACCTGGCAGACGTTGCTCGTCCCGTTTCTGTTGATCGTGTCCCCGCTGCTCGTGGTCCACATCTACCAGGCACGCCATGGCGATGAGCTGGCGGTGCTGCAGTTGCCGATCGCTGTGCGGTATGCCGTGTATGGGGCCGTGGGCTGGCTGGTCCTCGTGTTCGGCAACTTCCAGGGCGGCGAATTCATCTACTTCCAGTTTTGATGCGTAGAATGCCTGTGAGGGCATTCATGCAATTACGTGTACTTGGTCTGATCGCGGCCGCCATCTGTGTAATGGCGCCGGGCGCCGGACCGGTGTACGCACAGATGCGCGCGGTGCCCATCGCGTCCGGGCTCTCGCAACCGCTCGACTTTGTGGCGGACCCGACCGATGCGACCCGCCTGTTCATCGTCGAAAAGGGTGGCCGCATCCGTGTGATCGTCAGCGGCTCACTTCGCGCGGTGCCGTTTCTCGATTTGTCGGCGGTCGTCATCGTGGATGGTGAACGTGGCCTGCTCGGGCTTGCGTTTGCGCCCGACTATGCAGTGTCGCGTCGCCTGTTTGTGAACTTCACCAATCGCGACGGCCATACCGTCATCGCGCGATTCCTCCGCCGCGCCGAGACGCCGCTCGAGGCCGATCCCTCCACGCGCTTCGACCTGAAGTGGAGCGGACTCGCCGATCAGGGGTTCATCAACCAGCCCTTCTCGAATCACAATGGCGGCAAGCTGGCGTTTGGCCCGGGCGGGTATCTCTACATCGCGCTGGGGGATGGTGGTTCGGGTGGCGACCCCGGGAATCGCGCGCAGAACCTGAACAGTTATCTGGGCAAGATGCTTCGCATCGATGTGCGGGTCGCGGATGCACACGCGCGTGGGTATCAGGTGCCGGCCGGCAATCCGTTTGTGGGTGGGGGAGGCCTGCCCGAGATCTGGTCGATCGGATGGCGTAACCCCTGGAAGTTCAGCTTTGATGATGTCCGTGGCGGCACGGGCGCCCTGTGGGTCGGCGACGTCGGGCAGAGCCGCTTCGAGGAGATCAGTTACGAACCACCGGCCACGGCGGGGCGCAACTACGGCTGGCGCAATCGGGAGGGGTTGGTCGTGTACGACGACAGTGTGCCCCCGGCCTATCTCCCCCTGGTCGATCCCGCGCTGGCGCTTGATCGGGGACTCGCTCAATCAATCACCGGCGGGTATCGCTATCGCGGGGCGGCCGTGGCGGCGCTTCAGGGTCGGTATGTGTTTGGCGACTTCATCACCGGACGTGTCTGGTCCGCTGCGGTATCGATGACGGGGCAGGAGGCCACCCTCGTGGACGTCATCAATCACACCGCCGATCTTGGGGGCGCGCTCGGCAACATCAGTTCGTTCGGTCGCGATCTCGACGGCGAGCTCTACATCGTCAGCTACGGCGGAACGGTGTATCGCATTGAGGCCGGATGTGGCACCGGGGTGACGCCGTCACCGGTGCTGTTTCCCGCCGCGGGAGGGCGCGTGTCGATTGCCGTGTCCACAGGCACGTCGTGTGCGTGGAGCCTGAGCGCATTGCCGTCGTGGGTCTCTGCCAGCGTCACCTCAGGCACCGGACCAACCACCGTCGCGCTCGACGCCGCGGTCAGTTCCGCAGCGGCCGGGCGATCGGCAACCGTGATGGTGGGGACCGCCGCGCTCACCCTTCGGCAGGGCGGCACCGTCTCTGCGGCGGGCGACGTGAACGCCGACGGCGTGCCGGATCTCATCTGGCGCAACACCGTGTCTGGCGATCTCGCCGTGTGGCAGATGAACGATCGTGTGTTGCTCGATTCGTTGTCCCTGGTGCCCGGTCAGGTTGCGGACCTGAATTGGGCGGTGGTGGCCGTTGGCGATCTCGATCGCAATGGATCCCCCGACCTGGTCTGGTGGCGCGCGGCCACCAGCGAGATCGCGGTGTGGTTCATGCAGGGGCGGATGTTGCTCTCCAGCGAGTCCATCGGGAGTGGCCGAGTGGGTGATCCTGGATGGCAACCGGTGGCGGCTGGGGACGTGGACGCCGATGGGTGGATTGACGTGATCTGGCGGCACGCGACCAGCGGTGATGTGGCGGTGTGGCTCCTCCAGGGGGCGTCGCTTCGGGCGAGCGAAGCGTTCCTGCCCGGCCGTGTCCCCGACCCGGACTGGCGAATCGTTGCGGCCGTTGATCTTGATGGGAGCGGGACGGCTGATCTCCTGTGGCGACACGCGACGACAGGTGATCTGGCCGTGTGGTATCTGTCCCGATTGCAGGCCGACAGTCGCTGGTTTTCGCCGCAGCGCGTGGCCGACGCGCAGTGGCGCGTGATGGCCACCGGCGATTGGAATGCCGATGGACATCCCGACCTCGTCTGGCAGCACCGGGGTACGGGGGAGCTCGCGATCTGGTACCTGCAGGGCGCGGTGCTGCTCGACAGTCTGTACCTGCAGCCGATGTCGGTGACCGATCTCACCTGGCGGATCGTCGGTTCAGGCTGATTTTTTGTAGACGACGAACATCCCGAGCACCCAGGCGATCACCGCCAGGTACCGCAGTCCGACCCGTCGCGGGTACTCGAGCGTGATCACGCATGGGGCGTCACACGGCGCAGCAAACGCGAGCTGACCGGCCTCGTCCCTGAGCGGGACCACGGCCGAATCCGTTCGGGCCGTCCATGAGGGGTGGAAATTGGTCCGCACGACCACCAGTTCACCCACCGTCGCGCGCGTGAGATGCACACGCGCGCCGCCGACGAACCGATCGACCAGCGTCGCCTCTCCGTGCGTGACCGCGACCTCGCGTGAATCCGCGCCGTCCCGGCGGAACTGCGTCCACACGCCGTCGGTCCACAACTGGTGATACCGCGGATCCGACGCCAGATACGCCGCACTCTCCGCACTCCACACAAACAGCTCGACCACGCCCCATCGATCCAGTTCCTGATGAAACACCTCGGGAGGCAC
>Ga0163152_10003533_pt1 | contig 20223 bp, 21 predicted proteins | sample OliLakLV19MP8IB2_FD_148635 | JGI IMG/M metagenome (GOLD analysis project Ga0163152, IMG submission 148635) | Freshwater microbial mat bacterial communities from Lake Vanda, McMurdo Dry Valleys, Antarctica - Oligotrophic Lake LV.19.MP8.IB-2 | ecosystem: Environmental > Aquatic > Freshwater >...
TCTTTATTTCTCCGACTACTGCAGCTGGAGCTTGGCCTGTTAAGCCGGTGGGCACAATTATGGGTGCTGTTTGCAGCGACTTAATCAGCTCAACCACTTCAATCGGCTTTGAAAATCTTGACATCCATGGATCTGTAAATTCAGGTTCACTGCCGCCATAGCCAAAAAAGTCAGGAGCGATGGTGATGTAGCCTTGAGTGGCCAAAACTGCAGCCGCATTCTTAGTTCCCACTCCAGGAGTATATGCAGCCGGTGGTACGTACCCCCGTAACATTACGACTGCGGAAGTAGTAGCGGTTAACTCCTGATTTGGGACGTTCATGACTCCGGTCATGTTTTTGCCTAAGGTCTGATAGGAGAACGTGTACGTGGTGTATTCGGCAGTAGTATTAAACACTTCCTTCACTTCAATTTGGCTGATGGAGTAACTGCGTTCCCGTAAGCTGGAGATGGTGTACTTAAGGTAAGGCTTAGGCTCCTGCGGGTTCACCGGTGAGATAAAAGACTGATTGCCAAATTGATACTTTTGGGCAAACCAATATCCTCCGACAAAAGTCACCAAGGCTAATCCAACCCCAGCAATGAGTAGTAGAACTACCTGCTTCATAGTTTGATTCTAACCGTCTGGAGGCATAAAGCCACCCCTACGGAGTTGTAAATGATGTCTTTTGATACAATATGAATAAACTATGGCATTTATTGGAGTAATTAAAAGAAAAAAAAGATCAATTGTGGTCATCAACACGGTTTGGGCACTCGATGTGTTTAACGGTCAGTGGTGGTTGAATAAGTTCATTTCTTCGTTGGTAGTTTTGTTTGTGGCTCTGGATGAAACATTGAGGCACCGTTCACTGCTCGTGGTTGCAGCCGGCATTGGTTTAGGTCTAGGGCTATCGCTGACTGTTTTCCAACAGCCAGCCGCCATTCAAGCTCAGCTACCCGCCGCCACTACCGCTGACAGAGAAGTTATCTCAGTGACCAAAATTAGATTGCCAGGCATAAAAATTAGTACGCCGGTAATTTGGAAAGATACGTCGGCCGGTTTGGAAGAAAAAGGGGTGATTCAAATCGCCATTGAAGGAGATCATCCGATTGCCAGCGATGTCAGACAGCTAACAGTGGGCGAAAAGATTGAGGTGATTGGGAGCAACAACGGCCGCTACTCATATCGGGTCGTGGAGACGAGGATAGAACCCCGAGACAGCTTGATTAGTCCCTATAACCAGACGACTGAGTCATTGATTCTGCACACTCCCCAACAATGGTGGAGTACTGAAGAATTTGTGGTGGTGGCCAGGCCGGTTCAATAGCAGAGATAAAAACTCCGCCGAAGCGGAGTTTTCTGATTTCAATCTAAATCGACAGTTTAGGCAGTTTCAATAGCCTCGGCGACTTTGTTCAAAGGTGAGCCCGAGTAAAATGGTTTCATCTCGAACAGCACATAGAAGCCAATCAAAATCCCAATGATGGTACCGATACTGAATGAGCCACTTAGTAAACCGAGTACCGCCGAGACGACACTCAGCATCTCAGCCCAGAATAAGTAGATCCAGCCCTTAAGTGCGCGAGCTTGTAATGGTTTGAATGCCATGAAGTACAAAATGGCTGTCAAAATGGCAATCACCATGGTGACGAGAGATACCAGAGCAAACACAGGGTTAAGCGCAAGGAGTGAAATTAAAGCTGCTAAAGCCCCGAGAGGGCCAAAGACAACAATGATGATGGCAAAAATGATTGTTAGCCACGGTGCGATCTTGACTAGAAACTCCACCAAGCCCTTTGGCAAGTGAGGAAGGCTTTTAAAAGCATCCTCCATTTTGGCTATAAGATCCATTGATTGACGATCGGTAAGACGGTCGAAGATTGAAGACATGAGGTTCTCCGATTGTTTTGATATTACTTTCAGTATATCAGAGGAAAGCGTCAACACAATCAAGTCTTCGTTTTGTTTGTCTTGAGAAAACACTGTTTCAACGGTATAATTTTGATTCTGTGAAGTGCTTAAAGTAACAGCGGCCCCATCGTCTATCGGCTAGGACGGCAGGTTCTCATCCTGCAAAGCGCGGTTCGATTCCGCGTGGGGTCACATTTTCATCAAGGTTGCGCGCGACCCGTTGACCTGCGCTCAAAAGCCCGATGTGGCTTGCTAATCGATCGCCGAATTGTTCGAAATGTCGTTTTGGAGCCTGTAATACACTGGGAAAATAGTACGTATAGGACTAAACGGTTCCTGACCCGTATGACCCCGGGCATAAATCAACAAAGTGGTTATAATGAAGTGTGATCAAAATAGTACTCATCACCATCGCTGCAACCAGGATATTTTTATATGTAACTTGGAATAGTATATTTTTAACTTCTCAGAAAGTAGATAGTTGGCACCATATGTATACTGGTGCAATTTTAATTGTGTTATCACTAGCTCTTTCAAAGAGATGCAGAGTGATAGGCATTGGTGTAGGCCTTGGCTTATTTCTTGATGAGTTTATCCATTTATTTCACATTCTCGGCATCACAAAAACAACCGATTACTGGTCATCAAAATCAATTATTGCGACAACAATTGGAGTGATAATCTCAGCAATAGTGATACGGTTTGTAAAACTTAAGAAAATTACGTCGTAACAGGTTTGTCCATCTGCTTGTGGCAAATGAGCAGATTATTCTCTTTAAGACTTGCAATCTCTTCAGCCAACTGTTGATTAGATGGTTCGATTAAGACTTTTCCGTCAGGAAATACGATTGTAGGGATAGACTGGTAGCCTTTATTAATCTCCACTACTTTTACAGCTGCTGTCTTGTCAGTTTCAAGATTAATAAAATCATAATCACATCCCAGAGAGTCAAGGTATGCTTTAGCACGGAGACAGTCACCGCACCATGTCGCACCATAAAATGTAATTTTGCCCGTTTGTTTTGTATTCATACAACCTCCTTTAAATTATTAATTAACCAACCTCTGCCGCAAACTGTTGAAGAGTTTTATGTTGGTCGTCTGTTAAGTGTATCTCAGGGCGTTTCTTTTTTACTAACTCTTCAGCATCTGCAGCAGTCATATTTTTATATTTAACATAATAGGCTATTAGTGCAGTGGGACTACGTCCATGACCATTTTTACAGTGAATATAGATCGTTTTGCCTGTTTTTGTGATCGAATTGATCATGTCGGCAGCAAGATGAAGCTGAGTGAGTGAAGGCGCAGAATGATCAGGCGTTGGTATCAGTAAATAGGCATCTAATTCCGGGACAATAGTTTCCATATGTTCTGAAATTAAATTTATTTCTGCATCAATTCCAAGTTTGAGAAATTCTTCCGAGTGAATTGGACAGGTCCAGCCACTGCAAAGATTTGAACCGAGATAAATGAGATTCGTAATTTGTGAGTAATCAGTTTTAGTGTGTTTCTTCTGTTCCATATACTACCCTTCGCCTCGGTTTATAAAATTACGAATCACAACTAAGGGTAAATGATCAGAAATGTCTTTACCATAATATGCTGTATCGATTATTTGATTTTCATTGATCAGAAAATCAGCCGGAATCAGGAACTTATCTCCGTCACTCTTCCCTTTAATAAGCCCCTTTGAAAAAGCAGTAATAAGTTTATTAAAATGAAGTAATCCTACAAAATATTTCCATCTTGATGAGTGTTGGACTCCATATAGTTTATAAAGTGCTCTTTTTGGATCAGGAATAATCGGAAAGGGTGGCTTAAGAGCGCCTGCATGTTCTAAGACCTTATCTTTGGATGATTGAAAGACTGCCAGAAACTCCATATTCTGCTTTGAAAATTCAGGATACGCCCGAATAAGTTCAGCGATACGTAAATTACAGAACGTACAGGAGGCGTATCGATAAAACGAAAGCATTACTTTCTTGCCACGGTAATCCGATAATTTATGAGGGGTGTCGTACATATCTATCACATCGAAATCTGGCGCAAGTGTCATTGGTTTTAACATAGTTAGGTAAACAAATACGAAATAAATTGATACATTGATCCTAGAGGGTATTTTTTCCAATTTTTTGAGAGATATATCATATAGTCTCGGCTCAGATTGTGCATTATATTGCCGTAGGTCGGGTATGGGGTGATAAAGTCAGTCATCCGCAACAAGGGAATCTGCTCGTCCATCATGAGCGTAAATAGATTGATGAGTTCTTCGCTAAAGTCGCCAAGTAGTGACGCTCCGAGAATATGCCCTGTTTTTGTATCAACTGAGACTATTCCCCGTGAATCAGACTCAAAATTAGTCCGCGCACGATCGAGTTGAGAAAAATTCAGCTCAAATTGATGAGACCCGCCACTTTTATCAGTACTTCCGACGGAAGCAATCGGCGGATTGGTAAATGTCACCCGGGGGAGCGCACGTAGCCTTCGCTTGGCAAGCGGTACCATGATTTTTTTCACTACAAATTTGCCGTGATTCGCTGCTAAATGCGTAAATTGTGGATTTTGAGTGCAGTCCCCGATAGCAAATACATTCCTATTGGAGGTTGTGAGATTTGCATCAACTTGAATACCTGCTTTATCAAAAATAATTCCAGCACGATCTAAACCCAGTTTTGTATTGGGAATTCTACCGACAGCAGACAAGTACACATCTGTTTCTGGGATTGGTTCGCCCTCATCTACATACAGTTTATTATTTTCCAATTTGACCGGTCTGGCTGGAATATAACGCACTCCCAGACTCTGGAGTCGTTTCAAACTTTTCTTGGCAATAATTTCTGGCTCTTTGGGTAAATAGGTCCTGGATAGTAAGTAGGTAGTTACACCAAAGCTGGCAAAGGCCGTAGCCATTTCGGCCCCAATAGGACCACCACCAAATATCGTAATAGAAGTGGGCATTTTCTCGAGATAAAAAATTTCTTCGTTCGAGAGAATTTTAGCAGGTGGAATTCCTGGAACTGATAAGCGTAGTGGGCTACTACCCGTCGCAATGATACATTTTTTGTTACATTTGAGTTCCTGCTCCCCTGTGTCAGTTTTAATCGATACGCTATCCTTTGAAATAAATGTAGCACTACCTTTAAAATATCTGTCCTTGGGAAGGATTTCATTTTCCTCATCCACAAAAGAACTCACTACCTCCCGAACTTTTTTAAGTGCGTCTAGCTTCAATGCGCTCTTCACTTTCGAGTCATTCTCGCTGATACATTTTTTAGCCAAATGAAGTAGTGTTTTAGATGGAACGCAGCCGTAATGAGTACAGTCACCGCCAATATTTTCAGACACGACTGCCACATCCTTACCCAGTTGAAGCAAGCCAGCGGCCACCAGTAGTCCACCAGAACCTGCACCAATTACTATGTAGTCAAATGATTTGGATATTTGCTTCATAGATTAGTTTTAATATATCTTTTTTTAATACGTTTGGATATGAATATGCCCAGGATAGAAAATGCTCCTGCAATGCCAAGGTAATACGGATGAGCAGCAGATCCCCCCAAAAAAGCAGCTGTTACGAGGCCTGGAATTATTCCAATGAAAGTGGCCAGTGCAAACGACTTGTAACTTATATTGCTGGCCCCGGCGAAATAACCCAGTAGATCAAATGGAACAAAGAGTAGTCGTAAAATCAGAATGGTAATAAATTCATTGTGATGAAAATATTTTTCAAACGAGTGAAGCAGTGTATTGCTTTTATCAAGTTTGGCAAACAATTCTTTTCCGGCATATTTTCCCGCTGTGTAAGATACTAAGGAGCTGAGGTTCTCAGCAACGATCAAGATAGCAATTGCTTTCCATGGACCAAACAAAAATCCTGCAGACAGAGATAGTAATGTGGCGGGAAAGAATATTAAAGGGCGGATAGCAAACAGCAGTATAAATAAAAATGGTGCGATTACTCCATACTCCTGAATGGTGCTGGCAATAACACTTGGGTATTCATTAAGGGGGATACCAGAACGAAAAATCATTGCGAGTGAAGTGATGGCAAGAATTCCCCAGAAAGAAAGGACAATTGGTTTGTATTTTTGTAGTGATGGATTACTCATGATTTTGGCTTGGAATACTGTCTCGTCCATGCTTCATGACCTTTGCCATCCAAATCAATTCATCAAAACTACGTTTTACTCTTTTAATAAATGATTCGTCTAAGAGTTTTCCATCCTCATCAAAAATGTCTTGCACCTTAGGGAACTGTACATCAGTAAAGGTGGCAACCATGCCCATCTCTCTGACTGCCGTCACTAGTGATTCAATAGCCCTCACGCCACCCCATGGGCCAGCTGAGACTCCGGCAAAAGCCACTGGTTTATGAATGTAGTTATCTAGCTCACTATCGAGCATGCGCTTTAAACTTCCAGGAATAGAGTGATTGTATTCTGGAGCAACAATGAAAAACCCATCCGCCCGAGCCGTGATATCTGTGTAGCGAGGATCTTTGCCCTCCGGATCATTGCCATCACCAGGGAACGTAAAGTCTTTGGGGTCAACCAAAACAGAGTCGATTTCTTCGTACTGTTTACTCACTTCATACACAACTTGCGCTGCAAAAATTGATTTGCGTTGTTCTCTAATAGTACCCGCTAAGACTGGAATAAAAAGTGTGCTCATGACTGCTCCTTTGTTTTAAGATTACGAATTTCGTCAGGCTCTAAATAATCATCATCAGCATAACACCAAACAAACGACTGCTCATCAGCCGGATATGAAGCCATCACTTGGTGGCCAGTTTCTACTGCATGTTTTCGCAAATGTTGCTCACAAGAATCGCAGCAACCAACATATCCACAGGTGAGACAAACTCTTTGCCCAAAGTTGCAAGGATGATTTTCTTCACATTCTGTAGCCCGAGGCTTTGCAAATGTAGCTGGTAAGTGTTTGCAATCTTTGATTTTCATTAAAATTTTAATCTGTTAATACAATATGTGACATAAATTATTCACCTGCTAGCTGTTTTGATGGACATTTGGAATCAGCGTATGAACAAAAGACACAACAGTCTTCCCTTGCGGCCTTAATAATTTTGCCGCAATGTACGCATTTGTAAAAATACTGACATGCATTGGTTGGCATGGTGGTTGCCTGCACTTCTTTGCAAAATGGACAGGTTAAATTGGCCTGTATTTCAACATTTCCTATATTATTTATTTTCATAAAGTTCGGTATCCGGATGAAATGCTGCCCAGGCAAACCAGAACAATCTTATGGGAATAACCTCGTCTCCTGATCCGAGATTGATTATCTGGATTTCTCCATTAGGTTGCTTTTCTAACCGCAGTTTTGCGTCTCCTAAGGTATCTTCGATTTTTAAAGTCGTATCAAATAGTGATGCAGGATATGCTTTTGAAAACCCATCAATCTCTACCCCGTAGACCACAGTCTTAATCTGTAAACTAGTATCTAACCCTTCAACTCCAAAAAGCAATTGATCATCTTGCTCGTAAGTGCCATATGGGTATTGATTATAATTTCGGGTATAACCTGTATTCCTTGAGAGGACTTCAGTCTCTGGATGTTCTATTTTCCATTTTAGCCATTCAACGGTAATAATTGGTAGTGCTGTAAGTTTTTCATCTCTTCGAGCTGCTGGGCCAACTATGGCTTCGCCCGTTATCTGCTGCCACAGATTTCCCTCATATCGGTCATACATTACTAAGTCGCTATTATGAAGTTTGCCAGAAACTCCAAACTCGGTAATAATGCCATCCACTTTTCTTTCAAACGCCAGTGCCGAACCACACAGGGGGCAGAACGTAACAGCGATTGGTGTGCCGTTTGCATCATCATTGATAATCTCATGCCAGTTCATGATGCGTTGGGGATAGGCTCTTACTACACCGTTGAAATTAAGAGCAAAAATCCGATCAGTTGGCTCTAACCAAGCATCGGCTTGTTGTGCAGTTTCAAAAATCGGATTGTCGATTGACGGAATACAGTCTTTATCTTGGCACCCTTGAAGTAAGTCTTGCTCTGCTATTTTGGCTCCAGTAAAGTCAGTTTGTAAATTAATATTGTTTATAATTGTTTCACCAGGTGTTATTTTTTGCATCGCTTGGTTCCCTTTTAGTTTGCTCAGCTGCGAGTCAACGTTAAATCTATTTTCAAAAGTTGTAGCCAGCTGTATCCAGCTTGTTGGCAAGTTATTCAGTGTCCAGGCCTGAAGAGCTCGGTCGGCTCCGATCCAGATGAATAAAGCGGTAACTAAAATAACCAACCCAAATATTTGCCTGATCTTTTGGTTTTCTTTTTTAACAAAGGAAAGTTTTTGAGATACAGCGCTTCCGCCTTTAGCTATAAAATAGAGTGGTAACCCTGTTCCCAAAGCATAAGCGAGTGCAATAAAAACTGCCGAAAACGAAAAGGAGCTGACTGCGGCCAACGTTGCAACGGCTGCAACGACCGGACCAATACAAGGAGTCCAGACTATACCAAGGCTGACACCAGTAATAAATCCACCACCAAAGCCATTGGCTTTATTTTGTGACGGCTGAAATTTCCAGTGCATCTCAATCCAACCCTGGAACTTTTCCCAGATAGCAGGAAAGATCATACTGATTCCGAAAATAATTAGCAGTACAACGGCGAGAAGTCTGACTGTATCGGCCGGCACGCCAAGAACCCGGACAATCGTTGCTAGAAGGAGCGAGGCAATGGTGAAGCTAACGATAAGTCCAGCAATCATGCCTTTGATTCGTTTGGTATTGCCGTCAATACCACTGGCAAGGACTATCGGTAAAATTGGCAAAACACAAGGAGAAAAGACGGTTAATATTCCCGATATAAAAGCGATTGGCAATAAAAATAACATAGATTAGATACTTTCAAACTGTTGCAATAAGGCGTTAAAATCTCCACCAAGCCAGCGTTTTACTTCTTTTCCGTTCTCATCCAACACGATCAGTGTGTGCTGAGAAATGACGCCATAACGTTGGTTCATAGTTTTATTATTGTCATAATCAACTTTGAGAATGGTTACGTTGGGCGGAATTTCACTATTTCTTTCAATAATCTCTTTTTCCAACAATGAACACGTTTGACACCAGCGGGTGGCGGCAAAAAACAGAATAGACTTACCCTTCTTTTGGGTATTAATCAGCGTAGCATCAGAGTAGTCCAGATAGCTAAGCATATCCATGCGTAACTCTTGAACTTCCGATGACTTTGATTGGAGGCTGTTAAATCCGTCTTTGAGGAACACAAAGCCACCAAAAATTACTAGTAGTGACAGGCCAATAAATATATTAAATGGTTTCATAAGTTACTTTACATTTGCCAGTAAGGTCTTTGTTCATAGTGTTTACATCCTTTTAATAAAAGACTTTTCAAAAATTGATAATAACAACATGCGTTTTTTTGTCTGCTTTTTGAGCGAGTAACACATCAGCTGTCCGCAGCGACTGCACTCAACCAGATCCAGTTTTTTCAGATCTGAGAGAGCATGAGACGCTGCCGACGGGCTCAGTTTCAAGACATGACAGATATCAGTAACAGGTATTTCCTCCACTTTATGGAGCAGGATATAAATTGAGAGCTTGGTGGGGTCCGAGAGGTTCCTGAGAATTTGAAGGACATCTTCGTTCTTACCAATATCCTTGAAGCTTCTTTGGAGTAGCTGTATGTCTTTGTCGGAGATATAGTGAGGATGACTCTCGTGCCCATCTATATATGAACGATTGATCATACCTTAAAATATAATCAATACTTCACCGCAAGTCAACAGCGAGATAGAGTGTATAAAAGAGATACATTTTGTAAAATTAGATTTAGTTGGAAGAAATCTTCGGGAGAAGTTTGTCAATTTTGCCAGTTGAATGGGTGGTTGTGTAAGCTAAAATGGGCTTAGACCTATAATTACTTGAGGTAGTAGCCTCGCGGTGAGAATCCCATTGCGGTCACAATTTCATCATGGTTGCGCGCGACCCGTAGGCCTGCACTGAAAAGCCTGATGTGGCTTGCTAATCGATCGTCGAATTGTTCTAAACGTCGTTTTAGAGCCTGTAATACAGTGTTTTACCCCTTATTTTTACTCTGAGTTTAAGCCACGAGAAGAACACCTATTGCAGGTGTTGAGGTCATTTCTGAATTGTTATAGTTCTTTTAGATAAAATAAATTTCGTTTTGATGAATGAGAGTGCTTCTTGTCGTTCTTCTACTGTTCCAATCTGAAGAATATGCAAAAGATAATTTTTAGTCATTTCATTTTTATCTGCTGAAGTCTGCGGAATTCTGTTAAATTCTCCTAGATGACCATCGATAAATTCCTGATGAAGCACCTGCGTTTTTAGTCGGTGGTAGCGTTCTATGTCCTCTTGAATTTTCCTAGTTACCCCAGTGTGATTAAACTTAATTTTGTCGATATTAGCGATTAACTGTTTTATCAAATCGCTTTCTGTTATGTAAGGTTCATCGCATTCATAATTGAGTGATCTTCCGCAGTGATAGTAAGTATGCTTAACAAATCCCCCATGTTTTAATTTTCTGAGTTTTTCTTCCGCTGTTACGCCACCTCCGCATCCACCACATTTGAAAATACTTTTGAATGGGAAGATTTTATTCTTATAACCGTTAGGAACAGTTTGTAAAACAGATTGGACTTTATCGAAAAGCTCCTTAGTAACGAGTGGTTTATGTTTGCCTTGATACCAAGTGCCACTTCCGACTTCCAAACTCATTCAAAATAATTACATCGGAGATAAGAGTCTACTTTTTAAGGTAAATATTTCTTTTTCTAAGAATAATTGCTAAAAGAATTACAATAATACTTATCAAAGAACCAAAAACCGCGATTACCGCTGGGTAGGAAAAACCACTGTTCATTTCTACTTTTAATGATAAGTATTGAACTTTCGAATCACCTTTAACATCAATTTTTCGCTCACCGGTAAATGTCCCGTATGCAATTATTACTCTATGACCACCTACCGCAACATTTTTAAAAGTTACAACTCCTTCGTCATTGGTTTTGGATACTTGAACCTTTGAATGAAGCGTAACCGTAGCGCCTTTTACTGGTCGATTTTTAATATCTTTAACATTAATTTCTAAACTAACCCCAGAACTCTCTATCTCTTCTTTCGCCTTTTCTAAACCATCTACATCACAGGGCAACTTAAGCTTTTGACCAATTCCTAAAAATCCAGGACTTAAATTATTTAGATCATAAATCTCCTGAAAATATTTTCCACTTCCCATGCTACTTTCTGCAATTGACCATAGATTATCTCCTTCCTCGACTAAGTATTCGCAAACATTTGATTTTCTATTTTCAAAAACTGCTTCTTTAATTTCCACTTCATCTTTTGTTAAATCTGAGATAAATCCAGAATACGCATTGTTTACAGAAACCCTATCTATATTTGACCAATCACCCGTAGCGCAGCCGTTTCCACCTCTTATTTTGAAATAATAAGTTTTTCCTGTTTCTAAACTTCCTATTTTATAAGCGATTGCACCGCTTTTGTCAGAATATTTAAAAGTAACTCCGTACCCTTCTGCATTTGAATTTGTCCCATAAGAAATATAGTAACTATCTGCGTTATCAACCGGTGTAAAGAAAAGCTCTGATTCATTTCCAGAAAGATTAATTTGATAAAGATTTGGACTTCCCACGGGAGGACTCGCTGTACAAGCATTAGAACTTTGAATTCTACTTTGCGAGGTAGATGTATCTGAAGAATTATTTGACTCCGTAGGAGTAGAAGTAGGAGTAGGTGTAGGAGTCAGTGTAGGAGTTGGTGTAGGAGTTGGTGTTGGGGTTGGTGTTGGGGTTGGAGTTGGGGTTGGAGTAGGCGGCACTACGCTCTGTAAATAAGGGTATCCGTCATTAATATTTGCGTCAATTGCCCATACACTCGAAAAATCCCATCCGGCATCTGTGTAGGTACTTTGTGTTTTCATTTGGCTAGTTGTTTTACCAGTAGCAGTACACCGCGATGTTGCCTTTCCTGTAGTCTGGGTATCCCAAAAGTCATTAGAACATGTAGGACTAAATGATACATCTCCTGTAAAACCAAAACCACTTGTGTTTGTGACAAGGCCTGTTGCATATGAACTAGAGACGGTTCCTGAACCTCTCGCGCTAAATGCACCAGCAGTACCACTAGTCGTAGAAGTTGAGTTGCCCCGAACATATGTATTGCTGATTGTTCCAGAAACAATTCCCGCAAATCCCCCTGATCGACTCACCGAAGTCACATTTCCAGTTGACCACGCATATCTGATAGTAGTACTGGTACCTGCATTTCCGACAAGCCCCCCACCAGCATTGCTACCAGATACGGTTACATCACCTTTTGCATATGAATAATCAATTATTCCTCCTGTATTATAATCTCCCACAAGTCCTCCGCCATACGTCGAGGCAGAAATAGTACCTGTTGCGTGAGATGTGGTAATATTTTGCTGATAGGCAAACCCCACAAGTCCTCCAACAAAATCAGTTCCGGTAACGTTTCCGGTCGCATAACAGTTCTGAACGTGTTGAGTAACACCGGCTCCTGATGGCTGGTATAAACGCCCGACAAGCCCACCAACATTTGTTCCCTGAGATGAAACAGCAGCAGTTGAGTAGGAATCAAGAATTTGTTTGCTATTTGTGGTCGTATCATCTGCCCCAAGTAATCCGCCCACAAATGTACCAGATGTATTACCAGTACTTGAAACTGAACCACTCGTGTGAGCACTCTGAATGGCGGTGCTATATCTATACCCGATCAATCCACCAATATAGGAACTACCCGAAACAGTTCCTGAGGAGTCAACTGTGTTAACAGATCCTGCTCCATAGTCAACGCCAATCAGAGCACCCACAAATTGATTTCCCGTAACACTCACATTTGTGAGAGATAGATTTGATATCGCAGCACTGTGGGTTGTACCAAATAATCCCACTTGGCTTGTTCCTGAACGACTGATAAATAAATTCTGAACTTGATATCCTCCCCCATCAAAATGGCCATAAAATCGGGTCGAAGTTGTACCACTATTGTCTCCTATTGGCAACCACCCAGAACCAGTATTATATGGAGAAACATTAAGATCAATATTTCCTGTCATAATAAAATACACTCCCGAATTTCCACTTCCTATACAGTCACGAACGTTGTACAAATGGGTAGGAGTAGAAATTTGCCATGAACTTCCTGAGGTTCCAGAACCTCCTCCAAATGCAGCGTTATTGCAAGCAGCATATGCTTTTGATGCATAGAGACTAAAAAATCCTATACAGATGATAATGGAGAACAATATTTTTGGTTTCATAAGATAATTTCTAGAAAAGATCTACCTTCCAACACACTCTCCTCTCCTTATAGTACATACATTTTTCTCCAAAAACAAGAAATTAGGGTCAATAAGACACAATATCTTTGCGATATTTCTTCAGGTGAAGTTTTTTCAGTATGTCAAGTGCCCTTTTTTTAGACAGTTTTCTTAAGTTGGGAAGATTTGTATAGTAATCGAAACTTAATAGGTGGCACTTTGAGGCTGGTATGTATTCTTTCGCTGTTGTAGTAGGTAATCGTGTGGTGTATTGCCTCAACTAATTCTCCAACGCCTTCGAATCTGTCAAATTCAAGCCCAAGATCTGTTTTGAAGTTGTTGTAGTAGGATTCTTGGTACGCGTTCTCCCATGGTGAAGATTTCTTGGACATAGAGATTTGGATTCCAAGCTTTGCGAGAAATTGTGTATAATCTGCGCTCGTATACTCGCTTCCTTGGTCTGAGTGCACAATCTTTGGAACCTGTCCCGTATTCATGAGAGCGTCCCAGAAGGCTTCAATAACAAGATCCTTTGTGTGTGTTGCAGATACGTGCCAGCCAACTATCTCCCTCGTATACAGATCCATATACGTTGCCAAGTACATAAATCGTTGTCTGTACCTAATGTATGTGAAATCACACACGTAGATAATGTGTGGTCTCAACGGGCAGATTCCCTTGATGTGGTTCTCGTATGGTGCTGCAGGTCTCCTTTCATCTCGTCTCTTTCTCCACCTCGCTTTTCTCTTGTATGGCTTCAGGTTGTGCAGCTTCATCACCCTCCGAACTCGTTTCTTCCCAATACCAAGCGCCATGGCAATTCTTCGGTGTCCGTATGCTGGGTTGTTGGCAAGCACACTCTCAATCTGTCCTTTCAAGACGTCATCTCGTGCAGGTTGGAGAGGTTGGTAGTAGACAGTAGATCGAGGAATACCTAAGACCTCAACAAGGGTTTTCACCTTCAGATCAACATCTGTATCAATATCTTTAAGTAGGCGTTGTATCAGTTCACCTGCTGGCTCTCTTTTTTTTTAACCTCTCAACCTCGATCATCAACGCCCCAACAATTGCTTTAAGCTCTCGGTTCTCCTTCATTGCCTTGTTATACTGCAGCACTGATATGTGCTTTGTGGTGCTTCCTTTCAACCAGCTGTATATTGTAACCTCGCTTACGCCATAGTCCTTTGAGACTATGACTACCTTTTCTCCTTGTTTCACCCGCTTCAGAATCTCTTCTCTCACCTCTTTTGCTATTGCTCCCATATTACCCGATAGTGTAACTTTCAACTTAACTAATCTGTACAGTATATCGGGTACCTGTCAATACCCCGGAACTTTTGGAATCAATGTTTTTTACTCTTTTTTCAACCAATTGTTTAGATTTGCTGAAAAGCATATGCCATCAGGGGCTGGTTCGTGTATTTTTGTACGAAAGAGTGTTTTTAGGAATGTCGGTGGATTTGATAAGTCTCTTACATTCGATGATATTCATTTTATTCGATTAGCTGCAAAGAAGGGCTTATTTGGCATGCTCAACACAAAGATATATGTTTCAGACAGGCGCATACGAAAATACGGGTTGCTCAATACTACAATCACCTACATAGCACTTTCCGTGTGTTTTCTTTTTGGCGCATATCAACTTGCCAATCGCATTTCATATTCATTCGGGGTCTTTCATAAGTACAAATAGTATGGGTCTGGCCCAGTTAATTATACTTTTTTAAGTAATCTTTTGAGTTCTACTGAGAGCATTCCACTCTGTATCTTTTAGTGGATATTCAGGTAATACTAAACTTTTCTCTTGGTACGCATGCATAATTTTGTGAATCCAAGGCAAAAATGGTTCAAAAGAATATGCACCGGGGGCACCAGAGACGACATTGTAGACGAGGATCCAGCTTATCTATCCAATTCTTTTAGCTTGCCTTTCATAAAGTCGATTTCGGATTGTTGAGAAGAAATAATAGTTTGACATAATTTTTTGATTTCAGGATCTTGAACTTGAGCTTTCTCACACATGAGCACCGCACCAGCATGATGAGGAATCATTGACTTAAGAAACTCCTTATCTCCGATAGCTGTTTGCTGCCGTATAAAGAGAAAGCTTATCGCAAAAACAACAAGACTTCCAAACATTATCATTGAAAGCACCTTCTTATTATCATACATTGATCCCATCAGAAGTCCCTCGAGAAGTAGCATTGGGCCAGTCATGATTGCAGCCATATAGAATTGATTCAGGTTTGGATAAATATTTGCAATAGAATCTACCATTGCATACATTAATATATACATCAGAACAAAATGAATTGCCCCCATTATTAAAAGACGAACCTGCATATCTTTCATCATGTCGTGTTTCATATTACGTACATCATAACATTTTTATTAAATACGTATCATAAAAAAAGAATCCGTTCTGAAATAGGGGATATAAGGAAGTTCATAACACAGTACCTCTTGAAGACCTTGAGGCGTTATCTGAGAAAGAAAGACTTGGTTTCACGAAGGGTAATCCCTACATGTGGTTCTGGAAGAAAATTGCACAAGTTTAGTTGCTACTCTTGAGAGTAATACTGTCATTTTCATCTCTATAGTACTGCATCATACTATATAAATAAGACACAATTGGTTCGAATAGAGATGCATAGGGGTCACCTAACGGGGTGCTTCCATCACAAGCATCCCGAATAGATTGATATAAGGCTCCAACCTCGTGGTTAGAATAACCCGGATAGCCCCAAGCTAACCCAGAGGGGTAGATCGAACCAATGAGCATCTTTTTCTGCCCAAGATCAGACTTTTTATAAGTTTCCCCTAAATCAGCTAGTAAGGTTCTGACAAAATCTGTAATTTTGTTTACATCATACTTATCAAATGTTTCATCATGCTTGGCTATGTGTGCTTTAAATATTTGGTCTTCGATTCTTCTATTTTGTTCTTTAAAGATTTCATCGGAAAATACTCCTGATAAGTTCTTCTCTACAAGTTGCTGTCTTAATTCCTGCAACTTAGCTATTTCAGAGTCTGAGTCGTTTCTTACATTCTGTAATCGTGCTAGTCTTTTATAGTAGTGCTTTTGGATATAGGAAATAAACAGCTCTAAGCCTTCTTTTATTGGAGTAATGCTTCTTAAAAGTTTTATTAATTCTTCATCCATTACCTCGACTCTTACTGACTGGCCGGTACAAAACTTACTACATCGGTAGTAAGCATATTTACCACCGTTTCCCTTACCCCAATACCCGGTAAAAGCAGCTCCACACCGTCCACATTTTGCTAATCTGCGCAACGGAAACGCTGGATTTTCTCTAACTCGATGTGTCAAAGGAAACTTATTTTGATTTCTCCCATCAAGTATAGCTTGCACCTTGTAAAACATTTGTTCTGATATCATTGCGGTGTGCTTGCCCTCAACCTCCTCAGGATAGCGCTCAGAGCTAAGGATGCCCATGTAGAACCCCTTTTCCTTTACCGTATCGAATCTGCCAAATTCTGCCTCATTGTCAGTAAGTTCTGCGTAGTCAAAATCTTTTTTACCCGATCGACGCTCATCGGTATTGATATAGCTAGTCAAGTTTTCACTAATGAAGCGATAAAAGAGCATTCCTAATACATACGACTTAAAGTCCCAGCCATCAACACTTCCTCGCAGATCATTAGCTATTTGCCATATAGCACGATGTAATTCTGCGCGTTCTTGTTCTTTGGTATTATTTTGATTTTTGTTATTAATGAGCGCCATATTCTTCCAATTGTATCAAAAAAGGGGTAGTTTAGATGGGATTTGGGTAGCATAATCTGCTATAGTATTTATGTGACACCTACATCTATTCTATTCATTGTTATCCTATGTGTGTCTATCGCAGTGTTTTTAGTTAGTCGTGTTATCGAGGCATTATTTAGAATCTCACGAAGAATTGAAGCTACTAATACACATTTGGACGACATAAAAACAGAGCTTTCTGCAGTTGCCCAGGCACTAAGCAGTTCTGTGGTAGGTCTTCAGGGCAGACAAAATGATCTGGAAGACAAGGTTGATGAGCTTGAAGATATAGCTAATCCAGAATATGACGAAGACGATTTAGATCCATTTTATGAAGATGCAGTAAGAATTGTAACCGAATTTGGAAAGGCATCTGCGTCACTTCTTCAGCGTAGACTTGGCATAGGATATGCTCGGGCAGCGCTACTAATTGATGTGCTTGAGTCAAAAGGTATTGTGGGACCAGTTGAAGGTAGTAAGCCACGCCTAGTTTTTTCATCACCAACGCAAAGCGAGCCACTGTTTGAGGAGGCAGTTAAACTTGGTCAAAAGGTAGGCAAAATTTCTTCACCAATGTTACAAAGAAATCTACAGATTGGTTATGCGCGATCTGCGAAGATTTTGGACTTACTTGAAAGTGAAGGGTATATTGGCCGCGCAGTTGGATCTAAACCTCGACAAATGCTAAAATAATATGAAGCTTAAAAGACTTCTCATCTTGAGGATGAAAGTGAAAAGTTTTACCCTTAACAACTCAACGATTTTTCGGATAAAGTTATAGATAGTATAATAGAGATTATACAAGCATGAAAAAGCAAAATAATCTTACTGAAATAGAAAAAAGGCTAGAAAAAATTATTCCGCGTCATTCTGGCCAACTAGAACAAACGCTAGATGCTTTCGGCATAACATGTCGCGTCGATGAGATCAACATAAAAGATAATTCTGTTAAATATTCAGTTAGCATCGCGAGAGGAACTAGATTCGGTGATATAGTTGATCTCGAGGCAGACATCGCACTAGCAATGTCGGCTGAAAAGGATGGTGTGAAAGTTAATAGAGATTCAGGTTCGTCTTTAGTGAATATCTTCATAAAATACGATGTAGATAAGCTTAAACAAGGAAAATATGAAGTGTTCGTAGATAAAAAACTAATCAATGACAATTTAAATGTAAAAATTGAAAATAGAAAAAGCATACTATCTTATCTTAGTTTAGCGTTTTTCTTTATCATGCCTGCTCGTATTGGAGTAATGCTCTATACGAGTTTGCTAGAGACAGGTAAATTGGGAGATTCTGTAGCTGCTATGTTTATCTTTGTGTATCTTCTATCTCCTGCCTTTTTTATTGCATATCTCATTTATAAAAGGTATTGGTAAGGCTAATTATCTAAGTTTTTTGCAGGCACATACGAACTTATACCTAATCCTCAAGTAATGCTGAAGCCAAATGTTTAAAAGCAGGGTAATGGTGCAAAATAGGTTCTAACGTGTTCCAGTTCCCCCAGCCAAGACAAATTAGCCTGTCGCAAGAGGCTGAAAACCTTAGACTTGAATCTCTAGCCTTTTGATAAAATGCCTACGCAAAGAGTGTCGATTCACATGAGGCTAATTTTCAAATGAAAAATTGACAATGCCACCCACATTATGTATAAGTTACATATGGAAATGGCAAGATTTTATTCATACTTTCCTCGTTTATCTTCAATACAGAATTACTTTTTTAAATTACGAGAGGGGGTGAAATAAATGAATAAAATTAACAAAATTTTGATGTCCTTAATGATTGGAATCTTTGTGCTCTTATCCTCAGCAGGAGTAGCTCTTGCAGTTACATTAAGTTCAACAGATTTTGAGACCTTTACCACTGGCATTAGTATCGATGGGCAAGATGGATGGTCGTCTGCTCCCAAATGGGATGAGGAAGTTGTAGATGACGCTGGTAATCAAGCATGGCGTGTTTCAAATGCAGTATTCGCTGGTAGTTTTGGCGATATGCCATTTGCGCCTAGACCAGGAGGAATTGTTACCGATAGTGTAGCAAATCCAACAAATCGCAACCCTCAGTATTTCGCAGGAGAAAGCTCAACTGGAGCTGATAATACAGAGTTCTTTGGAAAGTTTAACTTTAAGTCATCGACAGGAGAGCCACAGCCTGGATTGAGAGTTACTGTGAGCGCAGATAATGGCCAAGGTGGCAGACAGTCATTCTTTTCAATAGAAGATAACGGATCTACAGGATTGATTGTAACTACCTTTAATGTCTTGCCAGATGGAACTTTCGCTGGACCTATCGTCATAGCTGAAGATCTCTCATATACAGACTGGCACTCAGTAGGAGTGGATTTAGAGTTCATTGATGGACCATCAAATGATGTAGTTAGATATTTTGTAAACGACTCTCTTGTTCACACAGACACAAGCTGGGAACAGTTTTACACAAATCATCAAGCTGCATTGCATCCATTAGGAGTACCTGTTCAGACTTTACTGTTTAGGATCTCAAGCGGAGCGTCATCTAATGTTTCAGGAAATGGATTCTATATCGATAATGTGAACACGGGAATTGGGCTCATAATCCTTGATCCTGTTACGAAAGATGATTGTAAAAACGGGGGTTGGGAAGCTTACGGCTTCAGCAATCAAGGAAGATGTGTTCAGTTTGTGAATACAGGAACAGACAGTAGATAGTAAAAACTATTTTTGGTTTTTTAATCCCTTCTCGAAATGAGGAGGGATTTTTTTATGAAATGCCTTGTATTCAACCCTCTGAAGATGTTGCTTAAATTGTCAAAATCACAAGACTTATTCGCATGCTTATCCTTGAAGACGATCTTGAAACCGTTTCTGTGCTATTGGGTAAACTTGCAAACCTTGAAAACGGACTCATGAAGTCTGATAAACTCTCTCGAAATAGCTTTGAAAGGTGTTTGAATAGAAGTTCGTATGGGTCATACAAAAAAAATCTCGTCAGATGTATGACGAGATTTTAATACTAAAGTACTGTGCTTTTTTCTTAGCGCATAAAATTTCGGTTTTTGTTGTTTAGTGCAAGTATCACACCACAAATACCAATAATTATGTAGACGAGCTTTTCAAAAGTTGGATAGCTACCTATAATCATATTTATTAAATTAAATCCTAATGCAGTTGATCCCAAATTAATTGCACCAATTACGACGAACCAAAAAACAATATCATTCCAATCATTAAGTCGTTTAAAACTTTTCATTATGTTATTC
>Ga0163152_10003535_pt1 | contig 20217 bp, 20 predicted proteins | sample OliLakLV19MP8IB2_FD_148635 | JGI IMG/M metagenome (GOLD analysis project Ga0163152, IMG submission 148635) | Freshwater microbial mat bacterial communities from Lake Vanda, McMurdo Dry Valleys, Antarctica - Oligotrophic Lake LV.19.MP8.IB-2 | ecosystem: Environmental > Aquatic > Freshwater >...
GTAGCGCCCGCTAAACAAATGTCCGAATTGTTTGTGGCGCCGGTTGAATCTCGAAGTGAACGTTCCCAAAAGCCATTTCATCCCCGCCACGAGATTTCCCTGAGGCGTTTCCACAACCAAATGAAAAATGATTCCCCATCAGACACCAGGCATGGGCCCGCCAACCGGTCTTTTCGCACGCCTGCCCCAGCGTCTCTCATCATTGTGTTTCAGACTTTCTTTCTGATTTGGTTGACGGTTTCACCGAGGCAGAGTCCCACCGCGACGCAGCCGCCGACGACAAACACCAGCACGAATAAACCATGACACCTAACGGAACAGCGATAGCATTGAGCGGAGCGCGGATGAAGTGTTGGTGAAGTTTGAGGTGTGACCGCGCGGAGCCTCAATGCTATTGGGGGTTGAACGAGCCCGGATCTGGAAGGGAACTGCGGATTGCTTCAAGGGGGTCGGTGCAGAAATAACTTCCGGTTTTGGCGGGATCTAATTGACTCGAACAGAAAGCCACAAAATTGACCTTGGGGTGCGGACACAATTGTCACCGTTTGGTGACTGAATTCCGGGTTTCAGAATGCCGTGGTGCGACCCTTCTTTATTGGCGTCCATTCGAGTCCATTCGCGGTTGAACTGAATTGTTACGGCTTATTCAGACATGACGAAGACCTTTGCCGCAAATCCCACAGGGATTTCGACCCAAAGCCCAGGGTCGCGAGGAACGAGCCACCCTGGGTAAATAAACCCCCAGACAAACAACCCCGACGTGGGTTGCGAATATCGAAAACCCAAATTCATGCCCAGTCCCTTTGGGTGTCATTGGTGAGTTGAAAGTGGCCCAAAACGGATGGTTTAGAAATGGATCTTCTTTCCCCTGATTTTCTTCGAAAGATTCACTTAAAAATTTTCTTCCTTCTTTCCGGCACCCTTGTTCTTGCTTGGTTTTTCTTTCTTTTAAAACTTTGCTATGACTTCCCCAAAACCCCAAAAATAACCAGGAAATGACAGATAACCGAACTTGTCGGTCTTGCGGCAGGGAATTTCTTGTCGAACGCCGCAATCAAATGCGCCAGGCTTTTTGTCTTCGGCCTGAATGTCAGCTGCAGCGTCGAACAGAGAATCAAAGAAAGCGCCGATCTGAATCCAAAAAAGATGATGGCCTTACAAGTCGCTTGAAGCCTTCTGAAGCCGCCTGGCTCCGCAAAAACCCAATGATTATAGGTCTCGTGTCTCTGCTCATCGGCTCTATCGACATTAAAGAAATTGAAGCCTTCTGTGCGGCGTCGAGCGAGAGGGGGGCGAGAATTCTGGAAGGAACATTACAGGACGACGCAGAAAAACCAATCGTACCAAAGGAAACTAAGGGTTTTTAAGCCATAGGCGAATTCTGAAAGAACACGGGTGGGGATTTTTAAACCACCCATATTGGGGGACGTTGTCACCACCGGTGACAATCTGGCGCACCGACGACGGCGACAGCATCAGCGTCGCCACCTCTGCCGAGCCTCTCGTCGTGCTCGACACCGCAGACGGCGAGCTTTGGGTCTGCGAGCGTTGTTACCTCAGCGCACTTCCAGCATCACTTACTCCCGCTCAGGTGCGCGACTTGCACGAGCAGTTTGCCATCGAGTATCGCGACCTCCACCGTTTTACCGATGCCATTCGAGCGCGCCTTGGAGTTCAGCGATTCAGCCGACACGCTTGCAGAGTTGGCCCACGCTCACGGCGAGCTTGAGCACCGTGTAGAGGCAGAGGCATTCTATCGGCGCGCTCTTTCCATTTCGCCCGACCATTTCATCGCGACCAACAACCTGAACCGTCTTCTCCATGCGAACGGAAACGCCTAACGGAACAGCGATAGCATTGAGCGGAGCGCGGATGAAGTGTTGGTGAAGTTTGAGGGGTGCTTTGGAATCTTTCAATTGATTGCCTGACCCCATTTGTCACCTAGTTCCTATCAGGAAGCTTGAGTGAAGCGGTGAAGGCGGCTACATTTTTGCCATGAGTTACGCCACCCTTGAAGTCCAATTGCGCAACGGTCGCCTCATTTCCCGTTCTGGAGAACCGCTGCCGACGACCGCTCACGCACTGCTCGTGGTGCTCGACAGTGAAGTTGGCCCCCGCAAAAAAGACTCCGGCGATATTTCTCAAGCTCTGGCCGTCATTCGTGCGCGTCAGTCCGCGCGCGGGCATTCCCCACGATCCGTTGATGCAGTGAGCCAGCAGTTGAGGATTGAGCGGGAGAGCTGGTAGTAATGGACATCTACCTCGACTCCGCGCCTGTCATATACCTCGTGGAAAACGTGGTTCCGTGGGAGCCAGCAGTGCGCGCTTTTCTCGCTGGCGAAGCAATACAACCGCGAGTGAGTGCTCTCACGCTCATGGAATGCCGCGTGGAACCGATTCGTGAGGGGAACAACGCGCTGCTGGAGGACTACGACGAGTTTTTTGCCAGCCTCGGCTTCCTGCTTCCACTTGATGCAAGGGTTTTTGAGAAAGCCACCCAACTCCGCGGCCGGCACAACTTCAAGACGCCGGATGCGCTTCATCTCGCTGCCGCCATTGAAGGCGGATGCCAAATCTTCCTCACGAACGACACCCAACTTGCGCACTGCACAGAAATTCGTATCGAGGTAATTCAGCCGTAGCGGCTGCTGGGAACTCTTGCCCCCGGGTTCATTTAAATTCTGCTTCCACCCAAATGCTGGAAATGAGACGCAACGGCGACCATGTCGTTTTGTCCTGGCCCCTCTCTGATCGAGAATATGATGTTCCGTCCTTGGTTCTCGTTCTCCGCGGGGTCTGCGCCTCCGCATGAATCATTTTGCTTTTCCAAAACGAAGATGTTTTTAGCGCAGAGGCGCGGAGATCACAGAGGTCCACCGGCACTGATCGAAGGATCGGAGGGATCGGAGTTCTGCGAAGTTTTTAAGTTCGACAAAGGCCTTGAATTGTTCGATAGAAATAGGAGTTTTCATGGACCACAACTCCAATCCCAAACCGGAGATTTTGAAAGGATCTCAATCCCGGCGCCAGCCTGCCGCGCGAGCGGCTCAGTTCAAGCAACCGCTGGAGCTAACGACGGGATCACCTCTCATTGTGTTCCTCCACGCTTCTCTTCCCGTCGTAGCTCAGCTTTATCGTTAGGTTATTAGGCCGCATCGCACGCTATGCCAGTTTTCCACGTCTATCTAAACGGTAAGAAGGTGACCACCGCAGGAGTTGGTGACCTTGGAGTTTTGGGCGCTCATGTGTCTTGGGTGCGTCGCACTGGCGAGCATTCGTTGGCTAAGAAGCCAGACACCATAGAGGAGGCGTTGACTCTAAATGTCGGCGGTCTTGTCACTCCTTCCCAGGAGCATCTTCGTTGGCTGGACCGCGACCTGAAGATTGGTGACGAGGTTCGCATCACCCTCGCCGAGTCGGCGCGAGTCACCCGTCCACAAAGTTGCGAGCGCCGAGACCGTGCCAAGGAGTTGCGCTCGCAGAAGCGATACGTTAGAGAGATGGCCAAGAGATTCGGATGGAAGATACAGACACAAAAATGATGCGGCCTACCATGTGCTCCAGGCAACGCCGAGCAACGCTTTCAGTTCCGCTTCGCGGGCCACGCGTTTTGGTCCGGCGCGCCTGAGCTGCCACGTCGTTCTTTATGAAAAAACGCATAGTTCGAATCGAGGAAGGTTACTGGAGGATCCGTAGCGAGAAGTGGGAAATTGGGCAGGAAGCGCAAAGGCGACTAACCGAGTATTTTCATGAGATAAGCCGGTCGAAAAAACAACACATGATTGCGCCGCAGAGCAAACGCCAGAGCCAGTTGTAGGTGCTGGCCGTCCCGTTCATTTTGCCTCTGGCATGTGTGGAACTCCGCCGCGATAACGGCAGTTTCCTGGAACAGCCAAATCATTGATATCGGAGACCACAAACCGATCAAACTTGCCAGGCAAGTCGTGTCATCGATAACGCTCCACATCAGCGATTGTCACAGTGACGGAACCTTAAAACTTCACATTCAAACCCGCCGATTTGGCGAGTTCAACCTGGCGCAAGTCGAACGTGAGAAACCGCTTCGCTCCCAGCGTCAATGCGATGCCTACATGCAACAGATCCATACCGCGAATGCCCAGAGTTTCTGTATGAGTCTTTCCCAAATCCTCAGCTTCGCCGAAAGCATCCGTCCATCGGATAGGCACATGGGCGAGGATCTCATCCGCCAGGTCTGAGTCGATGTCTGCAAACGCGGCGTTGCGGCGCTCCGTGTCAACTTCCTTGCGAAACACCGCCAAACGGAGGGCATTCCTCAGTTCGTGCCGGTGCAGTGGTGTGTAAGGCAGTGGATCACGAAAGCCGCGCATGAATGCGAGTGCCTTCGGTGAATCGGATTGCGTGAGGTAAATGCGGACCAGAAAGCTTGTATCGGCGTAGGTTTTCAATACAAACCTTTGCTGTCCGCGAGAATCTCATCCATAACACCCTTGGAGATAACTCGGCCGCCGTCTCGAATCTTTAACCGCCCCGCGAAATCTGGTCGCTTCCGCGAGCGCGGAACCTTCACAGGCGGCGGTGGCGAAAGGAGCGCGACGACCTTTCCACGTTTGCTGATCTCAACCTGTTCTCCCGCGTCGATCCAATCAAGAACCGTATTAAAATCGTGCCGCACCTGCCGGATGGACGCTGTCTTCATGTTACACAACCATGTGTCACCTCAGAGCTGCGGTCAATCCGGAAATATTCCAGTTGCGGTTCATTCCGGTTCATTCCCGTTCGCTGGCGGTTCGCACCAGAATTCCCCGCCTCCGTTCCAAATCGAAAGTCAACTCCCAGAAACCCGCGCACAATGCGTAGCGAAAGTGAATTTGAAGGTTGAATCAAAAAGGAAAAAAGCACATCGAAGACCTACTTTCGACTTTGCGTGCACTTCTGAAAGAGCGGCAACGACAGATTGCTATCGCTCTTGTGCTGTGACTCGCCCGGCATTCTTACCACAAGTGAGAATGAGAATTGCTGGCGGCCAGCCAGCAGAGGAGGGTTGCACCGGGATTTATTTTTGGGAATGATTTCCCGCCATGCAAACCAGAATCACAATCTTCCCCGGACAAGGCTCGCAGCAAAAAGGGATGGGTGCCCCCTTGTTTCCCGCATTTCCAGAGCTTTCGGCCCTGGCCGATGCCGAGCTCGGGTATTCCATCCAAGATTTATGCCTCAATGATCCCGGCGCGAAGCTTGGACAGACCGAATTCACCCAACCTGCCTTGTATGTGGTCAACGCCCTGACCTTCTTGAAAAAAACTGCTGACACCGGACAGCTTCCCAATTTTGTCGCCGGGCACAGCCTGGGCGAATACGACGCTTTGTTCGCGGCCGGAGTCTTCGATTTTGTGACCGGCTTAAAACTGGTGAAAAAAAGGGGTGAACTGATGGCGCATGCGCGGGGCGGGACCATGGCGGCCATCATCGGGTTGAGCGTGGCGCAGATCCGGGAGGGATTGAGCCAGGGCGGGCATGGCGGCGTGGACCTGGCGAATATAAACGCCCCCACCCAGATCGTGATTTCGGGTCCGGAAGCTGAATTAAAACCAGCCACGGAAACCTTCCAAAAAATGGGGGCGCAAATCTTCCCATTGAAGGTCAGCGCCGCCTTTCATTCACGCTATATGGCCGGGGCGCAGGAGGAGTTTGAAAGGTTTTTGGAACCGTTTGAGCTCAAGCCCCCGCGCATTCCAGTGGTGGCCAACGTCACGGCCCTTCCTTACGAAACCAGCGCCCTGAAAAACACGCTGGCACGTCAAATAACCAGTCCGGTGCGCTGGACTGAATCTGTCGGCTGGATTTTGAACCAGGGCACCGGCGACTGCGAATTCTTCGAATGCGGTCCGGGGAATGTCCTGACCGGACTGCTCAAACGCATCCGCCAAAACCACCCGGCCACCGCCGCAACCTTTCCCAAACAATCCACATGAAAAACCGCGTGGTCTGGATGTTCTCGGGGCAGGGTTCGCAATACCACCAGATGGGCCGGGAACTTTTCGAACAGGAACCGGTTTTCCGGGAGTGGTTTGAGCGTGGAGATTCTGTAGTTAAGAAACTGATCAACGAGTCATTGCGGGACCTCGTCTATTCCGAGGCAAAAAAACCTGGAGACCCGTTCAAACGGACGCTCCATACCCACCCGGCAATTTTTCTGGTGGAATATAGCCTGGCGCAGCTTCTCTTGAGCAAAGGTTTAAAACCCGATTTGCTCCTCGGTTACAGCGTGGGGGAGTTTGCAGCTTATGCGGTGGCGGAGGTGATTCCCTTCGAAGAAACTTTGGTCGCACTGGTGAAACAGGCTGAGATTGTGGAATATTGCACCCCCGAAATTTCAGCGATTGCGGTGCTCCATTCTCAGGAACTGTTGCAAAATTTTCCGTCGGAATTTTCCGGATGTCAGGTGGCTTCGGTCAATTTTTCCAAGGGTTTTACCATCGTCGGACCTTCGGATTCGGTTCGTAAAATCCAGGCTTTCCTCAAATCCCGCTCCATCAGCGCGATGGAGATTCCGATCTGTCACGGGTTCCATTCCAGTTGGTTGGACATGGCCGGGACCCCGCTCCGGGCGTTGTTTTCCACTTTGGCTTTTGGTCGCTCCAATTTTGAACTGGTCTCGGCGGTTTCCGGTGAAAATCCCCCCCTTGACTCAAGCCATCTCTGGCAGGCTATCCGGGGAACTGTCAATTTTCCCTCCATCGTTTCCCGGTTGGAAGCGCGGGGGCCTTTCACCTACCTCGACGTCGGCCCATCCGGAACGATGGCCACCATGGTGAAGTATAATCTTGCACCCGGCTCCGCCTCGACACCCCTGGCGATCATGAATCCGTTCGGACGGGTGCGCGACCAGCTTGGCAAGGCATTGAGCGTCGCCGGCGGATGAACACTTGATCAGGATGTGGTTTGATAAAAAAAACGCCTCGAAGATTTCTGCTGGCAGATGAGGCTCAGACCTGATTATATGGTTGGGCGACGCAGGGGCGTTGTTTCGATCCATGTTTCACCGTTCAATTTTGACTTTATCGGCCCTCTCTTTCCTGGGTTTTTTTGGTTGTACCAGATTCGCTGAGGACAAGTATGTCCGGCGTCCCGGGGATGTCTGGCATTCCGAGCGGGTTATTCCTGCGCAGGCGTTGCAAAAACAAGCTGCTGGCGAAACGGGAAAACTCACTCTTGAAAACGGGGAGAAACTTGATCTGGCACGATGTGTTGATTTCGCGCTGAAAAACAATCCCCGGACACGGCAGGCATGGCTTGCGGCCAAGGCTGCCTCCGCCAACAAGCTGCTTGTGGACAGCGCCTTTTATCCTTCGCTCACCGCCGGACTCAACGGCCAGCGGGTGTCGCAACCTTCGATTTTTGCAGCCGGAGAGCAGTTGAAAATAGATTCTTACGCCCCTTCACTGCAGATTTCCTACATCTTGTTTAACTTCGGGGGAAACATCGCGAACTCCCAGGCCGCCCGCGAAGCCATTTACGCCGCAAATTACAGTTATAATCGTACTTTGCAGGATACCATCCTGGCGGTGGCCCAGAGTTATTACAATTTGAACGCCGCCGAGGCCTCCGTCATCGCCTCTGAATTCAGCGTGGCCGATTCTCGCCAGGTCTATGAAGCGTCGCGGCTCCGGACCGAGGCGGGACTCGGAACCCAGCAGGATGTGCTGCGGGCCGAGGCCAATTTGCGCGAGGCGGAATTCCGGCTTCAAGCCGACCTCGCCTCGACCGAAACGGCGCGGGCGGCCCTGGCCCAGGTGCTTGGTTCGGAGGTCAACAATCGTTTTGATATCGCCGAAACCAGTGCGCCACAATCCCTGGAAAATATTGAGAAGGATGTGGCTGCACTCACCGCTGAAGCGCTTCGAACGCGGCCGGATCTGCTTGCCTCCTACGCCAACGCACAGTCAAAGGAAGGCACACTGCGGGCCACCCGTTCCGCCCTCTGGCCCCAGTTGGTGTTTCAATTCAACGGGAGCCTGAACAGTGTCCGGGACCGTCCGGGAAATCCCACGGAGGACTGGTCGGCAGTCCTAGGGTTGCAGTGGAATATTTTCGATGGTTTTGGAAAACAGGCGCGGATCAAACTGGCGGAAGCCGACCTGGCATCGGCACGGGAAAGCGTCCGTCAATCCTATTACCAGGTGGTTTCGGACGTCTGGTCGGCCTTTTTCGCGCTGGAAGCGGGCCAACGACAGGTGGTGGCCGCCCGCTCCCAGCTTCAGGCTGCAACGGGCTCCTTGGAACTGACCCAGGCAGGTTATCAAAACGGACTGAACACTTTGTTGGAACTAGTTTCTTCGCAGAATGACCTGGCGTCAGCCCGGCTTTCCAAGATCCAGGCCGAAACGAATTTTATGGTCTCACTCGCCCGGGTCGCGAATGCAGTTGGAAAATTCCGATGACCAGAAATTTAGAACCATGCGAACCCACGCAACTCACAGGAGGCCCACGATGAAACAAACTTCCTTCCAGAGACAATTACGCTTTTGTATTTTTTTAACACTGCTTGCAGTTTTGAATTTGAACGGCTGCAAAGCCAAAAAGGAAGTGATCCTTCCGAACCAGCTTAAGTCGGTGAATATCTCAACGGTGGCGCAGACGAATGTCAGTTTTTTCCTCACCGGTTTCGGGACGGTGGAACCTCAGCGGACGGTTGATCTCCTTCCCCAGGTTTCCGGCAACATCAAAGCGGTGCATTTTCAGGAGGGAAGCGTGGTGACCTCCGGCCAGTTGATGTTCGAGATTGATGACCGCGATTATCGGGAAAACTTGATCAAGGCGAAATCGGCTGTGGACACGGCGAACGCCTCCTTCCGGCTGGCCGAGGACCGTTTGAAACGAAACGAACAGCTCGCGGATAAAAAAATGATCTCGGCCGACACCCTTGAAAGTTTAAGAAATGCCGTGCAACAGGCCCGCGATAATGTGGCCTCCTTCCAGGCCGCAGTGAGGCAGGCTGAACTCCAGATTGAATATTGCGCCATCCGTTCACCCATGGCCGGCATTGTGGGAAAAAGCCAGATTGATCCCGGAAATCTCGCGTTGCAGGGCCAGACCAAGCTCACAACCGTCCGCCAGATTGACCCCATCCGGGTGCAGTTTTCCATCGCTGGCAGGGATCTTTTTCGACTCCAGAGCGCCATGACCAATGGATTGGTTCCGATCATCGTGAAGTCCTCCAACACAGCCAGCGAATCCCACGAGGGAAAAGTGGAGTTTATCGACAGCTCCATCGATAGCACCACCGGAACCATCAAGGTGATAGGAACGCTCACGAACAGCGACCGTTTGCTCTGGCCCGGTCAGTTCGTGTCGGTCAAGGTCAAGGTCGGGGAGCAGCTCAACGCCCCGGTGATCTCCCAGGGCGCGGTGGGAATCGGAGCCGACGGACCATTTGTGTTTGTTATCGAAAAGGAGAAGATCGCCCGTCTGAGAAAAGTGGTCCTCGGTGAATTGAGCGGCGACTGGGTTTTGGTCAAAGAAGGGCTGAAGACGGACGACCTGGTGGTGACCGAGGGCCAGATCAACCTGATCGAAGGCAGCCGGGTCAAAATCGTGAACCGCGCCACTTCCCTTTAATTGCTGTGAGAATTTCAGAACTCTTCATCCGTCGTCCAGTCTTGACCACACTAATGTCGGTCTGCCTGGTCATTCTAGGGGTCGGGGCTTATAGGTTCTTGCCTGTCTCCAACCTGCCGGACGTGGAACTCCCTTATGTGGTGATCATGGTGGCCTATCCGGGTAATTCACCATTGGCCATGGCGGCGAACGTGGCGCGCCCGATTGAAGAGCGGGTCATGAGCATTGAAGGGTTGCGGGAAGCGACTTCGGTGAACCGTCAGGGAACCACCCAGATTATTCTCAGTTTCAGTCTGAAGAGAAAAATAGAGGGCATTGTCCAGGATGTGCAATCGGCCTTGAGCCAAGCTCAAGGTGACCTTCCGCCTGATCTTCCTTTTCCGCCCACGTTTCAAAAAGTCAACCCCGCGATGCAGCCGATCTTTTGGATCGCCGTCACCTCGGACCAGTTAAGCCCGCAGGATCTTTATAATAATGGCGGCCAGGTGGTGACCCGACGCTTGTCCGGCGTGGATGGCATCGGGCAGGTTTCAGTTTACGGGCCCAAACGGGCCATCCGGATCCAGCTCAATCTGGAAATTTTGGCCGCCAAGGGGATCAGCTTGGTTGATGTGGACAATGCCCTGCTCGGTAACAACACCCGGATTCCTGTCGGACAGTTGAAGGGACCGACCAGGACCTACACCATTGAATCAAAGGGCGAATTGTTCAACGCCAAGGAATTTAATGAAATCATAGTGGCTTATAGGAACGGAGCTCCGGTTCGGATTTCTGATTTGGGCGAAGCCATAGAGAGTTTGTCCAGCACCGATTTCCGGATGGGTTTCTGGCAGAACGGTGGTAAAACCCCGAGATCAACCATCATGGTGGCCGCCACACGCCAGGGCAGCGCCAACACCATCGGCGTGGTGGAAGGGATCAAAAAAAATCTCGAACTGCTGAAATCGGAACTGCCGCCGTCGATCAAAGCGGAGGTGATCTATGATGCTTCTGAAGCGATTGTGGAATCGGTGGATGACGTCCGAGATTCTCTGATCATCGCATTTTTCCTCGTGGTCGCCGTGATCTTCCTGTTTCTGGCGCGTCCCATGGACACGTTGATACCGACCGTGGCGCTGCCGCTCTCCTTCCTGGCCACATTTGTCGCCATGTTTGCGCTGAATTTCAGCCTGGACAGCCTCTCCCTGATGGCCCTGACCCTCGCGGTCGGATTTGTGGTGGATGATGCGATCGTGGTCCTTGAAAACACTGTGCGGAGAATTGAACTGGGCGAGAAACCGTTCGAGGCCGCGTTGCACAGCGCGGAGGAGATCACTGGAACGATTGTTTCCATGACCCTCTCGCTCGTTGCAGTATTTATTCCGCTGCTGTTCATGCCAGGACTGATCGGGCGCATGCTGCATGAATTTTCCATGACGGTTGTGATCGCCATCATGGCTTCGGGAGTGATCTCCCTCACCGTCACTCCGCTGATGTGCGCTCGGCTCTTAAAACCGGAGAACCACGCCAAACGGAACCGGTTGAAGGAGGGTGTGGACAAAACATTCAACCGGTTGCTCGGCGTTTATGGCAAAGGATTGCGTTGGATGATGAAATACCGCTGGCTGGGGCCCGCCATCTGGGTCGCCTGCATCGTTGGAATGGGATTTCTTTTTAAGATCGTTCCAAAAGGATTTCTTCCGGTGGGTGACAGCGGAGCGGTGATGGGGAGTTTGAAAACCGATGCCGGCCTTTCCGCCGAACGGTTGGGAAAAATCCAGGACGAAGTGATCGGTGTGATGTCGAAAAACCCGGGCATGGAACGAGTTCTGGCGGTATCGGATCCGGCCAACGGTGACACGACCATCACCACGCTGGGGATTCTCAAAGAACGGAAGCATCGCGCGAAAATTGAGGAGGTTGTGGAGAGTTTGAACAAGGAACTTTACAAAATCCCCGGGCTTCGTGACGGGGTCAATCCGCTCCCGACCATTTCGCTGGGAGGAGACTCTCCCGGCGGAGCAGGGGGCACGCGCTATACCTATCGCCTGACGAGTCGTGACCTGGACCGGCTCTATGTTGTGTCGGAAAAGCTGGTGACCAAGCTGGGAGGAGAACCTAGTCTGGTGAATCCGAGGGTGGAACTTCAGCAACAAAAACCGCATCTCAGCTTGGAAATTCTCAGGGATGAGGCCGCCGCGCTCGGCGTTACACCTGCCGCCCTGGAAAGAACGCTTTTCCTCGCCTATTCCGGGAACCGGATCTCCACCGTTAACACATCCACCGAAACTTATGACGTCTTGATCGAAGTGCGTGAGAAGGACCGGTCGGATCCGGTGGATTTGTCCAAGATTTATGTTCCCTCCCAAACCACCGGCAAATTGATTCCCTTAAACGCCATCGCCCACTGGAAGCTCGGACTGGAAGCCGGCATGGTGCAGCACTATAACCTTCGGAACATGATCGATGTCACGTTCGGGCTGACGCCGGGAACAGATCTTGGGGCCGCCACTGCTGCTGTGGATAAAATAGCTAAGGAGGCATTGGAGCCGGGCATCTTCGGAGCGTTTACAGGCGAGGCCCAGACATTCGCTGAGATCGTGCCGATGATGATCTTTCTTCTGATCGTCGCCATTTTTGCCATGTACCTGATCCTCGGCATTCTTTACGAAAATTATGTCGATCCAATCGTGGTTTTGACCTCGCTGCCGATTGCCGGCTTTGGCGGTCTCCTGACCCTGGTGATTTTCCAGGTTGATTTTTCCCTCTACGCATTCATCGGTTTGTTCATGCTTCTGGGGATTGTGAAAAAGAACGGGATCATGCTGGTCGATTTCGCCAAGATGCACATTGAAAAGGAAGGGGCGACCAAGGAAGAGGCGATTTATCAGGCCTCACTGACCCGTTGCCGACCGATCATGATGACCAGTCTCGCGGCCATCATGGGTGCCGTGCCTGTGGCCCTTGGATTTGGCGCCGATGGAGCCAGCCGACAGCCGCTGGGATTGATGGTTGCCGGAGGTTTGATATTTGCTCAGTTCATCACGCTTTATGTCACCCCTCCGCTCTATCTTTACGCCGAAGGTTTTCGTGAATGGTTCCACCGCAAAAAAGGCACTGACACCCCTGCGGCTTGATCCCTTACTGTCGAAAGTTTCAGACTTGGTTTGGAGGTTTCGAAAGTTCTGCACGGTCAAAAAGAACACACCTGAAAAACCCATGAGGAGTTTGACGCGAATGACATTCACCGAAGCGGCTTTGTTCGATTCGCCCCTATTGTTTCGTGGTGAAAAGCCGTATAGTTTTTTTGATCCGGCTCATAATCGACCCTGAACCGGCAGTTCTCGAAACCGGAAGCGGAGAACACGTTTTCTTGCAGTCAGGGCAAAATAAACTCTCCGGAGATCCAACCAGCTTGACTCTCCGAACACAGGACGGACAAAAAGGTTTATGGCAATGATTGCATTGGTAACCAGCGATCTTCTCCTCATGCTTCGAACAGGGAATGGTGCCCGGCGGAAAATGGCCGGTTTTTCTTTTTGGCGGCGGGGCGGTCATCTGTGGAATGGCCACGCGGATATTTGCCGATTCCCGCACGATCTCAACCTCTCCCAGTTTCAGAATTTCGCCCGGTTGCAGAATTCCCTCGGTGATTTGTTCGCCGGAAATAAAGGTTCCGTTGGTGGAGTTCAGATCCCGGACCTGGATTAGATCCTCCGAGCGTTCTATTTCGCAATGGAAAGCAGAAATCGAGGGGTGATTGATCTTGAAATCGTTCTCGTCGTGCCGACCCAGCCGGTTGATCCCAGGATAAAGATCTATCACTTGCGCCAGACCTTCAAAACCGTGGATAATTAAACGGGCCATATTTATGCCAAAACCGTCCCGGACCGAATCAACGCGTTGTCCAACACTCCGACACTTCAAGATTGCATTCAGTTCACCGGCTTTTACAAGGAACTTTCTGTAACGGACAGGAAGGATCACAGGATCACCTCCCGTATTGGATCAATATACGATTCGCCTGGATATTTTCGCATTCCCTTTCTGGTCGATGACGCTCAGAAGCAGGGCTGGACCGGCATCCCAGTTTATCTGGATGACGCCCACATTGGTGTCATGGAATGTGGGGCCGTCACGAAAACGATTCGGAGTCGGGGTGCCTCGTTTGTGTTCCTCCGTCAGGGCGCTGGAGGTCAGGTCGTAAAGCGGGTGATCCTCCCCTCGGTCCATTCTGGAGAGCTCCGCCCAATGCCTGTCACCGCTGATGAACAAGACCCGGCCCGCTTTGGTGGATTTTAAAAGATCCAACATGCGTTGTTTCTCCCGTGGCATGTTTGCCCAGGCTTCTCCGCCGCTGAACTCCGAAATATACTGGATGCTCGATCCGATGATCCGGATTTCCGCCGTTTTTTTGAGCTCGTTTTCCAGCCATTTCCACTGAGCTTCACCCAGCATTTTCACCTCCGGATCTGGATGCGGAATGTATCGACCTCCGCTCGGGACTACGTTGTTTTCGCCGGTGGCCAGAGAACCCCTGAAATAGCGGGTGTCCAGGAGTATGATCTGCACCCGTTTGCCCACCGGACCAAATTGATAGGCATCATAAACTCCCTCCCTCTGTCGTCGTGGCGAGTCCGCCGGTTCATCCATGAAATCGAGAAAAAGGCGCTGCGACTCCCGTTTCATCGGATATTCAGACCCGGCGTCGTTGAGGCCAAAGTCGTGGTCGTCCCAGGTCGCCAGCACTGGTCCGCGCGCCCTCAGTTTTTTGAAAAATGAACTGTTTTTTCTGACCTCATACTTTGAGGCCATCACCTGGGCGTTGGTTGTGTCGGCATAAATATTGTCGCCCAGAAGTATGAACATATCGAACGGGAGCGTGAGCGTCTTTTCCAGCATCGGATGCTCCGCTTCATTAACGCAGGAACCAAAGGCGACCCTGGTGAGGGCGCGGTCCTGCGGCCAGGAAACATGCTCCGCCCCCTGGCTGGATGAAACAGGGCTCAGCATAAGCGGTAAAATCAGATTCAGAACATGCAAGACCGGGATTGAATAAATCAGGCGCATTAAAATTTCTCTCATATCCCGGAACTCAAGGCAATGCGGCTCAAATATCCTCGCAAGTTCCCGGGCGTAATTGAATGCGGATGAGTACCCTGACGGAGCGCGGGTCTGCGACGTCTGCGACCCGCACTGAGGTTTGGACATTATTAAGTCAAGACGAAGACCTTTGCCGCAAATCCCATAGGGATTTCGACCCGACATATAAGGGTTGCGAGGCATGAGCCACCCTGGGTAAATAAACCCCCAGACAAACAACCCCAACGTGGGTTGCGAATATCGAAAACCCAAATTCATGCCCCAGTCCCTTTGGGATTGAGACGCAACCCACGTTGGGGTTGAAAAACTTGAATCATCGTCTCCCTGGGTAGCGACTCCGTCGCAACCCAGGGCTTTGGGACGAAATCCCGTTGGGATTTTCCTTGAAAAAATGTCCAAACTCCAGCGCGGGTCTGCGACGTCTGCGACCCGCAGAATCATTGAAAAACCTGAAGGTCCGGAACCTTCGCGCCGCCTCGACAACTGCCGTCCGCTGCTGATCAAGGACTATACCGACGCGGTCCGGGGCCTCACCCGTTTTTAATCGCGCCCCAAGTTCCGCGCGGCCCGGATGTGCATAAAATCTTTGCCAAACCGTGGTTCCATTCTTTTAATTGCGCCGTGCAGTTTCAACTCGAGCTCAATCCCGTCCGCCTTTCCTCCGCCAGGAACCTGCTCTCGTTCGTTCCGCTCCAGATCAGCGTTGCGCTGGTGAAAAATTCACGTGCCCGGAGGTATGTTTTGCGGCTGCTGCCTGACGGCTCGGCCCGGGTGACCATCCCGCGCGGCGGGAGCGTCGAAGAAGCCGCGAGTTTCGCCAGACGCCACACGGTCTGGATCGAACGAGCACTCGACCGGCGCATGTCGCAGCCTGTCCGGCCCGCCGAGTGGTTTTTAGGGACGGAAATCTTTCTCAAGGGAGAGCTGGTCCGCATCGAGGCTGACGGCGGGCAAAGTGTTCGTTTTGGAGTGGAAAGACTCAGCGTGTCCGATTCCTCAAAAGATTTGAGGACGGAGATTTCGCACCATTTATGGAGGCTGGCCGGGAAGGAGATCCCACCGGTGGTGATGGATATTTCAGCAGTCCATCAACTGCGGGTTCAGAGAATCTCCATCCGAAACCAACGGTCGCGCTGGGGTTCTTGTTCGGTGCGTGGGACCGTTTCCTTAAACTGGCGGCTGATACAGGCACCACCCGACGTCCTTCGATATGTGGTGATTCACGAGTTGATGCATCTCAAACAAATGAATCATTCCCGGAAATTTTGGCAGCTTGTGGAGCAGGCGTTTCCGGCCTACGGCACTGCGGAGAAATGGTTGAAGGAACATGCCTCGTTGTTGAGATGACAAAAACCCCTGAACCGGTATCCTGCTCGCGCCCGGGCAGGGGATCAGAACAACAAGCGTGACCGTAAAATGAATCTGCAAAAGTTTTATCCGCTTCGCGGTTTCCCTCAACAGAAGCAGTTGTGGTCGTGGATTTCGTTCGATGTGGCGAATCAATCCTTCACCCTCATCATCAATACCCTGCTTTTTTCCATTTTTTTCTCCGAGGTGGTGGTCCGGAATGCCGCCATTGATGACCGGCTCTGGGCTCTGACTTATGGGAGCAGCATGTTGCTCACGGCGCTTCTGTCTCCGTTGGCCGGAGCGGCGGCGGACGAGCGCGCCTGGAAAAAGCGTTGCCTGATCGGCTCGGGGTTTATTTGCGGCGTTTTTACCTGCGCCCTGGCCTTGATCAAGCCGGGACAAATATGGCTGGCGATGCTGCTCTATATTCCGGCCAATTTTGCCTTTTCAATCGGTGAAAATTTTCTGGCCAGCTTTCTTCCCGGGCTGGCGCGGCAGGACCAGGTTGGGCGTGTCAGCGGTTTTTCCTGGGCCTGCGCCTACGGTGCGGCGCTTGTGCTGCTTGTCCTCACTGCCGGGGCGATGATTGTGATGAAGCTTGAATCCGCCGGAAACTGGCGTCCATTTTTTGTCTTTGCCGGGCTCTGGTTCCTGGTGTTTGCCATACCCACGATGATCTGGCTCAAGGAACCTCCGGTGGCCGTGACTGTTCCCACTGGAGGGAACATCATCACTGCCGGGATCGCCCGGCTGGTTGAGTCTGTCCGTGATGTCTCGCGCTACCGGGATCTGGCGGTTTTGCTGGCGGCATCACTTTTTTACGGCACCGGCATGAACGTGGTGATCTTTTTCGCCAGCAAACTCGCGGTGGAATACGGATTCTCGCAGATCAATCTCGTGGTTTTTGTCGCGGTGATCACTGTTTCCGGAATCCTTGGAACGATCATCCCGACATTGTACCAGGATCGTATCGGCCACCGACGTTCCACCATAATTTTTCTCGTGGTCTGGCTCCTCACCGCGATTGGTTTCGCCATTTACGCGCAGCTGCACGCCCTGAATCTGCGACGCGCCGTTCCCGGTCCGTTCCCCACCTGGCCGCTCTGGCTGATAGGCAACCTGCTCGGTTTCGGGCTTGGCTCCCTCGGCTCCGCCAACAGGGCGTTTGTCAGTTACCTTGCACCGCCTTCACGCGAAGCAGAAACGTTTGGAATGTGGGGGATGGTGTGGAAACTGTCCGCCATCATGACCTTTCCTTTCGCCTGGATCAAAGATGTGGCCGGCACCGCAGCCGCGCTTCTCTTGCTTGCCGGGTTTATTGTGATCGGTTTTATCCTGACGCTCTGCATCAACGAAAAAAGAGGGCATGAAGCTGCCCGGAACATTGCCCCGAAACAGGTGACAGGATGATGCAGGTAGGGCGCGTCACTCCGTGCGCGCCGTCGCGATTTTGGAAGGATGGATGTCGTTTTTGAAGGTGCGTAATCTGCTTGTTCCACCACGGTTCGGCGTGCAGGGGACTGCCCGCCCTACCATTCCGACCAGGTTTACAAAGCGGTAGGGCGCGTCACTCCGTGCGCGCCGTCGGGATTTCAGAACGAACATGATCCCGAAATGGGTGGATGACGGGATGATGCAGGTCGGTTTTCAATTCCTTTTCTACCGCTTCAATCTGTGTGGTTTAACTTTTTTTCCCACAAACCCGTTGCACATGTTACAGTCAGCGTCGCTATTAAATGATACCAAAATTATTTTCGGAACTAGGCCTCTCAGAAGAATTGCTCAAAGCTGTCGGAAAACTCGGGTTTGAACAGGCATCACCCATCCAGGCAACAGCCATCCCCGTGCTCATGGAGGGCCGCGACGTCGTCGGCCAGTCCCAGACCGGTTCGGGAAAAACTGCCGCCTTTGCCATCCCGGCCATTGAAAGGGTGAACCCTCAGGATCGTACCACGCAGGTCTTGATTCTTTGCCCCACGAGAGAGCTCGCTGTCCAGGTTTCTGAAGAAGTTCACAAACTTGCCCTCTTCAAAAAGGGAATTTTCGCCCTCCCCATTTATGGTGGCCAGTCCTACGACCGCCAGCTTTACGGCTTGAAACAAGGTGCCCAGATCGTCATCGGAACACCGGGCAGGGTGATGGATCATATGAAGCGCGGAACGCTTCAACTCAAGACCGTGAAGACCGTCATTCTGGATGAAGCCGACGTCATGCTCGACATGGGTTTCCGCGATGACATTGAGTTTATCCTCAAATCTGTTCCTGCGGAGCGGCAGACGGTGTTTTTCTCGGCCACAATGCCTCGTCCGATCCAAGAGTTGATCAAGAAATACGCGCGCAATCCGGCTCAACTCAGCATTGAGCAGCAGGCGGCCACGGTGCCCACGGTGGAGCAAAGTTATTACGAGGTGGACCGCCGTTTTAAAGTGGAGCTCCTGACCCGCTTGATCGACATCCATGATTTCAAAATCGGCATTGTTTTTTGCAACACCAAAAGAATGGTTGACGATCTGGTCGATCATCTGAACGCCCAGGGTTATTCCGCCGACCGCCTTCACGGGGACATGAACCAGACCATGCGCGACCGTGTGATGAACAAATTCAGAAAAAGCGGGCTGGAATTTCTCGTCGCCACCGACGTGGCGGCCCGCGGGATCGACGTGGACGATGTCCAAGTGGTCTTTAACTACGATCTTCCCTACGACGGCGAGGATTATGTTCATCGCATCGGTAGGACCGGGCGCGCGGGCCGTCCCGGCATCGCCATTTCATTTGCTGCCGGACGCGAGGTTTTTCAGATCGCCCAGATTGAGCGTTATACCAAACGTAAGATTGACCGCGCACGAATCCCGACCGCCAACGAGGTTGAGCAGGCCAGGACCGACGTCTTTTTGATCAAGTTACGAACTCTGCTGGCTGGCGGAGATTACAAAAAACACGATCATACTATTGAAATTCTGTTGGAAGAGGGATTTCAATCCACCGACATTGCTTCTGCTTTGATCAATCTACTCCAGCAGACTGACACCACCGCCACGGCTCCATCGGAAAATTTCGATCGACCCGAAAGAGGTGACCGGCCTGATTCGCGTGGAGGATTCCGGGACCGAGCTCCGCAACCCCCAATGATCCGGAAACCGGCAAGTCCATTGCCTCCTCCCGTTCCGCGACCCCGCGCCGTTGCCCAACCGGTGCGTCCAGCTTTTGTTCCAACTCCGACCCCATCCGTCCCGGCACCACAAGTCGTTCCTGCGTCAGCGGTTGAGACGCCGGTTTCAGCGGTTGAAAAACAAGTGTCTGATCTCAGGATCGAGAGGACTCCCCGCGTGGTGGAAACTTCGCAACCGGCCGTGGCTCCAAGTCCTGTTCCCCCGAAAAAAGTGATTCTTAAAAAGGCCATCCCCCGCAGCTCACCTGCTTCCGCATCCCCGATGGCGGCTCCAACATCTCCTGTCATTCCGCCGGCACCCTTCCGGGAAAAGCGGATCGTCCGCGCACCCAGGCAGGAAAGGGGGGTGTTCACCGCCAAGGAACCGTTCAAGACCAAGGCCAGTCGTCGCACGCCCGACACTCACACCCGTATTTTCATGAATGTGGGCCAGGAGATGGGGGTGGAGGCGGCTGATGTCACGCGTGGGATCATGGGCGAAACAGGCCTGCCCGCTTCAGCGGTCGGCACGGTCGATTTAAGGGAGCGCCACCTTTTTGTCGATGTCTCGGCCGAACACGCCAACGCGATTATCTCGAAGATGAACCGTTCTTCGATCAAAGGCCACGCCATCAAGGTGAAAATTGCTTAAGGAGACAGAGGGTTTGATTAAAACTGGGCGAGGCCTACACGGACCGCGGGTCTGTGACGTCTGTGACACTCTCTGGAGTTTGGACATTTTGCAGCCAGCTCCGGAGGAGCGGCAAAATTAAAACTAGCCGCGAATAGGATTTATTAATTTGAATTGTCCGCCATTGGCATGCCGCTCCGCTGGAGCTTGGCGCTTGTTGTTGGAAACGGGCTATTAACATGTCGCTCCGCCGGACCGCGAGTCTGTGACTCGCAGCACGTTGCCAACCTCGACCGTTTGGAGGAATCAGCAGCTCTTTGACTCGCAAAGCTTCCAGCACAAACAGACGAAAGCCCATGGAGCAGTGCGCGTTTTCGGGATCCATTCGGAGTTCTCAAGTTGCCTC
>Ga0163152_10003537_pt1 | contig 20215 bp, 9 predicted proteins | sample OliLakLV19MP8IB2_FD_148635 | JGI IMG/M metagenome (GOLD analysis project Ga0163152, IMG submission 148635) | Freshwater microbial mat bacterial communities from Lake Vanda, McMurdo Dry Valleys, Antarctica - Oligotrophic Lake LV.19.MP8.IB-2 | ecosystem: Environmental > Aquatic > Freshwater > Lake...
CCGTGGCTCGCATTATCATGAACCTGGACGAATTTATTACCCGCGATTGATTATGAGCCCTGAAGAAATCATCAAGATGACCCGGCGGGATTTTCTCGCCACCAGCGCGAGTGGCATCGGCGCGCTGGCGCTCGCCTCGCTGTTCCAGGCGGAGGGGTTGCTGGCCGCGGAAGCCGGAAACGTCGGCGGCGGATTGTCGCGCGCGCCGCATTTCAAACCGCGGGCGAAGAATTGCATTTTTATCTTCATGGAAGGCGCGCCCAGTCAGATGGATTTGTTTGATCCGAAACCGAAACTCAACGAATTAAACGGGCAGAAACTTCCCGACTCCCTGCTGGAAAAGGTGCGGTTCGCCTTTATTCAAAAGGAGGGCGCGCGCCTGATGGGTTCGCCCCGCAAATTTTCCAAGCATGGCCAGTGCGGAATGGAACTGTCCGACCTGCTGCCCCACATCGGTTCGTGTGCCGACGACATCGCGCTGATCCGATCTATGCACACCGACCAGTTCAACCATCATCCCGGTCAGTTGATGATGCAGTGCGGAACGCCGATGCTGGGCCGGCCAACCATCGGGTCGTGGGTGAATTATGGTCTCGGCAGCGAATCGAAAAATCTGCCGGGCTACGTCGTTTTAACAGCGGGCCGCGGCACCAGCGGCGGGTCCTCTCTCTGGTCGAGCGGTTTTCTTCCTTCCGACCTCTCCGGCGTGCTCTTTCGCAACCAGGGTGATCCGGTGTTGAACCTGAGCAATCCGCCCGGCATCAACGAGAGGATGCAGCACTACGGCTTGAACGCGATCACCGACCTGAACAAGTTGCGCCACCAACAGGTTCGCGACCCGGAAATCGCCAGTCGCATCGGCGCATACGAACTCGCCTTTCGCATGCAGACCGCCGCGCCGGAATTGATCGACCTTTCCGGGGAATCCAAGGCCACACTCGATGCCTACGGCCTGGAGCGCGAGGAGCCCGCCATCAAGGCATCACGCGGCGGGGGGCCGGGCCAGTTCAAGGTGTTTTCCACGAATTGTCTGCTGGCTCGACGACTGGTCGAACGCGGCGTCCGTTTCGTGAATATTTTTCACGCCTCGTGGGATCACCACAGCAACCTCGACAGCGAACTCGCCCACAACAGCGAGATGGCCGACCAGCCCATCGCCGCGCTGCTCAAGGATCTCAAGCAACGCGGGCTCCTCGACGAGACGCTCGTGGTGTGGGGATCGGAATTTGGCCGGACGCCGCTGGGCGAAAACCGCGCCGGCTATCAGGCGGTCACCGGGCGGGATCATCATCCGTTCGCGTTCAGCCTCTGGATGGCGGGAGGCGGCGTCAAGGGTGGACAGGTCATCGGCGAGACGGATGACATCGGGTGGAACATCGTGAAGGATCCAATTCACGTGAATGACCTGCACGCGACCATTCTTCATTTGTTCGGCCTGAACCACACGAAGTTGACCTATCGCTTTCAGGGGCGCGACTTCCGGCTCACGGATGTCGCGGGCAACGTGGTGGAAAAACTCCTGGCCTGAGTGCGAACTCGCCTACCCGGAATCGCTCAGCAGGAATTGCATGTCGTCCAGCGTGAGGCTCTGCGCAAACTTTTCCTCCCCCAACACATCTTCGGCGAGGGACGACTTTGTCTTTTGCAACAGGCGGATTTTTTCCTCGATGCTGTTCTTGATCAGGAGACGGTAGGCCATGACGTTGCGGGTCTGGCCAATGCGATGGGTGCGGTCGATCGCCTGGTTTTCCACCGCCGGATTCCACCACGGATCGAACAGCACGACGTAGCTCGCCGCCGTCAGGTTCAAGCCGAACCCGCCTGCCTTGAGCGAAATGAGAAAAACCGCCGCGCCTTTTGCGTTTTGAAAATGCTGCACGAGTTCGCCGCGATTCTCCGTCGCGCCCGAGAGGTAAAACGAGGGCCAGCCTTTCGGTGTAATTTCGCCCTGGAGAATGTCGAGCATCTCGACGAATTGCGAGAAGACCAATACCTTGTGGCCCTCCTCCATCAACGGCTCGAGTTGTTCGAGCAGGGACTCGACTTTTGCGCTCGGCGCTTTCGACTCGGGTTTGACGAGTTTTGGGTGGCAGCAGATTTGCCGAAGTCGCAGCAAGGAGGTGAGAAAATGAAAACGCTCCTTGGCGAGCTGCTTTTGCGTGGTGATGCGCAGGAGCATTTGTTGGGCGCGTTTCAATTCGGCGCGGTAGAGCGTGCGCTGTTCGCCTTCGATCTCGCAGAACAAATCCTCCTCGGTGCGGTCGGGCAAATCCTTCGCAACCTGCCCCTTGGTGCGGCGCAGGAGAAACGGACGGACCCGCGCGGAGAGCCGTCGGCGGGCGAACGGGTCTTCCTTGGCGTCGTAAAGTTTGGCGAATTGCGCGCGGCTGCCCAGAGCGCCGGGCATGGCAAACGCCATCAAGCTCCACAAATCCATCAGGCGATTCTCGATCGGGGTTCCGGAGAGGACGAGACGATGCTGCGCGCGAAGGGCGCGCGCGACTTGGGCGGTTTGCGAGTTCGGGTTCTTGATGTATTGCCCCTCGTCCAGAATCACCGTCAGCCACCGCACCGGCGCCAACGATTCGCCGATCAGTCGAAGCTGGCTGTAATTGAGCACATGCAAATCCGCTTCATCCAGGCGGCCGAGGAGTTGATCCAATTCCCCCGCCGACCAGCTCTTCACGCGCAGCCCGGGCGTGAAGCGCTCGACCTCCGCGCGCCAGTTGTCCATCACGCTCTTTGGGCAGACGACCAGCGACGGAATCTTCTCGGTTTTGCTCTCAGGATTCTGCTCGCGATTCCGCAACCACTGAAGCCAGGTGAGGGTTTGCAACGTTTTGCCCAGGCCCATGTCGTCGGCGAGAATCCCGCCAAAGCGGTTCTCGGCCAGATAGGCCAGAAAATGAAATCCTTCCAACTGATAAGGGCGGAGCGTGGCGGTGACCGTTGCGGGCAAATCCGGAGTGACGCGGGTTTTGATTTCCCCGGCGCGCCGCTCGATCCGCTCGAACTGTTCCTCGGACAAAAACTTTTTCGCCGACTTGTCCGCCAGTTGCAGCGCATGCAAGCGTTGCGGTTCGGCCGTGAGTTCGCGCGGATTCAGCCCGAGCCGCGCCAGCTTCTCGTCCTCCTCGCCCGTCAGGTTGAACTGCAAACGCCGCCAGCCCTTGTCGCCGAGCCGGACATACTTGCCGCGCGCGTTGAGCAACAATTTCAATTCCTCCGGGGTCAACGTGGTGTCCGCCACATCGAGCACCACGCGAAGATCGAACCAGTCCATTTCTGTTTCCGTCACGTCCAGCCGGACGCTGCCGGCGACGGTTTCCGCCATGAAGGAGGCCAGATCGCCTTTCAGTTCCACTTTGACATCGGGCGGAACGGATTTGAGCCAATTGGCAAAAATGTCCGGGAATTTTTTCGTCACCCGCAACGACCAGACGCCCTGGTACGCTTCCCACCTCGCATCCAGTCCCAGGAGCAGGGAACGCGGATCGCGCATCGCGCTTCGGTCGTAAATCGTGATGCTGCTTCCGGGCTTTTCCTTCGCGCCCGGCAAAGAACTGATCGACGACCATGAGCCGTTCCATGTTTCGATTGAATCCCCTTCCGCCGTGTGAGCCTGCACCGCCACGGTGCAGTTCTCCGTAGTGCTCCCCGGATACATTTCCTTCAGCACGCAAGTGATGACGACGTGAAGCGGCACCGTTCGAATCCGCTCGCGCAGTCGCGGCGGAAACTCGACACCGATCGAATGGAGCAGCGCGGCGCCGGCCCGCGTTTCGAGCGCCGGGGCCGGGATGACGTTTTCCCGATTGGGCGCGAGCACGCCGCCTTCGACGGGCGGCCCGAGGAAGACCGCGTCGCGCGTGACGAACAGTGCTGGCCGCCCCTCCAGCACGCAGAGCAGTTGTGGGATGGGCGATCCGTCGGATTGCGTTACACCCAGGCGATAGTCGTCCTGCTCGCTCTCGGCCCCGACGAGATTCCAGCGCAAGACTTCTTTGGGACGCGCGAAAGGATTGCCATCGGGATTGACCAGCAGCGCGTCAAAGGCGGGCATCCGAAACATGCGGCCCAATTTCTCGAGCGCAACCGCGTCGGTGTAGGAAACGTCCGTGTGCGGGCTGAAATCGAGCCGGGCCGAGAACGTCTCCCACAGCCAGTGGCTTTCGGCGGAAAGTTCGACGCTGCCTTTTTTGACATCCTCGCGAAATTGCCGGGCCTGGGTCGATTTCAACGGCTCGAAGGCTTCGCGCCCGGGACGACGCCATTCCAGGGCGACGGCCTTTTCTCCGAAGCGTCCCCGCAGTTCGCACATTCCGTCGCTCGCGGCTGTGACGCTCGACGGCCAGCGCTGCGCATGGTCCATCGTTTTTTTCCAGCGGTCGATCTCGCAGTTGCGCCGCCAGCGGCGCAAAGAGTCCTGAACCTCGTTCACGTCGCTGACCGGCAGCATGAATTCCGGCAGCTTGACCCCGTGTTCGATGGCGGCATTGGCCACATACAACCAAAACTCGCGTTCGGTTGCGGGAAACGAGGGCCAGATATGGAGCGCGTCCCAGCCGTAACCGCCCAGCGACAGGCCCAGTTCATCGAAATCCCACCGGGTGATCTTGCGGTACTGAACGCAGCGAGCGTGGGTAAGCTGGAGCTTGGCCAGAAAACGTTTTTCATCCGCGTTGAACGGGCCGCCCTTCAGTTGCAGTAGTTCCTGCGCGAGGGTCATCGTTGGAGCCGAACGGACGATTTTCTTTTTCGTCGGTGCGGCCAGGGGCGGGATCACGGTCAACTGTTGAACCTTCGCGGCGCTGTTTTCCGCGAGCAGAGCCTTCATCGCTGCGTAAATGTGTTTGCAGTTGTATCCGATGGGGCACGAACAATCGCAGAACCAGCCGTCCGGGGGGCTGAATTCGAGCGAGACCTTGTAGTCTTTCGAATCCCGGACATACGCGATGAAAAAATTCGGATCTTCCATCTCAACATCGAGCACGCACCCCTCGCGAAAACATTTTTCACCCCGCGCCTGGGTGTTGGGATTCATCGCGTGAAGGAACGCGTTCGCCTGGCTCAGGCCGGGAAATTCTGCCGGTATTTGCATCTGGCAGAAAGTTTATGAAGAATCGGAGAGTGCGCAAGCCGCTGATTGACCGCATTTTTTTGACTGCCTTACTTCTTTCCATCTGTCTTCTCCTTCTCTGCATCTCGAATCTTTTTCTGCGTCTCTTTCATCATCTCCATTGCCTTGTCGGTGTCTGTGCCCTTGTCGAATGCCTTATCCCAGAACTCCGAAATCGCAGCGTGCTGCTTCTTGTAGGCCGCAAGCGTCTGCGCACTGACAGGCCGGACTGAACCATCCGCCTGCCGGGTAAAAACGTCCATCTCGCTTTTCGCCGGATGGTAAATGACGACTGTCTCGAATACGCCATCACCGTCCTCATCGCTTTCCGTCATCACGGTGTCTCCTGCCACCTTGTAGCTGCGTGCTGTGTTCGTGACACCGCCCTTGATGGTGTGGTGAACTCGAAGAATCGCGGTTTCGCCGCGAGAGATCGTTTCCATCCGAACGTCTGGCTTGCCGTCTTTGTCGTGGTCGCGTTCGAAAACTTTCGTGGTGATGTCGTTTGTGTCTTGGGCGCGACATCCAACAGCGATGAACAAAATGAAGATGGCGAATGGTTTCATGGCGTGAAGCGGTTTAGTTCAGCGACCCAAACTCAGCGCCGGCGGACAGCAGCATCCCGCCCAGCAACGCGAGCAGCGGGCCGCTGGTTTTCGCGGCCCATTTGAAATTTTGTTCGAGATAAATGCAGGCCGCGACGCCGCAAAGCATCACGGCCCAAAGCCACCAGACGTCGCCGGATTGAATCAGGGAATCTGCCATAGCGAGCATGCTCTATTGCGGAAGGTCCTTCAAATCCTCGGGCAGCGTGGTTACGTCGTCCTTTCGCAGGCCGGCCAGCAATTTCTCCAGTTCGTTCAGCTTTGTCGTTTCGGTTGCAGCCAGATTATTTTTCTCATACGGATCTTTTGCCAGATCGAACAATTCCGACGGCTTGGCCGCGCCGTAGTCAATCAGCTTCCAATCGCCGCTTCGCACTGCGGCGCCGTTCCTGACCGGAACATAAATCGTGCGCGGGGCGGGCTTCGCCAGCTTTCCCGTGAGCGCGGGCCAGACATCTTGTCCATCCCATTTCGGGTCGCTGGCCGGCTTGTAGCCGACGAGTTTGGTGAGCGTCGGCATCCAGTCCGCCGCGTGCATCGGGGCGGAGACCTTGCGTGGCGCGAGGTGTCCCGGCCAGTTGGCCAGCGCGCAAACCCGGATGCCGCCCTCGTAAAGAGTGTTTTTCTGTCCGCGCAACGGCAGGTTGCTGCTCAATTCGGGAGAGTCGCCGACCGTGCTGATGTAGGGATTCTTTCCCTGCAACAACCCGCCGTTGTCCGAATGAAACACCACCAATGTGTTCTCGCGTTGACCGGTGGCGTCGAGTGCGGCGATGAATTGCCCGACCTTCGTGTCCAACTGCGTCACGAACGCGGCCAGTCTCAGTGCCGCGTCGTTCTTCGCGGGGTCGTCGTAGAATTTCTGCCCGGCGTAACGCTTCTTGTATTCCTCCGGCGCGTCGATCGGGATATGCACCGCCTGGAACGGCACATAAATAAACCAGGGCGCGCGCTTTTCCTGAATCCACCTCACTGCTTGTTGCGCGATAAGTTCGGTGACGTTTCCTTCTTCCTCGAACAACTTTCCGTCGCGATGCCACGTCTTGGCGTAGGGGCCGGGGCGGTATTGATGCGTCCAGGGATCGGCCGCGCCGGTGAGCGTGCCGTAGCTGTGATCGAAGCCGTAGTGGTTTGGCCCCCATTCCGGGCGCGAACCGAGGTGCCATTTGCCCGCGAGAAACGTGGCGTAACCGGCCGACGTCAACGCGCCGGCCAGAGTCACGGTGCCGGGAGGAAAGACGCGGAGATTTGTCGGCACCAGCGCGTGCGGCCCGAAGCGGCTGGTCCAGCGTCCGCTCAGCAACGCGGCGCGAGTTGGGCTGCACACGGGCTGAACATAATGCTGGTCCAGTTCAACCCCTTCGCGCACCAGTTTGTCCAGCGCGGGTGTCAGATGTTTCGATCCGTGCCAGCCGACGTCGGCCCATCCGAGATCATCGGCCACGATGAAGAGGATGTTCGGTTTGCTATCGGGTTTGGATTCCACTGCGTTCACGCCAACCGAAGCCAGAGCGGCGAAGAGAAAAAAGGGAATGCATCTTTTCATAAATTCAAAGCTGAGGTGGGATGAAAACACCGGACGGAATTCGATGCCAGCAGAAATGCAGGAGGTGTTTCAGGAGTTTCGCATCTCAACTTCCTGTAACCCTGTCATTTTAAATGGATGCACCGTCGGCGCGTAGTGGCACGGGCGTCCCGCCCGTGAGTGGCGACGATGCCATCTCATCCAACGACGCACGGGCGGGACGCCCGTGCCACTAGTTGAAGGCAACTGAGGTGCGCCCTGTCGGGAAGCGCGCGTCCTGGCGCCGAGATCGAAGTAGTGGGGCTTCCAGCCCCAGGATCAATGTTCGCGGGCAGGATGCCCGCAGAGGCAGGCTGGAAGCCCGCCCCACTCGCTGCGCGCCGGGCATCGGTTACAATCCATGTCGCGGCGCGGATTGACGTTCCCTACCCGAATCGTCGAGCCAGCCAGCCGGGCCTTCCACTCTCCGCCGGAAACGGATTCGACGCCTCTTCGTGAAAATGTTTATTTAATTTTCTGTCAGCCCAGGCCAACCAGAACCACGGCCAGAGGAAAACTCCGAGCGCTCCGGCGATGGGGACGATCAAAGTAATCCAGGGCAGGATCAGAATTCGGAAGACCGTTTTCGACACTGCCTGCGGCAGGTGCGGTTCCGTCAGGCCAAACCAAAGACCCGCGTAGGCCAGGGCATTCATATCGATGAGAAATATTAGAAACCACCCGAGTCCGAAGACGAGACCCGGAATCATTTCCCTCTCCGGCACGTCCGGCTGAAAAAATGAGACACCGAGAAAGCCGATCAACGGCACCCCGATGGCCGTCAGAAAACCCGGGACAAAGAAATAGGCCCGCAACGCGTTGATTTGTCCGGTGACGAGAGACGCCGGACTCACGGGTGTGCAAAGCAACAATTCAAAGTTGCCATTGCGCCGCGCCGCATTGAAGGGTTGAACCGCGAGCACCGCCATCCACAGTTTGACCAACAAACCAAAGACGATTTGCAGGAGCGGTAGAAAAAACATCAACTTGTTTCCGAGAAACAGGCCCAGGAGAAAAGCGGCGAGCGCGACCAGCCCGAGAAGGATCCAAAGAACCTTTCGACCGGGCAGAGTCCGCTCGCCCAGCCAGGCCGCCGGATCGTCGGAAGGCGTGCCGCCCCAGGAATTGCGCAGGCCGATGGTGGGGCGCATGAGGCGCTGCCAGAAATCAGAAGGTTTGCGGATTGGCTCCGCGAAGGAAACTTTGCCGAGCGCGCGGCCAGACAGCCAGAAGAACAGGCAGCAGAGAACGGTCGAGTAGATCGCGGCGGGCCAGAAGGTTCCGGGCACAGGAGTGAAAATCACGAGTGGCCACGGGGGTGCGGGACCGGGTGCATTCTGGCTGTTCAACGTGCCACTCAGCATTTCGAGCGGGCCCGCCGTCCATCGTGGAATGTGCAGACCGAGGGAGACGCAAATCCAGGGAACCATCATGAGCGTGACGCAGAGCAGAAATCCCAGGAGCAACGCGGGAAACGCGCTCCGGCTCATCGCGGAAATCCAAAGTCCGGCAGTCATGGTCAGGAGCAGCGCCATGGCGAGGGCCACCGCCACGCGAAAGGATTGTTCCCAAGTCACGCCCCCAAGCCAGAGCGGCAACACGATGGCCGGGAGCGTGGCGAGCAAAGCCGCAAACGCTTTTACCGCGGCCGCAGTCAGTTTGCCGAGAACCACGTCGTAGGCGCGGAGGTCGGTCAGGAAAAGGAGGCCGAGCGTGCCTTCGCGTCGCTCCTGCGACAGGGAATCGGCCGTCTCGCGCAAGCCTTGCAGAATGCAGAAAAGAAAAAGAGCCCACGCCATTGCCTTGAATAATCCTTCGCCAGACTGCGAAGAAATCGAGGGTGTGAAGACCGCGAACAGCACGAGCGCCACTCCGACGATTCCGCCGACGAACACGCGCTGCCGGTAGGTCGAGGGTCGGCGTGCCGCCACTTGCAGTTCCCGGTGTATGAGAGGCAGGCTTCGCACGGCGCGACAATAGATGCTGGCATTGCGTCATGCACGCCTGGAGTTGAGACGCAACAGACTATCGGGGGCTATGTGCGCGGGGATTTCGCGCCTTCCGGGGTTGACACATTCCAGACCTCCCCTAGGTTGCGCCGACGAAAGTTTTACTTCAATTATGCCAACACTATTTGACCCGATCCAAATCGGAGACCTGCAACTGCCCAATCGTATTTTCATGGCACCTCTCACCCGGTGCCGTTCGAGCGAGGGGCGTGTTCCCAATGCCCTCATGGCTGAGTATTACACCCAGCGCGCCTCCGCCGGGTTGGTTTTCAGCGAAGCGACTTCGGTCACGCCAATGGGCGTTGGTTATCCCAACACGCCGGGCATCTGGTCGGAGGAACAGGTTGCCGGCTGGAGGAAAATCACGGACGCGGTCCACAACGCGAACGGAAGAATTCTGTTGCAACTCTGGCATGTGGGCCGGATGTCCGACCCGATGTATCTCGACGGAAAATTACCCGTTGCCCCGAGCGCGATTGCCCCGGCGGGCCACATCAGCCTGGTGCGACCGAAGAAAACTTTCGTCACGCCGCGCGCCTTGGAAACCGGCGAAATCCCCGGGATCATCGAAGCCTACCGCAAAGGCGCGGAGAATGCCCGGCGTGCAGGGTTCGACGGAGTGGAAATTCACGGGGCCAATGGCTATTTGCTCGACCAGTTTTTGCAGGACAAGACCAATCGCCGCACAGACCAATATGGCGGGTCGATTGAGAATCGCGCGAGGCTGATGCTGGAGGTGACGGACGCCGTCGTCTCGGTCTGGGGCAGGGGACGCGTCGGCATGCATCTGGCGCCGCGCGCGGACGCGCATGACATGGGCGATTCCAATCTGCCAGCCGCGTTCGGCTATGTGGCAAAGGAACTCGGTCGGCGCGGCATCGCATTTATCTGCGCGCGCGAATCGCTCGGCGATAATCGGCTGGGCCCGCAACTCAAAGCCGTGTTTGGCGGGGTTTACGTCGCGAATGAGGGATTCACGAGGGAATCCGGCGAACAAGCTCTTGAAAACGGGGAAGCGGACGCGGTCGCCTTCGGAAAATTGTTCATCGCGAATCCAGATTTGCCGGAGCGATTCAAGGCGGGCGCGCCGTTGAACGAGCCCGATCAATCGACCTTTTACGCGGACGGAGCCAGGGGATACACCGATTACCCTTTCGAGGAATCGTTAAGGGAACTGGTGTGAGCTCCGTGCGCGCTACAGGGCGGACGCATCTCATTTTGAGAATACTTTGAGAAACTGAGGACGAAGAGTGTCCCGCGACGGATGCGAAGGTGGCGAAGGGAGAACAGCGCCCTCCCTTCGCGCCCTTCGTCGCCTTCGCGGGACAAAAAAGCGACTGAATTTAAATGCTGCCTGCCCTGGTGCGCGGCGGCCGTCTCTTGCAACCCGCAGCGCGTTCGCAGTGACGCGCCCACCAACACATGGTTGGCTACTGGTTTTATTCGAACGCCGCCGTCACTGCTTTCTTTGCGGCCGCAGCCTTTACTTTTTCCGTATCGGGCAGTTGCAGCAGTTGCAAATCGTGGATGGACCAGAAGAGACCTTTGACCGAGCCGGTTTGCGTGATCCGGACGAAGCGTGCGGTCACCGGCTCAAACCGGATTTCCGTCATGCGGGCGTTTCCGGTGCCGGACGCAACGGGCTGGCTCCAGGTGTTGCCATCGTTGGAGACTTCGACTTTATAGCCGCGCGGGTAATCGCGGGTGGAACTTGCGGCGTCGAGGTAAATGCCGAAGACGCTTGTCGCTTCCGGTAGTTCAATTTGAAACCACATCCCGGGGACTTGTTCCGTGCCGGTTTCGTAACGGGTATCGAGTTTCCCGTCGATCGCGCGCGGGGCCCGATCCGACCCGTGGCTGGCGCTGACCTTCCATTCGGTGCGGTCGGGCAGAAACTGCGGGGTGACTTCGCGCAATTCCTCCCTGGTCCAGGGCGCGGTTCGTTCCTTGAACAGGCTGCGAACGCGGGCGACGTCGTTTGTGCTGATGAACGAAGCGTCATTGCCGAAATTTTTTCGCACATAAGAGCCGACGGCGGCAATCCAGGCGTCGTTGTTGCTTTCCATCGCGACCATCAGTGCGTCGTATTTCTTCCCGTTGACCGGGCCGGTCACTCCTTTCAACAGGACGTTGATGATCTGATCGGAAACCCCGGTCACGGTTTCCGAGCCGCCCAGCGGCGGGGCCATCGTGACGCCGGCCGCGGCGCCCTGCAGGGCCATTCCTTTTCCGTCCGGCCCGTGGCACGCAAAACAGAGCTCGTTGTAAATGCCGCCGCCGCGCCGCAAGAGCGCCTTCTCGGACTGGGAAAATTCCTTGCCGTCAGAACTTGCCGGCATCAACAACTGCGTCCCAATTTCGCGCACGCCGCGCGCCTCGTTTCCTTGCATGGCGGTTTCGATTAATTTCCTGGCATTGCTCCACTTGAGGTAATTGCCGGTCAACATCACCTGAACGACCACGTTCGGATCCTTGTCTTTTGCGAGGCGCTCAATGTTGCCCAGCAGCGACGCGTCACCTTTCTTGAAGAGCGATTCGCTTGATCGAATGGCGGCCACGCGCACCTGCGGATGGGTGTCGCTGAATTTTTCGCGGAGCAACGTTGGCTCCAGCGCGCCGAGACCTTCCAGCGTCCAGATCGCATGAATCCTGGCGAAATGGTTTTCGTTTTTGGTCGCCATGGTCTTAAGCGCCGGCGCGACCGATTTGTCGCCGCGGAGCACGAGAAGTTTTTGCGCCGTGTCCCGCCACCAGCCGTTGGGATGATCCAGGTGCTTGACCAGCTCGGGCGATTTTTCGTTTTCCATCTGAGGCTGCGGGCCCGGTTTGAAATCGTCATGCGTCAGGCGCCAGATGCGTCCCCGCCCAAAATTCTTGTCCAACTGATATTGCTGCACGACGGTGCGCAGGTACGAACCCTCCTTGACCCAGGCGCCTTCCTGGATGATGCCGCGATACATATCCACGATGTAAAGAGTGCCGTCCGGCGCGGTCGTCATATTAATCGGGCGAAAATTCGGGTCGGTCGAGCGCAGGAATTCGGTTTGTCCGTCTGCCTTGCTCAGGTAGGTGACGCCTTCCCGGACTTCGACTTCGCTGTGGCGAACCAGGCGTCCGACCGGTTCCCCGTAAAACAGATCGCCGCGCAATTCCTTCGGCAAACGGTCGCCGCGAAAAATTTCCTGACCGCACGCCGCCGTCAGATGATTCAGGGTATTGTCGCTCTTACGAAACCGGATTTCGCCGCCCTGCACGTCGGCCAGACCGATCAGCGGCCAGACCTCGCGGTAATTGTCCGCGAGTTCGCCTTTCACCGTGAATCGCCCGTATTGAATTGGTTGCTGAAAATTGAGCGGACCGATTTCGCCGCCTGCGTTGACGAACCACAGCTTGCCGTACTCGTCGTGCGCCAGGCCCCACTGCCCCCCGCCGCTCTGAATGGTTTCGCTGAGAAAATTGGTTCCCTCCATGCGCAGGCGCACGTTGTTGACCGTCATGTAGAGCCAGTTGTCCAAGTTCCAGATCAGCCCGCTTTGTTGATGCTCGAGATTTCCGCCGCGCGGGCCGCCCTCGAAGATTTTTGTTTTCTCGTCGGAAACCCCGTCGCCGTCTTTGTCGCGAAAGAGCCAGAGATCGTTGGAATCGGTTTCGTTGATGATCAATCCGCCATTGCCGACGGGCAAAATCATCCGGGGCAAAATCAACTTGTCGGCGAACACGGTGTGCTGGTCGAAGACGCCGTCGCGTTTGCTCGACCAATGCAGGGATACCAAACCGGCTTTCGTGTGTTCATTGCTGCCGTCGATGTCCTGCATGTAGGTGCGCATTTCGGCGATAAACATTTTTCCGTCTCCGTCAAAAACCGCCACGACCGGCTCGCGAATGACCGGATCGCTGACGACCAGCTCCATGCGATAGCCGGGCGGCAGCGAAAAGGTTTTCGCCTCGTCTTCCGGGGAGAGATAGGGGGTTGGAGTTGGCGCGGGCGCGGGGTTCGTGTTTTGGGCGGGAGATAGGTGCGCCACAAAGAGTGCGGTCAGCGCCAGCAGCGGTTGGAATGATTTTAAGTTCATCGGGTGACTCTATTGAATCGGGATAGACGCGCGAGATGAAGCAAAAGTTCAAACAAGTTGCGGATGGCCTGGCCTCGAGTGCCTGGTGGCACGGGCGTCCCGCCCGTGTGTAGCAACGATGCAATTCCATCTGAAGGACACACGGGCGGGACGCCCGTGCCACGAATTCGGTTTTCCATTGCTCCCGAAGGACAATTCTCTAAAGTTCTCGCAACACAGTTTCTCAATCTATGAATGCAATATTTAAATCCGCCGTTCTCCTGACTTGTTTCGTGACCCTGGCCACGGCCGCGCCGATCGTTTACGAAGGGACCAAGGGTCCCGGCAAGGGCAAGCACATCGTCTTTGTCGCGAGCGACCATGAATACAAGTCCGAGGAAGCATTGCCTGCCTTGGCCCGCATTCTGGCCAAACATCACGGGTTCAAATGCACGGTTCTCTTTGGCGTCCATCCGGAAACCGGCGAAATCATTCCCGGCATTTCAAACATCCCCGGAACCGAAGCCCTGAAGACAGCCGACCTCATGGTCATCTTCACCCGGTTCCAAAACCTGCCAGCCAGCCAGATGCAGCCGATTGTTGAATATCTTGATCGCGGCGGCCCGGTGGTCGGACTCCGCACTGCCACGCACGGCTTCCAAATCCCGAAAGACAGCGCCTACGCCAAATACGACTACAATTACAAGGGCGACGATTACAAAGGCGGATTTGGCCGGCAGATCCTTGGCGAAACTTGGGTGGGCCATTACGGTCCAAACCACAAGTCCAGCACCCGGCTCGACATTGTTCCGGGCAAGGAGGAACACCCCATTCTGCGCGGCGTGAATCACGCCTGGGCATTGATCGGCGCTTACAACGCGTATCCGATCGAGGGCAGCGAAGTCCTCGCCATGGCGGTTCCCTTGAACGGACTGGAGCCAGATTCCCCGGCGGACGAAAGCAAAAAAGCGATGGCTGGCGCTTGGGTGCGCACCTACAAGAGCGCCTCGGGCAAGGAAGGCCGCGTCTTCACCACCACCTACGGCGCCTCCGACGATCTTCCGAACGAAGGACTCCGCCGCATGATTGTCAATGCCTGCTTTTGGGCCGTCGGGTTGGAAAAGAAAATCACGCCGGACGCCGACATCAGTTTCCTGGGCGAACTGCGCCCCACCTGGCACGGCAATTTGAAACGCGCCACCGGCATCAAACCGGAGGATCTCGCCGACTGGAATTCACCGATCTGGCCGGAGACAAAAAAATAATCCGTTTCGAGCAGCCTTCGTGAAAATAATTTCGGGGATGTGATTCGTGCCGGGATGACTGCTGCCTTCCGGCGTGATCGACAATCTGGAGGAAACTCCGGCGCATCTTGACACAACCGCCCCGTGCTGCCGAGTTGCACTCGGCAGTTGAACCGCGGGGAAATCCCGAGGGCCTCCTTCGTAGATTAAGCGGAAACTGCCGAGTGCAACTCGGCAGCACGTTTGTTCGACTGCAAGGAGGCATTTTCGGCAGAGCTTGGCGGTGGTGTTGAGATGCGCCCAGGAAGCCCGGTTCCTTCTGTCTTGCTCCGCCGACAAACCAGCCGACATAATATTTTCCATGCCAGTTATGATTTTTCCACGATGGCGCAGGGCGATGCTCCTACCGGTCGTCGCGCTGATTTTTTGTTCGTTCGCTGGCGCGTATGCGCAGCCTGCCGCCGCGCAAAAACCGCTCCGCGCGCTCCTGATCGTCGGCGGTTGTTGCCACGATTACACCGCGCAAAAATCGATCCTCGCCGATGGGCTGAAGGAACGCGCCTTTATCGAGGTGGATGTTGTTCAGCAGGGCGGCAGCACGACCGACACAAAAATTCCGCTCTACGAAAACATCGATTGGGCCAGGGGCTACGACGTGGTCATCCATGACCAATGTTTCGCGGATGTGAAGGACCAGGCGTGGATGGATCGGATTCTCGCGCCGCATCGCGCCGGTTTGCCAGCGGTTGTGCTCCATTGCGCGATGCACTCCTATCGCAGCGGAACAGACGAATGGTTCAAGTTCACCGGCGTGACTTCGCGCGGACACGGCGCGCATTATCCGCATGAAGTTTTGAATCGCGACGCCGAACATCTCATCATGCGAAATTTCGGCCCCGCCTGGTGGAATCCGGCTGGAGAACTCTACAACGTTGACAAACTCTGGCCGACCGCCCACGCGCTGGCCTCGACTAAAAACCAGGAGACCGGCGTGGAGGAAATTTGTGTCTGGGTCAATCAATACGAAAAAACCCGCGTCTTCGGCACGACCCTCGGCCACCACAACGAAACCGTTTCCGCGCCCGCTTATCTCGACCTGATCACCCGCGGCACGCTTTGGTCCGCCGGGAAATTGAATGACGCGTATCTCAAACCGGTCCCGACCCGGCTCGTCCCGGTGAACCTGGCTCTCGGCAAAAAGGCGTCGGCTTCCAGCGTGCAAGAGGGGCATCCCGCTGAACATGGACTTGATGGGAGCGGCGCGACCCGTTGGTGCGCCAGCGGCCCGCAGAAAAACGAATGGTGGCAGACCGATCTCGGCGCCCCGGAAAAACTGACCGGCGCAACACTCGATTGGGAATCCAGCGGAGCGATCTATCAATACAAACTGGAAGGATCCGCCGACGGCCAGAGCTGGCGCATCCTTGTGGACGGCGCGGCCAACACGCGCCCCGGTGCCTGCACGGACACGTTCGCGGCGGATGGCGTCCGTTACGTGCGCTTGACATTTCTCGGAGCCAACACCGATAACTGGGCCAGCTTAAACGAAGTCCGGTTGTTCGGTGACAAGATGACGACCGTCAACCCGGGCGAAATCGCGAAGGAAAAGGACGCGGCGTTGCTCGCCGAGGTCAAAGTTCCGGAGGGGTTCCGCGCGACCATTTTTGCCGCCCCGCCCGCCGTGAATTATCCGGTGTTCGTTGCCGCCGCGCCCGACGGTACGCTCTACGTTTCCAGTGACGGCAACGGCTCGCTCGGTCGCGATCCGAACCGCGGGCGCGTCGTCCGCCTGCGCGACCTCGATGGCGATGGCCGCGCCGATGAATCGAAAATGTTCGTCGCGAATGTCGATTCGCCGCGCGGCCTCGTCTGGGACCGCGACCGGCTCTATCTGCTGCACCCTCCGCACCTGAGCGCGTTCCTCGACAAAAACGGGGATGGCATCGCGGATGAGGAGAGAATTCTGGTGAAGAACATTGCGTTTGGTTTCGTCAACCGCCCCGCCGACCACACCTCCAACGGCATTGAGCTGGGCGTCGATGGTTGGATCTATTGCGCGATTGGTGATTTCGGTTTCATGGAGGCGCAGGGGACGGATGGGCGCAAACTCCAATTGCGAGGCGGCGGCGTCGTGCGGGTGCGTCCCGACGGCACCGGCCTCGAACTATTCACGCGCGGCACACGGAACATCCTCGAAGTGGCGGTCAGTCCGCTGCTCGACCTGTTCGCGCGCGACAACACCAACGACGGCGACGGATGGGATGTGCGACTCCATCATTTCACCGGACTGGAGGAGCACGGGTATCCCTCGCTCTACAAGAATTTCTCCGACGAGTTGATCAAGCCGCTCTCCGACTACGGTGGCGGTTCGGGTTGCGGGGCGGCCTGGATCGACGAACCCGGTTTCCCGGCGGAATGGAACAACACCTTTTACACCGCGGATTGGGGACGGCAGCCGATTTACCGGCATCGCGTCACGCCGACCGGCGCGACCTTTGCCGAGACGGAAGCGCCCAAGGAATTTGTCAGCCTCACGCGCTCAACCGATCTCGATGTCGATGCGAACAGCCGCGCCTATGTCGCGAGCTGGAAGGGCGCGACGTTCAATTGGGCGGGGCCGGACGTCGGCTACATCACGCAGGTGACGCCGAAGAATTACCGGCCCGGATCGCTCCCGAATTTTGAGACGGCCAGCGACCGCGAACTGCTCACGCTGCTCGAAGACGCCAGCCATCGGCGGAGGCTCGAAGCGCAACGAACGTTGCTGCGTCGCGGCTTGAAGCCTGGCGCGGTGCGGCCTCTGGTCGCGCTGGCGGGCAATCCATCGAAACCGCTGGCGTCGCGCGTCGCCGCCCTGTTCGCCCTCAAGCAGGGAATGGGCGAACATGCCACCTCGTTGCTCGTGAATCTTGCCAACGATCCGTCCATCGCCGCGTGGGCCATCCGCGCGCTGACCGATCACGAGGGCCAGCTTGCGACCGTTCCCGCCGCACCGATTCTCGCCGGTCTGAAATCTTCGGATGCGCGCATCCGGCGCGAGGCGGCGGTCAGCCTTGCACGTCTCGGCCGGGTGAAACATGCGACCGCGCTGACGCCCTTGCTCGCGGACGCCGATCCCGTCGTGGCGCACACGGTGATCAAAGCGCTCGTTCGCTTGAGTGGCGCGGATGCCTGTTTCTCGGTGGTGGACGAGGCGGATGCCTCCGGTGCTGAACGAACGGGAGCATTCCGAGTGTTGCAGGCGCTGCATCAATCCAACGTGGTGGGCGGGTTGATCGCGCGACTCAATCAGGAGCCGGACGCGGCCCGGCGCAAGGGGCTTTTCACGACGCTCTGCCGGCTGCACTTCAAGGATGGTCCCTGGAAAGGCGATAGTTGGGGGACGCGCCCGGACACTTCGGGGCCATATTACGAGCCGGTCACGTGGGAGGAGACACTGAAGATTGCCACCGTTTTGAAGGACGCATTCGCGCGGGCCAAGGGGGACGAAGCAACTTTTTTCGTCACGGAACTGAGCCGTCACAAAGTTCAATCCGATGAACTGCTGACCTCAATCGTTGCTCGGGCGGCGCAGGATGAATCGGTTACGCCGTCTTTAATGGCTCAACTCGCGCGTGCGGATCGGATTCCTCCGAATACGATGCCGATTCTCTTGAAAACCGCCACGGCCCCGAGCACTGAAATCGTTTCCCGCGCCCACGCCGTCGTTGCACTGGCCAAAGTCGGAAGCGCCGAGGCATTTGGCGCGATGCTGGCGGCGATGCCGCGCTTTAGCGAAGAAGAAAGGTCGAAGGAGATTCAACAGGCGCGTGACGCGTTCCTGAACTTTCCAAAAGCGGACCAACATCACGAGATGCTGGAACAGGTCGCCGCCAAGGGTGACGCTGAAATTTCGCCCTGGGCCAACGCGGTGTTGCTCAAGCTGACTGAACTCAAAACGGCGTCCCCGGAGGCGCGCGAAGCCGCGAAGAAATCTCTCGACGCTGGCTGGGCCGATCCGAAGCGGCGGGCGCAGATTCTGCAAGCCGTGGTGCGCATCAAGCATCGTCCCTACAGCGAGAAAGTTCTGGCCGCCCTGAACGATTCCGATCTCGCGGTCGTCCAGGTCGCGGGCCGGGCTGCCACTGCGCTCAAACTTGAGGGAGCTAAAGCCAAACCTGTTGGCCCGAATATCGGCACGATGAAATTGGAAGAGGTCGTTGCCGCCGCGGTCAAGACGAAGGGGGACGCCAGGGCGGGCGAGGAATTGTTCACCCGCCAGAGCTGCGTCAATTGCCACACGGTCGGCGCGGACGAACCGTTGCGCGGGCCGTTTCTTGGGAACATTGCCACGATTTACAAGCGGCCCGAGCTGGCCGAGGCGATCCTGTTTCCGAACAAGACGATTGCGCAGGGATTTGTCACGCATCACTTTGCCTTGAAGGATGGCGAGGGGCACGACGGCTTTGTCACGAAGGAGTCCGCCGAGACGGTGACGATCCGCAATGCCGCCGCGCAGGAAATTCAGATCAAGCTCAGCGACATTGCCAAACGCGAAAAGCTGGAGCGCTCGATGATGCCCGAGGGGCTGGCCGGAAATCTGACGGTGGAGGAATTCGCGTCTCTTCTGGATTACATGGAAGCGCTGGCGAAAAAGTGATCCGCGCAACTCCCGAGTCCGGGGAGAGCCGCCGGGCGAGAATCCTCTGGCACGTGAGCAACTTGAATCAACGTTGCGACCTCGCCTTGTAGGCGCATCCGAGGAAAAACGCAGAAGAAAAAACTCCGACGCCTGCTTTCTCAAGGGGCTGCGCCGGTTTCATTACTCACCTCTTCTCACGGTAGAGCGAAGCTGCGGCGATGCCTGTTCCCACCAAAACCGCTACCACACCATAGACTCGTGAACCGGTGGCTGAGAGCACCACTGGTTCGGAACGGGGCGACATCCCTAGCGCGTCATTTGTGAAGTGAGGCACAACTCCGGGCTGCGGCCAGATGATTGTAAACAAGCCAAATCCCAGCAATACGATCCCGAGAAGGAGCCCGCAACGCTCAATGGTGCTAAGTCCTCTCATGCACGCAAGGAGGCTGGACCTTGCGGCCGGGTGATGAAAGCCAGCGGGTGTTTGATGACTGCGTTGATGGGCTAAGGCCGGTGGGCACTGCGAATCGACCCACCGATTCTGCTTGGGCCGACATTCCCGGCGGCAGTTTCCAACAGGAAAGGAAATTCATGAGCCGAATCTCTCACTTCATCGGCTCGGCTGTCCACAGGGAAATTGTGGTTTTTTCGATGGTGGGCGCGCTTCGTTTTCTTGCGGATCCTGATCGCCGCGGCAGTGCCTCGTAGCGCAGGTTTTGGAGGCAACCTGCCGTATCGCCGATTTGCAATCGGCAGAGCGTTTGCGTCCGAGAGAGGGGAGGCATTCGAGGACGATATTTTTCGGCAAGGCGGGAGGATGGCCGGCGGGTTGCGTATCGGGGATACGGTCAAGGCGGAGCGCCAAACATCAAACGTTGAAAATTGAAAATTGAAACGGAAGGGGAAGTTCCGCGCAGGGGTGGGCGAAACTACAGCCGGGGCAGCGGAGCGCCGGTTTGTAACCGGCTTTACGCGTTGGTTGGCTCAAAAGCCGGATGCAA